>Ga0265797_10009215_pt1 | contig 12913 bp, 13 predicted proteins | sample P2T30metagenome_FD_192433 | JGI IMG/M metagenome (GOLD analysis project Ga0265797, IMG submission 192433) | Plant litter microbial communities from East Loma Ridge, Irvine, California - P2 T30 | ecosystem: Environmental > Terrestrial > Plant litter > Unclassified | place: USA: California... | reverse complement strand
TTTGCATTGGTAAATAAGCCGCAAAGTCTTCTAAACTGATTTGCCAAAACAGTCCGAAAAATGGGGGGGCGAAACAAAACTGGTTAATTATAACAATCACTATCTCTGGTTTTGAAGGGCTTCTTAGTCCCATGCATGATTCAGGCGTTACAATCCGTTCGCGATGTCAGCCAATCTTCCGCTTCTTATTTCAGCTATGACGTCAAGAAGACATGGAAGGCAACAAAAATCAACTAATTTTGGCATTCACATTTGTCAAGCATGTGTACTCAATTTCACTCACTTATTCTCCACAGCCAGCTAAGACGCTGTGGGTTAATTCCCATAAAAAGGCACCAAATTATGCCGTGGAATTTTCGGAATGTGAATAAGAACTTTTCCTAAATCTTGTTAATTTCAAGTATTACGTTAAGTTTGACAGCTGAGTGCATGGCAACTGATTATGAAAATCTGCTTTTTCAAATGATTCCTTTTGATTCCATCGAAAATCCTTTGGAAAGAAGCCAATCAACAAACGCCGGATTCTTGGGAAAGTATTATGCACATCACCTTTAAAGATGATTTCCTTTTTCAAAGATCCGATTTGCCCGGCAGCGACTACCCACAAATGCAATTCATGAATAAATTTTCTGCGGCTTTCTGTACAAATTAGTAGTTCGGATTTTGTAACCGTTCAAAACATCCCGCTAAGCCTCTTAGCATAGTAAAGCTTTGTTTAATGGCCGTTTTTGCAATAGTTGCTCCCAGATATTTGCCCAGGTCACTGGCAGTCGTACCCAGTTCACCGGATCCGGCCTGTGTGAAGAGCTTTCAGCCATTATTCAGATCCCTGGTTTTTACCAACAGGCATTTTACACTGGGACTCAATTAAAATTAGATGGTTTAGTTATTATATAAATTTTTATCTGTTAACGAGAAACCACCACCTTTCCGATAGCGTGCCCATGCTCAGCATATTGATGAGCCGCTGCAAGCTGATCAAAAGAAAAAGTGCGGTCAATGAGCGGTAGCACTTTACCCTGCTCTACCATCTTGGTTATATCACTTAGTATGGTGCCAAGCTTTTCCTTACCTGCCTTGTCATCGTAAAGCAGAGGAGTTATCATATAAACTACATGCAGACTGAGGGCTTTCTCGTGCAACAGTGAAATATCCAGGGAAGTCAGTGCAAGGATGGTTACAATACTTGCTCCAATCTTTGCTAGCTGAAAACTCTTTAATAGATTTTGATTTCCAACCGTATCAAAGACAACATCAAATCCTTTTCCGTTAGTATAATTTTTAATGATATCTTCAACCGTTTCCTGACGGTAATCGATGGCGTAATCAGCTCCCAATGATTTCACGATAGTTGCCTTATTTTCATCAGCTACCGTAGCATATACTTCTGCACCAGCCAGTTTTGCCAACTGCACGATCAGATGTCCAACACCTCCGGTACCACCATATACCAATATCTTTTGTCCAGGTTGAATAATTACCTTTTCCACTGCCTGGTAAGCCGTAATTCCTACGAGTGGAAGAGCGGCAGCTTGTGCAAAGCTTAGATTATCGGGCATCCTGGCTAACAGGCCACCTGTAGCCTTTACAAATTCCGCCAGTGCGCCACCTAAATCCAGGAAGCCACCGATACATCCGTAAACTTTATCTCCCGGTTTAAATGCGGTCACATCCCGACCGACCTTTTCAACAACTCCGGCAACATCGCCATGTAATATAGCAGGAAAGGAAGTGACCAGATGAGGCAGGTGTCCGCTTCGTATTTTAAAGTCGATTGGATTGATCGAGGTTGCCATCACCTTTACCAAAACCTCATCTGCTGCAATGACTGGATCCGGTATTTCTGCGGATTCAAAAACTTCATCCGCTACGCCATACTTATTGATTATTATTGCTTTCATTTTTCATGTATTACTTTAGTCTTGTACTTTTCAAATCTTCACTACTATTTTCCCCACAGTTCTTCCCGATTCAATTTGAAGGTGAGCTTTCTTGATGTCTGAAAAACCAAATACTTCCGACACATGCGGCCTGATCACTCTGCTGTCCAGCAAGCCGGCTAATAACTTCATGTCGTTGCCATTGGAACTAACCCTATTGTAGAAAAGCTTGACATTCTTTCTATCTGCTGCGATCTTTGCCTCTTCAGGGAAGTCAGGAGTTGGCAGGGTGATGATCCGGCCGTTGATTTTTGCTGAATTAACAGCTTGTATTAACACACTTTCTCCCATGGTGTCCAAAACGAAGTCCGAATAGTCAACCCATCGATTGATTTCTTCGTTTCTATAATCTATAAATTCATCTGCACCCAATGACAGCACAAATGTTCTATTGATTTCTGATGCCGTCCCTGTAACAAAAGCTCCGAGATGTTTAGCGATCTGTACAGCAAAATGTCCCACCCCGCCAGCGGCAGCATGTATAATTACTTTCTCATTTCGTTTGATGCGACCGTGGGTAGATAAGGCCTGCCAGGCGGTCAGGGCGGCAAGTGTAGTAGCGGCAGCCTCTTCGTGTGACGTGTATTGTGGTTTCAAGGCAAGGTGATCTTGTGGTACCGCCACATATTCTGCATAGGCATTGCCAATACCTGGAAAGTTGACCATACCGAATACGTTGTCTCCGCATTGGAATGAGCTGACGAGTTTGCCTTTTTCAACTACTTCTCCTGAAATATCCCATCCCAAGATTATCGGCTGCTGATCCCCAAAAAGCCAGCTCACCATTTCGGAATCCTTCCGCACCTTAGCATCAACGGGGTTTATGCTGATCGCTTTTACTTTTACCAATACCTCGTTATCTAAAATATCGGGGATAGGTAATGTTGTAAATTCTAAATTTTCAACACTTCCGGGTTCCCGTAAAATAATTGCCTTCATCATTTTCATTGATTTCATAGCTTGATGACAATCTTTCCTACATGTTTTCCTTCTTCTAACCTCCGGTAGGCATCCTGCACCTGATCGAGTGGAAATAGACTGTCAATAACCGGATGTATATCATTAACCTCGATAGCACGGTTTAAAGCAGTAAAGCTTTCCGCACTGCCTACGGCAAGCCCCTGTATGCGCAAGAAGGACATGTTGATCTTGTGTTCGTGAATATTCAACGGCAGGTCAGCTCCGGAGATAAACCCTGCTGTCCCTACAAACCCGTTTTCTTTGACAGAAATCAATGATCTTCCAATGGTCTTTGATCCGGCTACATCCAGCGTGATATCAACACCCTGACCATCGGTCAATGCCAATACTTGCTCCTGCCAATCTGGGTAATCATTGTAATTGATCACGGCATCGGCTCCTAAAGCTTTCAACCGTTCTGCCTTATCATCAGTACTGGTTGTGGCGATCACCCTGGCTCCGGCAGCCTTTGCAATTTGAAGTGCAAAAAGGGAGACGCCACCTGTTCCCTGAACCAAAACAGTCTGTCCCAATCGCAGGTTTGCCTGATTGATCAAAGCATGCCATGCGGTTAGTGCGGCGATAGGGAGCGTAGCGGTTTCTTCAAAACTGAGATTCTGCGGTGCCCTGACCAGTCCGTGTTCGGGGATGCAAACATATTCTGATAGCACGCCAGGAGTTTGCCATGCTACCCGTACCTGGTTACTTTGCCTGTCAATATTTCCTTTCGTCCAATTCTGCACATACTGGATAGCCACACGATCAACAATTTTCCATTGGGTAACCCCGTCTCCAACGGCTGCCACAACACCACAACCGTCAGATGCAGGGGTGTAAGGGAAAGCAAGGTCTTTATAGAAAGATCCATTTGCCAGTATTACATCCAGGTAATTTAAGGATACTGCTTTGATGTTGACCAACACCTCATACGCTTTTGGTATTGGTTTTTCCATTTTGCTGATGCGAAAGTTTTCGATTCCAAAACCGGTCAATTGAACTGCTTTCATTTCTTTGAATTTTAGAGTACAAAGTTGGGGAAACAGGTATTTTATAATCAGTAACCTAGTTTGAAATAACAGTAATATTATTGGATTGCTTATATTTCCGACGGAAGATTTTGTATATTTACAGTATGGATTACCTCCACAAAACATTTGCCATTGAAGTCGCTACTTTCGAGCATTGGCAGGAAAGAAGCCGTAAAAACAACTTTTTCGAGCTTGTCTACATTCTTGATGGGCAGGGAAGCCAAAGTGTAAATTATGTAGAATATCCCTATCAAAAAAACGGTATTTTTCTTTTACCAGCAGCAAAATGCCATCAATACATTATTAAAGAGCCGACAAAGTTTCTGTTTGTCCGTTTCACTGGCAGTTATTTTATTCCCGGTGCAAATGACCAGGTCGATTATAGCTGCTGGTTCAGCAGGCTCAATTACATTATGGGTAATCATAGCCATCATCCCGGCGAATTGATTGATGATCCAAACGACAGGGCGCAGGTAAAAAGACTGCTTGACGTAATCCTTTTTGAACATGAACTCCAGGAAACCTGCTCTGCATTCATCATACAAAACACGTTGGTATCAATTCTTGGGGTGATCTGCCGGAATATCCAGCGAAGGGTTTTAAAAGGCCGTACCTTTGTTGATAGTAAATTTGCTGACCTGCTAAACTTCATAAGCTTTAATATTTTGGACGCTGATAAATTATCGGTCGCCTATTTATCTGAAAAGTTCCATATCGCCGAAACTTATTTTAGTGAATATTTCCGGAGGAATGCTTCAGAAAGGTTCCAGGACTATGTTATAAAATCAAGGCTCCGGATTGCCGAATCGCGAGCCAGGTATACAGAGCTTCCTTTACAGGATATTGCGCTGGAACTGGGCTTTACGGATAGTAGCCACCTCAACAAAATGATGAAAAAACATTTTGGTAAGGGAATGCGGGAAATAAGAAAGGGCGCGGCAATTCAGCCATTAGAAGCCAAAACTCGCATTACTGATAGATTTACCAATATTTTGTAAAATTCAGAAAATAAAACAGAAAACGGAATGAAGACAATTATTCTTCCCGATGAATTGAAATTAGATAGCTTGCAGTCCGTTCAGGTTTTCGACTACCGAAGCTCGCAAGAAGCTTCTAAACAACAAATTACTCTAAACCAAAACGCATTTAGTTTTTTAACCGAGGGTACCAAAGAAGTTGTATTTAGCAGTTGTAGCCTGCTGATCGACAACTCCCAATTCCTCATTATGAAGTCTGGAAATTGCTTGATGACAGAAAGACTTTCAGTCATCGGAAATTACAGAAGTGTACTTCTATTTTTTAACAGCGAGATCTTGCTACAGTTTGTCAGAAAAATTGAAATGAATGATTTCGGGCAGGCTGCCTGTAACCCCGTTCACAACTTTGTGTACGATGGCTTCATCCGTCGCTTTGTGAACAGTTTGGTGGACATTTCCGAACTTTCAAAAGATCTACAAAATAAATTACTTGAAGTTAAATTTGAAGAAATAATGATTTACCTGACGGCAAGATACGGTAATGAATTTCTTTATTCGTTAACAGCAAAAAGCGACACCCATACCCAGAAATTTAAGCAGATTATTGAAGGCAATCAGCTTAACAAACTCACATTGAAAGAACTCGCCTTTCTGTGCAACATGAGTATTTCTTCGTTTAAGAGAGAATTTGAAAAGCATTATACCGAACCGCCTATTAAATGGTTTCTCAATAAAAGGCTGGAACATGCGCATTATCTGCTTAATTACAAGAAAAAAAGTTCATCAGAAATATACTTCGAACTAGGATTTGAAAGTCTATCGAGTTTTATCCAGGCTTATAAAGCGCATTACAGAACCACCCCAAAGCAGCATCATAAAATCTGAGCTTTTAGCAACAGTTTTTGAATGTTCACCTAACGTTTGCTCAGCTTTAAAGAAGATAACTTTGCCAAAATTTTAAATCTTACTAAAATGAAACAAGCAAATTTAATTTTCTCGCTGTTGTTATTATTTTCATCCACACTTTTTGGACAAAAAACATTTACGCTCTCCAGCAAAGACTTAGGTGGCCAAGGCACCAAAACGCAGGAGTTTAATGGATTTGGCTGTTCCGGAGATAATCAATCGCCCCAATTGTCCTGGAACAATGCCCCCGAAGGAACAAAGAGCTTTGCGATTACCATGTACGACCCCGATGCACCGACGGGAAGTGGATTTTGGCATTGGGTGGTATTTGATATTGCTGCAAACATTCAGGAACTGGTAGCCAATGCTGGCAATCCAAAACTTACATTAGCCCCAAAAGGAGTTATCCAAAGCGTCACGGATTACGGGATCAAGGGATTCGGTGGCCCCTGCCCTCCAAAAGGACATGGATTTCATCAGTATATCATCACCGTTTATGCTTTAAAAACTGATAAGTTAGGCCTTGACGAAAACATAAATCCAGCAATCGTTGGCTTTAATCTCTGGAATCAAACATTGGCCAAAGCCAGCATAGTTGCCTATTACAAACGTTGAAAACGAGAGCAGTAATGGATTGGAAAAAGCACCCAAATCCATTACTGCCCTGAAAAGCGGTGGCCGTTCGGGACAGTAAAGCTCCGAGCTGCTTTGATCAACGTGACCCCTTTGTTGATCAAAGCTTTTTTTTTAAGCTTCTGCCTTTGCCACCGTTGCCGCAGCATCCGGTAACCCTTTGACTTTCTTAAGCTGAACCTGAGAAATCATCTTTCCAGCCACCGGTTTTCAAGCCGGGTCACTTCAATTTGTGCTTCACTTTATTTATCGAAAGGATAAGAACTTAGAAAGGATGTTTATTTTTTCAATCCGTTATAAGACAAATCTTATAACGGAAGTGTAAGCAAAAGCACTGGCTCCTGCTGTAGCTTTGTACTCACTATGGCTCGAAAAGCCTTAAAGTAGGGCTGCTGGTTGTGCAGGTCTAATCCCTTTTGATGCGCCCATATCTCATAGACAACAAATAAGTCTTTTTCTTCTATGCCTGGTGCAGATCATACCGGATGCAGGCAATTTCTTTTCTTGTTTGCACGACCATGTTTTCCAATACCGCTTTTACCTCTTCTGAAAATTCAGGGTTGCTTTTAATAATTGCTGTTAAGTAGAGTTTCATTGCTCTGGTAGGATTAGTCATTTATATGGTAATGATAATTTTACCAACTGTTCTGCCACGCTCCATATCCTGCTGTGCCTCAGACATTTGATCGAATGCATACGTTTTGGAGATGTGCGGATTTATCGTTCCTTTTTCCAATAACCCGGCAATGACTTTCATATCGCTGCCGCTGGATTGTACCAGAAGGAAGCGGGCAGTAATGCCTGTTGCTGCAGCCTTGGACACCACCGCCTCACTGATTGATGTGGGAATGGTAATTAGGATACCGCCTTTTTTTATTACTTCCAATGAACGGTCAATGTAATCGCCACCCACACCATCCAGCACCATATCTATTTCAGAGACCGCTTGCTCAAACCGTTGGCTTTGATAGTCGATGTGCTGATCGGCACCCAAAGACAGAATAAAATCCCTGTTCCCTACTGAGGATGTTGCGATAACATACGCGCCAAGGTGTTTGGCAATCTGCACAGCAAAATGACCTACACCTCCCGCAGCAGCGTGAATCAGTACCCTGTCGCCGGGCTTTACTTTGGCATATGCAAAAACCTGCCATGCGGTTAAGGCTGCCAGCGTTGATGCGGCAGCTTGCTGGTGCGAAATGTTTGCCGGTTTTAATGCCAGTTGAGCAGCCGGGGCAGATACATATTCAGCATAGGCTTTCCCATGCCCGGGAAAATGGATCATACCAAAGACCTCATCCCCCGGTTTAAAGTCGATAACCGCTTTACCTATACGCACTACGGTACCCGAAACATCCCAGCCCAAAACAACAGGACGTGTTTCTCCGAAGAGCCAATTCAATGATGCTTCATTCGATCGGGATTTCGCGTCTACAGGATTGATACTTATTGCTTTTACCCGTATTAAAACCTGCTGATCTTCAATTCCAGGTTGGGCTGCATTGGAATAAATTAGTTGTCCTGCATCACCAGCTTTTTCTAAAATGATTACTTTCATATACTGTTATATTTGTTGTATCCGCAAAAATATACACAAGTATTAGCCCTTATGTTGTATATATTTTCCTCAATTTGGTATATTTACACCATGTTGCGAGAAAACCTATATGAACCCTATTCGGTCAGCTTTGAAACCCTGGATGAATATCCGAACCGAACAAACCGGCATAGCTTTTTTGAGCTGGTCTATATTCTTTCGGGGACAGGGCAACAATGCATCAACAAGCATCAGTTTACTTATCAGCCGGGGCACATGTTTTTAATTACACCACAGGATTGCCAATTGTTTGAAATCGAAACGACTACGCAATTTTTCTTTCTGCGTTTCAATGATGTTTACATCAAGAATAAAGCATGGCAGACCGAAAATATCAAACGTCTGGAATTTATCCTGCAAAATGCTAACCACAAGCCTGGTTGCATCCTTAAAAACCAGACAGACAAGAACCTGATACGCCCAATGGTAGAGGCCATGATCAGAGAAGCGGTTAATAAGGACTTATACGACAAAGAAATTACACAGCATTTGGTCAATACATTAATTGTGATTGTCGCCCGGAATATTGCCAAGTACCTCCCTGAAAGAATCAATGACAATTCCGATGAAAAGATTGCAGCAATCCTGAACCATATTCAGACCAACATTTACCAACCCGAAAAAATCCGCGCGGAGGTTATCTGCGATCATTTCGGTATTTCAGAAAACTACCTGGGTAGGTATTTTAAGAAGCACTGTGCAGAAACGATGCAGTCTTACATCAACAATTACAGAACCGCGTTGATAGAACATCGCTTGAAGCACAGCGATAAACGAATGAAGGAGATCGTTTCTGAACTTGGCTTTACCGATGAAAGCCACCTGAACAAGTTTTTCAAACGGCAAAAAGGGTTGAGTCCAAAAGTTTACCGTGAGAACTTCCGTTCGGACGCCTGATCAGAGCACGACTTGATTTTGTCCTGATTTAAGGGAAGTCAAAAAGCAAATGATGGATCAGCTAAAAATGAAAACGTTTCCCAAGGAAAAGATTCTAGAAAACGAAGCGATTTTGTTTGCCAGATGGAAAACAGATTCCGAATCCAGAAGGCATTTTGTTCTGATGCAGAACAACGCTTTTGTATTTGTGTTGCAGGGAAAAAAAGTGGTTTTTCAACAGGATGCAACTCTTCAGATAGATAACAGACAATTGCTCGTTTTGAGAAAAGGAGTCTATTGTATGGCCGAATTCATAGCCGATGAAGGCGTCTTTGAAGCACTTGTAATTTATTTCAATAATAATTTCTTCGAATATTTCACCAGCAATACAGCTTGGCAATCGCAAGCCGGCAGCGAAGATTTGCTTGTAGTCGATCGCGATAAATTGATTGACGCCTTTGTTGATCAATATCTGAGTTACGTTACCGAAAACGAGAATAGTCGATATTTGCAGGCGCTCAAAATTGCCGAACTCGCCTTTTTACTATCAAAAAAGAATCCCCGTTTCAAACATTTTATAAATTCTCTGATCAAAGAAGAAAGTGATTTGGAAAAAATGATGAACTTGTTGTACAAAGAAAACTTCACCACAATCCAATTAGCAGCCTATTCAAACAGAAGCCTTTCCAGTTTCAAACGAGAATTCTACAAAATCTTCCAATGCACTCCTGCCAGGTGGATCGTGAAGAGAAAAATGGCGGATGCGTGTTTTAGTCTGATACATACAACCAAAAGTATCTCCGACATTGCCGATGCCAGCGGCTTTGAGAGTCTCTCTCATTTTGATAAGTCTTTCAGAAATCATTTTGGGATAACACCTTCTGCATTTCGGGAAACCAATTTGAACCGAACGGACAAATGATCGGACGAAATTGACAAACCCCACTATCTTCCAATGCATAATTTTGTGATCAAATGACTTCACAACCATGTGGCAAGATCAATAAACAATTTTATGGTCAATTACATCATTGAAAAAGTTCGCTACCAGAGCGAAGACACAACCATTGCGGCATTGCAATATATCCCGGAAGCGATTGAGAAATGTCCTGCTATAATCATGGCGCATGGATTTGGGCTAACCAAGGAGGCTTACATTGATAAATTTGCAGAACGGTTTGCCCAGAGCGGCTTTGTAGTCATTCTTTTTGACTATAGAAACTTCGGTGAAAGTGAAGGAACACCCCGGCAGGAAATAAATCCTTTTATGCAAATAGACGACTACAAAAATAGCGTCACGTATGCCTGCAATTTAAGCAATGTAGATTCGAACCGGATCGGAATTTGGGGGACCAGCTACTCGGGTGGACACGTTATTGTGACTGCGGCAACAGATAAAAGGGTTCATTGTGTTGTTACACAGGTTCCCACAATCAGCGGATACCATTCGTCACTTAGAAGAATGACATCCGAGAAGATACCTGCCTATCTGGAGATGATTAAAAAGGACCGACAGCTCCGTCTTAGTGGTGAAAACCCGTTAACAAAAAGTCTGGTTGGCCCAACTGATGAAAACCCGATTTATCCAGCGGAGGACGCCAGAAGATTCTACACCCTTGCACACAGCCTGTCACCATCCTTTAGTAACCATGTGACGGTACGTTCCATGGAATATAGCCGTATGTACGAGCCAGGCACCTATGTGGCTCAGATAAGTCCGACCCCCATTTTGTTCATCGTAGCTTTGGCTGATACGGTCACTCCAACGGATCTATGCCTAAGGGCTTATCAAGACTGCCTGCCTCCCAAGCACCTGATAACAATATCCGCCGGACATTTTTCCCCGTATACGGATCACTTCGAAACCGCATCTAAAGGCGCTTTACAGTGGTTCAACCGGCACTTAAACGCGAATGCCGATTCAGGACTTTGTGCTGATTAAGGTTATCAAGACTTAAATTTAACTATTTTTCTCCGACCAAAATGACGAATAGTATCTTACAGCAAAAGGATTAAGACAGATAACTTTCGCACCATCTTTCTGTCATGCCACTTCTTAACCGTGTTGCAATAACAATTCAGGCCTTAGTTTTTAATTGCTTGATAAACCGCCACCTGAAATTCTTCCCCAATGGAAAACCAGGGCGACAGGTATTCCTGCGTGAATAAAATAGCGATGATACCTTCTTTGGGATCTGCCCATCCATGCGTATTGAATGCACCGCCCCAACCGAATGAGCCTATGCTTTGCGGTGATAGATAATCATTCTTTTCAGTCACCACTGCAAAACCCCCTAAGCTAAACTGGAAGTTTTCCGGCTGCGCAGGAAAGGGTGATGTCTTCACTTCGCTGCCCAATTGGTTCGTAAGCATCAGTTCTATGGTTTTACGGCTAATGAGACTTTTTCCTTTGTAAGTACCCTTATTGAGGTACAGCGAATAGAATTTAGCCATATCGGCAGTCGTGGAACTCAGGCCTGCGCCTCCAGACAGGTAACTGCCTTTCAGGTTTGGGAACCCAGGTGCGATACCTTCATAGATCGGATGATCTACTTTTACGAGGCTGCCATCTTCCGTATTTTCATAAAGGTTCACCAAGCGGTTTTGCTTATCATCAGGGATATGGAACCAGGTATCGTTCATTTCCAGCGGGTCAAATACCCTGTTCTTCAAATAAACGTCCAATGATTGTCCGCTCCATATTTCTACCAGGTAGCCTAACAGGTCAGTATTCAATCCATACGTAAACTTTTCACCGGGATCATGTTGCAAGGGCATGGTTGCCAGCAGTTCCATTTTTTCTTTGATCGTAGATTTTGTAGTGCCGACGCCGGAAGGAACTCCTGCCTTTTCATAAATGCTCCACATGGTCGGTTCACTGAAAATAGCTGGATAGGCAATACCGGATGTATGCCGCAACAGATCACGAATGGTAAATTTCACGGCTTGCAGGCCTGGTGGTATAGTTTCCGTCTTTTGCATTATAGTTTAACAGTACCCTGGGATCCTTGAATGCAGGGATGTATTTGGAAAGCGGATCATCCAACAGGAATTTGCCTTCCTCCCAAAGCATCATCACGGCAAGGCTGGTAATGGCCTTGGATTGTGAGGCAATCCTAAAAATATCATCTACCTGCATCTTCCTTTTTGTTTCTACATCTGCGTAACCAAAGGCTTTGTTGTACACTACCTGTCCATTACTGATGATCAGGGCAGTAGCTCCCGGAATGTGTTTTGCCGCTATATGCCGGTTAATGAGTTCATCTATTTTTGTGAGCCGATCCTTATCGAAACTGGCTTGTTGTGCCTGTGCGTTCATCATATTCCCTATTAATAATGTCAGGATGGTTGCTACCAAATAGCCGCTCTTTTTGAGCCTATGCGATTGTTTCATTGTCTTTGTATTTATTGTTGATTACTATTTTTATCTATCCTCATACTGATGAATGCCAGCACTCTGGCAACTGCTGCAAATGCAGCCCCTGCCAGAGGAGTTAAGCCTACTCCGAAACTGGAGAGGGCGATCAATCCGCCAACCCATGCACCTAATGCAATTCCCAAATTAAAACAGGCGATATTCAGTGCCGAGGCAAAGTCAGTAGCTTCGGGCATTTCCCGCTCAGCGATCTGTACGATGTATAATTGTAAAGCCGGAACAGTGGCAAATGACAGACCGCCCAGAAGGAACAGTGTAATAATAGCGGGTACCGTGTATCTGTCCGTGAAATAGAAAGCGGCAAGCACCAGAACAAGGCAGATAAATATCCTGATCATTGCCCTCAACGGATTTTTATCCGCCAGCTTTCCGCCAGCAACATTGCCGATCGCTACGGCCACACCGTACACCAGCAATAAGATGCTCACGGTATTTTCAGATACACGGGTGATCTGCTGGAGGATGGGCGATAGGTACGTAAATGCTACAAAAACGCCAGCGTAGCACAAAATGGTCATTAACAATGCCCGTGTCAAGCGTTTAGACCGTAGTATATTTAA
>Ga0265797_10009214_pt1 | contig 12915 bp, 9 predicted proteins | sample P2T30metagenome_FD_192433 | JGI IMG/M metagenome (GOLD analysis project Ga0265797, IMG submission 192433) | Plant litter microbial communities from East Loma Ridge, Irvine, California - P2 T30 | ecosystem: Environmental > Terrestrial > Plant litter > Unclassified | place: USA: California... | reverse complement strand
CATTGATTATTTCAGCTCTTCCTCTTGCTGCACCTCCATCGTGAGGATAAAAGACCACGATTCGAATCTCGCACTGATATAGCCGGTAGAGTCTTATGCAGCAAAGCGCACGAGTCAGCTTTCTTCCCAAGGAACCAGGGTTCGAGGGTTCCACCCATCTACGATGCTCGCTTGATCTCGGACCGCGCTCATCCATGTCCCATACGCTCGGTCATTGGACACGTCGCAAATGAGTGGATGCAGGAAGATCGCTCGGATCGGCCCAGGCTGCCTTACGACGTTGACGTGGTGGAGACATGACGGCACGCGGAGATCGGAAGGCCTCTGGCTGTTCGACAGTGACATGCTTAGCAGCCAAGGAGCGAGCATTACAGCGCAACGGTTGCCGTTTTAGGCAGGTCGTTAGCAGTCCACAGTTTTCTTAAGCCCAAAGCCCAGCAGGGCTGGCGCTGGCACTGGACAGAAGCGCCTCCGACGTCGCTTTTTGTCGTACGCGTTGCGTTGCGCAGTCCAACAGTTCTCTCGCATGGAGATATGTGGAGTTGTTTAGCAGCAAAGTAGCGACCAGGGCCGGGTTGAACTCTCGTAAGTCATGCCCCTAAGAAGGTACACGCGAACAGGCACGCTGTGGCTGATACTCTATGTTCGGGGTGGATCCTGCGGTGGATGATGTACCGCGATGGAGGCCCGGTGTAACTTTGCTCCAGCCTCCGGCAATGTTTTTGTTGCTGGTCAGCGTCAGCGGTATCGTCACGAATGGAATTTGCCGTCCTTACATTGTGAAGGGGCGGACTTCTTGTCAAGCTTGTTTCAGTGGGCACCAGGGCTTTCAGATAGCCGTGGAGAAACCGGTTGTCTATGTGGATTTATTGTAGTCAGGACGAAATTTTCTGAAGAAACCAGTGATGCCAGGGGCAATTGCAGAAAGGCACGTAGGGGTAGTAAATCGCCTGGCGATCACAATGTTGCTGCCAGCCAAAGGCGTTTGACATTGAATGCCGGCGGTTTTTGAGTCGAATCGCAATGATTGTGTGAGATTTTGCAATTGCGTTTTTGACCCTTTGCGGTGTTCATACAGAATTTCCCAAAATTGACCAAAAAAGAACTCCGTCATGTCGTACCAGAACTCTTCGTGTATAATGGTCCTGTGATTCCCATAGCTGTGACTGAGTCCGTGTTTGCCCAGTTGCTACTGCTATGCCAGAAAAGAACGCCTGTGAAATGCAAACCCATGTGCTCTCCTTCCAGAATCATGGCTCCAAATTCCTCATGATTTGATGCAGGTACCACTCAAGACTCGTTCCGCAGATAACGCTATCTTTCCATACATCGTGTAGCAAGCTGCAATTCCTTCTTCTTTATGATTATCGCGTATCTGGTCTCTGTGGTGGACATCGCAGCTTCCCAGTAAAATGCCACACTGTGGAGCCAAATCCAAACATGGTGCCCGCCATTGTTCTCTCAAATCGAAGTAAATCTCTCTTCCTCAGGTTGTGACACATTGACCGTCGTCACGCCTTTCGATCGTGATGCCCCATTTGTTATTGACCGGGCTTGCCGCTGAACGACCGGTGGTCGGCTGAAGATCGCATGCTCTGCTCTGATGATCCGTAGGGTGAGGGTTCACCATACCACTGGTTTCCATATGGATGCTGGCTTGAGATAGGCGATGCTGAGACCGAGCCTGGGCCGCCCGGGGCCTGGAACATGTAAGGATGCTGCTGGGCGTACGGCATCATCGGGTTCCCCATGGTCGCTGGATGGGGAGCAAGAGTGGGCGCTTGTATTGCGTTCGAGCCATATCCTGATGTACCAGTCGGTTGCCCTTCGTGTGAAGAATGTGGTGGGTAGCCCACAGCTGAGGGCATATATCCTTGACCTCCGACTTCTTGTAAGTGCGTGTACGACATTGAGCGCCCCATTTGCGACTGGTTCCACGCTTGCGCTTGCGCCTGGTTGATAGGATATTGGAATGGTCCCTCCGAATGTTGCATTTGCGGTGCGGCTCCCGAAGATGCGTTGCTGGGGAACGGAGCAAAGTCCGCGGTTGGTGGTACTGTAGGGCTGGATCGATAGTACTGTGATTGCATGCTGTCTCTCGCTCTGTTCATGGATGCGCTGGGGGAACTGAGGTCGCCAACCTGTTCCCACTGTCGCTGGCCGTCCGATGATGTATGTTGATAGCCGTATTCCACTGGAGGCATTCCGACAGATTCATGATTGGCAAGTGGATGAGACGGATGGCCTGGTATCAGTTCGCCCTGGTTAGGAAATGTGCTTCCATGACCAAGGGGTATGCCGAAGCCTGGTCCGGGTGGGGCGTTTGAAGGAAGCGATGGAAGTGAAGGAAAGCTCCCATACTGGCGACTACGTTCGAAAGGTCTTCCTGAGGCCAGCTCTGGAGGTGAGGGTGAGACTGCTGAGGAGGGGATCGATTCGGGTCCAGATTTGGCTCCAGACTGAGACCGAGTGTCTAGCATCTGTTGTTGATCAACCGGGTAGAAAACACACTCCTTCTTGAGTCGGATGCAGTTCTGGCATCGGTCTTGAGAGTCTCCTTCTGCAAGTAGGCATCGAATCTTCCTTCGACGACAATGGGCTGGACCACGATTAGTATTGCACATGCAAGCCACTCGGCGCGTGTTGACACGGCACAAGGGACGGGTGGCTACATCGGGGCGGCAAGGGAGAAACATACCACATGCAATAGAGATCCTTTGGTAGCCCAGCTTGTTGCGCTTCTTGTCTTCTGAGTCGGACATGATGTCGGTTACTGAGTGTGGCGGGGTCGGATCAGATTTCGAAAGCTGTTCACTCGTGGTCAATATTGTGGTTGGCCTGGGCTTTTGAACACGAAACAGCGATGTTTGTGGGGTGCCTTCGCAAGCAGCACCAGTCAGGGCTCCCGGTTCGCTGAGAATGGGCGACGCAGGACGCTGCTGTGTCGACTCCCACGAGCACGGTAACGGGTGGGTGGTACCCATGCTGCGGCATGTGGTAGGACATACTTTTTGATTTGCGTCTGGGGTCCCGCACACGGGAGGTTGCCCAGAGGATTGATAATAAGGAACGAACCTCAGATCCTAGGATAAGCTGCAGACGCAAAGTAGCATCGCCAGAAAGGAAGGATGCTTGGAAAAGTCCGGCTCAGTCCGAAAAGTGAGTGATGACGAAAGGAGCATGCAGCAGCGTGAACACCCAAAGACGGCACGTTAAGGGAGACGCCACGTGCGGCGAGCGGCTCCAGATATGAGATCGACTTGTAGTGGCAGAAGAAGAGTGCAGGACCCAACGGGGAGATCCCAATAAGACGTCTTGAGCGAACCATAAATGTGGCGCCAGTGAAAGGTTCGGCAGGGCACGAAGCGAGACACAGGGACGAGGCCTGTGCCGATATCTTTAGGGTACTCTAACATGACCTCCTCCGAAATGCATAGGAGTGCTATCCTGCATTCATGGCGGTAATCCCAGTGGGCCTAGGGCTGTGATGGAGGACGGGCACGCCGAAAGGCATTGCTCGCCGCCTGATGTAGTAATGATGTGCACAACGCGTCAAAGACCGCTGGCGGGACTGCTGTGGCGAAGACCGGTGGTAGGTGTCGTGCGTACATCTCTAGTACCCACTCTGAGATCCCAGGTCCACATTGGCTGCTGCTCGGGACTGACAGGGATTGCAGCATGGATCCCTCAATGCACTAGACGGGTCCAAGAGGATCCTTCTTGGCTATTGGATGTGTGTGATTGATGAACTCGAGGGCTCTTACTCACTCCTTCTTGATGCTTTTCGCATCTCCATCCGATGGGCCGACATCGTTAGCGCGCACGATGGCATCTCCATTAGCTCATGACTGCCGGAGTGTGTCGCAATAGTGCATAGTGCATCACGTGAAGCTGTGCGTGGGCACTGGGCTACTGCTGCTGCTGGGTAAGAAATCGAGCCCTGGCTGGTACTCTAAGAGCATACACGGTCCGGACCAGCGAGGACCAAGATGCGGGTTCCAGATCGGCCTGCGCCAGGCAGAGAATCCTTGACATGTGGCGCAGGCAGCCAAACGCCCCACGCCGCCCTACCGGGTAAGCAGGTGAGATGACCCGGCAGTGATTTGGCCTCTCGGCTCGCAACCGGCGCTTCTGGGAGCATGGGAGCACGTCGTCTCGCCGTGACAGCCGCGTGGTTGCCGTGGCACGTCTGGATGTGTATTTGGCATGCCGGCAAAAAGAGACCAGGAGCAGGCATCGTGCAAGGAGCGAAGCTGGAGCTGTTTTCGGCCATTCTCGAACATGCATGCAGGCCAATTATGGCAACTCCCTCACATCGTGCGATCTGCCTCTCTAGCCACAGCGAGGGTACCACTCCGCCAGGATCAATCGGACATGCCGCCGTGTGCTGTACAGTCCATCCTCTCCCTCGCTGGGATGCAAAGCCCGGCACTTCTTCCATGAACAATCAACGCATCGCACACCTGCTAGTTCAAGGCGCCTCAGCGCGTGTGTTTTGGGGCAAATTCAATATGCACATTCGAGTGGAGAATCTCCACGGCCGAGAGCAAGGCCCTATGTGCGCCCGCAGAACAGCAACTCCTATTACGCACATCACGCTCGCGCGCGATCTGGGGACGGAGTTAACCTATCTCCTGCTGCCGAGTTGCAGACAGGTGAGAAACCTTGAACAGATCGCTGCAGCTGCGGCCCAGCGTGGGTCGCAGGATTTCACATTGTCGCCTGTTTCACGACAAATACTAAGACGCGCGTGTGAAGTCCTTTTAGCCAGCCACTCGGAGGCTTCAGAGCATGGCAAATCACTATCAAACCTGACTCATCCTTTTACTTGTCCGAGACGAAGATACCTCGGCTCAGGCGAGCATCTAAACTAGAGAGCGTACTAGTATAACAGTTTCAGAGTAGATCATGGTGCTTTGGGCCAGTTGAGGTACCGACGCTTGGCCAGTAGTGCCGGCGCACCGTAGTACTGTATTATTTCAAGATGCCTCGCTCTCGCACTCCGCGATATAACCGCTACCAAGGTAGTAGACTCGCCAAGGTACACCGTACACCGTACAGTGGCAGAGAGCGCTGTAGTGGAAGGTTGAAGCGATGTGTAGCTAGTCATGGCGTATATCAGCACATCTCCTACGTCCGTATGCGCGAAGAGCTCGAATCGCACCATTCGATCTCCCTCCGTCAGTGCCTTCGATTTGTTTGCACCACGCCATCCATTGAGAATTTGAGCCCATGATACGCTGGAGTCTGCGATTAGCAGCAACTGTCCGTGTAGAAGGTTCTCAACAGCCATCTGGAGGTTACTGCGTTTGTGCGTTCGTACAATATCATAATCCAGCAGTTAAGCGATACTCCTCGCAGGGTTGACTGTACAGTTTTAGAGTTGCGCGCTGCTGTTGTGGCTGCATGTGGCGCAGTCACCAAAGTCGGTTCCGGAGATCTTCTTGTAGTCGGCGGCGTCGGGATCTCCCCCGCGGGCCAAGCCTCCAGAGGACGTCGTTGACGTTGACGTTGAGACATGAACGCCTCTTCTCATGGGTGGACCTTTGGATTTGAGGATTTGAGAGATCACACGCCTCAAAACAACAAGCATTATTATGATGAGTATCCAAAGAGGTGATTTCGGAGCAATCTCCATCGTATGAGACATTTTCTTTCTTTGATGTCTTTTCAGCACATGTTTTGCGCCCGTTGGCTCAAACTACGCTACGTCGATATGGACCATCGCGCTATGTCTTCCTCATAGTACGCCTCCTGTCCACTGCACAAGGGCCTGCAAGAGATATCGTGACTTCTGGCCTCTTGCAAACATAAGATCTACATACACACCGGAAAACGGTGCGAGCTCCTTGTCAATCCTCCGGCAGCATTCTCGGACGCTCCACATCACACACTCACCTTTCCGCTTTAGGGCAGTCGATGAAGACTATTTCGCGAAATATGCGAGCTCACTTGCTACCTCCTAGCTTGGTAAGCTTACAGACTTGCAAATCTGTAGCTGAGGTGACTCGTCGCCTGTCGTTTCTATCTCGTACATAAGCTCTGCCTGTGTTTCTCCGGAATCCTCCTCGTCACAATTTGGCATGGCAAGCTTAAAGTAGCTGAAGTTGCTCATCGCCGTCGTCGTTCATACTTCGCAGGTAAACTCTATCTGCAATTTCTCCGCCAATGTCTTTGCTGCGAAGTGGCTTGGTACTAACAGGTTCGATGAGGGTTGCGTCGCGAAACGCCCCGCTGTATGCCACATCTGAGTCGTGTTACTTCGACTTACTATACCATGTCTGCCGCAGATAACCGACTGCAACATTGGGATGTTTGACCAGACTGTTGAATACATCGTCAAAATAGGCGGAAGTTGTCTCAACAAAAGTGTTCACTAGCCGAATGCATGTGCAGATTGGTACGTCTAAGAATTCAGGAAATTACAAAATTCCAGCCTGAGTGTTGGGACGCCAATGTGAAAGTTGGTCGCCTTTCAGGGTGAGAGGCCTTACTTGCCAGTACGTTGAAATCCTGACACACGAATCAACAATCACCATCAGCAGCTGTGCAGAAACATACATGCAAGGCCAGGAGCACAAACACGTTCAAGGGTGCTGCAGTACTTATGCAAGAGTTCGTTGTACCGCACAAGCATTAGCTACAGCTTTTTTGTTTTACCTACTAATACCTTACGCTACAGGCATACAAAACCACAGTTGAGACGTTATTTCCAATGTCTTTTGAGCATTCATCTCAGAAGCCAGTGTGCTTGAACCATCAAAGCATGAATAACCATGCTTACCGTACACTTAGTACACAAAGTTAAACGCAAGGTCTGTATGCACAAATATATCTCAGGGGATCGTTGCAAACGCTGCCATTGCGATGTTCTGTGACTTGCGAACACAGGCACGTTACTGGACGAAACACTAGGAGCGCCGTCAGTGTTTGATCCTCAACAGCCATCGAAGTTGAAGTCCCGTGGTTCCAACCCTTCAATCAACATCCTTTTCTCTAACGCCTCTTCCTATCGCCCAATTGCGGGGCCTTGCTAAAGACACTATCCGGCCGAGAATCTTGTTAATGTTGATGGCTCACTCAGAAGGCTAATCCAAGTTCATATCCGCTTCTTCCTATGCATCTATCAAATTTACTCGAGGACTTTGGCTTCAATCGGTCTTTAAATTCAACGTCTGGTGAAAAATAAAGATTAGCCACACTGACTGTTCGCAGGAAGATGAGCAGTTGTAGCCTTGGGCAGCGTGCTTTGGTGGCCATATCACGTCATTTGGCTGAACGAGGTCCAAAAAGGTTGTTGTTGATTTGATCGAGTCGGAGACCTTCTGGCTTTTCCAAAAGTCAGGCCAGAATCTGGACGGCAAAGGCGTCAAACTTATGCCAACAGATTTGCGTGCTGAAGCTCTCAATTGCCGGTGGGTTGAGATGTAGCTTAAAAATGCTTCACAGTGACGATGTCTGGTCGCCTTGAAAGGGTCCAAATGAGATAGAAAGAGCAGTAGCTTGGTTCAGGTCAAGCAATACACTGAATCTCTAGGCAGGCGCAATTTGAATCCGAGATCTTCGCAGGTGTCGTTGGGCTGAGCATGATGGACGATGTAAGACCGTTGAATCGACAGTACGTTTGCTGCGGTAAGGAGGACGAACTGACTAGCATCCCATAGCTGCAGATTCCGAGATGTGTTGAAGCTACGGAGCAAGACTCCGGCGAAGCTGACCAGATTTCTGGTGTCTGAAGACAATCAACAACGATCAAAGTATACGTCACTAAAGTCGAGCAACGTGAGCATTCCATATTGCCTCCAAGCCGGAGACTGCATTGGGTGCCAAGGACCATGGTTGGCAGGTCAAGTACGCAGGTTCAGCGCACGCAGAGAAGCCCAATCGAAATGTACTGAACGGAGGCTGCTGGCTCTTGTTTTTTGCGCTTTGCGTATGTTCACAAGCTCTTGGAACATACCTTCTTTTGCCATTGTTACCACCAGACAAGCACAAGGGGCCGCCGCATAGCAACCTCCCATGCCTGATGGATCAATCACTCGGCTTCCTTCACGACCGCAACGCTGGTTCGAATCAGCGAAGTGCCACTAGAGACTCAAAATCTTTCGTTGGGATTGTTCGCATATGAGGCTGTTTTGCTGACATGCTGCAGCACATGATGCATGTTGTCAAGATGGTGCATTTCGTGATACTGACATGCCAACGCACCAAATATATCGCGGTTGGTATATCATGTGGTCGAGGTGGTGCAACAATACATACGCACATGGCAGTGCCACGTATATGGCCATCACTTACCTACAATACAAGTCCTGCACAGCGATGATGGTCAATGACATAGCACAGGATGATATCACAGACCCGGTTTTGTCCGAGTTGTGAAACGTTGCAACAAGCAAATACTACGGAGGTAGCTCCTATAGGAGCCTTAGGAGGTATTCTACGATAGCACGTGAGTAGGTCGCAAACACTCTGGTGCTACGGAGCATCATTGTTCATGCTGCACAACGCAATCACGTGGAGAAGGCATCGTCGATGGTCCACATCGGAAGCAGTCTATACCAATGAGCAGGTACTATGGCTGGTCTGGCCGTCTTCCTTCAAGGGCAAACGACAAGATCAGCCTGTTCTAGCCACGCTGAGCCAGGTGTCTAGGCGCCAGCTTTCTGCCCATGGACATCATCATGACGAGCTTTTCAGGCGTCGTCGAAGGATAGCTCAGGCCAAGATGCGCGTGGACGTGCAAGTGAGCGCAGGTGACCCCTCAGGGGGCTTGAGAGACTTCGTGGCAGTTCGACTTCCCCCACTATTATGAAGGTGCCATCAGTGTTGATCTGACGTCACATCTCTATCGTTCACTCAGTTGCACATGTGGCCCCGCCTTGAAGATGCATGTTTGTTTGGAGACGATGGATATATAAGGTGTTCCTGTCTGCTCTTCTCCTCTCCTCTTACTACAATCACACACTCACAACAACAACAACAAACTTAACAACAACCCCACCAACAACCTTCAACATGTCTGACGCTCTGTAAGTTGTCTCGACTACTTTGTCAAAGTCTACATCTTCACGAACACTTGTCTAACAATCCCTCAGCCGCCAATCCACCACCGACAAGGCTGCCTCCAGCCTCAAGCCCGACTCCCAGAAGGGTACCCTCGAGCAGGCTGGTGACTCCATCAAGGGCGCCGCCGACAACGTTGCCGGCTCTGCCCAGCCCTCCGGCGAGAAGTCTGCCACTCAGAAGGCCTCCGACACCGTCTCTGGCTCCAACGAGAACGCCTCCAAGCAGGGCCAGTCTGTCCTCGACTCTGCCTCCGAGACCGTCGGCAACGCCGCTCAGTCCGCCCAGGACGCCCTTGGCCTCGGCAAGAAGTAAACACCACTTACCATGAGGATCTGACGCCGCCACTCTCCCACCAATCGGCCTGATACCTTTTGCTTCAGAATGGATACCCGGAATGATTTCCACCAGTTTTGGTCGGTTATGGGGGTTGATGAGGGCGAGCATTCATGACACGATTGCATGATATTAAATAAGTTAATCACTTCACGATACGAATCAAACTGTCCAAATCCAACACACCTTTCACGTGCTTTTTCTCAATCGTGCACCTTCGCTGGCCTAGATCTTGCCGATCGTTGAACTACGAGGAGTCAATCTGACTGAAAACCGGTTTTCTAGACCCTAGACACGCCGCACGCGCACCATCAAACTCTTTCGCGTTCCCCTCATTCGGTTAGGCCCAACGAACATACCACCTGCTGGATGGAGTCTGGTGTAAGTACAAGGGTTATGCATTCTCTATGTCGCTTCTAATAAACCTACTTGAAAGCTTCGTCGTCCATACAGGATACTGAACCAAGGTCTGATCAGCTACGCTGCGCCGCACTTTTGATGTAACCGATGATCTCCGCGTCGTCAACCTCAGGCACACCAAGCAATTCATTGTCAACCTTCGCAAACTCTGGCGTATGCTTGCTGGAGAAGATCGCGCTTTGCAACATCTTGAGCGCCCATCCCATTACATTGCCTGGTTCTTGCTTGAAGATCTCAAATCCTTCTTTCATGCTGTCTTCCGTGCTGCTCTCGGTCACGGACCAACCGTCTTCGCCCAAAGCTTTCTTGCCCAGCTCCAACAAACGCTTCTGCGTCAGGACGGCACCATGGATTCGTACAGCGCGGTTGGCGGTCTCGTCCGGGTTCTTCAGCACACCTACCACGCCTTTAGCTACAGTGTGCAGAGGTGTGGTACTGTACGGCGTCTCGCCGCCATCGTAGAGCACGAGCTTCTTGTTCTTCGCGTCGATCAGGAAGTCGTACTCAATAGCCCAGTCCAGGAAGACGTTGTTGATCACAAAGGTATACGTCACATCCCCATTTGTGTCTTTAACGCCACTCTCGAGCAGCTTCTGGATGGCGATCTTCGTGGCATACACCGGCAATCTCTTGTTTGCTTCCAGGAACGAGTCGGAGCCGAATTCCGAAGGAATGATGCGGTAGACTCGCGCTGCTATGGCTGCTTTGATGAGGAGGTCTTCCGCCGATGTGACTTCGGTTGCCAGTGTCGAGATGAGTGCGTCCTGGCCTTGGAGCGCAGCAGTGAGATTCTCCTCGGATGTGTAGTCGACTTTGACAACTTTGACGCCGGAGGGGAATGTGCTGGTGCTGTCTTCGCGTGTGAGCACAGTCACAGTAAAGTTGCCAGCGAGGAGGTGCTCGAGGACTGGTTTGCCGAGACTAACGCTGGCACCGGCGAGGGTGACTTTGGTTATGTTGGGCATGTTGAGACAGTACTTGGTTGAATCGATACTGTGATAGGCTGATCGTTGTAGATGAAAGTTTCTGTGATGCCAGTAAGGTCACAGCTGCTGGTTACATCTTAACACTGCCTTCATATACTCGCATGTGGAATAGATACTGGTATCGACCATCAGTCAGCGACCGGATCCCTCGGGCTCCCAGCTGTCCCGATGGTCTTGTGCAAGTTGACAAAGCATGCATAGGCGACACGATTAGGAAGTGAAGACTTTCGGCATCACTGTACAAGGTCAGAGGCACAATGAAAGTGCCATTGGTATGTCCAGGTATTGTCAGCAGTCTCCACTAGACATGCTGGTGTTTCCACAAAGCTTTGTCAACAGGCGGAAACGGAGCCGCATCGACGTCGACAACGTTTGCTCCGTTCGAAAGGAGAGAGACTCAAGGGTTCGGGTTTGTGTTTGATCGGAAAGAGATGTAAACCGTTCTTACGTGATTACGCAGGGGCTAGTCTGGTTAATTAACCTCTTGTGATATCCGTGAGTATTGTTTAGTATTATTGAATCGTATGTACTCGTTTAAATGGCCGTTTCCGTGCGTAAAGCCTTTTCTGCATCGATGCTGTGGTCCAGTGATTGAGCTGACGATCTAACACACCACAAGGTCGTCAGGCTGACTACAGAGCTGAATGTTAGCAAGCAGTATTCTCGTTCGTTGACTCAAGACATGGGTATTGCCAACGCCCACATCACGCACATTAGCCAGATATACTGTCCACGGTCACTCGTTGTGGATCCTCGACCCCCACAACTTCACATTGCCAGAATCATTCTTGTCTCATATGATCGTACGGGCGCCTGAATCTCTGAGACAAGGCGCAGTGACCATGGTCCATGCATCGGAAGACGAATGCAACAAACGAAACGGCCCTACCGAGCATGAGCACTCGAACGACATCCAGGCAACTGCGAATTATGCAGTTCGAGCACCAGAACTCGACCACAACTGCCATGTGGCTGTAACATCGTCGACTGTTCAGAACACTGTTCCGAAACATCAGCAGCAAGCTTGCTCTAACAACCACCGCGAATCCAACAGTGAGAACCTCGCTCTCGAACGTGAGCGGCGGGCATTTCGTCCAGAGCACAGAGAACGAGACAACAAGAGAGGAAGTCCGTCAGTCCGGCTGCCCGAGTACCGCGATGATCGCGACAGCGCAATCATCCACTCTGGAGTAGTCGGTACCCACGAGGGCAAGACCTTCATCCCCAAGCGCTCTGTGCACAGGAACGCCCTCGACGATCTGGCACATCCGTATGGCGAAGACCAAGATTATTTCGTCCTTGATCTGAACTTGAATGGTGACCAGATTGATGATCTGATCAGTAACAGTAAGATATACGATGCGAGAGGTGGGTACCTTGAATATTCCGCGGCAGAATGCAAATTGCTTACTTGCCCATCCGTAGATCAGAGGAACGATTATCAAAACTCGACTACCTCACAGTGCGAAGAATGAGGGATGGTTTCGGCGTACTGATTTCGCCATGGTTCACTACGGACAGACTTCGGGATTCAAAGTCGAATGTACCAACATCAGGTCGTTCCCACAGGCAATTGGTCAACAAGTGAGACTCGGCAGGGGTATGGCATGAAAGATGATGATTTTCGTTTCGCAGTACGGCATATGCACGGCTAATGTAAGCTATCAACACAACGGATGGCATTGCTGCCGTCCCCATTACCCCGATAACGCCATGTCCCAAGAATGCAGTTTTGGTTATCGCAGCTGAGAATCGTGGACGGAGTAATAGCACCTTAGGACTTTTCGTAGAGCGTGATCGATGCCGACAGTCAAAGTGGCTGGATGTGCTGCAGCGATCCCGACCGTAACGATAGTCCAGAGAGGACGCAGGTAAAGCTTGCTGTGGCGGCATATAGGCACTTGGCCCAGGTGCTTTTGCGTTCCTTGAGTAACGACGGTGGGATGCTGCGGGTTGTTGTTTGTGGGGCGAGTGGTCTATTTGACCATTCTCTTTCTCTTGCCGACCTGTGCGGAGAAACCGGTCTTGATGGCAGTGACGGAACGTCTGGAACCGCAGCTGTTGCAGGTGACGAAGTACAGTCTGTTCTCACCCTTGTTGAGCTCGG
>Ga0265797_10009213_pt1 | contig 12915 bp, 14 predicted proteins | sample P2T30metagenome_FD_192433 | JGI IMG/M metagenome (GOLD analysis project Ga0265797, IMG submission 192433) | Plant litter microbial communities from East Loma Ridge, Irvine, California - P2 T30 | ecosystem: Environmental > Terrestrial > Plant litter > Unclassified | place: USA: California... | reverse complement strand
CGACGTCAAGGGCGCACCGGCCAATGGCGACAGCTTCAGCGTCAAGCCGAGCCAGAAGCAATCGGTGTTCACCACGATCACCGACCTGGTCAAGACCCTGCGCACCCCGGACAGCGGCTCGACCGGCAAGGCCGCCCTGGCCAACGGCCTGGCCACCGCCGGCGCCAACATGCAGAACGCGCTCGACAACGTGCTGACGGTGCAAGCCTCGGTCGGCGCCCGCATGAAGGAACTCGACTCCCTCGACAGCACCGGCACCGACCTCGACACCCAGTACCAGACCACGCTGTCGGGACTGCAGGACCTGGACATGGTGAAGGCGATCTCGCTGTACTCGCAGCAGCAGACCACGCTGCAGGCCGCGCAGCTGTCGTTCAAGACGATGTCCAGCCTGTCGCTGTTCAACTACATCAGCTGATTACTTCGAGCTGACCACTTCGGGGTCAGAGCACTATATTCGGCAAGTTCGGGGTCAGAGCGAACTACGTGGAATTATCCCGCTGGATAATTTAGGCCTGAAATGCGTACGGGAAAGCGCGCGTTTGCAGGGAGCAGACGCCTGAAGCGACTCGAAATTTAATACGAGCAGTTTCTTTGAGAAGTGCTCTGACCCCGAATTTTTGGCCGTTAGCGCTCTGACCCCGAAGCGGGGCGGGGCGCCGCAGGCACCTGCCGCTCGGCGCCCACCCGCGGAATCCTCCGCCCCGCCTCGATCCCCTGATTGAACAGGTTCTGCAAGGGCGTGCCCAGATAAGGCAGCGTCAGGCTGATCACAAGGAATCCCGTCCCCAGCGTGATCGGAAACCCGATCCCGAACAGGTTCAGCTGCGGCGCCGCGCGCGTCAGGATGGCGAGGGCGATGTTGGTGACGAGGAGGGCGGCCACGATCGGCATCGCCAGTTGCAGGCCGGCCGAAAAGATGCGGCTGCCCCAGCGCACCATTTCAAGCGGCGCGCCCAGCGACATCGGGGTGGTGGAAATCGGCAGCGTGAAGAAGCTCTCTACCAGCGCTTCGACCAGCACCAGGTGGGCGTTCATGGCGAGGAAGGCCATGGTCGCGACCAGCGCCAGGAACTGGCTGATGGCCGACGAGCGGCCGGCGGAGGTCGGGTCGAAGAAAGTGGCGAAGCTCAGGCCCATGCTCGAACTGGCGACCTCGCCGGCGAATTCGATGGCGGCGAGTACCAGGCGCATGGCAAAGCCCATGGCCACGCCAATCAGGAGTTCCTGGCCCAGGATCAGGATGCCGGCCCAGGAGGTCGGGTCGACGATGGGCACCGGCGGCAGGGTGGGGGCGACGACGGCGGCGAGGGTGACGCCGAGCGTGGTCTTGATCAGCATCGGCACGCCGGTATTGCCGAACACCGGCGCCGCCGCGACCAGGCCGAGGATGCGCGTCAGGGGCCATAACAGGCCCCCGATCCAGGCATACAGCTCGGTGGTCGTAAAAGAGATCATGTGTTGATGGCCGTGCCGCGCGCATCACCCGATCATCTGCGGGATACCAGTGAAAATGGTCCGCATATAGTCGGTCATGATGGTGATCATCCACGGCCCCGCCAACACCAGGGTCACGAACACCGCGACCAGCTTCGGAATGAAGGACAGGGTCTGTTCGTTGATCTGGGTCGCGGCCTGGAAGATGCTGATGATCAGGCCGACGATCAGCGCCACCAGCAGCAGCGGCGCCGCCACCATCAGGGTGGTTTCCATGGCCGTGCGGCCCATCGCGATGACGCTTTCCGGTGTCATGCTTATCCTCTCATAAAAACGCTGGCTAATAAAAACTTTGAGACAGCGAACCCAGCAACAGCTGCCAGCCATCGACCAGCACGAACAGCATCAGTTTGAACGGCAGCGAGATCACCGCCGGCGACATCATCATCATCCCCATCGACATCAGCACCGACGCCACCACCATGTCGATGATGAGGAAGGGGATGAAGATGGCAAAGCCGATCTGGAACGCGGTTTTGAGTTCGCTGGTGATGAAGGCCGGGACCAGCACCCGCAGCGGCACGTCGTCCGGCCCCTGCAGCGCGGGCGTGCGCGAGATTTTCACGAACAGGGCCAGGTCGGACTGGCGCGTCTGCTTCAGCATGAAGGCCTTCAGCGGCGCGGCGCCCTTGTCCATCGCCTCTTCCATCTGGATCCGGTTTTCCTGCAGCGGCACATAGGCTTCGGTGTAGATGCGGTCGAACGTCGGGCCCATCACGAACAAGGTCAGGAACAGCGCCAGGCCGACCATCACCTGGTTCGGCGGCGCGGTCTGGGTGCCGAGCGCCTGGCGCAGCAGCGACAGCACGATGATGATGCGGGTGAAGCTGGTCATCATCAAGAGCGCGGCCGGGATGAAGGTCAGCGCCGTCATCAGGATCAGCGTCTGCACCGGCAGCGAGTAGGCGGTGCCGCCACCCGGGGCGGCGCTGGTGGTGAAGGCGGGGATGCTCGGGGCTGCGGCTGCCGTTGCGGACAGTACCAGCGGCACGGCCAATAAACCCGCCGCCAGCAGGATTCTTCGTTTGCTCATCTGCTCAGGTGCTCATTCGTTTATTTGCGCTTGTCGATGGTCTGCTTCAGCCAGTCGGCGAAGCTGTTCGCCGCCGGTCCATGGGCAGCCAGGCTTGCTGCCGGCGCCGCGGCATCTGCGGCATTGGCGCCATCCTGCTTCGGCATGGTCGCCAGCGCATTCACGCGGCCGGGCGAGGCGCCGACCACGATCCACTGGTTGCCGACTTCGACCACCAGCAGGCGTTCGCGCCCGCCCAGGTTGAGCGAGCCGACGATGCGCAGGTTGGCGCCGCCGATGCCGCCTTTGGGGCCGTAGCGCTTGAGGAACCAGGCCAGCGCGGCCAGCACGGCCAATACCGCGACCAGCGCCAACAGGGTTTGCAGCAGGCTGCCGGTCGGCGTCCCGGCGGGCATGGCGACGGGACCGGCGGCCGGCGGCGGCATGGTGCCGGGGATGGTTGCAGGGATTGCTGGCGCCGCGGGAGCGGATGCGCTGCCGGGTGCCGGCTGGGCCGCGGGTGTTTCCTGCACCGGGGTGGCGCTCAGCGGCGCGGCCGGGGTGGCAGCCGAAGTGGATGATGCGGAGGGCGAGGCTGCCGGGGCAGGCGCGGAAGCGGAAGCAGGGCGCTCGGCCGCGTCGGCGCCGGCGCCGCGCGCGTGCGTGGCTGCTGCCTGGGTGGCTGACGCTTCGCTGCGCGGCTGCGCGGGCGGGTTGGGGGCAGGGGAAGACGGTGCCGCAGCGGACGAAGAAGCGGGGTTTGGTGCAGGCGCCGCAGGTGTCGCAACGGCAGAAGCAGGGGCCGCCGCAGCCGAAGCCGGGGCGGCAGCGGCAGACGCAGGCGCACCAGCAGCAGACACGCCGCCATCCTGCCGCCCCGCCTGCCGCCCCGCCTGCCGGCTATCCGCCGCCTGCCCGCTACCCGCCGCCCCGGCCTGCTGCACCGCGCAGGCGCCCAGCGCCAAGGTCAACGATAAAAGAGTCAGCAGGCGCGCGGTCGTCGTCATTTATTCAGTTTGCGGATACGCTCGGAGGGCGTGATGATGTCGGTGAGGCGGATGCCGAACTTGTCGTTCACGACCACCACCTCGCCCTGGGCGATCAGGCAGCCGTTGACCAGCACATCCATCGGTTCGCCGGCCAGGCCGTCCAGCTCGACCACCGAGCCCTGCGCCAGCTGCAGCAGGTTCTTGATGGCGATCTTGGTGCGGCCCAGTTCCACGGTCAGCTGGACCGGGATGTCGAGGATGAAGTCGATGTCGTTCGGGGTGTCGGGACGCGGGCCCTTGTTCGAGAAATCCTTGAACACGGCGGCGCTGGCCGCCTGCTGCTGGGTGGCCAGCGCGGCGGCTTCGGCCGCGGCCTGCTCGGCGATGGCGGCGCCCCAGGGATCGTCTTCGTCGAAACTCTGGTCGTCTTGGGTATCGGACATGTGGTTCTCCTGCGCTCTGCTCGGTTACTTGTTGAAGGTTTCGCTGTTGGCCAGCAGTTTCTCGACTTTCAGCGCGTACTGGCCGTTGAGGACGCCGTAGCTGACCTCCATCACCGGGATGCCGTCGACGGTGGCCTCGATGGTTTCCGGCACCTGGATCGGGATCACGTCGCCGATCTTCATGTTCAGGATTTCGTCGAAGTTCGCCTTGCCGTGGCCGAGCACGGCCACCAGCTCTACCTCCGCCACCTGAATCTGCTGCGTCAGCAGGCGGATCCAGCGCTTGTCCACTTCCAGGGCTTCGCCCTGCAGGCTGGAGGTCAGGGTGTCGCGGATCGGCTCGATCGTGGAGTAGGGCATGCAGAAGTGGATCTGGCCCGACACCGAACCCAGCTCGATGGTAAACGTGGACGATACTACCACTTCGTTGGGGGTGGCGATGTTCGCGAACTGGGTGTTCATCTCGGAGCGGATGTACTCGAATTCGATCGGGTACACCGGTTCCCACGACTTGGCATAGGCTTCGAACACGATGTCCAGGATGCGCATGATGATGCGCTGCTCGGTCTGGGTAAAGTCGCGGCCTTCCACCCGGGTGTGGAAGCGGCCGTCGCCGCCGAACAGGTTGTCCACCAGCAGGAACACCAGGCCCGGGTCGAACACCATCAGCGCGGTGCCGCGCAGCGGCTTCATGTGGATCAGGTTGAGGTTGGTCGGGACCACCAGGTTGCGGATGAATTCGCTGTACTTGGAGACCCGCACCGATCCCACCGACACCTCGGCGCTGCGGCGCACGAAGTTGAACAGGCCGACCCGCAGATACCTGGCGAAACGCTCGTTGATGATCTCGAGCGTCGGCATGCGGCCGCGCACGATCCGCTCCTGCGTTGCCAGGTTGTAGCTGCGGACTCCCGAGGTGTCTTCAGGCGCCGCGACGTCGTCCTGATCGCCGTTGACCCCCTTGAGGAGGGCATCGACTTCTTCCTGGGAGAGAAAATTATCGGCCATGTTGCTTTATTGGTAGATAAGGAAGCTTATTGGATGATGAACGAGGTGAACAGGACGTCCGAGACTTCCTGCTCTTCTTCATGTTCGCTGAACGGCGACTTGACCACGGCCAGGATTTCGCCGGCCAGCTGCTGCTTGCCTTCCACGGTGTTGATCTCGGACGCCTTCTTGCCCGACAACAGCAGCAGCACGCGGCTGCGCACCTTGGCCATGTTGGTCTTGATCAGCTCTGCCTGCTCGGGACCGTCGACCTGCAGCGTGAACGCGACCTGCAGATACTGGTCGCCGTTTTCCGGCTGCAGATTGACGGTGAAGGGCTCGATCGCCAGGTACTCGGGCGGATGCGCTTCCTTTTTCTTCTTCTTGCTGCTTTTCTCTTTCTTCGGTGCTTCGGCCGTTTCTTCGGCACTGCTGCCGTGCAGGAAGTACCAGGCGGCACCACCGCCCAGGCCCAGCACGATCACGGCCGCCAGGATGATGATGATCAGTTTGCTCTTGCCGCCACCGGCCGGGGCTGCCGCTGCGTCCGCCTTGGGATCAGCTTTCATGTTCGGATTCGCTTTCAATGTGCTTCGGGTCTGCTGTGGTGCGTTCCCGTCATTATGTCATTATCGGGAAAAAGTGCGCAGCGGCAATGGTTGAAAAGAGCAGGTAATGCGCGGTAAATCGCGGTTACGCGAACGTATCGACCATCCCGCGATCACCCAGCGTCACGGTCCGCGTCACCGGGCGCGCCGCCGCATCGTCGACGCCACCGACGCTATTATCGCCGCGGCCCGTGCCACGGCCGAACCCGCGGCTCGACTGCGCCTGCTGGTCCTGGGCCTGGCGGCCATCCGGCATGCCGGCGTTGACGCTGGCGTTGCCCAGCGCGATGCCGCTCTCGCTCATCATTTCGCGCAGGCGCGGCAGGGCGTTCTCGAGGGCTTGCCGGACTTCTTCCTGGTTGGCCGAGAAGGTCACGCTGGCCTGGTCGTTGCTGACCGAGAGCACCACCTGCAGCGGGCCCAGGTCCGGCGGGTTCAGGGTCAGCGAGGCGGTCTGCTCTTCGCTACCGACCATGTAGACGATCTTCTGGCCGACCTGGTTTTCCCACTGGTTGGTACCGACACGGGCGCTCAGGGACTCGCTGGCTGCGGCGGCGGCTTCGGCCGCTTCCAGCATGGCCGGCTGGGCCAGGGCGGCGGCCACTGGCGAAGCGTCTGCCTGGGCTGTGGCCTGCAGCGCGGCTTCGCGCGCCTGCTGCAGCACCAGGTCGGCGGCGTCCAGCTGCGGCTTGGCTTCGCCCTTGACGGCGGCACCGGCGGCGCCGAGCGCCGTACGCAGGTCGGCGGCATCGCCGGCAGCCGTGCTTGCGGCATCGGCAGCCAGGTCGGCGCCGGCGGCGGCCAGCGCCGGGTTCTTGCCCGCGGCCGCGCTGAATACCTTGCCGGATGCGGCGTCGGTGCCGCTGTCCTTGCTCACCGATTTCATCGCCGCCTGCAGTGCCGCCAGCTGGGTGTCGCTGCGCCGTGCCTTGCCGCCGCCGAGGGCGTCGAAGGCCTGGCTGGCGGCGCTGGCCTTGCCCTTGGCCGCGCCGGCCGCATCCTGGCCGGGCTGCTGCAGGCTGGCCATCAGGGCCAGCATCTCGGCAGCGGGATCGGCCTTGGCGGTGCTGTCGTCGTCCTGGCCGGCATCGGCGTCTGCCTCGTCCGCGGACTGGCTGCCATCCGCAGCATTGGCCTTGGCCGTCTGCGCAGAGGAAGACGAGGAAGAGGGTGCCGGCGCATCGTCGTGCTCGGCCGGCTTGTCGGCGGCCTGCGGCTTGGACGCTTCCGGCTTGGGTGCAGGCGCGGAGGCCGACGGCAGCGGCAGCGCCGCCTGGCGCTCCACCATCTGGTTCGACAGCATGGCGCCGAAGCGGCTGCCGTCGCTGTTGTTGCCGTTCTGGGCAGTGCGCGCGGGCGCGTTGCCGTTGTTGACGCCGGAACTGGACTGGGTCGAAAGGAGATTGGTTTGCATGGTCGCTAGGGTCGATTCAGCGGTGGTTCAGCAGGGGTTACTCATTGGCTGCGGCGTGCCGAACGCGCCGCAAAGTCGTCCATCATTTTCTGGTCGCGCTTGTTGTCGATGGCCAGCTTCTGGGCCGCCGCGCGCTCGGTCAGTGTGCGGTAGGAGAGGCGCTTGCGCTCGCTCTCCTGCCACGCTTTTCGTTCCATCTCGGCCTTGAACTCGGCGTGCTTGATCACTTCCTTCTGGCCGTTGACGGCGGTTTCCAGCTTGCCCAGAAAGGCGATGAAATTCTGGTAGGCGAAGGGCGTGATGCCGGCCTGCTGCGCCGCGTCCAGCTTGCGCGCATAGTCGTCGCGGTAGCCGTGCAGCATCTGCAGTTTCTGTTCGCCTTCCTCGACCGCTTTCAGCGCGGCGCCGAGGCGCTTGGCGCGGTTGTCGGATTCGCGCTGGGCGAGGTCGATCAGGGTGTCGAGTGCGGAGGTGTGGGCCATGATGACGCACAGTATAACGATGAGCTCTACGCGCCAATCAGCCGAACAGAGAGGTCAATTCCCCCAAGCTCTGCAACATGTTGGTGTTGTCGTGGATTTCCTGGCACAGGAAGGTCTCGATGCGGTCGTGCAGGTGGATCGCCTTGTCCAGCACCGGATCGGAACCTGCCGCATACGCGCCCACCGTGATCAGGTCGCGTGAACGCTCGTAGCGCGAGTACAGCTGCTTGAGCGTGCGCGCCGCCATCTGGTGGTCGCGCGAGGTGATGTTGTGCATGGCGCGCGAGATCGATTGCTCGATGTCGATCGCCGGGTAGTGGCCGGCTTCGGCCAATCTCCGGTTCAGCACGATGTGGCCGTCCAGGATACCGCGCGCCGCATCGGCGATCGGATCCTGCTGATCGTCGCCCTCGGACAGCACGGTATAAAAGGCGGTGATCGAACCGCCGCCCTCGTGGCCGTTGCCGGCACGTTCCACCAGCACCGGCAGCTTGGCGAACACCGACGGCGGATAACCTTTGGTGGCCGGCGGCTCGCCGATGGCCAGCGCGATCTCGCGCTGCGCCTGGGCGTAGCGGGTCAGCGAATCCATGATCAGCATGACGCTCTTGCCCTGGTCGCGGAAATGCTCGGCGATGGCCGTGGCATAGGCCGCGCCCTGCATGCGCAGCAGCGGCGGCGAGTCGGCCGGCGCGGCGACGACAGCCGAACGGGCCAGGCCTTCCGGCCCGAGGATCTGCTCGATGAATTCCTTGACCTCGCGTCCGCGTTCGCCGATCAGGCCGACCACGATCACGTCGGCGGTGGTGTAGCGCGCGATCATCCCCAGCAACACCGATTTGCCGACGCCGGTACCGGCGAACAGACCGAGACGCTGGCCGCGGCCGACCGTCAGCATGGCGTTGATGGCGCGTACGCCCACGTCCAGCGTTTCCGAGATCGGCGCGCGTTCCAGCGGGTTGATCGGACGGGCGTTGAGCGGGCCGACCTCGGTGGTGTCGAGCGGCCCCTTGCCGTCCAGCGGGCGGCCGGCGCCGTCGACCACGCGCCCCAGCAGGCCCCAGCCCACCGGCAGGTGGCGCGCGCGGTCTTCCGGGCGGCGGCGCGGGTGATCGACGCTGCCCGGTTTCGGGATGCTCGGTTCGTTCGGATACACGCGGGTGCCGGGTACCACGCCTTCGACGTCGCTGTGCGGCATCAGGAACAGGCGCTCGCCTTCGAAGCCGACCACCTCCGCGTCGATGCGGGTGCCGTTGGCGATCGGGATGCTGCAGGCGCTGCCCACCGGCAGCTTGAGACCGACGCATTCCATCACCAGGCCGGCCACGCGCGTGACGCGGCCCGACACCTGCATCGGCTCGACGAAATCGAGCAGGTTGCTGCAGTCTTTCAGGTACGACTTCCAGCGTGCGGTGTGCGGGTCCATGGTCATGCCAGCCAGTCCAGATTCTGGTTCAGCGCCTGGGTCAGGCGCTGCCAGCGCGACGCGATCTGGGCGTCGATCTGGTTGCTGGCGGTGTCGACGCGGCAGCCGCCGCGCGCGATGGCGTCGTCCTGGACGATGCGCCAGCCGGCCTTGTCGAGTTCGGGGCCGAGGCTGTCCTGGACGATCGCGGCGTCTTCCGGGTGCAGTACCAGCAGCGCCGGCTGCTGCAGCGACGGCAGGTAGTCCACCGCCTGGCGTACCACCGGCACGATCAGTTCGGGACGCACCTCGAAGGCGGTGCGCACCATGTTGCGCGCCAGGTGCAGGCTGAGTTCCAGCACGTCGTGCGCAATGGTTTCGTCGGCCGCGGTGACGGCGTCGCCGAAGTTGAGCGCGAGTTCCTGCAGGTGGGTCAGTTCGCCGGCGGCTTCGGCGCGCCCCTGGTCCAGGCCATCCTGGTAGCCACTGGCATGACCGGCGGCCAGGCCTTCCGCGTGGCCTTCGGCATAGCCTTCCTGGCGCGCGGCTTCGCGGATCGCCTCGATCTCTTCGACGGTCGGCATCGGGATCGCCGGCACCGACTGCGCTTCGGCCAGCGCCTGGGCGCGCGCCTCCCTGGCCGCGGCGGCAGCGGCCAGCGCGGCTTGGATGTCCTGGTTGTCGGCATCGCGCGCGGCGGCGCGCTGGGCCAGGGTGCTGGGGCGTTCGTCGCCGAACGAGGTCATTTCCCAGCGCTTGAAGCCTGCCGCATTGTCCTTCGAGATGGCCATCAGACGAACGAATCCTCACCTTTGCCGCCGAGGACGATCTGGCCTTCGTCGGACAGGCGCCGGACGATCTGCAGGATCTGCTTCTGCTGCGTTTCCACTTCGGACAGGCGCACCGGCCCTTTCGATTCCAGGTCTTCGCGCATCATTTCGGCGGCACGCTGCGACATGTTCTTGAAAATCTTTTCGCGCAGGTCTTGCGACGCGCCTTTCAGGGCGATGATCAGCATTTCCGACTGCACTTCGCGCAGCAGCAGCTGGATGCCGCGGTCGTCGATGTCGATGATGTTATCGAACACGAACATCTCGTCCATGATTTTCTGCGCCATGTCGTTGTCGTAGTTCTTGATGTTTTCCATGACCGAGTTTTCCTGCTCGCCGCTCATGAAGTTCAGGATCTCGGCGGCGGTACGCACGCCGCCCAGCGACGACTTCTTGATGTGCTCATTGCCCGACAGGAGCTTGGTCAGCACGTCGTTCAGTTCGCGCAGTGCGGCCGGCTGCACGCCGTCCAGCGTGGCGATCCGCAGCACCACGTCGTTGCGCAGGCGGTCCGTGAAGTGTGCCAGGATTTCGCAAGCCTGGTCGCGCTCGAGGTGGACCAGGATGGTGGCGATGATCTGCGGGTGCTCGTTGCGGATCAGTTCCGCCACCGATTGCGAATCCATCCACTTCAGGCTTTCGATGCCGGAAGCGTCCTTGCCGCCCAGGATACGGTTCAGCAGCACGGCGGCCTTGTCGTCGCCCAGCGCCTTGGTCAGCACCTGGCGGATGTACTCGTCCGAGTCGAGGCCCACCGTCGACTGCAGGTCGACGCGCTCGCGGAATTCGGTCAGCACGGTCGTCACTTCGTCGTGCTGCACCGCCTTCATCTGCGCCATGGCGGCGCCCAGCTTCAGCACTTCGCGCGGGCCGAGGAACTTCATCACTTCGGCCGCTTCGGTTTCGCCCAGGGCCAGCATCAGGATGGCCGCTTTGTTGACCGCTTCTTTGTCTTTATCGCTCATTATTCAGCACCCAACCATTCCTTGATGACGTTAGCCACGATACGCGGGTCATTCTGGGCCAGGGTCTTGGCCATGTCCAGATTGCTCTTGTAGATGATGACCTTTTTCTGTTCTTCCACTTCCTTCGCCACCCGCGCTTCCTCCGCCACGTCCGGCTCCGGTTCCGGTTCCGGCTCTTCCGGTTCCGGCTCGGGCGGCATCTCGACCGCCGCGTCGAATTTCTTCATCACCGGCTTGAACAGCGGACGCAGGATGCGGAACCACAGGAAGGCGATCACCAGGGCGATGAACACATACTTGGCGATGTCCTTCAGCAGCGGCAGGTTGCTCGGGTCCTTCCAGAAATCCGGTGCCTGTTCGTCCGGCTTGTCGACGCCGTCGAACGGGGCGTTGGTCACGTTCAGGGTGTCGCCGCGCTGCTGGCTGTAACCCATCGCCTGCTTCACCAGCTCGTTGATCTGGGCGACTTCGGCGCCGGTCAGCGGTTTTACCACGACCTTGCCGGTCTTCGGATCGACGTTGCGGCGGTAGTTGACCACCACGCCCACGGTCAGGCGCTTGATGCCGCCCATCGGCTTCTGCTCGAAGCGCACCGTCTTGTCGACTTCGTAATTGGTGGTGGCGTTCTTGCTGGTCGGGCCGGTGGTCGCTTGCTGCTGGCCTGCCGCGGGTGCGCCGCCTTCGAGCGGCGCCGTGGCCACGCCCGGCGGCTGGTTCGACAGCGCGCCCGGGATGCCCGACGGGTTGCCGCTGCCGGGACCGGCCGACTCCGAGGTCTGCTGGCTGCGGATCGCCTGCGGCTCCGGCGGCGAATTCGGCTTGTACATCTCGGCGGCGGTGTCGACCTGGGCGAAGTCCACGTCGGCGGTCGCTTCGGCGCGCACGTTGTTCTGGCCGACCAGCGGGGCGATGATCGATTCGACCTGCTTGACGATGTTCTGCTGCAGGATGTCGACGTATTTCAGCTGGTTCGGGTCGAGCTGCTTGCCGTTTTTAGAGGAGGTGTCGGACAGCAGGGTGCCGTTCTGGTCGACCACGGTGACGTTGGCCGGGGTCAGTTCCGGCACCGACGAGGCCACCAGGTGGACGATGGCGCTGACTTGCGCCTGGTCCAGCGCGCGGCCGGGTTGCAGGTTGAGCAGGACCGACGCGGTCGGGTTCTTCTGGTCGCGCACGAATACCGACGGTTTCGGCAACGCCAGGTGCACGCGCGCCGAGCTGACCGCGGCCAGCGCCTGGATCGAGTTGGCCAGTTCGCCTTCCAGCGAACGCTGGTAATTGACCTGCTCGACGAACTGCGAGGTGCCCAGCTTCTGGTTCTCGAGCAGTTCGAAGCCGACGTTGCCGGCGCGCGGCAAACCCTACGAGGCCAGCTTCAGGCGGATGCCGTGGACCTGGTCGGCCGGCACCAGGATCGCGCTGCCGCCTTCGGAGAATTTATATTTGACCCCCATCTGGTCGAGCGACGCGGTGATCGCGCCGCCATCCTTGTCGGTGGTGTTGGAGAACAGCACCTTGTATTCCGGCGCCGAGCTCCACAGCCAGATCGCGGCGATGATGGCCAGCGCGCCCGCGACGGCACCGCCGATGACGACGCGCTTGCCCATCGTGGTTTCCCAAAACTTCGGCTTGTTGTCCGAGGTTTCGATACCGCTGTCGAGAACTTGTTCCGCAGTTGCCATGTTGGATGAGGTGGGTGATCAATGATTGACCGCCATTATGAAGCCGTGCGGCAACATTCAAACCCGGGAATAGGGGGATGTTTACTGCCTTCCTCAAGCGCAGCATTTGGCGCCGCGCTGCTATTCTGGCAGCCTGAATCGAACCGCCTGGCCCCCCGCAGGGCCGGGCCGCAGGCATCCCGGAGCACATATGAACATTGGTGGCATCGACAGCAGCCGCATCGAATCGATGATGGCGCAACTGAAGGCGGCGGCGCAGAAGCCGGCCGCCGGGCCCTCCATGGGGACGGGCGGAATCAATGGCCTGAATGGCCTGAATCCTTTGAAGGGGACCGACGCGACCGAGTCGGCCAGCAAGGTCAGCTTTTCCGACGCGCTGAAAGCGTCATTGCAGAATGTCAGCACCACCCAGATCCAGGCCGACGACATGGGCAAGCGCTTCGCCTCCGGCGACGACTCGGTCAGCTTGTCCGACACCATGATCTCGATGCAGAAGGCGAGCATTTCCTTCCAGGCGACGGTGCAGGTGCGGAATAAACTGGTGTCGGCTTATCACGACATCATGAACATGCAGGTGTAGGTTTGAAATGTAATTAACCGT
>Ga0265797_10009212_pt1 | contig 12916 bp, 7 predicted proteins | sample P2T30metagenome_FD_192433 | JGI IMG/M metagenome (GOLD analysis project Ga0265797, IMG submission 192433) | Plant litter microbial communities from East Loma Ridge, Irvine, California - P2 T30 | ecosystem: Environmental > Terrestrial > Plant litter > Unclassified | place: USA: California... | reverse complement strand
ACGCATGAGGTCCCGGTCTGCATCGTCGAGCACGAGTGCATCCTGGCAGGGCCCGCTGACCCTGACCAGGGCCGGGCGGCTGGCGCTCGGCGCCGCCGTGTTCGAGGGATGGCAGCACGACTCCAACGCCGGCGTGCGATCCCTGATGCTCGCCCCGACCGCAACGGCCGTCGCGGGCCTCAACGCCCGTGCACAGGCGTACCGGATCTCCACCGGCGACCTCGACACCTCCCGGTCGGTGAACCTTCGCGACGGTCTCGCCGCGCATGTCGGCGACACCATCGTCACCCGCCGCAACGACTCGGACCTCCGGATCCAGGGCGGCCGCGATCGTGTCAAGAACGGCGACCTGTGGACCGTCACCGGGATCCGCGACGACGGCGCCCTCGACGTAGCCCACGCCGAGCACGGCGCCTTGATCCAGCCCCCCGCCGGGTACGTCAGCCGCCACGTCTAGGTCGGCTACGCCCGCACCATCAGCCGCTCCCAGGGCCTCACCACCGAGAACACGCACGTGCTCGGTGACGCCACCATGAGCCGCGAAGACGCCTACACGGCCCTGTCCCGCGGCAAGGAGAGCAACCGCCTGTACCTCGCCCTCGACGACGCCGCGACCGTCCCCGACGCCCTCGAGCAGATCGCCGCCCGCTCGGAGCGAATGCTGTCCGCCCACGAGACGATCCGCCTCGAGCAGGACCGCGTCGAGGACCTCGTCACGCTCATCGACCAGCACGCCGACGTCGCCACCCGCGCCGACGAGATCCGCGCCGGCACGATCGTCACGAAGGCGCTCGGTGCAGACGTTGCAACGTCGCTCGAGGGGCAGGAGTCGTGGGGTGCCCTCGCGGCCTCGCTCCGCCACGCGGAGGACTATGGCCACGACCCCATCGCGACGCTGCAGGACGCCTACAAGCAGCGTGAGCTCGGCACCGCTGACGACGTCCCCGCGGTGCTGCACTGGCGCATCGAGCAAGCCCTCGAGGGCATTGGCCAGCCGACCGTCCTCCTCGTGGACCGCGAGCCCGTCGACGGCGTCCCGGCGTGGATCGCAGACGGCCGCCAACACCAGGACGAACTCCTGCCCGCCGAGTGGCGCGACCACCTCGCGGAACGACACCACTACATCGGCGTCCGCCTCCGCGAGCGGGGCGCACACCTCGCCCTCGAACAGCCGACATGGACCCAGGACCTCGGACAGCTCCCGTCCGAGCCGTGGCGCATGTTCGACTGGCACGGCACCGCGGCCGAGGTCGACGTGCTCCGCACGAAGTACCGCATCGACCCGTCCGAGCCGCAGGCGATCCCCGACAAGCTCCGCGGGAACCCCGTCGCCGACCGGCTGCAGGAACGCGTGACCGCGCTCCACAAGGCGGCGGCGCTATCGACTGCGCCCGAGGTAACCGAGTCCACCCGAGAGCACTACGCCGCCCACGCCGCCGAGCAGTCGGCCGCAGCACGGACCGCCCTCGTTTCGGCCTCCCAGGCCATACAGCAGGCGACGTCGACGGCGGTGGCCACAGCCACCGACGTTGTCGCCGAGACCACCACCAAGCCCGCACCAGCGACCACAGCCGGCACCGAGACCACTCCCGTGGCCGGGGCGTCTCTCAGCACAGGACAGGAAGGAACCATCATGAGCGATCCCCTCGACGAGACACTCGAGCGCGTTGGCCGCCAGGCAGCCCGGGCCGGGCAGACCGTCGTCTCGGAGATTGCCCGCCAGGCGCAGCGCGCGGCGGACGAGCGTCGCCGGCAGCTGCAGGAGACCCAGCGGAAGGCCGACCGCGAGCGCGACTTCGCCGTCCGCGAGGCCCAGCGCAAGACCGACCGGCAGCACGAGCAGGCCGAACGCGATGCGCAGCGGGAAGCGGCGCGCGAGCAGGAGCGGAACGACCGTCTGGCGTTGCGGTACTCGAACCCGGAGCAGCGTGATGGCGACGCGGCAGCGCTTGCCGAGGGCGCCGTGCTCGGCGCCGCGGCGTCCGCGGCCGTCGAGAGCCAGACCGACGCCGACGCCGCGATCTCGTCCGACGGCCGCGACGAGACGGCGGCCGAGACGGCGTCGATTGCCGACGAGGGGCAGACCGATGCCAACGCGATCTCCGCGACCGGGAACGCCGGCGAGGCGCAGTACGACGAGTTCGAGCTCCGAGACCGCGAGATGCTCCGCCAGGCCGGTATCGACCCTGACGAGGTTTCGACGTCGGCCAACGCCGACAGCTCTCTCACCTTGGACTCGTCACCGGCGCCGGACTTGTCACGCGGTGACGACGGCTTAGAACGCTGACCGCAGAAGAACCCGATCTTGAATAGCTCGAGCCTCACTGATGTTGCCCAAGAGCCCGTCGGCCGGTGGAACGGGTGCGTCGAGGCCTGAGTACTCGTTGCAGCAGCGAAGCGGCTAGGCTTTCCGGTTCGCCGCATGCTGTTTCGATGCACCCAATCGGCGAGCGGGCACTTCGCGGGTAGCCGCTCATCGATGGGACCACTCCGAGACCATGTCGCCGGTTGGCTCTGGGGAGCACAGCGGTAAGAGGCGGATTAGCCCCGGATGCAGGATCTGCGGACGTGACGACCGCGGCCATCTCGTGCCGACGCAGTTGCATGAGACTTGAGCCTCACCGAGTGCCGATAGAGCAGCCCTTTCCGCGAGCCTGAGTTACCTCTCATTCTGAAAGTTTGTAACCCTTAGTAGTTCCAGTCCGGGCTTTAACTATGGATTTGTGATGAGTCCGCCTTAAGCACCCCCGGCGCCTCGTACCCCGAAATGGCTGCCTCCCTCGTTCGAGGGTCACGGCCGCTGGGGCGGGCTGTACCTATGGTCAGCGTGTGCTCCTAGGGGGAGCGGGGACGCGCACGTGGTGCGCATGGGTTGAGTGGAGCCCCACGTGTTGGGACGCCTTTCGCAGGCCAGCGGGTTTGCTGCAGTTGTGTTGTCGATTGCTTTGACGGCTGAAGTGCTGGTCGCGGTGCCCGCGCAAGCGGCGACGATCGAGGATCGTCCTGTGACGGCGTTGCCGGCGGTGTCATCGAACGCTGTTCCGGTGTCCACGCCGACCGTGCCCGGCGGCGGTAGCGACGCTCCGGCGTTCTCCTACGACCAGGCACCCGTCGCTACCGCGGACGACCACACCGCAGCTCTGGAGGACGGGGACCTGCAACCCGCGGCGCCGGCGTCCCCCTTCGACGCCGACACGTCGAAGCTGGTTGACCGTTCGACGTTCAAGGACACCTATGCCAACGCTGACGGTTCGAAGACCGCAGTCATCTCGCAGACCCCGCAGAACGTCAAGAACGATGACGGCAAGTGGGTACCGGTGAAGACGGACGTCGATGTCACGCCGACCGGCACCGGCGTTGTGGACGATCACCCATTGGACCCGGTGTTCGGCGAGAACGCGTCCAGCTCCAATGTCTTGTCGATGCGTCACGACGGGTACACGCTTGCCTACACGCTCGAGGATGCAGCGGATAGTCCGCTCGCGCACACCAACACTGGCGGCGCCGGTGACGAGGTCACTTACAAGGACGTCTTCCCGGACACGGATCTGCACTACACGGTCACGAACGGCACGGTGAAAGAGGAGCTCGTCCTCGACAAGCTCCCGACCACTGCACGCGACTCGTGGACGTGGCACGTCACGGGGAAGGGCCTCACCGCTACCACGGAGTCTGACGGGACGATGGTGTTCCGCACCGGCGCGGGAAAGATCGAGTTCGCGATCCCGCAGCCGCAGATGTTCGATTCCTCGGGCATCAAGAACGTTCAGGAGCCAGCGGAGACCGCTGTCGACACGACGCTCACATCCGATGGTGCCGGGTGGACAATCGCCATGTCGCCGAACCGAGGTTGGTTGACGGACCCTGCGCGGGTGTTCCCCGTGCACGTGGACCCAACATCGGCAGTGTCGTGGTCGAACGACCAGCACGCGTACAAGTCCGACGGCGCGTCCATCACTGACGGCGTCATCCGGGTGGGCAATTCCCGCGACGGCGGTGACAAGTACTGGCGCACCGTGACCCACTTCAACTACGAGCAAGTGTTCGGCAAGCAGGTCATCAACGCCCGCGTCGATGCGTACTTGCACGACGCTGGCACCACGAACGGCTACGCCGGCTCTGTGCACGTGGGTACTGGGTTCAACTACGACGGTGTCGGCACCAAACTCAGCCCCTGGACGATCACGGACTCTGGTTCCGCGCAGGCGACCGGTGTCGCCGACCAGATCGCATCGTGGGTTCGAGCACGATCGAGCGGCAACTACCTCATGCTCCGCGGCAATGAGGTGGCTGGCACGTACACGTACAAGACCCTCGACGCGGCCCTGATCGTCGACTATAAAGATCTCCCCACTGCCGGAGCGGCGATTGCACCGTCCCCGGCGAACGGGAAGCGGGGCCCCCTTGCGCCGAAGCTCGCGATCTCGGGCACGGACCCGGAGAAGACCGGGCTGGACTACGCGTACCACGTGAGCACGAACCCGAACCCGGACGTGAGCCCGGCATGGGAGTCACCGTGGGGCGCTCAGACGCAGCAGGTGCCGTGGGGGACGTTGAAGCCGGGTACGAAGTACTACTGGAAGGGCTTCGTCCGGGACGGGTACGACGGTGTGCACGGTACCTCGACGAAGGCCGCGTCCGCCGTGTGGTCGTTCACCACGAACAACGCCGCACTGTCAACGCAGAGCGGGTCCTCGCCCACCGACGGAACGGTCATCACCACGACGATCCCGACGCTGACTGTTCCAGCGGTAACAGATGCTGATGGCGACCCGGTGAAGGTGAACTTCACGGTCGCGACGGGCTCCGATGCAAGCACCGGCACCATCGTGTCCTCGGGCTGGCAGACGGGTACGTCGTGGAAGGTTCCGGCGAACAGCCTGCAGGACGGCGGCGCCTACACCTGGACCGCTCGTACCGATGACACGTACGACAAGCCGCCGGTGACTTGGACCAATGACCTCACCGTCAACCAGCGCATCGGCGAAGCCGGTCCCGCCCCGACCGACACCGCGGGACCCGTCACGGTGAACCTCGCCAACGGCAACGTCGGCATGCGGTTCTCTTCACCCACCGTGTCCACCCTCGGCGGTGACATGGGCATGGCGTTCAGCTACAACTCCCAGCAGGCTTCCCTCGGCGGCCTGACCGGCTCGTACTTCGACGACACCCCCGCCTCAGGTGCGGCGCCGGACTACTCCTTCACCGGCAAGACCCCTGTGCTGGTCCGCACGGATCCGTCGGTGTCGTTCGACTGGGGAACAGGCGCCCCAGCACCGGCGGTTCCGGTAAACGACTTCCTGGTCCGCTGGAACGGGTACCTCACCGTCCCGACGGCACTCGTCGGGCAGAAGCTGACCTTCAACGTCGTTCACGATGACGGCACTCGCTTGTACGTGAACAACGCGAAGATCCTCGACAAGTGGACCGCGCTCAAGGGCGACGACGACGCCACGGCAGTGACGCTCGGGGCAACAGCTGTGCCCTTCCAGCTCGACTTCTTCGACCACACCGGCACCGCCAGCGTCGCGCTCTCCTACACGGCGGCGGATGGCGTGCAGCGCGCCGTGCCCGCGGACTGGTTCTCCCGCCAGGTCGAGTCCCTTCCCGCTGGTTGGTCTTCCTCCACCGCGCTCGAGGGCGACGCCGGTGACTGGGCAAGCGCCCGCGTCGCCGACAACAGTGTCGTCCTCACTGACACCACCGGCACCGCGCACACCTACACCAGGACCGGTGGCACCGGCTCCTCGACCGGATACAAGGCGCCAGCGGGGGAGTACGGGCAGGTCGCCCTGGACCAGGCTGGACAGGTGACCTTCACCGACGACGACGGCACCGTGACCGTGTTCAACGCGGCAGGCCGTGTCGCGACGGTGACCAGTGCCGGCGACGCGATCAAGCGCGCGACCCCGTTCTCCACCTACCGAGGCGGCACCGGCATGGTTGACCGCCTCACCGACCCGCTGTCGAAGAAGTCAGACGGCTCGTACAGTCGTCAGATCCGCTTCGCCTACGCCGGCGACAAGGCCACCGACGTCGGGCTCAGCGCGGCTGACACCGACTCCAGCGGAGCAGCCTGTCCGGTGCTCTCTGGGTTCGGTGCGGTGCCGGCGAACATGCTCTGCCGGGTCGTCTACCCGGGCCACGTCGCCGGGACGCAGGACACCACGCAGCTGTTCTACGACGCTAACGGCAACCTTGCCCGCATCCTCGACCCGGGCAACGAGCAGACCGACCTCGGTTATGAAGCTGGCAAGTTGACCCTGCTGCGCGACGCGGATGCGAACGACTGGCTCGCTGCGGACAGCACCCGCGCCGTCGACGCGAACACCGCTTCAACCATCGTCTATCAGGACGGTAAAGCTGTCTCGGTGACGCTGCCCGCCCCCGACGGATCTTCCAGTGCTGCACGACCGGTGAAGTCATTCACTTATGGGACCAAGACCACTGCTGTGGACGTCCCGGCACTCGGCCTGCCGGGCGGCACTCATGCTGAGACCGTCACCTACGACGACGCATGGCGACAGGTGACCACGAGCTCTCCGTCTGGGTTGACTGCGTCGCAGGTGTGGGGTGAGCGCGACAAGCTGCTTTCCTCCACCGACCCACAGGGTCGCATGTCGACGACGATCTACAACGCGCAGGACCGCCCGACGGACACGTACGGGCCTGCACCGGCCTCGTGCTTCCAGGCAAACCTGACCCCAACAACAGCTTGCGCGACAACGACCGAACACACCTCGACCGGTTACGACCAGGACGCCTCCGGAAACCCACTTCGCGGGCTGAACGCCACCTGGTACGACAACGACCGCCTCGCTGGTGCACCCAAGTCCTACGGCCTGGGCGTGGGCAACAGCGACGGGTCGGTCAACCAGACCTGGGCGAAGGGCAGCCCCGCTGCTGCCGGCGCTGGGTTCACGACGGACAACTTCTCCGTCCGTCTCACCGGCCTCGTCACCGCGCCACAGGACGGGGACTATACGTTCCTGACCAAGTCCGACGACGGAGCACAGCTCTGGGTCAACGACCTCCCCGTAATCGATGACTGGGGGCCCCATTCCGCCACCGAGACCACGGCGAATCAAACTGTGCACCTCGCGAAGGGGCAGACCGCGAAGGTCCGAGTGCAATACCGCGAGGTGACCGTCGACGCGACTCTCATCCTCGAGTGGAAGATCAACGGCGGCGCCACAGCAATCATCCCCGGCACCGCGCTCACTCCGGACTACGGCCTCGAGACGTCCTCGAAGACTGACGACCAGGTACCGACCGGGATCACCGGGGTCAGCGCATCGCAGATCAGCGCTTCGACCACAGCGACCGTGTTCGACAAGCCGTGGCTTGGTATGCAGACCGCTACCATTGCGGACCCGTCCGGACTGAATTTGAAAGAGAGCGAGACATACGAGCCGCAAAACACCGGGTACCTCCGACAACTCACCCGCACTCTCCCCGCCCAAGCAGCAGCCGCGTCGACGAACACGTACTTCGGTGACATGCAGACGATCAAGGACGCCTACGGCACCACCGACGGGCAGATCTGCGGCGTGGACGTTGCCACCCCGCAGTACGGACAGCTGAAGAGCACCACCGGAGCGAAGCCCAGTGTCGGTGACGCAGTCACCACGTCGTTCATTTATGACGTGCTCGGCCGCACGACCGGCACGAAGCAGTCCGGCGACGACGACTGGTCCTGCGTGTTCTACGACGCTCGTGGTCAGTCGGTGAAGAGCACTACGTCGGCGTTCAACGGCCAGCCCGCTTCGACAGAATTCACGTCATTCTCGGCAGACGGCCTCACCACGATCGTCACCGACGACGGCCCGGCAGGATCCGCTAACGGGTCGAAGATTACGACGACGTCGAACCTGCTCGGTCAGGTGGTGAAGTACGTCGACGTGTGGGGAACCACCACGACGACCTCTTACGACCAGGCTGGACGCGTAGCGTCGTCGCTCGCGGTAACCGCGGACGGCGTGCAGCACACGACAGGTCAGAGCTACGACGTCGACTCAAAAGTGACGCAGTTCACCGCTGATGGCACGGTGGTAGCAGTGCCGACGTACCAGCAGGACGAGGTTACCTCGGTGGCGTACCCAGCAGGGGCTGGCAACGGCGGCAACGGGACCTCGGCATCGGTGATCAAGGACGGTACCGGAGCGCTAACAGGACTGGCGTGGTCGTTCCCGAACAACCAGCCGCAGGTCACCGACCAGGTGGTTCGTTCCCAGTCCGGCAATATTCTGCAGGGCACCACTTCAAACGGCCAAACGACGATCGTCACGGCGTACTCCTACGACACAGCCGGAAGGCTCGTGGCCGCATCGGTCCCACGGCACCGGTTGACCTACGGTTTTGGAACGGCAACGTGCTCCCAAACGGGCGCGGTCGCGGCGGCTGGGAAGAACGGCAACCGGACGTTGTCGTCTGACCAGTTGTTGGACGCCTCCGGCGCTCCGGTGGGTGCGGCGACGCAAGTAGCGTCTTGCTATGACGCCACTGATCGGCTGCTCGGGACCACGGTCACGAACCCGGTAGCTGGTGCGACGCCGGCGAACCAGTCTCTGACGGGCGAGCAGTTGGCGTACGACGCGCATGGGAACACCACCCAGCTCGCTGACGAGACACTGACATATGACGGGCAGGACCGGCACGTCCAGACTTCCTTGAACGACGGGTCGACGGTCTCGTACAAGCGAGACGCGTCGGATCGGATTGTGCAGCGCACGGAACAAGCGGCCGATGGAACAAAGACGGTAACGCGGTACGGGTTCACCGGCGACGGGGACACCCCAGACTTCGTCTACGACGGCAACACGAGGCTCGTCGAGTGGGACCTTTCCCTGGCGGGAGGAGTGACTGTGGAGTACCGCGGGACGTCGTCCGTGTGGTCGTACCCGAACATCCACGGCGACATCATCACCACAACGGACGGTGCCGGGCAGATCACGACACCGACCTTACCGGTCTACGACCCGTTCGGTCAGACAATGGACCAGACGACGGGCCTGTTCGGCACGGTGCCGGCAAACCAGGCCGGGCCGGACACGCAGCAAGGGAACGCGGACTACGGCTGGCTTGGACAACACCAGAAACTTACCGAGCACTTGGGCTCAATTGCCACGATCGAGATGGGCGCCCGCCAATACGTCCCCACCCTCGGACGATTCCTGCAAGTCGACTCTGTCGAAGGAGGCACTGACAACGCCTATGCGTACGTAAACGACCCAGTTAACGATCTCGACCTCACCGGCCAATGGGGCTGGCGAACTTGGGCGAAGATCGGTATCGGAGTGGGGGCCGTCGCCGGTGCCCTTGCCTGCGGAGCGCTCATCGTCTGTGGGGTGGCGGTCGGTGTCGCTGCGGGCCTTGCCGGCTATGCCGCAGCGAACGGTTGGAGTCGACGATTCCGCTGGTCGGGCTTCGCACGGGCTGGAATCGTCGGCGGCATCACAGGTTTCATTGGAGGAGGAGCCGCACGAGGGATCGGCACAAGACTCTCGTGGATCAAATTCACCAAACGGCCGACCGCTAACGGCACAAGCCTCTATCGAGGAGGTAAGCGATTCTTCAGCTGGCACGGGCATCAGGTCCATTCGAATCGTGGAATCACTCGCTATTTACCTCACTATCACCGTCGCGGCTGGGGCAATATCGGTCAGCACCGGCCCTGGCAGCGTTCACCCAGCCGGAAGTGGTGGAAGCGTTTCTGATGATTCTCTTTCCGATTGTTGCTTTCGATCTTGATTGCTACCCACACCGAGTGACGCGGATAGATCTTCTAACCGAAGCGTTCGAGCTCGAACTGGCTCTAGAGATTACGGATGCTTTCGATTCTGATTTCAAACCGGTTGCAGTGCGTGATGCAGGTGACGGGTATGTTCGTTTTGAGGAGAAACCCGCATGCACGGATACTCCCTCTTGGACGACGATAGCTCGACGGGCACTAGTGTTTCACGCGTTGAGCAATGAATCGTTGCATTTGAAACAGGAGGAAATCAACTTAGCGAATTCTCAACAACTACTTGTCTGGATTGAAAGACTATGGCAAACCGCGTGACAACTACAGGAGATACTTAACGGGAGTGTGTGAACAACCGGCCGCGCGAGGGCTAGCTCGGGGCGCCGCAACGGTCGCCAGACTCAGACACCAGCGAAGGCCTCCTGTTGAACCCACCTCTGCGCCGATAATATAGATTATGTCAGTAGCGACGCTGGTAACTTCCTATGCCAGTCCCCTCTTCGACCAGGGCGGGGTCGCGAAGACGGGATCGTCCCCGTCATCCTCGGCGGCCGCCGGGGCATCATCAGCGCCGACGGCGTCCGGTGGATGCGTCGCGAGGACATCAACCTCCGCACCGTGTGGATCGGCATGACTATCTGGTCCGCCGGCGTCGCGTTCGGCATCGCCGCCGCGCTCATCTGGCACTCGCTGTTCCAGCTCATCCTCTGGGTCCTCATCGCCCTCGCAACCGTGTGGACGATCCGCATGCTCCGCACCCTGGAGCGGCAGATCGCGGACGGAACCATTCACGATCGGGCCGACGAGGTGCGCCGACGGAACGAGCTCCGCGAGCGGGACGAGCAGTGGAGCCGGAGGATCGCCTGTTCGAGACGCAGACCCGTACCTGGGGTTTGCAGACCGAGTGGTGCAACACCGCGATCGACGCCCTCGCGCGCTTCCAGTACTCCGTGGAGCAGTACCGGGAGGAAGGCGAAGCCATCCGCCAGATCACCGGCCTCGAACACGAGACGCAGCACATCGACCGCGTCGAGCGTCACCGGTACATCGGCCTGATCATCTACGAAACTGACCTCGACATCACTGCCCGTCGGGGCACCAGCCCCGAGAGCCAGGAAGGCACAGTACGAGCGACGAAGGCACCTTCGGCATCCTCGACATGACCGCGCTGCACGACCGCGCGGCCGAGGTCGCAGAGCGCGTCATCGCGCTCAACCCCGGCCTGGGTTCGCCCTCGCCGACATCATCGCTGATGAACGGGATCTCGTCACAGCGCTCGAGAACCCCGTCGCCGCCCACTCCCTCATCACCGGCACCGTCGACGGCGCCGTCCGGGCCCTCGCCCACACCACGGACGTCCTGATGGTTATCCGCGAGCTCGACCCCATGGACCCGCCCGGCGGGGACGTCACGCCTGACGACATGGAGACCGCGTACGCCCGGATCGAGACAGCACTACTCGACCGCCAGCAGCCCCACGACACCGCCGCCGGCCGCGGCGACACCGTCGCATTCGACGTGTACGCCGCCGACCCGGTGGCCGCCGCGCGTCAGATCATCGCCCTGATCGCCGCAGCCAACGACATCGCCACGTCCGCACACCACTGAGCATCGGGAGACGTCATGAAGAAGCCATCCACCGCGGTCCTCGGGCAGGCCCTCGAACTCAAGCCCGTCCTCGAACGCGCGGCCGCGCTGACGAACCGGCCCGACCTTGCGAGCGAGATCGCTACCGCATGGGTTGCGGGCCTCACGGACGGTGGCTCGAAGAAGGAGATCGGAACGTTCGCGCTGCAGTGCGAAGACGTCGTCGGCATCCTGCTCGCCGCACATGACGCCGATTCAGGGCAGTTTGGCGCTGACCTAGCCACCGATGCTGCCGCACTCTCCGGTACCGTCACGCAGACCGCGCCGAAGCCTGCCCGCACTGCAGCCGCACGCTGGCGCCAGGAGCAGAACACCATCGCCTAACCAATGACTCTCGACAGGTCACTCTCTCCGACCTGATCGAGCACGCCGGCACCGACTCTCTCCCGGTGTCGGCGACGAAGCCCCCGGCCACTCTCTCGGCCGGGGGCTTTCCCATGCCGCTGCCCTGTGTCACTCCTTGGGCTTCCGTCCTGGCGCGTCCGGGGGCTGGCGGGAGACGATCTGGTCGACGAGCTGGCGAGCCCGCTTCCCGGGCTTGCCCTCGCTCACGATGTAGACCACGACGACGACGGCCGCGAGCAGGGCCGCGGCCGCCACGAGGACGATCGCGGTCCACATGACCGGGGCTGGCCCGTAGGTGATGACGGCGAGGGCGCCGCTGCTTGACAGAGTCTTCAACAGGCTCACTGGGTCAACCAAAGCATGGTGTCTCCTTGACTAGCGGAGGACCCAGAACCCGACCGCTGGAAGGTCGACGGTGTTGCGGTGGTTGAACGGGATGAGGTTGCTGAGAGCCCTGCCGATGTCGACTGTGCAGCGACGGATCTTCTGGGAATCCATCGGCTACAGAGGCGGTGAGGGATCTGAGCCACGCTTCGCCGGCCCCGCCGGCCTTGCGCTACTGACTTGGGGACCCGCCCCGCATCAGCGTCTAACTCCGAGAGTGTCCGACCCGGTACTTATCCGGGAGGGCCTGGGCCATGTCGGCGTCCAGGTCGCTCGGCACGGAACCACCATGACGGCTGTTCCGCTGCACCATGTCGGCGCTTACTAACAGCGTACTTCACGCCACCGACGTTCCGCGTGCCCATAAACGACCGTTTCCGCCGCACCGAGTTGCACCGTTGAAACCGTGCATCCCCGTTTGGGGGGTCCCGGTTCGGGGGTGTTGCTCGGTAGGTTCCGACTAACCCTCATCTGAGCTGACGTCATGGTCGACGGCGGTGCGGGCGTTCTACGCCTTACGAGCGGCTGTCCTGGGGACCGCCGGGCTCTCTCACCGCACCATCTCTGTGTCGTCACTTGTTCTAGGGGAACCCGTGCTTCTTGCTCCACGCCGCCCTGCGGCTCATTCATCCGTCGGCTGGAAGGTCGCACTCGTCGCGGCGGTGAGCGTCGCGCTCGTCGGCGGTGTCGCGCAGACCGCGCACGCCGTAATCCCGACTGGCCCCACCACAACCGGTCTAACCGGGTCCCGCCCGTCAGCCACGACACTGCCGTACGGTATCTGACCAGGTCGGC
>Ga0265797_10009210_pt1 | contig 12923 bp, 6 predicted proteins | sample P2T30metagenome_FD_192433 | JGI IMG/M metagenome (GOLD analysis project Ga0265797, IMG submission 192433) | Plant litter microbial communities from East Loma Ridge, Irvine, California - P2 T30 | ecosystem: Environmental > Terrestrial > Plant litter > Unclassified | place: USA: California... | reverse complement strand
ATGACACCATCCTGGACTGGACTGGGAATTCACCATCATGGCGCCTAATCTGGTCAAAGTAACATTGTAGCCTCGTTGAAATCTCGGATCATCTAATCGGCTACCAGGTCTTCAAAGGTGGGTGCATTTAGGTATTATTGCCTCCGGAGTTCCTCCTTCAAGGCAACACGTCAATCCTCCAAGGCCTCCAAATGTTGTCCTCGTTCATCACACATCGTTCACAGCAGTCTCACTTCCTTGTCTAATGTCTTTCCTCACCAGAACGCCGCCATGTCCGGCGCAACACGGCTTTCCGGAGAGAGCGGGCCAGCAGCGACCGTAGACTTGACAGTCACGCCGTGCGTCTTCAACACATCCATCGGAAGTGCCGCCTCGCGATCCAGCGATGCGGGCCGAAACGGCGACGTTAAGCGCTGGAATCCCAACCGAGGGTGCACGTCTTCCGGCACGGCAGGCAAGTTCTTCTCAACATCGGCAGCCGCGTGGAAGCGACGTTCCCCCAGCCAGAAAGCGTAACGAGACTTGATGTTTCCTCCTTCCATCGACTCGAACCTCGAGCCCATCTGAGTCTGCATCCGCGAGTTCTCTTCCACGGTCTCCAAATGTTTCATCGTCTTGGGCGACAACGGCTCATCGATGGAATAATCCGTCGTCTTCGAAGACCTCGAATCGGCGGCCCAAGACTTAACCGAATGCGAAGTCGACGAGGAACCCTTGCGGCCAAACAGCAGTCTCGCCTTACTGCTGACCGAGTTCATCGTGCCAGTGTGTGAAGCCGTCCGGGCAGGAGTCCGCTGATGATGATCGTTCAAGAAAGGCAGGCACCTGCCCAGTCCCATGCCGCGCAGGCCCTTGGCGTACATCCTGCTGGCATCCCTTCCGAAGCCGAAGAACAAGAAGACCATGACCGCGCTGCCCAGCCAGACGTAGCGCGTGAAGATCACTCGGCCGCCGGAAGGGATCTTTTCGATGGTGTTCCATTTGGCCGGGTCGTGTACGGAGGCCCAGCTGAAAGGGACGTGTGGGACGGCGACCGTCTTGCTTATGGCGTAGATTTCCAGTGGAATTGAGACGGCGAGCCAAACGATGCAGATGGCGAAGAGTCGCACGAAGCGGGACCGGTTGGTGTTGCTGTGGGCCAGCAGGCTGGTGAAGTTGCGGCGGTAGCGGTGCAGGCGGATGAGCACGAGAGCTGCAAACATAACCCAAGTCAGCCAACAAAATTCTCGCAGGGAGGAGACACGAACAGGACAAAGCTCACTAGAATAATACCCCCCGACAAGCGTCCACCCCACCGGCGGCGCGAAGATCAACGAATCCGTCACCCAGCTGTCATCGGCCGCCGGCGCGCAACCCGCAATGCCCACAATGTAATACCTCTCGCTCTGCACCACGTAATGGAAAAACATCTGCAGAACCGGAAACCCGACACACCACAGCAGATCGATCGCATACCCCCTCCTCTTCTCCCTCTTGCTCAGCCCCAAACTCGCCTTCTCCGTGTCCATCACCCTCGCTAGAGCCCTGAGCACGCTCGCCACGCTGCTCGGCACCCCGACCGAAGCGGCGATCATGAGCTTGACTTCGACGTCGCAGAGGCCGGTTCCGCCGAACCATTGGGCGGTGTCGTCGTGCGGCCAGAGGAGGGCGTTGAGGAAGGACTGGAAGTTTAGGAGGAGCAGCCAGAGGATGAGGGACGTGGCGCCGATGTTGCGGTTGGAGAAGTGCCAGAGCATGGGCGGGGTTATGAGGAGGACGGCGAGGAGGGATAATGTTGAGAGGAGGATGGCGGTTGTGTAGGGTTGGGTTGGGGGGATGGGGGGGTCCATTTCTGTGTGGTGTGGGGGTCGTTTTTAAGTTGGTAAGAAGTGGGTGTTGGTGTGTTGCGTTGTCGTATGTTTGGTTGGATGGACTCCGTCGATCGATGGGAAGAGGTATTCTCCTGGGTAGAATGCAGGACTAACGAAAGTGTTGAAAGGAAAGAGAGGTCGAAGAAGGTATTGTATGCAAAACTTCCGGTGGGTTGTTGCAGGAATAGTCGAAGTCGCAGAAGATGTAGATATAGTCGCAGTCGCAGTCGCAATCGATCAGAGAGGCAAGTAAGTAAGTCTGACAATAACCACCACCCCAACAACTCCCTATTGAGTCGTTCTCAGTAAGCCTTCAACCCAAAAACTCAAACCCTCCTCTTCACAAGTCTCACCACCAACCAACTCAATAGCATGCCCTCAATAGCCAACAGCGTCAATAGCACCCAATCCTCAATAGCCCACTGGCAGTTCTCAATAAGCGTGTGCCTGAGACCACAGAGATTTGTTGCGAGAGACACGACAAGCTTGTGACTTATCGTTTGCAAGTAGTGGTAACAGGAGACGATAGCAGGCCACTGCATGCTGACAGGGCGAACACCAGGACATCGCCGTTCGGCTGGCACGCGTTTCATGCAGGGTTTGAAGAGGCGCATGCCACGCTGTGGTGTGGGTCTTTGTTGGTTTGTGTGAGGTCTGAGGTCTTGGGTGCGTGGCGGATTCTATCGACGCATTTGGGTGTTAATAGGATTTTTTTCGAACTTCCTCCGAACCTTTCTCAATAGAGGGATTCGGGACGCGTGTTCGCCTTCATGACAGATTTTTATTTTATTTTGACATCTGAAATCTATTGCTGACTGGTAAACGTTGTTCGCCACTGATGGAAGCGTTTTGTTTAGTACAATAGGTACTGAAGGCGGCCGGTCCGTACTATCAGGTTCCTCGAGATCATCAAGCTCACCAGTTGAGAACTGTTTCTGCTACTGGCGACCACTCTCAGCTATGCACAGGCTTCTTGCCACTTTCGTCTGGCTGTCGACAAGTAATCGGCGATCGAGCTGCCGAATTCGTCACCACGAGGCGTAAAGACCGCCCCTCGATCAAGCAGGAAGATCACAAGCTCGAGGTTTCCAGCCATACATGCAGCATTCAACGCTGTACCGTATGGACCGCCCTCGGAATTGATATCCGCGCCAGCATCAAGTACTGTTTGGAGTATTTGAAGAGTCTCAGGACGATCCGAAATGGCGCCGCTCGAATGGTCGTTCGCCGCAATATGCAAGACAGTGAGAGAAGAGCGGCTTCGGGCATGCACGTTTGCATTGTTCTGCAACAGGAATCGCACGAAGTCGGCATCGCCAAATTCTACTGCGTTGAACAACGCTGTATTGCCTGCGTCGTCGACGGCTTCCATGTTCGCCCCAGCGTCTACAAGTATCTTTGCAATCTCGTAGCCTGCCTCGTCATGGAACCTCCACACGATATCATGTAGCGCGGTTCGGGTTGAGTCATCTGTGCCATTCACGTCGGCACCTTTCTCCAATAGATATCGCACCATTCCTGCACCAGCATATCCTGCAGCGTTCGGTATAACGGCCGTAGTGTCTGCGGTATCGAGGCGAGCACCGTACTGGAAGAGCGTTCGCACGATCTGGCAGTGGCCTTTTGCAACTGCAAAGCATATGATGCTCCCCCACTCACCCGCTTTCATGTTGACATCAGCTCCACGATCCAGAAGCAACTCGACTATATCCGCACGACCGAGCTTTATGGCTAGACTCAATGGATGACGGCGCCAGTCGCCATATACCATTAATAGATCCGGTTTGTTTAGGCGTGTTTGCGCACACGGTGTGCGGGACGCGCTGCATCGACCTATGGTGCAAGGCAATGGCTTCGAAGGTTGTGTAAGCAATGCTCTGGCCAGCTGACAACAATTCTGGTCCAGCAGGTAGACCAAAAACCACGATGAAAGCATGTGCTTCGGACCGGGATCACAAGGTTGCGATAGTCGGGGCTGGAACTGGCCCGAAAATTGTATGGGCAGCCTCTCAAGCAGACCAAGCTCGATCATGCCGTGGGCGAAAGCGACTTCTGCATGGAAAAGAACATTTGTTGAGGCGTACTCCACCAAAGGGAGCCCAGATACCGCAGCTTTCCTTCGGGAATGATCCCGAGGGTTACAGAAATCCGCAAAGACGGATTCATTACCCGCAAGCTCAAGATAGTTGACACATCCTTCAGCCAGCTTCGCGTGACCCACAGCAGATGTTTGATGAGGCGAAGTGTGGTCCAAGTTCGCTAGACCGCCGTTGAGGAAGTATTCCCGGACTGACTCATGGATGAAATTGAGGCGAGGGCTCTTGTATTCCATAAGTCCCCTCGAAGCGTGGAGCAGGTAACGCTCCATACCTTCGAGGTCTATCTCTTCAGGGTCGTGATAAGCTCTGGTGGCATCGCCGACACTGGTCTTTACTGCGAAGTACAGTTCTTTAGTGCCCAACTCCGATCTGGAGAACAGCTTCCATTGCACGATCGAGATTAGTGCGTCATCAGGCTCTGCCACAACAGTGGCAAACAAGTCTTGGAGCTCTTGTGGTATTGAATCGAGGACTGAAAGCAACTGCGAACGAGTGCCACCAGAGTCGCTTTTTTCTCTCAGTCGTTTCACCACAACTATAACCCAGAGAAAGGTCCCCGAGCACCGGGCATAGATTTTTGAAGACAACTCCAGCTTAGCTTTGGCGGAAACGGCGAGCTTGTTGTCGATGTACAGGGATATGTCTTGCATGTGTTCTGGTTGTAGATCAAGCTTGAGTTCTTCGTGATGTCGCATTGTGATCTGCGGATAGTACCGACTTGAGAAGCAGATGCGGAATTGTATGCTCTTGCGGGTGACTGATTCTGCCAGATCTTCGAGAAACTCGATGGCCCTGCGCACGTCCCTGATGTCGCATTCGTCGAGAGCATCAACGAAGCATGTCACTATTTCGTTCGTTTCCAGATTGAGAACGACGCGGCGGAAAGCATGTTCAAGTTGCTCGACGGGCCAAGCTTCTTGTTTGGAGCGAGGAATCTGGATATGCGAAAGACTCTCTTTGAGTCGAGGCAGCCGGCGGAGACACTGGTGCAAAAGACACCTGTACATTCCCCCGGTTGACTTCACCAGTCTATTGGGACTTCGCGCGTTGAAGAAAAATGTGACCACAGCCTCATCGCAGTGCATCGAAGAAACATGGTCGTACAGACAGCTCATGAGCGTGGATTTCCCAGTGCCAGCATTGCCCTTGATCCAGAGGACGCCGTGATGCGAGGATTGCTGACTAGGATCTCGCCACCTGAGGTATTCCGGCCGGTTGAATATCCAGCTGCATGTTTCAGCATATGCCGGCGTAACGCTCGTCAAGCGGTCGCTCATGCCATCGAAAGAAAGGGCTCCCATCAGATCAGGTCCTCCGCTGTCGGCTGGCACGTTGCCTGATGACTGGTTGAAGTTGTAGACATTGTAAACATCCCCCAGATGCGCTCTGGCGTTCTCTTTGACGGCAGGGCTCTCGTAATTGTGCCCTTTGCGCCCAAGATCAGGAAGAACAATCTGCTCCTGCGTGAGATTCAAACGCGCCTGCAGAGTGAGCTTTTCAAGTTGTGTCTCTAGTCTTGCACCGGATATCTCATTTTCAGGCAGGCCTTGCCTGTCAGCCTCAGCAGGGGTGATCGCAGTCGACGTCTTCGAAGAGGACGGCTGCGAGTCTGTTGGCGGCTTGCGTGATTTCCGGGCGCGCTTTCGCGAAGGCATGGCGTCGAGAGTATCGCTCGAAGAAATGTGTAGGCAGGACGGAGTGAAGAGCTGCGTTATTGCTAGTCCAGTGCTGGTGTGTGGCGAAGCTCCCCACGCAAGGCTGAGCCTGATCTCGTGGAAGCTCGCGTGCAGAGGGCTTGCATTAGTGTCAGCTCCTGCGTCAGAATGATAGGTTCATCTTCGCAACATTCTACTGAGCCAGTAGAGCTCTTCTTGTCAATAAAAGGAGTGTTGTCACAACGGTCTGGGAAAAAAATTGCGTTCTGGTAGCTCTGCGACGTTGAAGGTGCTTGGTACCAGTCGTGTACTGCGAGTTCTCTACTGAGCAGCCAGACCACTCTTCGTACCTACGATACTCACCACATCCTCATCGGCGACCGGGTGTCCCAATCCGACTCTTTGAGGCAAGTGTTTTGCACTCGCGCCCCACACCAACGCATACTTGAAGCTGTCTTTCAGCGTCCTGTGAATGGAATCGCAGACATCCTCAATGTTGCTGCCCTGCCTGACGATAAGCGCTTCGTCGAAGCTTGGCTCGACACCCTTGCGCTTGGTGTAAATTCTCATGAGTTGGAGTTCTTCCCAACACCTCTCGACCACTTCCTTGACGCCAAGATCGAGCTCACAAGACATGACAGCTGTGTTTGGCTCGCGTGCAAGGTTGTCGAGATGCTCCAAGCTGATGCTGTCGATCTTGTTGTAGACGTAGAGACACTTGATGTACGTTCGGTGGTCTTTCATGATGACGTCGATGAATTGGTCGACGGTCGCTGTGGTATTGTTAGCGACTTTCGCACAACGGGATACGGTCTGGTGGCGAAGAAGCTCCTCAAGAAGAATGGCACATACCATCTTCGTCGCGAATCAGAACTTCAGCGTTCAGAATACGGTAGTCTTTCAGAATGTTGTAGAGCATCTTCTGGTCCAGATACTTCGGTGTGGCCTGGAATGTGATCTTCACACCTCCTGCAGTCTTTGGCTTGAGGTAAATGTTCGGAGGGTCCTGGTTCAATCGGATACCCACAGCATCTAGTTCGGCTTCAAGAAGTGCTCTCTGCTCAGCTCGCTTGGTCGCATCAAGAATCATGACGATCATGTCACTTGTCTGGGCTTGTCAGCGATTTCCGACGGAATTATCGAGCGGCAGACGAGTACTGACCTTGGCAGCTGAGATGACCTGCCTACCACGGCCCTTGCCTTCTGAGGCACCCTCGATGATACCGGGCAGATCGAGAATCTGGATCTCTGCACCACCGTATTCGAGCACACCGGGAATGGCCGTGAGTGTGGTGAAAGAGTAGGCTGCGATCTCGGACTTGGTCTTTGTGATCTTGGAGAGGAAAGTCGATTTACCGACGGATGGGAAGCCAACCAGTGCAATTCTTGCGTCGCCGGACTTTGAGACATCGAATCCTTGCTGGCTGGGACCGCTTGTGCTGGTAGGTTCGAGTAGTTGTGCACGTAGACGGGCGAGTTTTCTGTTGTGCTGTCAGCTTTTGAAAATGTGTAACATGCTTTGACGCTCGTACCCTTTCAACAGTCCAAGATGGTAATCTGAAATTCGTTAGTAAAATACCGCCATCGTTCGTCTAGGGTCAATATTCACTTGTTGCCTTGTTCTCTGCGAAGTGTTAGTAGAATCCTGAGCCAAATTGCTGGTGAGTGGTTCAATTACTCTGCGTCCTCGCCATCTCATCCTCGATCCTAAAGCCATGTGAATAAGATGCGTCCGGATTGTCACCATCATCAGAGAAGTGATGCGACATACTCCTTGATTTTGTCCGTGATGTTCACCATCTTGTCGAGTTATGGCTCGCTTGTGGCGAGCGAACTGACTTGAAAGGGTTTTGATGTCGCGTCTCCCAGCAATCAATGGTTTGCAGTGAGGAATCGGTTCAAGAGCGGTCAAATTTTGAGCAAACGAGTGACGGCGTGAGATGTATATCGGACCTTGATGCGGCGGGCAGCAAAATGCAGCAAGGCGCGGGACAGCGATTTGGTGAGGCGAAATCGGGAAGGTTCCGCGCCGCGTGAGGGAACCGTCATGCCTCCAAAACGCCTCGATCGCATGAAGTTCCTGTTCTTTTGCTGATCTTCAAGGTGCGCCAACAATGTGCTAGGGTGTGCAATATCTGGGACAAAGTCTCAAAAACATCAACAACAACCGCCGCCATGGACTCCGAGTCCATTCGCAGCAGCCGCCGGCCGTCTGCCGTTCACGACGATGAGGCATGGCAGAGAAGGCGGAGCGCCATGTATCGCCGGTCATCCAACTACAGCGAGTAGGTGAAACTAGCTGGCGTGCAGGTGTCACGCGACGAGGCTGACATTCTACAGGTCTAGCTTTCATGTTGCCGATGTAGAAATGGCCCAGGACGAGGTGAGCGCGATCAACTCAACGAATTAACACGAACAATTACTAATCCATGCGCTTTTGGCAGGTCTTCTCAGGCCCAATGAGCGAGAGTGTCCCAAACGCCAGCAGTGTCTTCTCCCACCGGCGACCCAGGGCCGATTCCACGACTAGCTTCGCCTATTACGAGGAGGATCGTGATTCTGTGTCTGGCGAATGGTCGGACGAAGATGCATTGCTCGACGCCGAAGAAGGCGAGGACAACAATGCCGATCGTCAAAGTCTGGATCAAGAGAACACTTTCATGGAGCCTGATGTGGACGAAGACGAGGATTCGGAGATCTCCAGCCAGCGACCGAGGCGGAGGAGACATTCTTCTGGCGTTTCTGGGACCTCTAGACTGTCGAAGTCTACCAGAGGTTCCGCTTCACCTGGCAGGAGATCGGTCGACCGTCCGCTACTCAAACGAAATGCATCTACCGGTTCGGATACTAGTGGCCATCGTTCCGGCGGCCGCACCAACCAAAAGATCTACATTCACGCTGAAGACATGACGATCGTGGTGGCCGGCTTCAAAACATCCATGATTGGATTCGCATTCTATCTTTGCATTTGCGTGCTCACCGGAGGTATTGGATATCTAATCTTCCGCTGGCTGCCGAAGTGGTACGTCCGGTTCACGGGCAAGCCAACGCCGCTTGGGCAGTGCGACTGGGTAGTCGTTGAGAACCAGTGGGGAGAGATGTCAGTCCAAGACTTGAAAAGGCTCGATTTTGGAAACTCACTTTCTACTGTGTTTGGACAAGGTGGAAAGGGCAAGATGCAGGACTTTGACGAGTACGATGACCCTATCATGGACGAACTGAGGATACTGGACTACCGTTACCTGCGTTTCTGCTACCATCCTCTGAAGGATAAGCTGGTCCCTGGCAACACTTGGCAAGATCCCGCCTGGACTGATGTGACTGCGGTCAGGGCTGGCATCGATAGTGACGAGCAGGAAAATCGAGAGCGCATCTTCGGCCGAAACGTCATTGACATCGAACAGAAGACCACTGGTCAACTGCTGATGGACGAGGCGTTTCACCCATTCTACGTCTTCCAGATAGCTAGCTTGTTCCTCTGGTCCGTGGATGAGTACTACTACTATGCTGCATGCATTTTCGCCATCTCTTTGATCAGCATCACCACCACCCTCATCGAGACGAAAGCTACCATGAAGCGCTTGCGCGAAATCTCACGCTTCGATTGCGACATTCGTGTCCTACGCAGCGGCTTCTGGCGATACGTTGATTCTGGCGACTTGGTACCTGGAGACGTTTACGAGGTCACCGATCCCAACCTCGGCCAATTCCCTTGCGACAGTTTGCTGCTCTCGGGCGATTGTATTGTCAATGAGAGCATGTTGACTGGCGAGTCTGTTCCTGTGTCAAAGTCGCCTTCCACCGACGAGACTCTTGAGCTTTTGAATCTCGCGGCCTTGAACATTCACCCGGACGTGGCCAAACACATGCTCTTCAGCGGTACCAAAATCATTCGAGCAAGACGCCCACAAGACGACAAGAGCGACGAGGCAGCTGCTCTGGCCCTGGTAGTACGTACTGGCTTCAACACTACGAAGGGTGCCCTAGTCCGCTCGATGCTCTTCCCGAAACCGTCAGGATTCAAGTTCTACCGCGACTCTTTCCGATACATCGGAGTCATGGCATGCATTGCTGCCGTTGGCTTCGTCGCATCCTTCATCAACTTCGTTCGCCTGGGACTGGCCTGGCATCTGATTGTCGTCCGCGCTCTCGACCTGATCACTATTGTCGTTCCTCCAGCATTGCCAGCCACGCTCACCATCGGCACCAACTTCGCTCTGTCACGTCTGAAGAAGAAGCAGATCTTCTGCATTAGCCCTCAGAGGGTCAACGTTGGCGGGAAACTTGACATCATGTGCTTTGACAAAACTGGAACACTTACAGAGGACGGTCTGGACGTCCTTGGTGTGAGAGTAGTTCAGCGACCTCACAACCGCTTCGGCGACATTCTCGCGGACGCGAACGAGCTGTTGCCGGGTGCTACATACGAACGTGACCCTACAATGGAGTACAACGCAAACAAGGCCGTTCTATACACGATGGCAACCTGTCACTCGCTGCGCATCGTCGACGATGAGTTCATTGGCGACCCTCTTGACCTCAAGATGTTCGAATACACCGGCTGGCAGTTCGAGGAAGGATCCGAGCGCCCTGCCGGCGGAGACGAGGACGAAGACGCCTCTCTCACGCCATCCGTCGCGCGACCACCGCCTGGCCTGGAGCTTGACATCGATGAAGAGAGAGACTCGCCAAACAGCCGCCGCCCGATCGAGCTTGGTATCCTGAAGTCCTTTGAATTCGCATCGCAACTGCGCCGCGCCAGTGTCATCGTCCGTCAATTCGGAGAGAAGAGTGGAGACGTCTATGTCAAGGGTGCACCCGAGTCAATGAAAGCGATCTGCCGACCCGAGAGCTTCCCTCCAGACTATGATGAGCTACTGGCCTATTACACGCACAGAGGTTTCCGTGTCATCGCATGCGCAACCAAGCATATCTTCAAGCTCAACTGGCTGAAGGTTCAGAAGATGAAGCGCGAAGAAGCAGAGTCGAACTTGGACTTTGCTGGCTTCATCGTCTTCGAGAACAAACTCAAGGACGTTTCTACTGACGTCATCACCGAATTGAGGGAGGCGAACATCAGAACTGTCATGTGCACTGGCGACAACATCCTCACTGCTATCAGCGTCGCTAGAGAGTGTGGTGTCATTGATCGCACCGCTCACTGCTTCGTACCTCATTTCGCTGAAGGCGATGCACACACCCCGTTGTCGAAACTTGTCTGGGAGAGTGTAGACAACCCGATGTATCAGTTGGACGAGAGCACGCTCAAGCCTTTGCCGCCACCAGCAGAACACGACTCTTCACTCCCTTACGACGTCTCCAACCTTCGCAATTACTCTGTCGCCGTTTCGGGTGACGTCTTCCGCTGGATTATCGACTTCGCATCCGAAAAGGTTCTCAGAGAGATGCTGGCCATCGGACAGGTCTTTGCTCGCATGTCCCCTGACGAAAAGCACGAAATGATCGAAAAGTTCCAGAGCATCGATTACTCTGCAGGCTTCTGTGGTGACGGTGCCAATGACTGCGGTGCACTGAAAGCAGCCGACGTCGGCATCTCGCTCTCCGAGGCTGAAGCATCGGTGGCCGCGCCTTTCACCAGCCGTGTCTTCGACATTAGCTGTGTTCCAGAAGTCATCCGTGAGGGCCGAGCAGCGCTCGTGACAAGCTTCAGCTGCTTCAAGTACATGTCCTTGTACTCTGCCATCCAGTTCACCTCGGTTAGCTTCTTGTACGCGACTGCTAGCAACCTCGGCGACTTCCAGTTTTTGTACATCGACCTACTACTCATCCTTCCTATCGCCATCTTCATGGGCTGGTCAGGCCCATACCCCGAACTCAGCAAAAGACGACCCACCGCAAGCTTGGTCAGCCGCAAAGTCCTCGTACCGCTGTTGGGCCAGATCCTAATCTGCGTCCTAACCCAGCTCTGCGGCTGGCTTGTCGTCCGTCAGCAGTCGTGGTACACGCCGCCAGTCCTCGACAAAGACCACTCCAACTCGCAGAACAGCGAGAATAGCACTCTCTTCACCCTCTCCTGCTACCAATACATCCTCTCGGCCGTCGTGCTCAGCGTTGGCCCGCCGTTCCGCCAGAGCATGGGCCAGAACTTGCCTTTCGTCATCACAATGGGCCTCACCCTCGCCATCAGCTCGTACATCCTCTTCGACCCCGCCGATTGGCTCTTCGATTTGATGGAGCTGACCTGGATGAGCGTCGACTTCAGGCTGTTCATCCTGGCGTTGGCGGCTAGCAGTTTCACGCTCTCGTACGTTGCCGAGAAGAAGTTGTTCCAGCCTTTGGCCGGTGCTATTGGCAAATTGAGGGTCAAGCTTGGTGGGGAGAAGAAGAAGCGGAAGGAGTACAAGATCATCTTGGAGGGGATGCGGATTTGATGATTTTGTTTGTGTGTCTGTTGTGCGTGTGTAGGATTACGGCTTTTTGGCGTCACACATTTTTTGCACATAGAAAGCGGGGTTGTGGTCAAGGTTTTACATGAAAAATGATAGATTATTGACAAGAGTCGATCATTTGTTTCTCCGCTTCTTGGTTCTGAAGTTCATTGTTGCCCGACCGCCTATCAATATTTCGAACGTGTGGTGCTTGTCACGCCTGTTGATGATGATACCTTGCTGCCTGCGTAGTCGATCTTGCAAGTGGCCTTTTTCCCTCTCTTCCAACAAGACTGTCATGGTTTCCGCTCACTTCGTCACCCCGACTCTGCAGCTCGAACATCGATGATTCCTCCCTATGCTGCTGTATGCCTCGCGTTCACTAGCTCGAGGAAAACCCAATCTCTGCGTGAGCTGCACTCGCCCCAGAGTTCAATCACTGAGCTTCTCGCCCTTCTCTCAAAGTCTCAAGACGTTCACGTCTTCATACTCCCGCCAGCACTCTCGGGAGCAGCAGCAGTCTCGCCCTTTCCCACATCACGAGTGACATACTCCATAACGCCCCAAACACTCTTAAAAGCATCTACCCTCTGCTGCTGGTCGAAGAGATCCAACCACTCCGTTCGCTCAAGTTTAGGAACGCTCCAGTCGTCTTCCAAAGGAGTCTGCGTTGGCTTGGTGCCAGCGGTGAGGTAGTCCGTGTAAGCGTTGTGGACGGTGAGTTTGAGGATGCTGACGTGGTGGAAGAGGCAGGAGACTAGGAAGATCTGCGAGATCCGTTAGCGCCTTGTTTGTACATGAATTGAGCTATTTGAACCTTCTACGGTTTTGAAAGGAACCCACCTCATCGTACGGCGAGCCGGGCGATCTACCAATGGCTTTGTACTCGGTCCTGGGATCCCACAGGCCTGCAGCGCCTTTGACGGTTGC
>Ga0265797_10009209_pt1 | contig 12925 bp, 5 predicted proteins | sample P2T30metagenome_FD_192433 | JGI IMG/M metagenome (GOLD analysis project Ga0265797, IMG submission 192433) | Plant litter microbial communities from East Loma Ridge, Irvine, California - P2 T30 | ecosystem: Environmental > Terrestrial > Plant litter > Unclassified | place: USA: California... | reverse complement strand
AGTTCGACGGAGAAGGTCTGGGCGACGTTCTCGGTGTGCTGCTTCTACGGCTCATTTGCTCAAAGCGGCCAGCGAGATCCTTGACACTTCTTGTGTCCTTGACTCCCCTGCTGCTGTTGTTGTTGCTGCTGCTGCCGTTGCCGTCATCAGCGTCTTGTCCTACAGACAATATGCTGTTCCCGTCTACATCCGCATTGACGACGCGGAGTTTAGATTTCGGAACCGTAAACATGACTTGCACAACCCTCCTCTCAACCGCAGCTTCGACATCCCAGTCCGCCTCGCTAGCTGGTGTGCAAGGCCTACTAGTACTCTCACTTCCTCCTCTTCCTCTTGGCACACCCAACTGCTCCCCCCTGATAGGCGTTTTAGTAGGCGTAGGCAACCTCTCCTCACTCCCCACATTGACAAGCAGATTCGCACCCCGTTCTCTCCACTCCTGCCTCGCACGTTCCCGCTCCGCCATGGCAATGTCTTCCGGTGCGCCCCAATCATCGCCCGCCGTGCGACGCCAAGCTGGATCCGTTTCATCTTCCAACCAATCCTGTTTCCCTCTTCTGTTTCGCCAGAAACTAGCATCCGAGGCAGCTCGCTGTGGTGTCGCCGTCGTTGCAGGCATGCTTTTCCTGTGAACCGGCGTAGACGGCTGCTCGACGGGATCGTCTCTGTACGGCTCTTGTTGCACATCCTGATAGTTCATTGTCGCAGCAGTCATACTCCTCGTCCTCTCAGCACTGCTCACACTCCTCGTCAACACTCTCCTCACGCTTCCCAACCAGCTCATCCGTCGTTCCCTGGGAGCTGGACGGGCAACGGTCGCAAGGTCCATTGAGAATGGTGTTGCTGGCGTAGCAGTCGCAGCCCGACTATAACTACCGTCTGTATCGCGATGAGTTGTCGACTCACTTGAACCCGTGTCTGGCCTTGCTCTATTTTCTGGGTTTCCGCCGAGAAGTGCTTCGCCCTGAGCTTGGAGATGTGCAAATGAGGATTGGGGGGTATGAAAGGAGTCGATGTCGTGGTGACCATTGTTGCGTAGACTGCTGAGAGAGTGCGTTCGCGCATGGTCTGGAGAGTGTGAACCTGTGTCATTATTTCTGCTGGGCTGGTCGTGAGTTGGGCTGGAATCTGGCGTCTTGAACGGATTACCGCGGGTGGCAGTGTTTAGCATGGGGCCTGAACGCATGGATGTACTCCGCACGACGCCGCCGTTGGAAGACGTCCAAGACAGTGTACTCCTCTCGCTGAGGTTAGAGCTAGTACGTTCTGAGGAAGATTTGTCAGGCGAGAGCCTTCCCGCGATCATCGGCTGATTCGTGTTCATCTCAGAGCTCTGGTGGTGAGGCGAAGTAGGGTTGGAATTCAACGCATTCCTACTACGTCCAGGAGATTCGGTAAAAGGATCCAGAACAGGGGCGTTATCAAGTATAGCTGCCCCAGATCGTGGCCGTGTCTCGATCATCTCAGGTTGCCTAGCTGGTGTACCATTCTCGTGCGCCAACTCCTCATCAGGCTCTTCTTCTAGTTCATCAATGGGATGAATGCCTCCCGGACCCCGAGGCCTGCCCATAGCGTACTGTGGTCTACCGCTTAGGTTGCGTCGTAGTCCGCGCGTTGGACTCGGGATCTCAACAAGTAAGCCTGACCTCTCTACATCACCTCGATCGGCTGCCTTCCAGCCTTGACCACCCTGTGTGCCGGATGGGAAGTAGTACGGGCCGTTCTGATCAACAAGATAGTCCAGAGCGTCAATGCGTCCGCCGCGATCATCGAAACTCGGGGAGTTTTCGTCGACGTTGTACCTGTGCGTTGTGTAGGAGATTTCTTGTAGTTGCTTTTCACGAAGCTCCTTTCGCTTCTTTGAACGTCTTGTGTACCACATCCAGAGTGCGAGTAAACCACATACAGCAGCGATACCGATACCGATACCAACGCCCAATCCTGCCTTTTGTCCAGTCGTAGACAAAAGGCCGCTGTTGGAAGACTGTGGTGGAGCCTGGACGGCAGGAGGTGTGTAGTCGGATATCCAGGAATTGGAAGTGACGTTAAGGAAGTAGGTCTGCGTATTCGCTGCTGGCGTAGTATCTCTCCGTCGCGCACCAGACGATGGTATAGAATAACCTCCGGTGATCATTAGAACACCACCTGGCAACATGGCCGCGCCATGGCCATAGAGACCGGCATCATTTGGCAACCCAGCACCAGTGGTAGACGGCACTATCCACTGCCAGTCACCACTACCACCATAACCGTCTGCGACGTTCAGTACAGCGAGTTGAGGATCCGCTGGTGTGTCGATGTCGCCCACCCAACCACCGATGACGATGATCTGCTGACCATCTGGACTAAGCACGGCTGTATGACCGGAACGGGGATCGACTGAGGCAACGTTTGCTCGGATCGCTAGGTCTGTACGGGAGGTATCGGGTTGTTCGACACCAATGAAGGTCCAGCCCTGTTCTGGAAGGGAGAAGAGGGCTATCTGGGACATGTTGATGAAGGCAGCTTCGGTGTGACCTCCGATGAGGACAAAGTTCTGTTGCTGGATCTGCGTGCCATCGCTTCGGTCGGAGAAGGTGGGTGGTAGACCTGTGATTGTGAAACCGGCTTCTGGTACAGGCGGCCCGCGACTGGACGATACATCGGTGTCGTAGTTGAGAGGTTGAGCGGCATCTCCGGAGGGTTGCAAGGTGACCATCAAGTTGGAGTAGTTGGCGGCAGATTGCCAGTCGCCTGCAGTGTCGTTTTGGTCGGGGCACATGCCTCCAAAGAAGTACGCACCGGTGTCTGCAGCGTTGCCCCCCACAATTGACGAGAAGGTCATGCCGCCGCTGAGGTAGTTGGCGCCCATAATGGACGTATGTGAACTGTCGACGACTGAGACATGTTGCTTGCTCCAACTGCCCTTGACGACATTCTCCGACGTATCCGGCACAAAGGTCCACAACTCTCCACCACTCGCACCCAGAGTGCAGTCGCCAGTATACACAGTCAAGTTGCCGTCCTGGTCGAGAACTGGGGTGAAAGCCCGGGGGGTTTCATCGTCAAGGAAGGGTAACGCAGCGTACAAGGTATTGTAAGGTAGATTCGACGCTCTGACCGGGGAAGATAGATCGATGGTGCTAAGGGCGAACTGTGTGGTGGATTGCGACGAGGGGCGGAAGACGTAGAGGGTGTCGTTGGTTTGGAGGAGGCGTGTAGGGTTGTAGGGCATCTGGGGCAGGGAGAGGCGCTGCATGCTTGGTGCGAGGAGAGCCTTCACCTCGAATGCTGGAATCGACGTCCCATGAACCGCGGCTTTGGACTCTGCGGGGGACGGACAGTACAGAGCAGGCGACGACGATACAGTGCTTGGAGTTGTCGATGAGACGGGAGTCGAAAGGTGGGCTCAGATCTGCGGTTCATGCACGGGACCGTCGAGGTGGCTGGCTATCGGGGTCTGTCAACAGAGGCCCAGCCCGCAGTCATGCACCAGAGACCCAAGCCGTGCACCAGAGGGCATACACCAGCTTGCGCAATGCGCTACCGTGGGTCCATCGGCCCAATCAGTATGCGTTACGCATCATCGCGTCTGCGCCCGGCGCGCGTCTGGCCCTGATTTTCTCACGCCAAGCCAGTTGGTAAACACGGTCGCTCGGAGCAACGGCCTTTGGCGAACGTTGTATCTTCACATGCTATCATCGCGGGCAAGCCACACAGTCCGACTGGGGCAATGAGTCCGCTCGTCAAGAATTTTTTTTCTTGGATAACGGAATGCATACTGGCATGACCCGTCGTCTAGAGTGTGCTGTGCTGTGCTGTGCTGCGCGTCGACCCGGACTTGGGACGAGAGAGGGAGGTTGGTGCAAGGTTGGTGGTATGACAGCATACCCCCACCTCACCGCTGGAGAACCCGGCTTCCACGCGGAAGAGTCGATGACACTACGCTGCCAACCGCCCATGTTTCAGATAAACGGCGCGCATCAGCTGAGAATGATTGCCCGCGTACAATTGCCTCTCGGTCCTTTACAAAAAAGAACCACCATCAATGAAATCAAGGCTCTCGAGGTACATGGAGTCGGGCCTTTTTGCACCGCAGACTGCTACACGCCTGGAAGGTCAAAACCGAAATCCTGATTTTCGAATCCACGAATCATCTCGTGTATCCATCGCATCTCGCATGTCAATCTGCACATGATAGGCAACTGCTAATTGCTTTTCGATTGAGCTGTCCAAAGCGGTGACTCAGTTTTGCAACGTAATTGCTCGCATAGGTGAGCTAAAATGCTCGAATCACGCGCTGCAGCATCTCCGCTACCGTAACCGCCAACAAACCGTCGAGGCATCATCTCTATGATATCTTGTGCACAGGCCTGTAATGGGGGCAGGACGTCTTGAGGCTCAAAGCTGGAATCAATTCTCGACCTTCCCAGCGTACTAGTCCGCCGCCCAAGATCAAGGAACAAAGGTGGAATCGGGCCTTTACACCCGTTCTCAAGATTTGCGCGTGCCGTTGGACGCGTCGAGACCACCACCGCCATCACATTACACACGTACAAACATACACACATATTGTTAGAGCGACACTGAAAATTTTCATTCCAGCTCATCTTTGGGTGAATCATCTACTCTGAAGGCATTGACCGAGCTCTTGCTCTGTCAATCATACCACTACCATGCGACAATCGTCGCACCCGACAAATCAAAACGCCAAAGCCAGCCCATTCGCTGCTTGTGATGAACGCCCATGTTGAGATGCGTTCAAGCACACTTACTCAACTCTTTTTTGCACCGCCAAACGACCCATGATGCAGGTTGAACTTTTGGGTATCATAACTTAGTCATTACACACATTACAAAGCAGCATGTTGATATGCTGCTTGAAGTGACTGCGTTGATGAAACGCAGTCAAAAGGATATGTCAAATGACACAGAGCCTAAGAAGAGTACTTCTCGCGGTAGAACTTGGCGGCGTTGACCATGTTGACAAGCGCCGCCTTGGTCTCCTTCCACTGGCGGGTCTTGAGACCACAGTCAGGGTTGACCCAGAGCTGCTCGGGCTTGAGGTAAGTCAGCATCTCAGAGATGCGGTCCTTGATCTCCTGCTCCGAGGGAACACGGGGGGAGTGGATGTCGTAGACACCGGGGCCGATGTGGCGGGGGTAGGCCTTGTCCTCGAACACCTTGAGGAGCTTGGCGTCGCTCTTGCTGTTCTCGATGGACAGGACGTCAGCGTCGAGAGCGGCAATGGCGTGGAAGAAGTCCTGGAACTCCGAGTAGCAGAAGTGAGAGTGGATCTGGGTCGAGTCTTGGACACCTGCGCAGGCAAGCTTGAAGGAGTCGACGGCCCATGAGAGGTACTTCTCGCGCTCAGTGCCAGCACGGAGAGGGAGACCCTCACGGAGGGCAGGCTCGTCAACCTGGATGACGTAGATGCCGGCAGCCTCAAGGTCAACAACCTCGTCGCGGAGAGCGAGAGCAAGCTGTTGGGCCTGGACGGACTGGTGGACATCGTCACGGGGGAAGGACCATCGGAGGCAAGTGATGGGGCCAGTAAGCATACCCTTCATGGGCTTCTTGGCAACCGAGGCAGCGTACTTGGACTCCTTGACGGTCATGGGAGCAGGGCGAGAGATGTCACCGACGATGATCGGGGGACGGACGCAGCGGGATCCGTAAGACTGGACCCAACCCTTGGTGGTGAAGACATAACCGTCAAGGCGCTCACCAAAGTATTGCACCATGTCGTTGCGCTCAGGCTCACCGTGGACGTAGACGTCAAGACCAAGCTCATCCTGGATCTTGACGACCTCCTCAATCTCCTTCTCAATGAACTTCTCGTACTCCTCGGCGGTAATCTCACCCTTGGTGAACTTGTTACGTGAGATACGGATCTCCTTGGTCTGGGGGAAAGATCCGATGGTGGTGGTGGGGAAGGTGGGGAGGCTGAGGTGCTTCTTCTGCTGAGCGTAACGCTCGGGGAAGGCAGACTTGCGCTCGTGCTGTTCAGGAGTAACGCTAGCCTGGCGGTCCTTGACAGCCTTGTTGTTGGTGCGCTCAGATGAGGCACGAGCCTGCATCGACTTGGCATTGGCCTCAAGAGCCTCGCGGACAGCAGCCGGGCCGTCGTTGACAGCCTTGGCAATGACGACGACCTCAGAAACCTTCTGGACGGCGAAGGAAAACCAGTCCTTGACCTCCTCGGGTAGCTTCTTCTCGCTGTCGAGAGAGTGGGGAGTGTGGAGGAGGGAGCTGGAGGTGGCAACGAGGACACGGTCCTTGCCGAGCTTCTGGACAGCAGTCTCAACAAGCTCGATGGCACGCTTGAAGTTGGTCTTCCAGATGTTACGGCCGTCGACGACACCGACGGAGAGAACTTGGTTGGAGCCGAGCTTGCCAGCGACGCTCTCGAGCTGCTCAGGGTTCCTGACAAGGTCGATGTGGATACCAGCAACGCCCTGGAGGCTGGGGAAGACGTCGAAGTTGTGGACAATGTCACCGAAGTAGGTGGCGAGGACAAGCTTGGGCAGGCTGTCGCTGACAAGCTTCTCGTATGCGGGCTTGAAAGCGTCCTTGACCTTCTGTGGCAGGTCGTAGACGAGGACAGGCTCGTCAATCTGGACGTACTCGGCACCAGCCTCCTTCAGCTTCTGGAGAAGCTCTACGTATACTGGCAACAACTTCTCGAGGAGAGAGATGGGGTCGACGGACTGGCCACGGTCGGCCTTACCGAGAGCGAGGAAGGAGACGGGTCCGATGAGGACGGGGCGAGTGGTGATGCCAGCCTCCTTAGCCTCGAGGAACTCAGCAACAGGCTTGGGGTTCTCGGCGAGCTGGAAGGTCTGGTTGTCCTGGAGTGTGGGCTTGACGTAGTGGTAGTTTGAGTCGAACCACTTGACCATCTCCTGTAGTGGGGTTAGATCGTCTTCACAAGTTTTTAGACTGGCAGAGCTTACGAGAGAGGGAACGTCGACACCGTCCTTCTGGTGGCCACGGCCCATGGCAAAGTACTCATCGAGCTTGTGCAGTGAGTGCTTGGAGTAGCGCTCTGGGATAGCCTAAGAGCCGTTAGTGGGAGCGGATAACAGTCAAGTGGCATGTGCTTACGTTGAAGAGCTGAATGTGGTCGAGAAGGTGATCGTAGAAAGCGAAGTCGTTGCTGGGAATGACATCGACACCGGCGTCCTTCTGGATCTTCCAGTGCTCCAATCGCAGACGCTTTCCCTCCTTGATCAGATCATCGCGGGAAAGCTTGTCAGCCCAGTAGGCCTCGTTGGCCTTCTTGAGCTCACGGTCCGCACCCATACGGGGGAAACCGAGTACTGATGAGTGTACCATTGTGATGTGATAGTCCAATGCGGACAACTGTGATGGATTTGGGGGGAGGAAGGGTAGATTCTGATGAGAGAGAGGTGAGAGGGAGGAGGGGGAGGAAAAGGTGGGATGTAGGAAGAAGAACAATAGCGGATGGTGTGCTTTATGTTTTTTGCTGGCGTATGCAGCAGCGTCGCGGGGTTGGCGTCTAGCTCGCTCCGATTCGACGACGCCTTCACCGCCTGCAACCTTATTCTGCAACGGCGAGAACAATCCGCCCGTTCGTCAGGGCTTCCCAAAGTTAACGTCGTGTGGAGCGCGTATCTCTTTCTACTTTAGCGCTCCCATGCCCACAGCCAACTGCGACTAGCTCTGGGTGGTGCTAAGTTTTGCCCAAACCGACATCGGGGAGGGGCTGCTCGGAGTCTTGGCGACTACGAGCTTGCGCAACATCATCCACGTCCGGTGGGTTCTCGGATGATTTCGTAGCACAGAGACGCTGCGATAAGCACGCCCAAGTGCGATCCCTTCCAGGCCAGGCTTTTAAGTTCTGACAGTTTCTGCTATGGTGGGCTCGACTCGACTCCTTCGCGTCGTCGATGACAGCATGAATCAGCTTGCGCGCCATAGCTCCTAGCGGAATCTGCATCTCAACAGGCATCTTCTGGGTTAGCTCAGACCCTGAAGATCATCAACCTTCTGGACAATACCATCGCCTCAGGAATGAACAACTCCAAAGCAGGCTGCTGAGTCAGGTGCCATCGGCGCTGGACAGCGCTTTTTTCACGACAGTCGGTCAATGTCCGAGCAAAGGGTTCACGATGATGCGGCGGAACCACCGAGTACTTGCCCTATTTAGCTGTCTCCACAACCCCGCATCATGTATAAAACCCCGCCAACAACCAACAAAGTACGCGACTGCGAGTGCAGCATCTCTCCAAGCCACTTGAACAGACACGGATAATCTCCCTCACATCATCCAACATGGCCTCAAGACCCACTCACACCCGGACTGCCTCGACAAACCTGGCCAGCGGCTCAGGCCAGCGCATCTTGGAGGGAAGGACCGCCATTGTGACGGGAGCATCTAGGGGTACTGAATGGAGCACTCCCTGACCCCGTGTCCTGCTGACACTCTCAGGAATCGGTGTCGAAATTGCCCGCAACCTCGCCAGCAAAGGCTGCAACGTGGTCATCAATTACACGTCCGACTCGTCGACCCAAACCGCCGAAGACCTCGCCTCCGAACTCTCAGCCGAATATGGCATCAAAGCCATCAGCGTACAAGCAAGCATGGGCTCTGAGAACGGACCCAAGCACCTTGTTGAGGTCACCAAGAACAACTTCCAACACCCCAAGACGGGCAAGTTCCAGTTGGACATTATCATCAACAACGCGGGAGTCGCAGGCAACAACTACGTCGAGAACGTCGACTGCGAAGACTTTGCCAGACAGTTCAACATCAACGTACGGGGTCCACTGCTCCTCCTGCAAGCCGCCGTCCCCTATCTACCCCACGACCGCTCCGGCCGCATTGTTAACCTCTCCTCCGTCAGCTCGTCGCTGGGATACAAAGGTCAATCCATCTACGGCGGAACAAAAGCAGCGCTCGAGAGCATGACAAGGACATGGGCTCGCGAATTAGCAGAGCGCTGCACTGTCAACGCCATCAACCCAGGCCCCGTTGCAACCGACATGTACTGGAGCAACGACGACGCTTTCATTGCTCAGAATAAGCCTTTCATAGAAAACACACCCCTTGCTGCACCACGGAAGGGCATCGACCCGGAAAAGATCTACGAAGCGAGCCAAAACGCTGGTGGACGGCCAGGCTACAGTGAGGAGATTGGTGGGATTGTTGGTATGCTTTGCTTGCCTGAAGCGGGTTGGACCACCGGTAGCGTCATCTGCGCAAATGGTGGCATGAAATTCAGCTTCTAAATGTTTGATACCACAGAACGAATGAAACGATCAAGGAAGGGCAACAGGCATCACTCTGCTCATCTTCAGAACATTCAACTTGATATATGTGACTTTTGATTCTTTGTATTGTTCAGCCTCGCCGAATAGCTACAGCATCTATATATTGTTCGTAATTCGGCTGTTAGTCATCAAAGCGGGCTCGGTGGTGTAGTTGGTTATCACGTCAGTCTAACAACAACAATTGTTTCTTGGACACTGAAGGTCCCGAGTTCAAACCTCGGCTGAGTCATCTGCAATATCTACTACACGTCGTGTAGTAACTTGCTTTTTGTTGGTAGGGAGGGCTTGGTTGGGTCGAAATTTTTGGACACGGAGCGTGAAGTGCGGATGCGCTAAGTCTGGAAAGGATTTAGCGGCCCCGCTAATCGCGAGGCGGGCTTTTCCAAGGGGCGTTTCCTACTCTTCGACTCTGACGTCGCACTGTATATATTGCCGTCACCTGGTCGCTTCTTCATCACTACCGGGAACGTATCCTACGCAAGCTACATATCTTGTCGCGTCACTCTCTTGTAAAGATCGTTGATGCACGCACCTGGATTCCGGAGTGAATACGCTGTCGCGATCGCGTTCGACGCGTCTCAACCAGAAAGACCATCAAGACATTGGCCGTTGGCTACTCATTTATCGCACCTACTGAACGTATCATCGCATCGTCGCGTGCGGGGTTCATCGCCTGTTCTGCCAAATCACTATCCTTCAACAAACCCATTAACGGGCGTAACACATCCGCGGTCTGAGATCGCGTTTGTGGGTTCAGCAGCCGGGGCTGTCCCTTCATCTTCTGATGGATGGCTGCTGAACAAAGGCAACGCCCAAGAGTAATGCCTCTTCGTCCTGGCGAGTCCGAGCTGCTCTGCAGCAAGACTCGTCGGTGGCTTTGAGGTAACGAGCCTATCTGGCGGCTTTGCCCTGCTGCTGCATCCTCTTTGTTCCTGCTTCCCGAGCAGTTGAGCATCGGCGGGCGCACGGCATAGGTGGGATCGACGTTTCGTTTCAGCTCGCACATCTCTTTCTTTCTCTTCATCTTCCAATAGTGTGTCCCATTTTGCGATCTTACATGTCTCTGTCTTGTTGCCTAGAAGTAGCTGTCGTATGTTACACCACCTTCATGTGTGATTCCTGGTATATCTCGCGCTTGCTAGTTGCTGAACATGATTGGCCTTTGCTGACCTGAACGTCATCCGCCGATCTACCCCCGCTTCGCCAGGCTAGGCAGCCATCTTGGACAAGAACACCTGGGATGACATTGACAGCCTCTACTCAATTACACATCTTCAATATGCCTTGTTATTCACGCAAAGACTTCATGAGAGAATTCGTCTTTCCTGACGAACCGGCACAAGACTTTGAACGTGCTGGCATCGCGGCCCAGTATGCATCAGGCCACCCAAAGGATTGGTCACAAACCGACGACATCCTCGACTTCAGCAGTGATCTGAGAGAAGACCCCGAGAAAATATACAGAAGCTACTACACTGATCTCAGTTCCGACAAAAAGTTGTTGGCCATCAGCACGGATGCAGAGCGCATTCTCATATACGACCTCGCATCCCGAGAGCTGTGCGAGGTCCTTGAAGGGTCGGGATCTGTGACATTTCGGCCTTCTGACACCAACGAAGAAAGCGTTGCAGATGTTGACCAAGGCATGGGTATAGGGACTCCGAGACCGGGTTATACCCTCGTCAGCTCCATTCCGCACGAGGCTCATCGCCGCACTCGTAGTACCAACCAGCTCATTCTTTGGGATCTGGACCAAAATGGCCGATTACTCGACAAAGAAGAGCCCATTGATCCCGCCGTGCTCGCTACTAAAGCCATCGATGCGATCGCTCCAGATCTCGCCGCGAGTCACGAATGGACTAGGGAGTTTATCAATGCGTCAACACTCCGTTCTGACTTTATGAAATCGCTCAATCAGGCAGCCGCAGATCATCGCAGGCGTCATAACACCATCATTGACAATGCGAGGCTTGGGAACTTTGGGTCTGTAAGCTTCAGCGCTGATGGTAAACTGCTACTGTATCATTCAAAGAATGATTCTACCCAACAAGGTATGCGTGAACCAGACGATCTTCCAGTCGTCGCCATCTACGACTTGGAAGCAGGCATCGAGATCCACCGCCTCACTGGACATACGGATGCCATTATGTGGTCGGCTATCAGTCCGGACAAGGAATACGTTGCTTCGGTATCCTGGGATGGCACAATGCGCATGTACTCTGCCTCCACTGGAGCCTTAATGTGGGTCACAGAAAACTCTGGTGGACAGTGCTGGGCTGGCGCATTCTCGTAAGTAGCGTCCTTACAAACGACATATGAAACATATACTGACTCTAGACACCCGCCATCTAGACCCGACTCGAAGCTCATCGTGTGGAGTTCCAAAAACGGCCACGCAGTCCAAGTGCACGTTGTATCTGACGGACAGAAGAGGGCAGCTATGCAAGAAAAGTTTTCCCACTGGTGCCGTAGTCTCAAATGGCATCCAACAGAACCAAAGATCGCGCTTTGCGTGGATGAAGATGCGTACATCTGGGATCCCTCCGACGGCCCCAATGGTAAGGTTCTTCAGCATTTCAAAGTCAAAAGTGACAAGGGACACATGCGCATGTCTGGGTGCCAAGATGTTTGGTGGATGGACGAAGGTCGGCTTTTGGGACTGGAGTCAAGCGACGGTTCAGTCCTTGTCTACAACACGCATAATAACGCGAAGGAACTGTTCCGTCGGTCTGCTGGTACTATGGCCGGCTATGTACAAGGGGGCCTTTACGGAATCATCAAAGACCAACAAGAGCATGATGTTTACGCCATTGTCTGCGGCGATGAGAAGGTGCGCTTCTTTCGGACAAGTGTTCCAGCTTTTCCGTCGTGGTGGGAGAAGGAACCACCATCAGCGGTGGTAGAAAAGAAATCATTCCCCGAGACGGGAAAGTATGTCAAAATCACCAAAAATTCGAAAAAAGCACCATCATAAGAGGAATCCGAAAGAAAGAGTTGGACTGGGAGGAGTGCGACTTTGTGGACTGCTGAGTAAAGTCGTCCAGTAGAAGTAGAGAGGTAGCAAGTTTCTCGGCCTTCACTGATCTGGTGGAAATGTCATTCTGTCAGCCGCGATAACAGTTTCACTCTCGGTCGAGGTACACTACCCCACCTTACCGGCCTTTGCTTTTTCGTCCCCAGTCTAGCGAGCATTACCAATATTGTTCCACAAGCCAGTAACAACAAAGAGCATTTCAAGACTTCGCAATCCCAACACTTACTACAGGGCTGCAGCACCTTGCATACGCAAGATGGGGGTGGCCGGTAGCGGGTCTTAGTCTTACTTAATATCTATGGCTGTAGTGTCTGCGGATATCGGCACCGGAATGGTACAGTCCTGCTTGTCACCCGTGACTACTCAACATCACGAGCAGCTGACACACTACTTTCCGCACACTGTCGCATGCGCCAACAATTACTTTCCGTTACCCTCGCCACTGTTCCACATAAGTCGGATCATCGGATTGCGCAATCCGAATCCTTTGCTCATATTGACGATGCATCGATCGTTGTGTTTTGAACATGTTGGGGCATGACTATTGCCTCACGGCTGGCTAAAGGCGTTGCGGTCCGGACAACCGTCTCCGCGCTTACATAGTACCATTTCAGG
>Ga0265797_10009208_pt1 | contig 12925 bp, 8 predicted proteins | sample P2T30metagenome_FD_192433 | JGI IMG/M metagenome (GOLD analysis project Ga0265797, IMG submission 192433) | Plant litter microbial communities from East Loma Ridge, Irvine, California - P2 T30 | ecosystem: Environmental > Terrestrial > Plant litter > Unclassified | place: USA: California... | reverse complement strand
TTCATCGACGACGTGCGCGCCACTGGTCGCCGCTTGAGCGCCGGCCGCGTCCTGGACTGGCCGGCACGGCGCGCCATCGCCGAGCAATCGCGCCTGCCATGGCAAGCCGGCGGCCCGCAGATGGCCAGCGTGACAGAAAAGGTAGCCGACACCGAAGCTGGCCCGGTACGCCTGCGCTTTTATGATCCCGCGCCTGGTGCGGCGAAACCGGCGCTGGTGTATATGCACGGCGGCGGCTGGGCCCTGTTCAGCCTCGACACCCATGACCGCCTGATGCGCGAGTTCGCGGCCCGGAGCGGCATGACCGTCATCGGCGTCGACTACGCGCTGGCGCCCGAAGCGCGCTATCCGATCGCCCTGAACCAGGTGATAGCGACCGTGCGCTGGCTGCGCACCCACGGCGCAGAACTCGGCATCGATCCCGAACGCCTGGCCCTGGGCGGCGATTCAGCCGGCGGCAGTCTGTCGTTCGGCGCCGCGCTCAAGCTGCGCGATGCCGGCGAGCCGGATGCGGTCAAGGCCATGCTCGGTATCTACAGCGGCTTCTCGCCCGATCCATCGCCAGCCGCGCGCCAGCGCTACGGCACGCCGGACGATATGCTGACCTCCGATGAGGTTGATGAATTCTGGGACACCTACATCAGCAGCGTAGCCGACCGCCGCGATCCCTACCTGGCGACCCTGCTGGCCGACCTGCGCGGCCTGCCGCCGGTGTTCCTGCTGGTGGCAGAATGCGATGTGCTGGCCGAGCAGAACATGCTGATGGCCGGCCGGCTGCTCGAGGCCGAGGTGCCGGTCAAGGTCAAGGTCTACCCGGGCGCGCCGCACAGCTTCATCGAGGCGATGGAAGTCTCGAAGGTCGCGAGCGATGCCATCGACGACGGCGCGGCCTGGCTGCGCGAGATGCTGTCCACTTCTTCAAACCCACCAAGCAAGGATGCCGCATGATCGCCCGCCGTCAATTCCTCGTCTCCGCCAGTGCACTGGTGGCGAGCGCCTTCAGCCCGGTCATGGCCGCCAGCGCGGCGCCACGCCCCTGGCCGCTGCCGCCGCAGCACAAGCGTATTCCGACTGACGTCGGCGGCCTGGGTTACTCGCGGATGGACGATTACGCCTGGTTCCAGCCGAAGGACTGGCACGCGGTACTGCGCGCACCCGACTCGCTGGATGCGCCGATCAAGGCGGCGGTAAAGCTGGAGAACGATTACACGGACGCCATGCTGGCGCCGTCCAAGCCGCTGCAGCAGGAACTGATCGCCCGCATGGAGGCGCTCGACGCGCTGTCCGGTACGCCGGTCGAGATCCGCAGCGGCAACTACCTGTACTACGAACGCACGCCGCCCGGCAGCGATTATCCGGTGTACCTGCGCCGCTTGGCGTCGGGCGGCCCCGAACAGGTGCTGCTCGACGTCAGCCTGGAAGCTCAGGGCAAGAAGCACTACAAGCTCGGTTGGATCGCGCCGAAACATAGTCACGACGGCCGCCTGTTCGCCTGGGCGGCAGACCGCACCGGCGCCGGCATCTTCTCCGTGTTCGTGCGCGACATCGCCAGCGGCGAGATGCTGGTCTCGGACATCACCAATGGCCACAGCGGCTACACCCTGTCGCCCGACGGCCGCTACCTGTACTGGATCGGCCGCAGCGACAAGGGCCGCCCGTCGACCGTCTACCGGCGCGAGATCGGCAAGCCGGGCGACACCCTGATCTACGAAGAAAAAGACCCCGCCTTCTTCATCGCCCTGCGCACCACGGCGGCCGGCGGCCATGTCGTCATCAAGATGTTCAATGGCGACATGACCGAAGTGCGGCTGGTGCCGATGGATACGCCGACCACCACGCCGCTGCTGGTCGAGCCGCGCACGGATGGCCTGCGCTACGACGTCGACGAGTGGAACGGCCAACTGCTGGTGCTGACCGATGCCGACGGCGCGGTCGACTTCAAGCTGATGACGGCCAGTGCCGCTTCTCCGGCGCGCGCCAACTGGAAGCCGTTCGTGGCGCACCAGCCGGGCCGTTTCATCGCCGCTGTTCATCCTTTCGCCGGCTACCTGGTACGTGAAGAGTGGCGCGATGCGCTGCCACGGCTGGTGGTGATGGCGCCCGATGGCAAGGAACGCGAGATCGCGTTCGACGAGACGGCCTACGCGATCAGCGTGCCGGCAGACCAGGGCGGGACTGCGCCGACGATGGCCTTCAGCTACCAGTCGCCACGTTCACCACGTGCCGCTTTCACCCTGGACCTGGCCAGCGCCAAGTTCGCGCCTGCCGGTGCCCCGGTCGTCTCGAAAGCCTATGACCGCGAACGCTACGAAGTACGTCGCTTCTCGGCCAAGGCCGAAGATGGCGCACTGGTGCCGATCACGGTCCTGATGCGCAAAGGCCAGAAGCTCGACGGCAGCGCCCCGCTCTTCCTGTACGGTTACGGCTCATACGGCGCGACGATCGATGCCGAGTTCTCGCCAAATGCGATCGCCCTGGTCGAGCAAGGCTGGATCCACGCCATCGCCCACGTGCGCGGCGGCGCCGAGCGCGGCACCGAATGGTGGCGCTCGGTGCTCAAGCAGGGCAAGAAGAAAACCTTCACCGACTTCATCACCTGCGCCGAACACCTGATTGCCGAGCGCTACACCAGCAAGGGACGCATCGTGGCGCACGGCTTCTCGGCCGGTGGCTTGTTGATGGGTGCGATCTACACCATGCGACCCGACCTGTGGGCGGGTGTGATCGCGCAGATGCCGTTCCTGGATGTGCTGACGACGATCGAGCATTACGAGAATCACCCTTTAGGGACGACATCGTTCCCGTTCTGGGGCGACCCGCGTGTGCCGGAGGAGCATGCCTATATGGCGACCTACTCGCCTTACGATCACCTGCGCACAGCGGCGTATCCGGCCTTGCTGGCGCTGGGCAGCGTGGCCGATGACCGGGTGGCATTCTGGGAACCGCTAAAGTTCGCCGTGAAGGCACGTAGCTTGACGACGGCGAGCTATCCGATCCTATCGCGAACCTTGCTCAATGCGGGACATATGGGCGATCCGGGTGTGACCGCGCAGCGGGCGCAGCAGGCGTCGTTCATGGCGTTTGCGGTATGGTCGGCAGATCGGAAATGGGGGCAGGTGCCGTCGCATCCGAAGGGGGCTTGATACACTCTTCTTGAAATTGGATGCATGTCCAAAGACGTATTGCTCATCCCGAAGCGGCGTTGCTACGATGCGCCGCAGACAATCTCCGGGAAAGCACGTGGTCAAGCGCCGACAACTCCTCGTTTCAGCCGGCGCACTCGCCGCCAGCACCCTCATGCAGGCCCTAGCGGCCACCACCCGGCATGGTCCCTGGCCACTGCCACCGCAGCACCGTCGTGTGCCGACCGATGTCGGCGGACTTGGTTACCACCGGATCGACGATTACTCCTGGTTCCAGCCCAGGGACTGGGACGCCGTGCGGCGCGCGCCCGATACACTGGATGCGCCGATCAAGGCAGTGGTGAAACTGGAGAACGGCTACACCGACACCATGCTCGCCCCGTCCGCAGCGCTGCAACAGTCGCTCATCAAACGCATTGCGGCGCTCGATGCCTTGTCAAGCATGCCGCCCGACGTCCAGAGCGCTCCGAAGCACAGCCACGATGGTCGCCGCGCCGCCTGGGCCGTCGACCAGGCCGGCACTGGCGGTTTTTCCGTGTTCGTGCGCGACATCGCCAGCGACAAGCTGCTGGTATCTGACATTGTGGGTGGCCTCGGCGACTTCGCCCTCTCGCCCGATGGCCGCTATCTGTACTGGACCGGCCGCAGTGGTCAAGACCAGCCATCGGCCGTGTTCCGGCGCGAGATCGGCAAGCCGGGCGACACCCTGGTCTACCAGGAGAAGGATCCATCGCTCGCGATCGGGCTGCGCACCACGGCGGCTGGCGGCTACGTCGTCATCAGGATGTCCAGCGACGATATGAGCGAGCTGCGCCTGATTTCCATGGACCGCCCGACTGCCGTCCCGCTGCTGGTCGAGGCGCGTACGCCCGGCCTGCGCTACGATATCGACCAATGGAATGGCCAATTGCTGGTGCTGACCGACGCCGACGGCGCGATCGACTTCAAGCTGATGACGGCCAGCCCGGCCCAAGCCGGCCGCGCGCACTGGAAGCCGTGGCTGGCTCACGAGGAAGGCCGCTTCATCAAGGCAGTTCATCCCTTCGCCGGCTACCTGGTACGCGAAGAAATGCGCGACGCGCTGCCACGGCTGGTGGTGATGGTGCCCGATGGAAGCGAGCGCCAGGTCGCGTTCAATGAGGCCGCCTATATGATCGGCGTGCCGGCAGGCCAGGGCTGGAATGCGCCGGCCATGGCCTTCCACTACCAGTCGCCACGTTCGCCGCGCGCCGCCTTCACGCTCGACCTGACCGGCGCCAGGATCGCGCCGGTCGGCGCGCCGCTCGCATCCGGGGTGTATGACCGTGAGCGCTACGAGGTGCGGCGCTTGTTCGCCAGGGCCGACGATGGCGCGTCCGTACCGATCACGGTCACGATGCTCAAGGGCCAGAAACTCGACGGCAGCGCGCCGCTCCTGATGAACGCCTATGGCGCGTACGGCATCTCGATCAATGCCGAGTTCCATCCAGCCGTGATCGCATTGGTGGAGCAAGGCTTCGTCCATGTCATCGCCCACGTGCGCGGCGGCGCCGAGCGTGGCACGAACTGGTGGCGTTCGGTGCTCAAGCAGGGCAAGCACAAGACCTTTACCGACTTCATCGCCTGCGCCGAACACCTGATCGCCGAGCGCTATACCGCCAAGGGACGCATCGTCGCCTACGGTCTTTCAGCCGGCGGCCTGCTGGTGAGCGCGGTTGTCAATATGCGGCCCGACCTGTGGGCCGGCGTGATTGCACAAGTGCCTTTCCTGGACGTGCTGACCTCGATCGAGCATTACGAGAGTCATCCGCTGGGTACGAGTCCGTTCCCTTACTGGGGCGACCCGCGCATACCCAAGGAACACGCCTATATGGCCACTTACTCGCCATATGACCACCTGCGCCCGGCGCCGTATCCTGCCCTGCTGGCGCTGGGCAGCGTGAATGACGATATGGTCGCGTTCTGGGAACCGCTCAAGTTCGCCGTCAAGGCGCGTGGCTTGACCACGGCCGGCAATCCGATCCTGTCGCGCACCCTGATGAATGCAGGACATTTGGGCGATCCCGATCCCGCGGCGCAGCGCGCCCAGCATGCCCTGTTCATCGCGTTCGCAGTGTGGGCGGCGGATCGGAAATGGGGGCAGGTGCCTCAACGTCCAGCGCCAGCGCGCATCCCTCGCTGACGCTGACGGCGTAAAAAAATGCCCGGTGAATTACACCGGGCATGCCGACATCTTCCTGGATCTACAGATCCATTATAGGGAGGAGCATAAGCCGAGAATAGCTCACCATGCGGGTCAAGCACTTACAGCATTCTGCCTAGCATAAGATGCGATTCTGTCTAGCATAAATTGAGACCGCTCCATTTTCGTCAACTGTAAGATGAGACTAGTTGAACGTAAGGTTGGAACTTCAATCCGCTGACTCTTGGCAGCATAGTGGGGAGGTATGCAAAACTATCAGCGTTCAGGCCAATTCCCATGACCGGACAACGCGAACGAGTTCTGGCGGACGCGCCGTTGAAACACTGAACCTCTGTTCTCACGCGGCGTGCAACACGCAGTTACATGTTGATAGCGCGCACCAAACGCACGCCCCATTCCTCGTCGGGATTGGTTGTCCCGTCCCCAAGGCGTTCCTGCATTACTGCCACGCCGAGGTCTCGGCGCTTCGGCAACCTGTCTCGCTCCGCAGCATCCAAGGCAGCGCCGATCTCGGGATAGGAAAGATCGGTGCAATAGACAGGTGCTCCCGGCTGCTGGCGCCACGAGTCCGCGAGTGAGCCAGCGTCAAAGGCATCCAGACCGGTATCGTTCACCAGCGACATGGCTACCTTGCGATCGTGATCCCGATCTGCGGCCACCGGGATAGCGATCCGATCCGATGTCCTGGCAGGCTTTGCCTTTTTGGCCAGAGAAGCTGAACCGATTGCATTCCATGCCTTGGCGATAGGGCGGCCTAGCTGCTCGGCGACCCACAGGCTCTCGACTTGTCCTCGCTCGATGGCGTCGATCTTTTCGTCGCGGAAGGGATAATAATTGGAGGTGTCGATCACCACTGTCTCCTCCGGAAGGCGAGCGACCAAGGACGCGATGCCGGGAATGCGGTTGAGTGGGATGGATAGAATGACCGCATCCACATCAACCAGTGCGTCTTCAGTGGTCACAGCACGTGCGCCAAAGGACAGAAGTCCCGCATCAATCGTTTCGGGACCACGCGAATTGGCGACTTTTACCCCATGCCCAGCCTGGCTTAAGCGCACGACGAGCGTCTTGCCGATGTGTCCCGTTCCCAAAATGCCGATTTTCATAAATTTCCTCTCATGGACGTGTAATGCTTTGAAAGTTGAGGAAGCAAGATGATGTGGCCTGTCAATATTGCTAATGACACCTAACAGGCCGAGAGCTACCCAGCGGATTATTTGCCTTGAACGGCAGTCTTCAGCGGCGCGTACTCGACAGGCACCCAGGAATACCCGGTAGCCTCTTTGCGGACATGGCCAAGCCCAGGGAACGGATGATGGGCGGCGGCCACGAGCCATTTCTGCTGAGCCGCTTCCGCCAGGATCTTCCGGCGTGAGGCGACCGCTTCTTTCGAAGCGACATCGACTTCGATTGTTACTTCCGGGTATGGCAGCTGGACTGCATGGAAGTGCACGATGTCACCCCAGACCAGAAGTTTCTCCGCGCCGGACTTTACGAGGTAGGACGAGTGGCCCGGCGTATGGCCGTTCGAAGGAACCACGGTGACACCCGGCACGATCGTCTCGCTGCCGGTGAACGTCTTGAATCGGCCTTGCGCGGCATACGGTGCCACTGCAGCTTGTGCCATTTTGAGGAACACATGCTGGCTTGCAGGCAGTCGAGACGCCGACGACTGGTTGAGCCAAAAGTCTGCATCCTTGCGGTCGGCCCAGATGGTCGCATTTGGAAACGCCGGCTTGCCATCCGGCGTTGTGATGCCGCAGGCGTGATCAGGGTGCAGGTGCGTTAGCAGCACGGTGTCGACGTCTGCAGGGTTATAGCCGGCCAGCTTGATGTTGTCGACCAGGCGCCCCACCGTCGGGCCGAAGCAGTCCGACGAACCGGAATCGATCAGGACCAGGTTATCTTTGGTATGGACGAGATAGGCGTTTACCGCAGTCTGCACCGTGGAGTTTTTTGCCTGGAACAACTTGGCGATGTGGACCTGAATCTGCTGCTGGGTCATCCCCGACAGGGTCTTGGGATCCAGGTCGAGATAGCCATCGTAGACTGCCGTGACCACGGCGTCACCGACCTGTTGTCGGTAAAAGCCCGGAGCCTGTTCGCTTTGCACAGGGGCGGCAGCATGAGCCGCCGCCGCACCGATTAGCGCGGAAATCACCAGGTTGGAGAGCAAATTGCGCGCACGGATTCCGAATTTCTTACTCATGGTTCTGCTTTCATAAACGATTGATTGACCGTTGTTGCATCCGGCTACAACGTTGATAGCAGTCTAAATCCGGTTTCTGATTCCAGTAAGTATGTCTTGGGATGAAGACTTCATCCTCCAACTCTATAATGCCTTGCACCTAGCGTTGAAAATCTCAGAGTACGAGGCTGCCAGTTGGGTCAGTGCGTCGACAATCACTTTCACCTTCGGTTGCATGTGCCACGTTTTCTGCCAGACGACATGGATCGGCATCGAGGCGCCGGAAATTTCGGGAAGCACCGGCACCAATGCTCCGGACTGGATAGCTTCACCGGCTAACCAGACAGGAAGCTGTGCCAGTCCAGCGCCGCGGATACACGCCTCTAGAAGCGCGTCGCCGTCTGTCAGCTCATGCCGTGCCGATACCTCGTGTCGTTCGAATTTCCCCTGCTCGTCCTTCAGCAGCCAGGCAGGCTTGGCGCCACGTCGCCACCCGGTCAGGCAATCGTGCTGGAACAGATCGGCATAGGACAGCGGTACGCCCTTGCGCGCCAGGTATCCGGGAGAGGCGCACGTCATCAGATGCTGGTCGCCCAGCCGCCGGGCGATGAGATCGGGGTAGTCGCCCAATACGCCGATACGGACGGCCAGGTCGATCCCTTGCGCGACCATGTCGACAGGCTGGTCCCGCAAGCTGACGTCCAGGTCCAGCTTTTCGTGGCGCTCCGCCAGGTCCAGCAAGGTTGGAACGATGTGGCGGCGCCCAAAGGTCGTCGGCAGGTCCACCCGCACGCGGCCTACCGGATGCTGGTGGCCAGTTGCAAGGAAGGCCTCGGTCTGATCGAGTTCCTCGAATATGCGACGACAGCTCAGCAAATAGGCCTCTCCCTCGCCTGTCAGGTCGATCCGGCGCGTCGTACGGTGCAGCAGCTGTACGCCAAGCCGGGCCTCCAGCTTTGAGATGTTCTTGCCGACTGCGGAACCGGTAATGCCGAGCTGCACCGCAGCTGCTGTCAGGCTACCCTTCTCAACGGTCAAGACAAATTCGCGGATGCCTACGAAACGATCTTCCATGGCGGATTACGGACTGTGAGGCTGTAAAGCCTGGAATTTTACCTACTTATTCCGCTTGCTGGGATCGACTAGACTTTCCAGACTCAGCTCGGCATCGAGGAAATGGAGGCATGGCTTCTCAAAGAAGTTGGTCCCAATTATCTTGTGCCTAGCGAAGCGCCACTGCCAAGGCCAGGGCCTGGCGAAATTCTGATACGAAGGGGCAAGCAATGCCAGCAGACACACCAGCAGCACGAACACAATCTGTACCAACTTTACTCTCGACCCATGCAGGCTTTTCGCGCATGTTCAAGCCAGGCGGGCTGACCATCGGTTTCATCCTTCCATTGGAGGCTTACCCGAACACGCCGGCGCCCACGATGCACGACCATGCCGCCATTGCCCGCTACGCCGACGAGGCTGGATTTGCCGGTGTCTGGGCGCGCGACGTGCCAATGTACGACCCAATGTTCGGCGATACCGGCCAACTGTACGAGCCCTTTACCTATCTCGGTTTCATGGCGGCGAATACACAACGCCTAGCTTTGGCAACCGGTAGTGCAGTGATCACGCTTCGGCACCCGCTTCTGCTGGCAAAGCAAGCCGCTTCGGTCGACCAGCTCTCCGGCGGACGCATGGTGCTAGGGGTCTCGTCGGGAGACCGGCCGAGCGAGTATCCTGCGTTTGGTATCGAAAGCGATTTCGACTCACGCGGTGAGCGTTTCCGTGAGGCGCTCGGCATGTTCAAGGCCAGCCTGGAGGAATCTTTCGCCGTACACAGGTCCGGGCGATTTGGCTCGCTCGACGGCTCGCTGGACCTGCTGCCGAAGCCGGCCCATGGAAAAATCCCGACGATAGTGACCGGACGCAGCCGCCAGGACCTGGAGTGGATCGCGCGCAACGCGGACGGCTGGCTATACTACTTCGTCAACCCCGAGCACTTGGCGCCGCTGGTCTCGACCTGGCGCGATGTGGTCAAGCGCGAGACGCAGTCCGACGTATTCAAGCCTTTTGCGCAGGGGATGTTCTTCGACCTGGCCGAGCAACCGGATCACACGACGCAGCGCATCCATTCAGGCCTACGCGTCGGGCGTAACAGCTTGATCGAGTACCTGTACTGGCTACAGGCCCTTGGCGTGAACCACGTTGCGCTGAACCTGAAGGCTTCCCGTCGGCCTGCACACGACGTGCTGCAGGAGCTGTCGGAATACGTTCTGCCGGAATTCCCTTCGAACTGATTACTCAATAACGATTGCCCCACCCGACTATACTGCCGGGTGGGGTGAATCAAGTAGAGGTGCCGATGGAGCTCTTTCAATCAATGCGCCTTTTTGCCAAGGTCGCACAGCTTCAAAGCTTCACCAAGGCCGCCGAGTCTCTGCAGATCGGCCGGCCGCAGGTGACGCTGGCCATCAACCAGCTTGAGGCGTCGCTGGATGTACGACTGTTCCAGAGAACGACACGCAAGGTCAACCTGACTGCCGAGGGCGAGGCCTTCCTGGCCAAGGTTGAAGAGATTCTCGGCGGGGTCGAGGAAGCGGTGGCGATGTTCCAGACTCCGGGGGACGCCGTCAGGGGACGGCTCCGGATCGATATTCCTTCGGCGTTTGCCGTAGAGGGCTTCATGGCTTCGCTCAGCCAGTTCCGGAATACCTACCCCAAGTTATCAATCACGCTGGGAGTGAGCGATCGCTCGGTCGACCTCATCGCGGAAGGGGTCGATTGTGTGCTGCGCATTGGCGAACTGCCGAGTTCCAGCCTGGTGGCTCGCCGCCTGGGTGCGCTCGTGATGATCACCTGCGCGGCGCCGGCCTATCTCGAGAAAGCGCCGCCGCTTGAGCAACCAGACTGTCTTGAACAACATGCATGCGTCAATTTCCTGTCCGGGATCAGCAAACGCAGGCTGCCATGGCATTTCCGCCACGATGGGGTGAGCAGATCACTGCTACCTGACAGCTCGATGCTCGTGAACGATGCGTCCGCCTATGTCCAGTGCGCCCGCTCCGGCTTCGGCTTGATTCAAGTGCCGGGACTCCTGGTGGACCGGTATCTTCGCGATGGGACGCTGGTGGAGGTGCTGACGGAATTTCGTCCCGCCCCGCGTCCCGTCGCGCTGGTCTATCCCAGCCGGTCGCATGTTCCGCCACCGCTGCGGGCATTTTCGGATTGGCTTCAGCAGCACTTCCTCGCCATCGACCACACCTGGCTCGAGTAATCGCGGAGTGAACAGGCCGCGTCGTCTCCCTGTACGACAAACAGCCCCGCAGCACGCGGGGCTCCGGAACGCACATCGCTGTGCGCCAGTGTGACTTTACAGCTTGACCACGATCTTGCCGAACTGCGCGTTGGACTCGAGGAAGCGGGTTGCTTCGACGATCTCATCGAACGGGAATACCTTGGCAATCTGCGGGCTGAACTTTCCAGCGCTCAGGCCTTCGGTGATAAATGCCTTGGCACGGGCAAGTTTCTCGTCATCGGCGGTGACTTCGATAAATTCGTAGCCGCGAATCGTTGTGTGCTTGCCCAACACGTGCAGCACCGGCACTGGAGTTGCGGCGTGGCTCAGTGCACCGTAGATGAACACGATCGCATCCTTGCTCGTCGCCTTGACGATGTTTTCGAAGTCGGGGCCGCCGACCGGATCGAAGACCACGCGTGCGCCGGCGCCGCCGGTGATGCGCATGATCTCCACAGTGATGTCGTCAAGGCCCGTCTGCAGAATGTGGGTGAAGCCTGCCTGCCTCAATGCATCGGTCTTCTCGCCATTGCGGGTAATGGCAATCGGGGTGGCGCCGACCGAGTCGGCGATCTGCATCGCCGCCAGCCCGACACTGCTCGACGCTGCCGACAGCACCACGAAGTCGCCTTTGCCCAGGCCGGCCAGGTCGATCAGCGCACCCCAGGCAGTCGTGAACGGCATCCAGGTGGCTGCCGCGGCTTCCCAGCTCACGCCAGCCGGATTCTTGACCACGGCGCGGGCCGGGGCGATCACGAGATCGCCATACAGGCCGTACTGGTCGAACATGAAAGCCGGAATGACGGCGACCGAATCACCGACCGCCAGACCGCTTACCTCCGGTCCGACGGCATCGATCACGCCCGATGCCTCATAGCCCATGGTAGCCGGGAAGATCGGCTCGATCACGTAGCGCCCAGTGCGGTACATGCTCTCGGCGCGGTTCAGACCCAGCGCGCGGACACTGATGCGTACTTCGCCAGCCTTCGGCTCGGGAGTGGGTACTTCGTCGATTTGCAGAACTTCAGGACCACCGGTTTTGTGAAAACGAACATGACGTGCCATAACTCTTCTCCTGCTTTCGATACGCCATCAAAACGGCGTGGAATGGGTGATTGACCAGCCCGCTCACGCTTGCGTCGAAGGACGGCGAGGTGAGCTGGGCACAGGCAAACTATAAGGAGGAGCGCGATCATCGAGAAGATCGGATGGCGGCAACTGATTGTTTCGGGAATTGATAACTATCACTACCAAGGGCGATATTCCACACAGTGCGGCCTGAGTGCCGAATATCCGCTGTTGGCCGATTGCAACTGAAAAGTCGGGGCAACCTCATGCAGTGTGCTTGCCTTGGTCATCGAACACTGTAGGCAGGCTGGAGAGCTAAATAGGGGACCGGTCTCTCGTTAAGACAACGATTGTCCGTATGAGCGCCCAAAGCCAAAAATTCGCTTTGCAGCAGGTCTTTAATCAATGGATCGACACACCGCTTTGCCTAGATGGCAAGCGGTGGTGGTTTCAATAGATTATCAAGTTGTTGAGACCGCAGTTTTGCACTTGGGAATTTCACGTTGACTTAAACACCGAGGTTCGTGCCTTTTTGTGGCGGTACCCCGAGGCTGACGTAACTGTGGTCTCAAGTTCTCACCTTATGCAAAATAAATCTCACTTTATGCTTTATCCAATATCCATCGCCATCATCAATCCCAGCTCAACGTGCCGCCAGTCTGGTACTCGGTCACACGCGTCTCGAAGAAGTTACGCTCCTTCTTCAGATCGATCATCTCGCTCATCCACGGGAACGGATTCTCTTCGTTCGGGAACAGCGGCTCCAGGCCGATCTGCACCGCACGGCGGTTGGCGATGAAGCGCAGGTAGCCCTTGAACATCGGGGCGTTCAAGCCCAGCACGCCGCGTGGCATGGTGTCTTCGGCGTAGCGGTATTCCAGGTCGACTGCTTCCAGGAACAGGGCCTTGATCTCTTCGCGGAATTCCGGGGTCCACAGCTGTGGGTTTTCCATCTTGATCGTGTTGATCAGGTCGATGCCGAAGTTCACGTGCATCGACTCGTCGCGCAGGATGTACTGGTACTGCTCGGCGGCGCCGGTCATCTTGTTCTGGCG
>Ga0265797_10009207_pt1 | contig 12926 bp, 7 predicted proteins | sample P2T30metagenome_FD_192433 | JGI IMG/M metagenome (GOLD analysis project Ga0265797, IMG submission 192433) | Plant litter microbial communities from East Loma Ridge, Irvine, California - P2 T30 | ecosystem: Environmental > Terrestrial > Plant litter > Unclassified | place: USA: California... | reverse complement strand
CAAGACGCCGATCAACCCATCTCATTCGCACCGCCAAATACCTTACCAGCGCCGGCTTCACGATTTCGCCGTAACATTCTCCCACCAATACACACCGACTCCACCCCGACTACCCGAGCTTCCTTGGCCCACTTTCACGATGCATGGTCTACGGCGGTGAACTCTCGTCTCGGACGCGTTGAGAATGCGAAGTTCCTGGAACATTTCCGCTACATCTTGGTAGCTTCGCAGCTGCTCAACGAGTACCTTGACCAAGGTTCCCTACCACCGCCCACGTCGACGCCGAGGCACGGCACAGATGGCGTCGCAAACGAGCCGGCCATATTGAACAATGCCAACAGCCTCTACGGTGCCGCTGCAACAGCCGCAGTTGCATTCACTGCGGTATGGCTGATACATTGGGCGAGATCAGCGAAGGGCGGCTACATCAGCAAAAGCCGGATGGCACTGGTCGTGGTCATCTTCACTGTCCTCGCACTTGTCGGATACGCATACGTGAGAAGACAGTGGCTGAAGTATCTTCGACACCAAGCCGTAGGTGCAGCGACGAGCTTGACTACCAACTGGCAGGCGTTCGAGGTCTCAAGTACAAGTGCATTGCAGTTCATTCAGGAGGTCGAACTGGTCTCCAAAGGCTACAGGTTGAGTACGCCTTTGCCGCCTGTCTCAAGACTTGAAGACAGCCGTCCCACGAGGCGGTGTGCCAGACTCCGCAAGGTGCTACACAAATCATACGCCTCACTGATCCCGGCTTGCATCGCTGGAATTGCGACCTTACGGACTTTGATTGATGAGGATGATCTCGAGAGATACTTTGACGTATACGACATCAATGCCCAAGACGCCCAGGAAGCCTCAGGAGCAGATGCTGCCACCATCCTCGAAGACGACGCGGAGTCGCTCAAATCACTTCGAGTACTGGGCTACCGAGCAAGCATTCTTCGCCGGGTCACCGTTTCTGCTCTCATGTCCTTGCAGGCAGATGGCAGCAAACCGGACTTTACACGATGGCGGACGGCCACGGAGCTTCTCTTCTCCCTCAGCGACACCATGGCAACCTCAGCAGACAAGCTACAGTCAGTCATGTCCGAAATGGAAACACTTCAAGTTCCTGCGACACCAGTGATGAGATCTCCACATTCCGCACCTGCCCGCGACAACATGCGCAGCCAGGTGCGCAAGATCTCAGCACTGTCTTCTGGTATCCGCAGCCTACAGGCGAAGATGCATGTCCTGCGAGAAGAGACCAACAAGTCAATAGAATCTTCAGACGACCTTACTGATCTTGGCCCGAACTTGATGGCACAGTACGACTCGATCGGTACCGATCTGAGAGACCTCATGCAAGCATGGGAAGCTGGCAAAGCAAGCCTGCAATCGAACATCACGCGCCAAGAAAAACGCCTCTCGCTCGTATCGAACGCGTCAGGTCTTCGCTCTCCTGTCTCATCCCTCGGCGGGCTCACTGCAGTCGACGAAGACGGCGACGGTTCGCCTGCCAATGCTCTCAGACTCCTATCGGGCGACGGTGGCGATATAATGGCATCGAAACGTTCGAGCATTGCCACGAGTGTTTCGGACGAAGGCGAAGCCGTCTTTGAAGCCATAGCCATGCCCAAGAAGCGTTCTTCCCTGACCCGCGAAGAAAGAATTACGCAAATGCACCAGGAGCGCGAGCGCCGCACAAGTCTGATGGCGCGGCGAGAAGCCAACACAAGCATGATGAAAGAGCTCGAGAACGTCATCACGCTACGACCCAAGAAGGGAATAAACGGCACGACAAGAATCACGTCGATATGATCGCGTTGCACCTAAAGCGACGCAAGGCTCGACATGCAGCCACCCTCGTTCATTCATTCACTCACGATACATTTCGTTGCATCTATTCTAATTTCTGTCGTCTTCTACACTTCGCCTCAAAGGGCTTTAGGGAGGTTAGGCATTCAGGGGCCTCGATAGGTTACAGGGGTTTCTTTCTTTTTTCTGCCACGAAACAGCATAGCACAAGCCTCCAAGATACCCTTTCGGACACGGCACACGGCAAGGAACAAGCACGCCAGCACGCATGCTTTTGATTATGGTTTAATACAGCATCATAATAATGAAGTCTTTGGATAAATTGGCTGTGTCCTTTCTCTTTACGCACAGGTGATACCCAGAAATGTTCGGAAGTGATGTTCATCATCCGTACTACCTAGGCGGTCAGTCGATTCTAAAACCGCACAAGGCCTCTACGGAAGAGACCATCACGTACATACACATACATGACAGTAAGCATGTCTTTCACCATGAGTAGCTTATATGATCGTGTTACAGAGCTAGGTCATTTCTAGGTACAACAGAAGCAGAGTGAAGTTTGGTCGAGTCAATAAAAAATGTATCAGGCACAGTGTCGTTGCTTAGTACATGCATGTGTGGATGTGTCGCCCCAGACCTGCCTGGTTGGATCTCACCACGACCAGCAATCTCTCACTAAGAACACCTCCAATTCGATGCCTTATTCACATCACCATTCCCCTTATAAATTGCTTGTTGTGGCCACTTACAAAGTGGCCGCTGCCTGGCAACCTCATTAGTCAGCGAATCGTTCCTCCACTTCGTAGCGACAAGATATTCGACCGGCTTCTCGTTCTCCACCCAATCCATCAGCGCAAGCAGCGCATCGTGCTGGCTGTCGTTGGCATCAGATAGAGGGAGCTTGCCCAGTTCTACGCTTGTGCCCGAGACTGTGCTCGCGTGCTCACTACCGCCAAAGTACCACGGAGCATCGTAGACGCTCTTCTGGCAATGCTGCATACCCGGGACCATAAATAGGCGGTAAAAGTCGTCCATCTCCACGCCACTGGGCGCCATCGCCGCCTGCAAATTATCGTATAGCAGTGAGCTGGCGCCAGGCGGAATCAGGCCGTCTGCCCAGCCGTGGTAGGTCAGCAATTTGCCGCCGCGCGAGTGGAATTCGGACATGTTGAAGTTGACTGCGTTGACGTTGCCGGGATTGAGCTTGTCTGCTTCTACCCAAGTCGAGTAGTTGAAAGAAGTCGCCCAGTCCCAGCTGTGATCGTCGAAGAGGTAGTACTTGGCGTAGTCTGTGCCGTAAGGGCTAGGAGTGTTGTTTGTGCCGAACGAGGAGGGCATCTGCAATTCAGACCCGACGCCGAAGTTCGGATAGAGGTTATTGATCCGGTTCGATTCGGCATCGGTTTGGGTCATTGGCAAGTAAAGCTGCCGGAGAGTCTCTGCTTGCGGCGCGGTCAGGCACTGCGACTTGTTTGTGCTTTCGTCTGTGCAGATCAGCTTTCCAACGCGTAAGTGGCATGCGGCCGGGTTTTGAATGATGCCGTCTTCGAGACCGTCGGATCCGTCGCACTGAGCTAGGACTGCGTCGCTGATCCAGCTGAACTGGTCGTGAGGGATGAAACCGGGACTGGTCTCAGGCAGGTTCACTGCGCCGACTTTCAGCTGCCACAACTGCTGATGCGTTGACCACCAGGCCGGGGCGCCCGCGAGAATGCCGTCAAAGTCTTCCGGAAAGTCTTGTGCTGACTTGATGCCTTGTCGGCCACCGGTGGAGCAACCCGAGTAGTAACTGTACCGGACGTGCTCGTCGTAGTAAGAGCCCACAAGCTTCTTGGTCAGGACTACCGATCCATGGAGAGCGCGGTAAGACCAGTCCGTTTTAGATTCAGGGTTGTTCAGGGCCCAGGCCATGTCGATTCCAGTCGAGTTGTGACCGGTGTCTGTCGACATTGACACAAAGCCATACTTGAGGCCGTCACCCATCGCCAGCCAGTTGACACCACCGACGAAACCAGAATTGCCGACTGTCAAGGTCCGTTGGTTCCATGTCTTAGTCTCTGGGAGGAAGACGCCGAACGTGTAAGAGGAGCCGACGGGAGTTGTGACGTTCACCAGCACAGCGCATGACCGCGGCAGGTAGGTGGCGTTGATAGGAAAGGCGATGTCGCCGAGCTGTCCGAATGTACTATTGGCCTCGAGGGGAATAGCAAAGACGACTTCAGCGCGATCACCTGGCGAGAATGCGGCATTGATACTTTCGAGAGAGCAGGATGTTGCTGAGGCCGCCCATGGAAACAGAATGCCGGCAAGAAAGGGTTTCCAATGCATTGGTGATACTGAGATGACACCAATGAGCTTGATGTAATATTCTCACCTTTGGTGTGAAGCCTTTCCGAGAAGTTCGAGTTCGAGGCGATTGATGTTCCGAGTCTATCTTTCCATATTCAAGAGTCAAGAGGACTTAAACTTAACCTCGGGTAAAATGTTGCTCCGCGATTAATGCTATCACAACATAACCCTTGTACCTGGATAAACTCTTAAGCTACATACCGAGTTGCGCGGCAGTCGTTCGATGAATTTCCTGGTACAAATCCGAGGGCCAAGAGCTGAGAGATGATGTGGCTTGGCTAGGTTGTCAAGACAATGTTGTTTCCGCATAGCTGCCAAATGACAAAACCCAACCAGTGTGAATGCATGTTCTTCTCCCAAACCACGATTCAGTGATAGTGCAAATCAACACTTGACTTGAGTGCCATCATTGGGAGGGTGGAAGTTCGTCAGTAGCTTCAGCTTGTGAGTCTTGTCGCAAGGTCAGCGTTTGCAATCCGTTGGGCCCGTGAACGCAACCTACAGTAGGGAATGTTGTGAAGTTGAGCCAACACTATAAGAAGCCACCTCCAGAAAATTTCGACGAGAATCCTCCAGCTTGCTTGAGCAGTTCCTTCTTCTGAGAACGGCCAATGCCACCCAAGCCCATGTCTTTCTCGCGATCGAAGGCACGTTTGCTGGGGTCGTCTTCTGCTTTCTCGGGTTTCCGACCTTGATGCTGGTCCATTAATGATGGGCCTCTAGCCTTTTCCTGCAACAAAGAGTCAGTACAAGCAGTCTCACGACAAAACTCGAAAGATTCAATACTCACTGTGCGTTCCCGTAATTCTCTCGCGGCAGCATCGTCGCCCTCCTTCTTGCTGGACCCAGCTGCTTTCGGCACACCCGGGGTAGGTCTTGATATTCCCATCATTTCATCTTCGAGCCTCTTTCGTTTTTGCTCTGGCGTTTCATGCCATGCCGAGCTATCTCCTCCCTTCTCTGCTGGAGCCTTTGCTCCCTTTCCTGTGTTGAACCCTCTGGCGCGTAGCTTACTAGGGTCCATTCTCGACGCCAGACCATCTTGTTCAGGCGGCATAGTCATCCAATCGTCTCTCTTTGGCTTCTCTTGTTCCTTGGCAGCTTCCTGTTGCGGAAATTGTGACTTCGAGTCTGATGCAGCATCTAGTAGCTCGGCTCCGGTGGGCGGGAGTGCAGGTCCAAAGTCATCGTCGTCGTCACTACTATCGTCTGCCTGAGGTTGTGCAGGTTCTGTAGGCCGTTGCTCGAGAGGCGCAGGTGGCATAGCGGGTCCTGCGACTTTCCTTCGTTTATCTGCGCTTTCTGGGCTTGGTGATCGCTTTGCGCCGGAGGCTGTGGGTGGTGCATCTTGGGCTTGTTCTTCCTGCTGTCGCTTACGTTTGGCCAGCAAGTGTGGTGGAAGCTCTGCGCCTATGCCCGACATTCTTGCGTGTGATTGTTGTGAAGTTGTAGTGTGTGTTGGTTGAATGCTGGCGATGATGTAGCTTTGGTTGTTGATCCGCGGCCGCCGCCAAGCCAATGTAAGGCAGCGGCGTGCTTGAACGACTGATAGTACTGCCAAAGACACCTTGCCGTCGCGACTTGACATACAGCTGTAAACGTCTCGGTGTGTGAAGACCGGAAGGAAACGATTCTATACCCAACAACTACGAGTTACTCGTCGTCCATTTCGCACGCCTCAATCCCACCAATCGATCCCAGCCAGATACACCCCAACCATTGAACTGAACGATCTGCAACTTGAGCTCCAAAAGACCTGCTGGACCTTAATATCATAGCTGGAGAAGCGATGTGCAATTACTGGGGACACAGATGAGCTCAATCTCGAGCGGCAGCGATGCAAGCGCTCAGGACAAGGATGTGAAAGCGGACAGGGCAGCGGAAACGGAAGATGTTGGAGCGCCGCAGGTGGTAGTGGAGGATGTCGATGATGGTGGCTACTTTCAAGATCAGGAGCGAGACTATGAAGATGGGGAGCCCTCGACGCTCGAGGACGAGCTAGATGGGGAATTGCTGGACGGCGACACTACACCCCAAGACAATGCTTCTCCATCAGGAGACATGGGAGAGGACATTCCTCAGCTCGAATACGACAGGCCTATCACGCCGGATGAAGCGCCTCTAGACCTACCGTCAGAACCAGTCACACCGCTGTCACGGTCTCCACTTGCGAGTCCTCTAGACTCCGGATCGATACCCGATGATACCCTGTCAGTTTTGGGCTCTCAAACTTCGACACCAGGCCGTGGCCTCCCACATACACCGCGGAGGTTTCCGTCGAGGTCGGTGTCTGGAGCACTACAGCCTTTCGAACGTAGATTCGAAGGAAGACCGACTCTGTCTCCCTCGCCTTCGTCACGAGGTGGCTCGCCCGCATTTCTCTCGCCACACTCGAGACAAATATCTCTCACTTCCCAGCTATCGCCTTTAGGCTCCTCACAGGGCGACGCCACTTCGGATGAGCCGCAGCAGACTCCCTGGGAGGTGGTGAGGTGGACAAAACTGCGTAAGATCTCTGGCCAGCTATTCTCCGAAGTGGGCAGGAGAAACTTTGGAAGGCCGACCTGTTTAGCGGTCTCTGCTCTGATCGCTGTTGGCACAACGAAGGGACTCGTTCTCGGATTTGACTATCACCAAACCCTCAAAATCATCATCGGGCAAGGTACGAAAGCGGCAGAGTGCGGCAGTGTGACTTCCCTGGCCATCTCAGCGGACTACTCCACGATTGCAGCAGGGCATGCCAATGGGTTCATTTTTACTTGGGAGATCAACCGGCCTGCCAGGCCGTTCTTGCAAATACCGCCCATCAGCATGAGCGCTTTGCAGCAGTCTCAACACCCCGACGGGCACGTGGCCGATCGTGCCATCTTGCACATCGGGTTCCTGGGCACCCGGCACACTGCACTGGTGTCTGCCGATTCGGGTGGCATGGCTTTCTCGCATTTGGCCTCCAGAGGTCTCGGACCTGTCACACGTACCATCAAGTCCACGCGCTTGCTAGGCCGATATCCTTCGGCTGATCCTCAGACCGAGCGTGTTCGCAAGCCCAGCTCAGTACTCGCGTTTTCGCCGCTGCCACTCGGGAATGTTGAGCAGGAAACGGATAACATGGGATTGACCGCTCTGCTCACGCCGTATCTCTTGGTGATCGTGTCTACCACGCCGATCGCTCAGACACAGCACAAATCTGCGCGGCCTAAAGAGGTGTCTCCCCACAGTACATTGAGCGGTTGTCTGGCCTGGTTTCCTGCCGTCAAGCTGAAGGGTTCAAATCAAGACTCTGAAAAGCAAGTCTCTGATACAAAGCTAGTGTATTGCTGGTCCAACGTACTTACTGTGCTCGATGTCAAAGTCGTCCCACAAGATGATCCTGCGGATAAGAATAAGCCACCGAAGCTGGAGTTTACTGCTCGCAGCCGATGGCGTGCAGAAGAAGCCATTGTCGCTGTGCAGTGGCTAGGCCGATCTGTGCTCGGTGTGCTCACCATCAGCCAACGGATGTTGATTCTTGAGGACGGCAATCTGCAAGTGACTGACTCCATTGACTTGTTGCATCGTCACATTTATCATCAAGACCCATTCTCGCGCCAGTTGCACAACGTTGTGGAGCAACTGAACCCCGAAGATCCTTCGATGCACGGTGTAGTAGCTGATGCGTTCTACATGAGCTACAGAGCATACAAAGGCCGGACGTTCCTATTGGGCTTCAACGACGTGACTGTTGGATCACTGTCAAATTGGGCAGATCGATTGGTAGCCCTTATGGAGACCGGCGATCACATTGCTGCCATACGTCTGGCCACTGAGTATTACGGTGGTGTTGCGAACAGTGTCACAGTCGGCTTACCCGATGACGATGAAACACGGCAGGAAATGGTGAGGGAGCGCTTGATCGCGATGTTATCTGCGTCAATGGACTACTCTTTCGCGCAGCATGACGAATCAAGGGAAGATAGGCTGAAGGAGCTCGCCGGTGTATGCTTCGACGCTTGCATTGCTATGCGAGAGACCGAATACCTGTTTGCCAAGCTGTTCGAAGTGTATCAAGACGCTGATCATGAAGACGTCTTTGTCTCGACCTTGGAGCCTTATGTTCTCGACGGCGACTTGGCATTCCTTCCGCCTGATGTGGTAAAGAGCGTGGTCGCTCACTTCATCTCACAAAATGAAGCGGCGAGGCTGGAGGAACTCCTCTGCAGGCTTGAGCCAGGCTCATTCGATCTGGAAGAAATTACAATGCTTTGCCGACAACACAACTTGTACGACGCCCTCATCCACGTCTGGACGCGCGCAATCAAGGACTTCGTCACGCCTCTTGTGGATTTGCTACAGCTCATTAAGATGCTGGAGGCCGGCAGTGAGGCCGAACACTCGATGGAGAATCCATTCTTCGCAGCAGCAATGAGAGTGTTTCCGTATCTGGCCTTCACCTTCACTAGCAGACTGTATCCCAACGGTGAGCTTATGGAGGACGAGGAAGCGTCAAATGCTAAGGCAGAGCTCTACGAGTACCTTTTCTCCGGCCGATCAGTTGCATGGCCTCCTGGAAGCAAGCAGATACTTCACGTCGCAGACAACTCACAAGACGAGCCAGCTTTCCCCTACCTCGTCTTACTCTTGCGATTTGATGCCGCTAGCTTCATGAGCATGCTGAACGAAGCATTTGAAGACCCGTTCCTCAACGAAGCGGACGACGAATCGCAGGCGAACGGCATCGCGCGGACGAACGGTCTGAACAGCCGAGCGGGTTACAAAATGACACGACAACACATCGTCAGTATACTGCTGGATGTTGTCGATCAGAGCGGCTTCGATCCCGAAGAAAGGATCTACCTGGACATCTTCATCGCACGAAGTCTTCCCAAGTATCCAGCCCAGCTCGTCTTATCGGGCTCGCTACTGAACAAAGTACTGCAACGACTGTGCGAAGTTCCATCAGAAGAACTGCGCGAAGATTGTCAGCTAAGCGCAGAGTACTTGTTGTCAGCTTACCAACCGCCAGATACTGAGGCCTTGATCAAATCCTTGAGGCAGTCAAAGTTCTTCAGAGTACTGAAGACCGTCTATCGCAGACAGCGACTCTACCCTGAACTCCTCGAAGCCTACTTTGAAGATGACGAAGACAAGAACGGAGTCTTCGACTGCATTACTTCATGCCTGTTACCCGGTGCGGGCCTCGCACAGAAACAGACCGAGACCTTCAAACGCAGTATCGTTACCCATGCGTCAGATTTGGCCGGGATCAACACTGTCCAGACTGCACGGATTCTTCTTGCAAGCGCAGTTGATTTACTGGAGCCCGTCGCAAAGGCTCTGCAAGACTCGTATCAACAATTCATATTCCTTCGTGCGTTGCTCGAGCCGAAGCTGATCAAGAAAGAAACTTCTCTGCGCTCCCAACAAGAGATCCCGGAAAACGTGCGCCACACATTCCAAGAGCGATATGTGCAACTCATGTGTGCGCATGAACCTGGCCATGTCGCAGACTACGTCAGTCTTCTTCAGTCTGGAGATTTGCGACTGGATCGAGTCCTACCTGCGATGGAGGAGAGCGGCGTTATTGACGCTGCGGTGGTACTACTTGCCCGAGACGGTCTCGCACGAAATGCTATGGATCGCCTTGTTGCACATGTGCAGAGCCAACAGCACGCGCTCACGAGCTTGATTGAGGCTGCCGGCCGATCGCCTGATGCAGAAGCGACACGAGAGACTGCTAACGATTTGATCGAGGCTGTGCAGAAGTACACCAAAGTTGGCATCTGGCTGTGTCAAGGGCAGACTGCCGCAACGGAACGCCGCCCACGGCCCCGCGCTAGCCTTGCGAAAGACATTGATGAAAATGAGCTGGACATTGACGAATTTCTGTGGCTCAACCTGATTGATACTGCAGTGCAAGTGACAAAGGAGACGTCATCCGCACTGCAGGTACTCGAAGACCACCCCTCAGAGAACGACAGCACAAGCCTCGACCCCGACACCATCCGGCAAGGCCTCCGATCAAACGTTCAACAAGCCTTCACAGCCCTGCTAGCCGCCACAGCCGCTCAAATCTCCAAGCAACCCATAGACACACTACCGACCACCCACCTCAAACCCCACCAAGACAACCTCTCTTTCCTCCGCATCCTGCGCGCCTTCCTAACCCGCGCCGCAACCACAGCTCCCTCCCTCTCCGACCTCCGCTCCGTCCTCGCCGACATCTTCAGCGCCTACGCCTTCGAGCAAAACGTCCTAACCCTCGCCACAGACCTCCTAGGCGGCGACGTCTTCGCCAAAATCCAAGACGCTCACGCCCGCCGCCAGCGCGGCTGGCGCCCTCGCAACCAGGCCTGCGAGCTCTGCAAACGCCGCGCCTGGGGACCCGGGATCGGCGAAGTGGTCTGGGATGAGTGGGTCGGTCGTGAGCAGGCGAGGGAGAATGCCAAAGCTGAGAAGGCGCTTGCGAGGACTGGGGGTGAGGAGGCGAGGAGACGTTCTAGGGGGAAGGCGAAGGTTGCTGTTGCGGTGGATCCGATGGCGGATGCTGTGGAGGATATTATGGGGCGTGAGGATCGGACGAGGTTGGCGTTGGTTGTTTTTGCTTGTAGGCATGTGTTCCATCGGGTTTGTTTGGATGGGGAGTCGTTTTCGTCTGCGGGACGTGGTGGTGGTGGTGGTGAGGGCAGGGAAAGGGGGTACAAATGTCCTGTTTGTGTGGTGAAGTAAGATGGGTGGAATGGAATGGAGTTAGGAATTGGGACGCTGTAATTAATCCACTCAATGGCACAATACATGAGAACATATTTGCTTTATTGTATTCACTCATCTGAGCAATGTAAGCCGTTGGAGGCAGCAAAGACCCGATTATCTCGCCACATGTGCAATTCGCAACACCACCATTCCCGATCGACCTGTTACCCGAAAATCGGGATCTGAAAGGAGGCACAAGAGTTGCCCCGACGACCTCGAATATCGTGTTCGAGTGCATGTCTGCCATCATTCCAATCATCCGAGCATGCAGAACTCAATTGGTCCTCTCGATTCCCAAAGAAAAGATATATGGTCTAGCAAATAAGGGCAGTCAGAACCTTCTCTCAGACCTACCATTTCTGGATGTTCTACACCGCTCTGGAGAGAAAGAACCGTTCGACCTAACATTCCAAGCATCAGCCATCTCCAAGCGTGCTGACACTCCAAGTTTTGCTATGAAGTCTTAGGTCCTCTTTTGCATACTCGCCATGGGGCATGATAGTGCGACTGCTGAGCTGGTGGGCGATCTGGACATCGTTCGCAGGCAGAGATTCGAGGCCGAAGACCGAGATGCAGTCGCGCACGAGATCGAGGTATTGCATATAGCCCGGGGTGTTATCTGCTACGGTGGTGAAACCGGGGAGAGGGAGACCAGATTCGAAGTCTAGATAGAGGGCCTCGACGGCGTCGGCTGCGTGGCAGAGCAGAGGTCAGCTGTGTTCATTCTTTTGGGATTTTACCAGTGGTTCAGTGTGATAAATTGTGCCGAACTTACCGTCATAACGTTTCTTAATCCAAGTCATGAGAACCGGGTCCGCCTTGTCACGCTTATGCAGAGTGAGGAATTGTAGGAAGATGTGCAACGGAGGCTCGATCTTCGAGGACTTTACTCCTGCCGGGATGTTAACAAAGTTCAGCGTGATCTTGCGCACGAGTTTCAGAATGTCTGTAGTCAAGGGAACCGACCTGCGGCATGCATCGTATGAGTACATGGCCTCACTTGGGTATCCGATCTTCCGATAGACGACTTGCGCGGTGTACAGCCCCCTTCTCTTTTGACTATAAGGGACATATAAGGCCGGCATCAGCTCGAATAGGCCATGGCGGATCAGGTCCACGAGTCGCGCTTGCTTGAGATTCGGGTCGTCGTGTTTGGTAATGCCATGCGTAAGGTATTCGTGAGTGAACTTACGAGGGTGCAGTCGCCATTTGCGAAACTTTCTCCAGCCAGGCCAGGAATCGATTTCGAAGGCGCCATAGATGTCGAGAGCGTTGTAAAATGCAGCCGGCTACCCGTCAGGAGTCGTGGCCTTCTCGCAGTTGATGTACTGGATGGTGACGCCTGTTTGGCCAGTGTGAAAGCGGTTCAAGGCATGGACAAGGAGGAAGAGCAGATCTTCGCTGTAAGAGAGAAACTCGTCATGACGACAGTCATCCCATGCAAGATGTTGTCCGGTCATGAGAATGCTCTCGCCTTGGTTGAGGTCAGTAAGACGTGCGTGAGATCTGAATTCTTCCCAAGTGTCGGCTGATGGCATAAACACATCTTGTGCTGTACAACCGTTCGTCATTCTCGCTGCGTACCTGTCGCCGCGGCCGCTAGATACGGTACGTCCGGCATCTCTGAGACGTATCGATACCAAGCGCGCTTTCTGCTCTTGTGTAAGTGCCTCTTTGGACAGTCTTTGGAGATCATCGACGTACGAGATGTTTTTCTCCTGCCTCCTTCCTTTCCTCACCACTCTCGGCCGTGAAGAATCCCCCTCCATTTCTTGAGCTGAATCTTTTAGCAGCAAGTGATCGTACTTCGCGTCGCAACGTTCTTTCGCGTTCTTCCTCTGCTTTGGCTTCATTTTGCTCGCTTCCTTTAATTGCTTGGCGATCGTGCTCATAACCAGATCCCGAAAAGGTCGCTTGATTATCAATCCCGTACCCATACGATGGAACGCTAACTGCTTCTTGGTATGCTTTTTCTTCTTGTGAAGAGCTCGACTCGGTGGAAGAGGAACCGTTTTAGGATCTCCGGTTCGTTTAGACAGCTTGAACTCCTT
>Ga0265797_10009206_pt1 | contig 12926 bp, 10 predicted proteins | sample P2T30metagenome_FD_192433 | JGI IMG/M metagenome (GOLD analysis project Ga0265797, IMG submission 192433) | Plant litter microbial communities from East Loma Ridge, Irvine, California - P2 T30 | ecosystem: Environmental > Terrestrial > Plant litter > Unclassified | place: USA: California... | reverse complement strand
ACGAGGACCAGAAGCCAGCTCTGACATTACGTGCATGCGGAAGTAAGTGCGTCCACGGAAGTGTGCGTCATTGATCATTATTCATTAGATGTGAGGTGTTCGCTTATCCGACTCGCGCTAGTGGGCTACAGTAAATAGTCATACAGAATGTCTGAAGCGGTGGCCTGCTCCATTGTCAGTACCGCTACAATAGCTCGCGTCACGAAACTCACAGTTGCCTGCCCTCCAAAGTCGCTCCGAGCGAGATATGCTGCACTTAGGCAACGCTCGGTGGAAGCACTATTTCCACCTCGCGGCCCTTGAGGCAGTGCGCGACACCAGCCCGAAGCGTGGCCTCACCCGCCCTCTTGTATGCCCATTGCCCATCCTCCTCTACAATCACCCTGCTGAGACCAGGCAGCTTGTCAAACGGCAGCGACTCCATCCACTCGAGGAGGTCAAGGTAGTCGCCCTGGTACACCAGGTCGTTGCCGGGTCTCTTAGTGATGCTTTCCAGTAGAGTACCGCCGACGCTGGCGTCCTGCGTGGTAAGTTGAATAGTGGCGATGGCGTGTTGCTGACTATTCTCGAGGGTACTTAGGAGGTAGCCGAGCGAACCGTCGCTGTGCACGTGGAGGGTAATGAGGCGGAACAACAGCAGGTGTGTATCGGCGTAAATCTGCCGGCAAGTCTTCGTCAAGGCTGCCAGCTCGGGAGGGGCGGTAGTGAAGTATGAGCTGCCACTGCCGATGTATGGGTTCATTTTGAAATATTCGGGTGGTGCCGATGAGCGATAGACAGAGACGATAGCGTCCGAGAAGGTGTATTCGTAAACTATGTTCCGAAGTTCGCCGGGAAGCCGAAGAAGAGGACTCTGTCGCTGATTCCTCGCCATGCTATCTCGAAGTTAGACAGGCTGTAATCTTGTGACATCTTGGAGCGATAACACCCACGCGATGTCTGCCTCTTTCGCGGTAAGAGCCCGGGTGGGCCGTCTGGACACCATTGCGAAGACCTATAGCGCAGACGCGTAGTGGACAAAATGAGGCGTAGATGGGAAGAAGGTGTGGGAGCTCGGTACCTAGTATTGAGGTAACACAGATCCTCACTACCAGACAAGAGCCGGCAAGTGCTCTCAACAAGTTCTTACCACGTGGATCTCGCTTCATACCCGGGGTCCAGGCGGGCGGGCCCAGCGAGCACACCTTTTTGAGATGCCGCTCTTGCTCCGCTTTTTGAGTGTTTGCACTGACACGGTCTAGCATGTGAAAGCTGCCGGTCTACACAGCAATTGTGGAGTTTAGACAAGTACCTCACCGCTCAACGCAACGCACAATACCAATCAAGCAACTCTTTGATTCTCTTAATCTCTTATCTCGAGTCAAGTCACATTCCCAAAGTTCGGATGACCACCTCTTCCACATTCTTCGTGCCTTCTCAGTTTCACAGCCCTCAAACCAAAACTACAAACGTTTTGAAAGTGAGTTCCGGACGTACATGAAGAACGACGACTTCTCGCGTGTGTATAGCCTGAGGTTGAACGAGTGGCGCTCGTCACTTGCGACGCGGACGGAATAGAAATCCTTGATACAGCTCAACTGGGCAGCGTTCAAGTCCCCCAAAAAGTACACAAACGCTTCCGCATCCTCCACGCGCAGGGTGGCGAACTGGAACAACAACAAACGGCTCTCGGCGCTCAACTGTCGGCATGCTCGCGTGAGGGCGCACGCATTAGCACCGTAGTTGAGGAGGGACTGCCCGCTCTTGTCGTAGCTGCAGGTGCTGTATTTGCGTGCGTGCGAGGTCGGAGCGCAGATGTCGATGACCAGGCTCTGGAAATAGTAGGTGTAGATCTGGTTGCGTACCTCGGCGGGGAGGCGGAGGAATGGCGAAAGCTGCTGATTGCGGGTTGTGCTGCACGACTTATTAGCATTGCGTGCGAGAGTGAACGAACGCATTGCGACTCACATGTTGTCTGCAGCTTTAGCGGCGAAAGCAGTAAACTGCTCCATGAGCGTGGATGGACGTGCTGCCATGTCGTGTGGATTTGAGCTCAAAGAATTCTGATGTTACTGCGCGAAGACTTGCAAGTGTTTGCGCTCCGGAAGTTAAGGGTGACGCCGCGAGCACTAGCGCCTAGCCATTCACTCTAGCACTGCTCACGAAACAGTTCTAACTTCTTTCGCCACAGCAGCACACAACTCCACCCTCACGCCTGCCCCGCTCAAGACATGTATCCAAAGCCTTTGTGTGTCGCTCAGCCTGTCGTTCTCGCTTTTCACTTCGGAAAACTTGACCTCGCCCTTCGCGCCTTCTTCATCTGCAACCTTCCATAGAAACAAATCTGGGACACCGCCTCCCCGCTGCCCGTACTCCTGCGCCATGACTTTGCAGACTGTAGCTAGGGCTTCGCCGTCAAAGCATTTGGCGATCTCGATGAGGTCTATAATGTCGAACGACCAGTCGAGGCCTACCACAAACGTCCGGCGCTCGTGGTGCTCGTCGTAGATTCGCTGCATGATCGTTGGTGCATCGCCGTTTGAGATTTCGTTCAATCGTGCGTTGATCTCGGACATGCGAGAGGGATAGAATGCATCGGTGTGTAGGTCCAACGGGCAGGTCTGGTACGGCGTCTGGAACACGTTCGGTATGTATGTGAACATGACGTCGAAAAATAGATACGCGAAGAGCGTGCGCACGATGCCACCCTCGCTGTGGTAGCCTTTCCAGCCTTCGTTGCGATAGTGTGAGAGACACATTGCTTCCACTGAACACTGACCGTCCTCGCGTGGATCGATCCATATGGTCTTACCGCCGCGCTTGCTGGTACTCTGTGATGTGCTGTTCTGCCGTGGTAGTGAGGGTCGATCTCGCTCAATACGTATGCCTTCCACCGTGACTTCGGCGGGCTTTGTGAGGCGCACATGACCGAAGTCATGCTGCAGACGTTTCGGTATACTCAAGGACTTTTCAAGCTTGGTGACGCGCTTCTGAAGATCGTAGTGGTGTATGATGTGCACAAACCTGTCCTGCAAGCCGTCTTCGCAGGTTTGTAACGCGATCCTCTTCCAATGCTTCTTCTGCTGGTCATCGCTCCTCTTCCCAGCATCATTCAGCGCCGCCATGTAATGTTCTTCAAGTAAAGCTTTGCGCTGGTACCAGGCTCCACGACGTGAGTGGTGAAAGAGGCGCTGATTCAGAAGTTCTATCAACAGCTCATGCTCGCGCAGATGCTCCTTCCGCCTCCCCAGCACATACAAAGCTTTGTGTATGATGCGTGTATATACCCACGCGGGCGATAATCGGCGCAAGTAAGAACCTTCGCCACTGTGGTACATGCTGTCCTCTTTCCGCTGTTCCTCTTGACACAGTGCTTTCCAGCGAGGAAGCACTTCCTCAAATGTGTCCATAATCTCGTCGTAATCCTTCTCCGTGGGTCGGCCGTTGAACTCCAAGATGTTGTCGATCCTGAATTGCGTCCGTACAGAAGCTTCGTACTCAAGAAGCAAAGAGCGAGAAGCGAAGATGTTGGCGGAGCGCGAGACGATGTATTCAGGGAAGTTCCAACGAGCTATCTTCGCAAGGATGATTGTCGTGAGCGACTTCTCAGTCCATTCCGTCGAGCGATAAAAGACTAGATGAACGCGCTCAAACAGCTTGAGCGCTGGCAGCGACAGTCGTATACAAGGGCCCGTCTCGTTCATGATCTTGCGCGTAAAGTGTGCGTCGCGATTCGCCTCATCAGAGAGATCGTCAGCTGGCGCATTTTCGACTTCTGGGGTCTCAGGTCTCGATTCAGAGGCAGAAGATCTTCTTGACATCTCCGAGTCCGAGCGTTTCAGTCCTACGTGGCCAAGACCAGCCTGCCGCCGGCTCGTCCGCCGAAGGGCTTGCAGGAGATCCTTCTTGTTCTTGCCCTGCACTTTTGCATCTTTTGCCAGTGCTTTCAGTTCGTCGAGCTTTAGCAACGATGAGGCCTCTTCAAGAGTGGTGATTTGCTCTTCAGACCTGTCCGCAAATGTGAAGGATGTGCCCAGTGTTGTACCGGCTGGCGACTCAAGCTCGCCCGGATGCGATTCGACTTCGGCGGAAGATTTGGGCAGCTCGAACGTTCGTTGCAGTGTCTCTACTGCTCCGTCAAGGTTGGAAATGTCGCTGTGGTAGCCCAGGGTCTTTGTACGATGCCACGCGGCGGTCTTGCGTAGGAAGAGGCGTACATATCTAATGAAGCGAATTGCGTCAGCTCCTGCCGTGTATAGACATTCTGCGATGGTAGTCTCACAGGTATTGCGCCTCGTATCCTAGCTCCCTCCATGTGCGGAACACATCCGTCTCAGCCTCATCGAAAAGATGGCTCTCGTCCTCGAGAACTGTGTCCAATGCTAGGTTGAAAGCATCGACGTATAGTGAGCTCTTTCCTCTTATCCAAGCGCGCTTCTCAAGACGCTCCTCTGGCCTACCCGTGGTGTCTTCCTGTGATGCCTTGAAAGCCTCATACGCTTCGATCGTCTCGTCATCAACTTTGACTTCTGGTAATGCGCTCTCTAGGTCCGTCTTATGCTCCTTCTCGTCCTTCTGCTCTGTCTTGACATCTTCGCCATCTTCGTCGTCGCTGTCGGGAATCTCGCGATTGGCGAACTTGCGCGGCGTGGGCGGCGGCTTTCGAGGGCTGTCGCCGGTCTTTTGGCGCTTTGAGGGTCGATACTTATCGCCGTCGTAGTTAGTGGACTTTGGGTGCTTGATGAAGCTCGTAATCATCTGGTTGTGCTTCGAAGTGCTCTGAGGGTTGAGCGCCATCGTGGTGGCGATCGAAGGGATGGACGGCCCCACATGCGGGTCTTTGACGCGACTTCCCCATCGCGTGATCACGAGGTCACTAGGCACCCCCTGGCAAGCTTATTACATGGTGACACAGCATGTAAGCCGCAAAGACTTCATCACGACTCCGAGCGTTGCAAGTCAAGACACAATAGTTGCTAACGGGGCAACCGCGTTTATGTGTACGACACGACTCGATGCGCCTACTGATACATTGGTAACGAAGAAATGCAGCATCACTTGAGCCTCCATGCGCATCGTGGCAACCTCTAAGTGCCATAAAAGACGGCAATTCCCCCAGCCAGAACAGACAAGGACCAAATCAATGCGTGCAGACTCGCTGAAAGCGTCGCTCAGGGGGAGGAAGAAGACCCACGAAATTGTAACGCATAACGCCGTATAAGACAACCTATCATCACCTCTTCTCCGCATCCCCAGGCCCTTCACACTTGACATGTACACCCGGCGGCTTTTTACTCTCCCTCGCATCCCAACTATTCCGCTCAATCTCCACCTTCATTTCTACCTGCACAAGTCCCATCTGGCCCCATCCACCCGCAGCCTCTCTTAGCGCCCTCTCGTCGCTGTCTTGACTTGGTCGCCCATGACGCACTATCGCGCCGAACGGCACCCTCCCGCCCTCCGTACTCTTCTTCTCTGTGCTATGCACTGACTTGGTATACGAGTGTCCTTTTCCAAGCTCGATCTCGTCCGAATCAATATCAGTGCGTGTGGTTCGGGAGCGCGGGCCTTTCGAAACGGACAAATTGCCGTACTGGGAGCCGTAGCCGTATTGTGGGGTTTTGGCGGATGTGCCAGTAACGTAGGAGCTCGACTTTTCGCGTAGGAAGCGGAAGTGTTCGCGGAGGAGGGGCCAGATGCCGGGTAGGTTGGCGACGTAGACGGCGACGGAAGCTTCGCGTGTGTACCAGAGCATGTAGGTCGTGGAGTATACGTCGCCGAGATTGTAGATTTTGGTAAGGACGGCGGCGGCGATCTGGAGAATTCAGTGTTAGCAAATTGTGGTATTATCGGTTGAGGGGACGTACGACAAATAAGCCCATACTGAAGAGCAGTCCAAGCCCGATTTTCTGCTTCAGTGGAAGCGATAGGGACTTGATCATGGGCATAGGAAGGAGGATGATGAGGACATCGCTGCTTATGTTGAACGCTGCTTGAACAATGGCGAAGTGCTCTAGCGTAGTACATTGCGGATTTGGTGGAGGGACTGCCCAGTAGCCGGTGAAAGGTCGACAAGTGGTGAAGAAGGCGATTTGGACAGCGACCCAGCCAAGGATGACCCATGCCCCTACGATTTTGATCCACTTGCTGTATGTAGTGCCTCCTATCATGCGAGCAAACATGAAGAGCATGCATGCTTTTAGTGTCCAGATGACGTTGAGCATACACTGCGCACAAGTTAGTGCCGGGGCCTGATGCGTTACAGATAAGTACGTGCCTGTTCTGATACGATGACGATCTTAGACCCCTTGATTCGCTCATTTATTTCGATTTGAGACATGCCTTCGAACTCCTCCGGCTTGAAGAGGTTCGATCCCCCTCCTGACGCGATAATGTTTAGACATGTTATGAGTCCGGTGTAAAAGAGGGTAACAGCTGTTACCATCAACCAGTCATCGACTGCGAATTGCGAGGGGCTTCGCACGCGGCGCCATCGCGCAGCACTGTATAGTCAAGGTCAGATCTCGAGTCTCGTTATGAGAGGAGGAGTCACGTACGTTCTCAGACCTATCATAAAAATGCCGATGCCGTACAAAGTCCACGACTGACTTGCGAGTTGGCGTTGGAACGACATAGCTGCGTCTTCCTCCGCCATGAATGCGTAGATCTCGAATATATAGTACGAAGGAACGGGAGCATAAGCTACTAGCGTAGAGAATAGAGTTCAGTGTTGATGAGCATCGACTTTTGTGGACGTGTACGTAGGTGGTCACCATATGCGTGATGAGAACGTGAACCAGGAAATTCCAATGTGCTGTATAGAACAACAAATACTCTATACGTGAAGACAGAAGACGAAATAGAATGGGCCTTGACAGGTGCGACATGTCACCGCGAAGAGATCGGCAGCCTTATGGATAAAGATGAAGGAACACCAGTATGGTCGCACAAAAGAAATCAACACCTGCCCCAGATAACAGAACGATCATTCCACCCGTGAGCAGACGAGCTTCCTCCTGAGAGAGATAGTCAAGATGCATTGCTAGCGTTGCAGGCCGCAATGAATGACACCAAGCGTCTAGCCATTCGATTCGCTCATCGCATAAGCAACTGCGCAGGGGCAATATGCTGAGAAGGACCGAGATACCTCCTATGAGAGAAGCGAGCTCATCTCAGGTAGACGTCAATAAGAGCTATGTCGGAACAAGGTAGAGTATGGGGATGTCATTGGCGGGTTGACTTTGAATAGCAGACGCTTGTCCTGATCTGGGCGTGGGATGACAGCCACCAAACGGGACTACAGCTGAGCGTGGGAGGACTAAGGCGAGCCATAAGGCGGTACGCCGGGAGCCGCAGAACGGACGTCTGATGTGTTGTTGGTGAAGATGGTGCATGCGGCTGCTCAACTTTGTCCCGACTACATGAAAATCTGATGAGTCGACAATGGACAGTGGGAAGTCATGGATCAAATCTTCCTCTGCGGCTGCTGCTTTAGACCTTGATGTCTCGCGTAAACTCAGCAAGCCAAGATGGACCATGGATAGTAGCTCCGTGATGTCGAACAGATAAGAGACGTCCAGGGTCGAGATGTCCAGGGTCGAGATGTCCAGGGTCGAGATGTCCAGGGTCGAGATGTCCGGGTCTGACGATCGCAAGGCTCATGCTGCCCTTGCCCACACTGCTGGATCTCCACTGCTCCAGCAATCTGAGCCCCGTATGCCAGACGGTGGAGGCCCTGCACGTCGGCGCCGATCAATTTTGCAGTAAGCTGAGGGTGCAATTGTCAGTGCTTGATAATCGGCGCAGTGAATCGCGGAGTACTCTCCGCTCACATATTGCGCTCGAGGGCGCGGTGAACTAGGTCCCCTGGATGACGTCGTAACGGCCACTGGAGATATACGGTACGTTGCGAAGCGATTGACGTCCCCTACCTGCGTTTTGACGCACGGAGATGCACCCAATGCTGGTCTACGAGATGTGTGGGTAAAAAGCGTGGTCAAGATCGAGATAAGAAAAAGAAACCATCGCTTGAAGTTTAGCGCTGAACGGGCCGGCAGTAGCCTCAGCGCCACCCAGCAGAGTGGTTTACTGCGTATGGATGCTCGTGCCTGCCGTTTGAAAATTAGTTCGAAACAAAGAATTACGGATACGAGAGATCGGACGGCTCCGGAGCGTGTCCAAGCAAATGCTACTCTGATTACAAAAATCTATGCTCAATATGAATATGAACGTGACAATGACCGAACGGCCCTTCAACCTGGACTCTACGCCTTTCCTGTAATGTGACGCCCCTCTGCTATGTGAATCTCGAACGCCGCGCCCAGAAGATACAAGAATGCTTAGCGACCCGCTACCTTCATGTACCCGGGACTAAATATCACGGGCGATGCAATGCAAGCCCAGTTCCACAACAACGCCGATTGAACGCCATAAGGCAATCACGCGTTCACTGCGATACAAGAGCGTGGGCTAAAGGGCCCAGCTACCTTTACGAACGGCAGTTCCTTGACCGCCCATGGGGAACTCTTCCTCAGCCATGTTGGGATGCTGCCTTGCCCATTCTTGGATGTAAGTCCGTAACGCACGCCAACGCATACACGTCTCTTCTGTGATCTCGTTGTCGGTCAGATTACCGTCTTTCCCTAGGCGAATGTATCCTCGCGATTCTGCGAGATGGTCATCTTGCCGCAATTCGACGATTGGTATCATGGAGATCTTTGACAGCTCGCCGTCGAACGGACGCGCCATCGATGGATATCCGAGAGACAAGTAGTTGTACACCTGGGTGACGAAATCGTCAGAGAAATCAACGGCGATGGTCTGCTCAAAAGCGAGCTTCTCATCTATTCCACTGAAGTCTGTGTGGGATGCGGGAGGCGTCGGTGGCAAGAGACTCATTGCAGGCGTCGGAGCGGGTGACATGGGATTTGGCCTCTCGTGCATGGGGGTCAGAAGTCCCGTAGGCCCACGCGGAGACTTATCTCCACCGTTGACACACATGCCACCCCAAAGGCCGTGGGTGCTGGAAGCTCGACTGTTGGCAGTCGACCAGAGCGATGGCGTTGTGCTTGTCTGTCTGCCATTACCCTGCCCACACCAGAGACTTTCTCCCTTCTCAGAAGCGGCTTTTGTCTGCTCGGAGAGATAACACATTGCAGTCCTGACTGCATCGCAGCCCTGTGTTGGGTCAAATCGTGATGGCTCTGGAGAATCGCAACGTGCGAACTTGATGTCTTTGCCGAGCATTGGAGGACGAGCGCCCTTCCGCATACGATCAAGTTCAGGATCCCGCTCGTCGGCGAGTTTCTTGACTGTGGCTGGATCGAGATAGCCAGCTGCGTTGCCGAAAGGATTATATGCGGGCTTTTTGGGTGCCTCTGTTGATTGCTGCTCCTGCTTCTCCTCTCTTTGTTTTTCCTGGAATTTCTGCATCGCTTTCAATTCCCAGTTGATCTCCGAAAAAGACGTTCTGCTTCCTTCTTTCGCACTGCCGATGTCCAGTTCAACCTCGTCAGAATCGTGATCAACGTAGTGAGCGACGGTGACGGGCTTGTTGTCATCGAAATTGGGGAACGCAGCCATGGCTTGTTCTCGCAACTGTCGCTCGGCTGCCTTGGCAGCAAGTTCGAGCAGGTAGTGCGACGATCTGTCATCCACACTTTCTCTTCTTCGTGTGACTTCCTTGTACATGAAGGAGTGGTCTGGCGTTGCAAAAGACGATGTCGTAGGCGACGATGGGCTAGACGCTTCTGACTCAGATGATTCAATAGTGTCTAATTCCGGAATACGAAACGAGTGCTCAGAAGAGTCGAAGTACGATCGTCGCCTTGCTAACGGACACGAAGCATAGCCCTTTTGAACCTCAAGGAAAAGAGGGTTCTGTGTTACGTCGATGTTTGGCGAGTTCACAGGAGCACTTGGCGATATTCCCAGGATGCGTGCCTTTCGAGCACTCATTTTCCCAGGCGTCGCATCTGTTTTGTCTGAAGGATAGAGCGCAGGTACATTATCGTTCGCTTTGCGGAAACGCTGTGCAGTTTCGATCAACTGAGGGGAAAATCTTCCCGGTCTCCTGCCCTGGATTGTATTCAATCCGGGTCTGTTCCTGCGATTATTCGATTTTGTGGTTGCCAATGGTTCTGGCTTGAATCTCCGCGGTGACGCTTCCTGGCCCCATTCTTGTGCAAACCTTTGTCTGCTTGGACTAGGTAAAGCTATGTCTGGCGTCGCAGGCGATTCGGGCGGCGAGGAGTGATCGGTCGTCTGGGCCACTTCCGATGGCTCCGACTCCAATTTACGATTCGTCTTGTGTGTTGTCTCCAGAGGCTCAGGCGCAAATCTGTGATTCGTCCTCGAAGATGTCTCCTCAGGTATAGGTGCAAACTTGCGGTTCGATCTCGTCACCGTCTCGACAGGATCGGGAGCGAATCTTCGTACGGGTTTCGGTTCCTCCACCTCAGCGCGGTCCTTAGATGATGTCTTGGACGTCTCGATGGGTTCAATCTTGAACCTACGTGGGGGTGGTGTTGCAGCCATCGTGTCTGACTTTGTTTTTGGAAGACTGCGAATGCGATCCCTTATCTGGCTGGCCTTGGTATTGTGTGCGACTGATTGTCCGACGACAAGCCCATCCGTTAACCAGTCGGCTGAAGGGCTTACACCAAAAATGTGTTGTTACAGTTTGCGGGTGCGCATGCGGTGCGGGGAAGACGGAAGACTACGGGGAAGTTCGAAGTATATACGCGCCACACTTTTTGCATACCGAGTGTATGTGAACAAAGTCTTTGGCCTAATCTACTCTCAAGTAGAATGTCATGTGCGTCGACGTCGCTGGGGCTCAGCCTCAAGGATGTAGGTGAGTTTAAAAGTATACGGAGGTATGCGCGAGGTGTTTCGTGGTGCTCAGTAGTAATCGGACGGACTGTAAAGTTTAGTGCTGTTGCTCATGCTACGCGCACAGGACTTATGCTCACTTGTCTCCGTACCGTGGTTCCCAGACAGCCAGGGATTTGTCGAACTGCGGGAAGCGCTTGATCTGAAGCTCCTCAGGAACCATGTGAAGTCCAAAGATAGAGAATTGCGGGTTGCCGATTGACCTGGGGTGCAGAATGACGTATGGCGTGTGGGCCGTACTAGCTATTAAGGTGCGAATAGCGCAGTCGAGTGTGTCGTTCTCGTGTGAGTAAGCTGTCAAGTGTGTTGTCAAGTGTCTGTCAGTCTGCGCTCGGAAGAGCATGTGAAACCAGGATCTTGGGTGGTCCGGAAAGGCACGTTGACTTTATGAGGTTTGTTTCTTGTTGAGCAAATGCGCGCTTCGATCGGTTCTCGACCGTGGCGCGACTTCGACCAAGGTACTTTGCAGGGTCGAACCCAGTGCTGGCAAAGGACTGACACGAGCCGTCAATGCTGATCTAGTAGAACAAGTGATGCAGTAGTTATACGCCGTCTAGAAAAAGGAGTGACAAAGGGTTCATGCGACCTGAAACGCATCGTCGCAGCTGCCCGATCAGCTGCAGGCTCGAGGCGAGCACAGGTCGCTCAACGGCTAGACAAGTCCACTAATACGGCCAGTCAGCAATTGTCGCATTTCTCGCTGACTTGATTCGCTGGGCAATGGCGCAGCGGAGAGGCGGAGCGGACAGCGTGGGTCGAGTGAGGAAAGAGGAGAGGCTTCGGAAGCTACGTCGCGAGAAACCGGAGCCTCCACACGCTTGGGTGATCGGCAATCCTGATCCTCCACGCGTCAAGCTTGACCATACATAGCTCAACACCACGAGCAAGTCGCAAATCTCTTGCATGTGCTCTTCAGTGCAAACAAATCCCACACCTTCAACTGCACCTCGAGGTGGGAACATGCCCAGCACCTCGATGTTGCTTTTGACGCGCAATTCGCTATCCAGGAGCCAGGGAATGATCTGACCATGCGTTTAAAAGCCGCAACCTCAATCTCCAGCACAGCTGCGTCCGCGGGCGGTATGTTGTGTCACGAGCGCAACAATCTGAAGCATACGTGGGAGCTCTGTATCCCCACGCAGGTATTATTGCACAACAAACCAAATACTCCTTTCCAAAAGGCAAAGGAAACATGCAGAGAAAGCAAACATCACCTCTCGACATCGACTCTGATCGTCATGGATCAGCCTTTCCAGCCCCGACGTAAGCGATTCGCTACGAATATGCCGGCAGTAGTCATACAGCAGCCTCCGCGATACCCGTCCGCATATAGCAAGATGGCACGCGGCTCAACATCCCGTAAAAGACCACACCGTCAGGTTTAGCGCCGTCAAGCTTTAACTTAAGAGCTTCGAGTTGGTTTTCTTTGTTTCTCGCATTCAAGTGAAAGACAACCCCAACGCCTTGCATAATTCCGAATGATGACAATCTGCCCGAAAAAGCGACAAGAACACAACGAACTGGCAGCCTCTCAACCAAGTACCCATTGTTTGTACTCCGAAACAACCCCAAGAAGTCTGAGGAACGCCGTCTCAGGGAAAACATAATTTACAGATCGAAGACGAAGGAATACTACATGCTGTTGACTCTTCTCATCCGACTCAGGATGGTCTTACATCCTGAACCCATTCTCAACTATCACGGAGATTCTGCGCGATCTCCACCGAGCTCATCCAGCGGGCTCAAACGAAGTGGTGTTTCCAGAAAGTAGTACTCAAGCGGAAACTGGACGCGTCTGCGATCAAGATCTCGAAGCGAGTCTTCCGTTGGCATCCATGCACCAACGCCCTCAATCCACACACTTGGTGACGCTGTACCCACACTCCTATTGTCAGGGGATCTAGCGCTACGCCTGCTGCTGGGTATGAGATTGCGTGGACTGTCCAGCGGATCGCTATAGTACTGTGTCAACTCTGGTGATGAGAACGAAGCGTCTCTGGTGTTTGCCGAATCATTGCCGTGTAGATGTCCGGTTTCTGGCTCGATGGTTTCGT
>Ga0265797_10009204_pt1 | contig 12927 bp, 13 predicted proteins | sample P2T30metagenome_FD_192433 | JGI IMG/M metagenome (GOLD analysis project Ga0265797, IMG submission 192433) | Plant litter microbial communities from East Loma Ridge, Irvine, California - P2 T30 | ecosystem: Environmental > Terrestrial > Plant litter > Unclassified | place: USA: California... | reverse complement strand
GATCAAGGCTTGCTCCACGAAGGCGATAGGATACGGTCTTTTCATTGTTCACCTCAAAATCAGAGGCGACAACTAGTCTGACACAGAGAGGTCAGGAGGCCGGGAGGCCTCCCGACACGTGCCAGTCCCCGGCTGATCTACCGTCGTCGTCAAGCCCGCCCGGACTAGTCCAGCGCCGCCGTCCAAGCCCGCCCGGGCTAGTCCACCACCGCCGTCCGACTTCGCCCGGGCTGATCCAGCGCCGGCGCCAGAGCTCGCTGGGGACTGGCTCCTCTTCGGGCGAACGCCCGAAGTGGTGCCAGTCCCCGACCTTTAGCGCATCCCGGTCATAGACGGCGACAACTCCGCGACGCGGCAGTTTCCCAGCCAACAGTCTTCGGAACCAGCACGTCGGGGACAGGCACCTGTCAGGAGGCCGGGAGGCCTCCCGACACGTGCCAGTCCCCGGCTGATCCACCGTCGCCGTCCGACGGCAGGTGCAAGCCTTGCGATGGCGCAGAAGGTAAGCCCGGCGGCGCACCAGAATAATGGGACCCCACAACCCGGAGATTCCCCATGCCGCGCCGCGCCCGCTTGCTGCTGCAGGGAGTACCGCTACACATCATCCAGCGCGGACACAACCGCGGGTCATGCTTTCTCAACGATGCGGATCGGATGACCTACCTGAACATATTGCACGAACACGCTGTCGCGATGGGATGCTCGCTCCACGCGTACGTCCTGATGACGAATCACGTTCACCTGCTGGCCTCGTTTGACGACATTGCGCTCGCCCCCGACTTGATCCGGCTGACAGCCCAACATTACGGCAGCTATTTCAATCGGAGCCACAAACGCTGCGGCACATTATGGGACGGGCGTTATCGCTCGTGCCCGGTGCCGAGCGAGCGGTATCTACTGACCTGCCAGCGCTATATCGAGATGAATCCCGTGCGGGCGAAAATGGTCGACAGTCCCCTGCGGTATCGTTGGTCCAGCTATCGGGGCAACGCCGGATTCGTCGTCGACGAATTGCTGAGACCGCACGATGTTTACCTCTGGCTGGGCTGCAATACTGCCGCGCGGCGCGCCGCCTACCGGGCGCTATTCGAGGAAGGCTTGAGCGAGCAGCAGGTTCGGATGCTGCGGGCTGCGACGAATGGCAACCACGTCGTTGGTGGTGGAAGCACGGGGGACAGGCACCTTTCACAGGGCCGGAGGCCCTGAGAAACGTGCCAGTCCCCAGCGGGCTCAAGCCCGCAAGCTCTGATCCGCGAAGAACACCGGCGACGGATCCAGCGTCGATTGCACGCCGACGTTGCTCCAGTTCTCGCGCAGCCAGGCCTCGGCAGCGCTGACGCCCTGGGTGTGCAGCTGCTGCAGGAACGCCAGGTCGCCGACGAACTTGCTGGAGATGTCGTAGTTGCCGAGGAAATCCGTGCCGCTGATCAGGTGCAGCCGCAGCGGGTCGAGCGGCATCGTGGCGCCCCGTCGTTCGTCCGGCACGCCGCCCACGTGCGTCAGCGAGCTGATTTCCCGCACAAAACTGATGTTGAACGCGATCTCGTTGGCGCGGTTGCCGATGTCCGCCATGCTGCGCGGCAGGGTCGAGCGCGCGATGGGGTTGTTCTGCACGACGACGAGGTCGCGCGCGGCGCGGCCCTGCAGCGGCGCCAGCGGCGGATTGGCCACGAAGCTGCCGTCCCAGTAGCGCTCGCCGTCGACCTCGACCGCCGCGAACACCGTGGGCAGGCAGGCCGACGCCAGCAGGCGTTGTTCGTCCATTTCATCCCGCGTAAACAGCTTGCCGGTGCCCGTGCGGATATTGGTGGCGGCAATGTACAGCTCGATCTCCTCGCAGGCACGTACCCGTTCGAAGTTGATCAGGCTGGAGAATATATTGCGCAGCGGGTTGTGCGTGAGCGGCGTCTGCGGGACAGGGCCCAGCACCGTCCCGGCTGCCTCCATCATGTGATACAGCGGGTTCGACTGGACCGACCAATTGCCGGTCAAGAAGTCCAGGGGTGTCGGACGCAGCGGCGTGAACAGGGCAAGCGTGCCCAGCCCGGTCCAGAAACGGCGCAGTGCGGCCTGGGCGCCGCGCCGGCCACCGCCGCGCGCGTAGCCGTCCGCCAGCACGACGGCGTTGACGGCGCCGGAACTGCTGCCGCCGATGGCATCGATGGCGATGTCTTCTTCCAGCAGGCGGTCGAGCACGCCCCAGGTGAACGCGCCATACGTGCCCGCGCCCTGCAGGCCAAGGCTGATGGTTTTTCGGGTGTCGGATCTGACGATGTGCAAGGAAACCTCCGTAGACAATGGCCCCGCGGCGTGGCGCGGGCTTTGGCAAAGTCTAGCGGGGTTCGTTATGTTGCGGCGCAGCGTAGGTACTGCAAGCTTGCGGTTGCATCGCGCTGAACGTCGGGGACAGGCACCTTTCACAGGGCCGGAGGCCCTGAGAAACGTGCCTGTCCCCAAAAACATTAAGGCTCCGTCGGCAAACCGTGCGATCGGCACGGGCTGCTGCGGAGCCTCGCTTGGGTAAAGCGATCACGGCAAAGCGACTAGTCTTCCTCGTGATAATGGTCGGTCAGCTTGTGGTGCGACCCACGTCCTTCCGACACGATTTCAAACGCAATCAGCGCCACCGTCGCAATGGCGATGCCGATCGTCAGCAGAGTAGGCATGATATTTCGGGCTGCCTTGCGGTAACCCGCTCCCTTGGTTGATACAGTTAGACTGTAGCAGCCGCATAGGCCTTTGCAAGGGGCGCGCGCGTTATTTTTTTACGTTCTCGCGACCGCTAATTCACCTTCTCACTTGACGACGAGGTCGGCCGACATCACCGCCTTCAGCACGATGGGCTCGTCCGGATCGCGTTGCACGAACCACCACGCGCCGGCCTTTTTCATCTCCCAGTCCAGTGGCTCGCCCGTCAGCAGCAGCGCCGCCACCTGGCCCAGCGTCGGCTGGTGGCCGACAATGACGACCGTCTCCCGCCCGGCGGGCCAGTTGGCGGCCTGCAGGATCGCCTCCGGTTGCGCGCCGGGAGCGAGCTCGGCATGGGTCTTGTATTTGCGGCCCAGCCCCTCGGCCGTCTGCACGGTACGCACGGCCGGACTGACGAGGATGCGGCAGCTTTCCGGCAGTTGCGAATCGAGCCACTTGCCCATCCGTTTCGCCTGCTTCTGTCCTTTCGACGTCAGCGCGCGTTCCAGATCGGGCAGGCCTTCATGGCCGGGTTCGGCTTCGGCGTGGCGCCACAGTATCAGATCCATCCGTTCTCCTTTTTATCTGTTCATGCCGCGGCCGGCGGCGCCGTCTCCGTCACCGTTCCCAGGTTCTGCATCAGGTGCTGCTGGGCACTGAACGGCGCCTGTTTCGAGCGGGGCTTGCGGCGCTGGTAGTGTCCGCTCGAGTCCAGTTCCCACGCGTTCTGGTTGTCCTTCAGGTAGGGGTGCAGCCCCTCGGCCATCACGCGTCGCTTCAGCGCCCGGTCCAGCACGGGGAACGCCACCTCGATGCGGCGGAACAGGTTGCGGTTCATCCAGTCGGCGCTGGCGAGGTAGACGTCGTGCTTCAGGTCGTTGCGGAAGTAATAGATGCGGCTGTGTTCCAGGAAGCGGCCGATGATCGAACGCACCTTGATGTTTTCCGACAGCCCCTCGACGCCGGGCCTCAGCGTGCAGGCGCCGCGCACGATCAGGTCGATGCGCACGCCGTCCTGCGACGCCGCGTACAGCGCGCGAATGACCGACTCGTCCACCAGCGCATTGACCTTGACGATGATGCGGGCCGGCTTGCCCGACTTGGCGATCTTGGCTTCGTTGCGGATTGCCTTGATGATCTGGTCCTGCAGTGCGAACGGCGCCAGCCAGATGTGGTTCAGTTTCTGCGGTTTGGCCAGGCTGGTCAGGTGCATGAATACTTCGTTGACGTCGCGGCCCAGCTCCTCGTTCGACGTCAGCACGCCGAAGTCCGTATAGAACTTCGTCGTCGTCGGATGGTAGTTGCCCGTGCCAAGGTGCGAATAGTAGCGCAGCGCGGCGCTGTCGTTGGGGCCTTCGCGGCGGATGACGAGCGCGATCTTCGCATGCGTCTTCAGGCCCACGACACCGTAGACGACCTGGGCGCCGGCCTGTTCCAGCTTGTCCGCCCAGTTGATATTGGCTTCCTCGTCGAAGCGGGCCATCAGCTCGACGACGACCGTCACTTCCTTGCCCAGGCGAGCCGCCAGGATCAGCGCTTCCATCAGGTCCGAGTTCATGCCGGTCCGATACACCGTCTGCTTGATGGCGACGACGCACGGGTCCGTGGCGGCGCTGCGGATGAAGTCGATGACGGTCTGGAACGACTGGAACGGATGGTGCAGCAGCATGTCGTGCCGGCGCAGGGTGGCGAAGATGTCGTTATTGACGGTCTTGTTCAGCACGCCCGGGATGAACGGCGGGAAGCGCAGCTCCGGCTTCTTCATATGGTCGGCGATTTCGTTCAGGCGCACCAGGTTGACGGGACCGTCGACCTGGTACAGCCGCGTCTTGTCCAGGCCGAACTGGTCGAGCAGGAATTCCGACAGCCCGGGCGGGCAGTTCTTCGCCACTTCCAGCCGCACGGAGCGGCCGAACTGGCGGCCCGCCAGTTCGCCCTTCAACGCCTGGCGCAGGTTCTTGACTTCGTCCTCGTCCACCCACAGGTCGGAGTCGCGCGTCACGCGGAACTGGGAATACGCCAGCACTTCGCGGCCGGCGAACAGGTCGGAAACGTGCGCGTGGATGATGGACGAGAGCAGGCAGAACGACACACCGGGCCGGTCCGACAGCTCGGCCGGCAGCGGAATGATCCGTGGCAGCACGCGCGGCGCCTTGATGATGGCAATCGCCGTGCCGCGGCCGAACGCGTCCTTGCCGGACAGCGCCACGATGAAATTCAGGCTCTTGTTGACGACCTGCGGGAACGGATGCGCGGGATCGAGCCCGATCGGCGTCAGCAACGGCCGCACCTCGCGCTCGAAATACTCCTTCACCCACGCCCGCTGCGCCTCGGTGCGCTGGTTGTGGCGGACGATGTGCACGCCGTTCTGCTCCAGGAGCGGCAGCACTTCCGTATTCAATATCTCGTACTGGCGCGCCACCAGCGCATGGCACTCGGCGCTGACGCGGTTCAGGTTGGCCGTCAGGGCAGGGTGCTCGGACAGCACGCCATCCACGCTGGCGGCGGCCAGCAGGCTGGCCACGCGCACTTCGAAGAATTCATCCAGGTTGCTGCTGCAGATGCACAGATAGCGCAGCCGTTCCAGGACGGGAATGGAAGGGTCTTCCGCCTGGGCCAGAACGCGGCGGTTGAAGGCAAGCTGGGACAGCTCGCGGTCGAGGAAGAGGGCCGGGCGGGCAAGTTCCGCACGAGTTTCTGGCTTCATGGACTTGTCACTTCTTCTATTCATATCTACAACTATTTTAACGCCACCAAGACGCGCGTGGGCTCGATGACAGTGTAGATGTCGAATATGACAGGTTGATGACGATCGGCTAACAGATTATGACAACGCAGGAATGCGGCTCTCCGGCTCATCAGTAAGCAACTGTTTTGACGCTTTGACAGGTCACTTGCGAAATATTTCATAAACCGGGGCCTCTGTCATAAAGCTGTCACATTGCGTCATTAAACTCCGTCGCATTCTCAACCCCCTCTCAGAGGAACTTTGATATGCGTATGAAACAGTTGATGGCCTCCATGATCGTAGGCGCTTCCGCAGCTATGGCCTTCACGACCGCCGCCGCAGCGGACATGACCGGCGCCGGTGCTACCTTCCCATATCCGATTTACGCCAAATGGGCGGAATCGTACAAGGCCGCCACGGGCAATGGCCTGAACTACGCTTCCGTCGGTTCCGGCGCGGGCATCAAACAGATCAAGGCCAAGACCGTCGACTTCGGCGCGTCCGACAAGCCACTCAAGGCTGAAGAGCTGGACGAAGCGGGCCTGATGCAGTTCCCGGCCATCATGGGCGGCGTCGTCACCATCGTCAACCTGGACGGCATCACGCCGGGCCAGATGAAACTGACCGGCCAGGTCGTGGGCGACATCTTCCTGGGCAAGATCACCAAGTGGAACGACCCGGCGATTGCCGCGCTGAACCCTGGCGTCAAGCTGCCGGCTGAAGAGATCACCGTGGTGCACCGCGCCGACAGCTCGGGCACGTCGTTCCTGTTCACGGACTTCCTGTCGAAAACCAATGCCGAATTCAAGACGAAAGTCGGCGCCGACGCGGCCGTGAAATGGCCAACCGGCGTGGGCGGCAAGGGCAACGAAGGCGTCGCCGCCAACGTGCAGCGCATCAAGGGCGCCATCGGCTACGTCGAGTGGGCCTACGCCAAGAAGAACAAGATGTCGCACACCCAGCTGAAGAACAAGGACGGCGTGTTCCTGCAGCCGGACGACGAGAACTTCAAGGCCGCCGCCGCCAATGCCGAATGGACCAAGACGCCAGGCTTCGGCGTGGTGCTGACCGACCAGCCGGGCAAGGCTTCGTGGCCGATCACGGGCGTGTCGTACATCCTGATGCACAAGCAGCAGGCCGACGCCGCCAAGGGCAAGGAAGTCATCAAGTTCTTCGACTGGGCCTTCGCCAACGGCGACAAGTCCGCCATCGAACTGGACTTCGTGCCGATGCCTGACACGGTCGTCAAGCAGGTGCAGGCTTCGTGGAAGCAGAACCTGAAGGACGCTTCCGGCAAGTCGCTGTACTAAGCACACCATAGTCCCCTCGCCCGAGGGGGCTAGCAGTGACTCTCGGCGCCAGGGCCACCTGTCGAGAGTCACTGCTAGCTGTCAAATCCCCCACAAGAAAAATGTCCATGAGCGCAGAAATTTCCACCGTCCCCGTGACGGAGCCGCCGGTGGCCGACACCGTCTCCCACACGGCCATGCTGTCCGTGATGCGCCGCCAGCGCGTACAGGATTTCATCTTCCACAAGGTGACGATGCTGTTCGCGCTGTCGGTGCTGTTTGTCCTGATCGGCATCATCATCTCGCTGATGATCGGTGCCATGCCGGCCCTGAAGGAATTCGGTCCGGGCTTCATTACCCGCGTCGAGTGGGACCCCATCAACGACCAGTATGGCGCGCTGATCGCCATTGTCGGCACGCTGTCCACCGCCGCCATCGCGCTGCTGATCGCGTTTCCCGTCAGCTTCGGCATCGCGCTGTTCCTGACCGAGATCTGCCCGCCATGGCTGCGCCGCCCGCTGGGCACCGCTGTCGAACTGCTGGCCGGCGTGCCGTCGATCATCTACGGCATGTGGGGCCTGTTCGTGTTCGCGCCGCTGTTCGGCGACTACGTGCAGCCATTCCTCAAGTCGACCATCGGCGTGCTGCCGATCATTGGTGAACTGTTCCGCGGCCCGACGATGGGCATCGGCATCCTGACCGCCGGCCTGATCCTGGCCGTGATGATCATCCCGTTCATTTCCTCCGTCATGCGCGATGTGTTCGAGATCGTGCCGGCCGTGCTGAAAGAGTCCGCATACGGCCTCGGTTGCACGCGCTGGGAAGTGGTACGCAAGATCGTGCTGCCGTACACGAAGACTGGGGTCGTCGGCGGCGTCATGCTGGGCCTGGGCCGCGCGCTGGGCGAGACGATGGCCGTCACGTTCGTCATCGGTAACGCCAACAAGCTGTCCGCCTCGCTGTTCGCACCGGGCAATTCGATTGCCTCCACCTTGGCCAACGAATTCGCCGAGGCCGCGACGCCGCTGCACGTGTCGTCGCTGTACTCGCTGGCCCTGATCCTCTTCGTCATCACGTTCATCGTGCTGTCCGCCGCCAAGCTGATGCTGGCCGGGATGTCGCGCAAGGAAGGCGTCAAATAATGAGCACCACCGCTATCAACAAAGTCTATCGCAAGCGCCTGCTGCGCCACCGCGTCGGCATCGCGCTGTCCGTCTTCGCCATGTCGCTCGGCATCGCCGTGCTGCTGTGGATCCTCGCCACCCTTCTGATCAACGGCGTGCAGGCGCTGACGCCGATGCTGTTCACGCAAACGACGCCGGCCCCCGGCAGCGAAGGCGGTGGCCTGATGAACGCCATCGTCGGCAGCCTGATGATGGTCGGTCTGTCGACGCTGGTGTCGACGCCGATCGGCATCCTGGCCGGCATTTATCTCGCCGAATACGGCGAGGAGAACAAGCTGGCGCAGGTCACGCGTTTTGTCACGGACATCATGCTGTCGGCACCGTCGATCGTCATCGGCCTGTTCGTCTACACGCTGTACGTCGCCAATGTGAACCACTTCTCCGGTTACGCCGGTTCCATCGCGCTGTCGCTGATCGCCGTGCCGGTGGTCGTGCGCACGACCGACAACATGCTGCGCCTCGTGCCCAACAGCCTGCTGGAAGCCGCGTTTGCCCTCGGCGCGCCGCGCTGGAAGGTGGCGATGATGGTGCGCCTGCGTGCGGTGAAAGCCGGCGTCATCACCGGTGTGCTGCTGGCTGTGGCCCGTGTCTCCGGCGAGACGGCGCCGCTGCTGTTCACGGCGCTGAACAACCAGTTCTTCAGCGCGGACATGAACAAGCCGATGGCCAACCTGCCATACGTGATCTACCAGTTCGCGATGAGCCCTTACGACAACTGGCGCGAGCTGGCCTGGGCCGGCGCGCTGCTCGTCACCTTCTCCGTGCTGGCGCTGAACATCATCTCCCGCACCTTGTTCACGCAAAAAATCCCTAATTGAGCCCGGCCATGCTGAACCACACCGAATCGAGCCCGAACATGAACATCAACGTAAACAAGGCAGCACCAGCGGCCGTCCTGACGTCCCGCCCGGCCAGCAAGATCATCGAGATCAAGGGGCTGAATTTCTACTACGGTAAAACCCGCAGCCTGTCCAACGTCAACCTGGATATCCACGAGAAGCAGGTCACGGCCTTCATCGGCCCCTCTGGCTGCGGCAAGTCCACGCTGCTGCGCACCCTGAATCGCATGTACGACCTGTACCCGGGCCAGCGCGCCGAAGGCACGATCGCCTACCGCGGCCGGAATATCCTGGAAGCGGACCAGGACGTGAACATGCTGCGCGCCAAGGTCGGCATGGTGTTCCAGAAGCCGACGCCGTTCCCGATGTCCATCTACGACAATATCGCCTTCGGCGTGCGCCTGTACGAGGACCTGTCGAAAGGCGAGATGGACGAGCGCGTCGAGTGGGCGCTGAAGAAGGCGGCCCTGTGGACCGAAGTGAAGGACAAACTGGGCAAGAGCGGCCTGTCGCTGTCCGGCGGCCAGCAGCAGCGCCTGTGCATCGCCCGCGGCGTGGCCGTCAAGCCCGACGTGCTGCTGCTGGACGAGCCGACGTCCGCGCTGGACCCGATCTCCACGTCGAAGGTGGAAGAGCTGATCAGCGAACTGAAACAGGACTATACGATCGCCATCGTCACGCACAATATGCAGCAGGCGGCGCGCTGCTCCGACTACACCGCGTACATGTACCTGGGCGAGCTGGTCGAATTCGGCGAGACGGACCAGATCTTCATGAACCCGGCCCGCAAGGAAACGCAGGACTACATCACCGGCCGCTTCGGCTGATCTGAAAACAATAACGGGAGAGCAGCCATGATGGGCGAACATTCATCGAAACAGTACGACCACGACCTGGAAGCGATCCGCTCCAAGGTGCTCTTAATGGGCGGCATGGTCGAAACCCAGTTCCTGGACGCGATGACGTGCTTCAGGATCGGCAACGTGGAGCGCGCCGAGCGCGTGATCCGCGAGGACGATGCCGTCAACCAGCTGGAAGTGCAGCTGGACGACCAGTGCAGCCACCTGATCGTGCGCCGCCAGCCGGCCGCCAACGACCTGCGCACGATCATGGCGACGATCAAGGTCATCACCGACCTGGAACGCATCGGCGACGAGGCAACCAAGATCGCGCGTACGGCCAAGAGCCTGCATTCGCGCGGCGCCGTGACCGTCAATCACTACGAAATGGTGCGCACGATCGCCACGGCCACCAGCGACATGCTGCACGACGCACTGGACGCCTTTGCCCGTAACGACCACAATCAGGCCTTGCAGCTGATCGCCCAGGATGCCGTGATCGATCACGAGTTCCGCTCGATCATGCGCAACCTGATTACGTTCATGATGGAAGATCCGCGTACAATTTCGGCTGCGCTGGACACGATGTGGGTGGCCAAGGCCATCGAGCGCATCGGCGACCACGCGAAAAACATCGCCGAATACGTCATCTACGTGGTGGAAGGGCGCGATATCCGTCACAGCAAACCGGCCGGCATCCCGATCGACGCCGCCGAGACCAAGGGAATCTGAGTAGATAGCAATGGCATCCGACAAAACGACCGTACTGATTGTTGAAGACGAACCTGCGATTGTCGAACTGGTGACGTTCTCGCTGCGCGAGGCGGGCTGGAACTGCTGCGCGGTGCAGAGCACTGCCGAGGCGTGGGACTTCATCCACGAACGCAAGCCGCAGCTGATCCTGCTGGACTGGATGCTGCCCGACCAGAGCGGCCTGCGCCTGCTGGCGCGCATCCGTGCCGACCGGCACTTCGCCGACATCCCCGTCATCATGCTGACGGCGAAAAGCATGGAAGAGGACAAGCTGGCGGGCCTGAACAGCGGTGCCGACGACTACATCACGAAGCCGTTTTCGCCGCGCGAACTGCTGGCCCGTTCGCGCGCGCTGCTGCGCCGCAAGAGCCCGGAGCATGCCGATTCGGCGATGCGCGCCGGTCCCGTCACGCTCGATCCGGTCAGCTGCACGGTGACGATGGGCGAGAACAAGATCGACATCGGCCATGCGGAATACAAGCTGCTGAAGTTCTTCCTGGCCCATCCCGAGCGTGTGTTCTCGCGCAGCCAGCTGCTCGACAAGGTATGGGGCGACCACGTCGTCATCGAGGAGCGCACGGTGGACGTGCACGTGCTGCGGCTGAGGAAGGCGTTGAAAGAGGCCGAACACCTGATCAAGACGGTGCGCAGCGTGGGCTACATGCTGTCGGAAAAAGCATAGGATCGCGATGAACCCGAAATTGCTGTTCTGGGTACCGGTGGCGCTGCGCATGGCGTTCGGCGCCGCGGGCGTGGGCGTGCTGTGGTGGTGGCTGGGCCCCACGACGGCACTGTGGACCGCGCTGCTGCTGGTGCTCGGGATGGCGCTGGTGCAGCTGCATTACCTGTTCCAGCTGTCCGGCTGGCTGGACAATCCGCACAGCGCCAAGCTGCCGGACGGCTGGGGCGAGTGGACGCCCGTGTTCTCGCGCCTGTACCGCATGCGCCGCGACGACGAGAAAAACCAGGCGGAGCTGACCGAATGGCTGGCGCGCTTCCGCCAGGCAATGCATCTGCTGCCGGACGGCGTCGTCATCATGGACGACGTGCTGTTCCTTGAGTGGTGCAACCCGGCGGCCGAAGAGCACCTGGGCCTGCGCCAGGAGCGCGACAAGGGCATGCGCGTGACGAACCTCGTGCGCAGCCCGGACTTCATGGACTACCTGATCCTGGGCCGCTACGACCAGCCGCTGACCTTGTCGTTCCGTGGCCGCAAGCTGATCGTCCACATCATCCCGTTCGAGAACCGCCGCCAGATCCTCGTCACGCACGACGTGACGGAAACGGAGCGCACGGACATGATGCGGCGCGACTTCATCGCCAACGCGTCGCACGAGCTGCGCACGCCGCTGACGGTCATCGTCGGCTTCCTGGAAATTGCCGCGTCCGAACAGCTGGACAAGGAAACCCGCCAGGCGCACCTGAAGCTGATGATGGAGCAGGGCCACCGCATGCAGCACCTGATCGAGGACATGCTGACCTTGTCGCGGCTGGAGTCGCTGGACCATCCGATGCGCGCCGAGCGTGTCGACATCGGCATGCTGCTGGAGCGCGTGCAGCGCGATGCGCAGGCGCTGTCGGCCGGCAAGCACGAGATCACGCTGGAAGTGCAGGGCGGCGACGTGATGGGCAGCTGCGACGAGTTGTACAGCGCCTTCGGCAACCTGGCCGCCAACGCGGTACGCTACACGCCGGCCGGCGGCGCCATCGCGCTGCGCTGGGAAGACACGGCGTCCGGCGTGCGTTTCGTCGTGCAGGACAACGGCATCGGCATCAGCCGCGAACACATCAGCCGCCTGACGGAACGCTTCTACCGCGTCGACAAGAGCCGCTCGCGCGAAACGCAGGGCACGGGCCTGGGCCTGGCCATCGTCAAGCACGTGCTGCTGCGGCACAGCGGCACGCTGTCGATCGAGTCGGAGCCGGGGCAGGGCAGTACGTTTACCGTCAACCTGCCGAAATCGCTGACGGCTTCGCGGGCGCAGTTGGCGGCGCACGCCGCCTGAGCCAGTCCCCGGCTGATTCACCATCGCCGTCGAAGCGCGCCCGGGCCGATCCACGCCGGCACCAGAGCTCGCCGGGGACTGGCTCCTCTTCGGGCGAACGCCCGACGAGGTGCCTGTCCCCGACCTTTGGCCAAACGAGTCCGCAACGCCGTGTCTTCGTAAAGCCGCAGCGCCCGGGTCAACGCGCTCCGGCACCCGCACGTCGGGGACAGGCACCTGTCAGGAGGCCGGGAGGCCTCCAGACACGTGCCAGTCCCCGGCTGATCAACCGCCGCCGTCCGGGCGCGCCCGGGCCGATCCACGCCGGCACCAGAGCTCGCCGGGGACTGGCTCCTCTTCGGGCGAACGCCCGACGAGGTGCCTGTCCCCGACCTTTGGCCAACCCGAGTCCGCAGCGCCGTGTCTTCGTAAAGCCGCAGCGCCCCGGTCAACGCGCTCCGGCACCAGCACGTCGGGGACAGGCACCTGTCAGGAGGCCGGGAGGCCTCCAGACACGTGCCAGTCCCCGGCTGATCAACCGCCGCCGTCCGGGCTCGCCCGGGCCGATCCACGCCGGCACCAGAGCTCGCCGGGGACAGGCACCTCTTCGGGCGAACGCCCG
>Ga0265797_10009202_pt1 | contig 12930 bp, 7 predicted proteins | sample P2T30metagenome_FD_192433 | JGI IMG/M metagenome (GOLD analysis project Ga0265797, IMG submission 192433) | Plant litter microbial communities from East Loma Ridge, Irvine, California - P2 T30 | ecosystem: Environmental > Terrestrial > Plant litter > Unclassified | place: USA: California... | reverse complement strand
CGGCCGTCTGAAGGATTGGCGTCGCGTCGCCACTCGCTACGACCGCTGCCCAACCGTCTTCTTCTCTGCCGTCGCGCTCGCGGCCACCGTCATCTTCTGGCTATGACCAATGAGTCCTGACCCTAGATACGGACGCGGCCCCGCAGCAGTAACTCCCTATTACAGCCGATGGATGTTTTGTTACGACCGCGATCGCTGATGGCCAGCCATGCCATCGCCTCGGCAACGCGAGTTCCAGGTTCGAGTGGGATCCGGGCGAGTTCTACGTCGAACGGAGCGAAGTAGGCGGGCTGACCCTGCCATTGGGCAAGACGACCGCGGGCTTGTTCGATCGACCAGCCATGGAGGTGGATGCCGAGATCGACGAGCGCGCGGGCGACGCGGAACAGAAGCCAGTGGATGTGGCCGAGCGCATCGTGCGGGTCGGTATAGGCACCGGCTTTTTCGGCAAGTTGCTCGGCGTAGATGCCCCAGCCTTCGACGAAGGCCGACGCGTATTCGATGCGGAGCGGGTGGGGCGGGGTGGCGCTCTCCAGACCCAGCTGGATCATGTGGCCGGGGAGGAGTTCGTGCGCCACGACGCTCGGGAGCGTCCAGCGTGGACGGCGGCGGATGTCCTTGAGGTCGACGACATAGGCGCCGGCGCGGGTCGGAGTCGGGACCTCTCGATAGCCGCCGCGGCCGGCGGCGATCTCTTGCGCGGATAACGCGCGGGCGCTGGCGTTCAGGCACCATGGAGGGAGCGCGCCGAACGCCGTCGGGATTTTGGCTCGCGCAGTGGCGAGCATGCGGTTCATGTCGCCAATTGCCTCTGCGCGGCCAGCGTCAGTGTCCGGATAGAGAAAGCGCTCGTCCTGCCAGAGTGTGGCATAGCGGGCTGCGACGGTCCCCTTGGATGCGCCGATCCGGTCGAAAAGGTGCGTGGCGCGGGCGTGAAGGCGGTTCAGTTCGACGAAGAGCCGGCGTTCCGCATAGGCTGGCGTCATGGTGCCGAGCGAGCGTTGCAGTTGGAGAGCGTACCAGTCCGGGCCGCCCTTGAACCGTCCGACTCCGGGCGCGGAAGGCGCGATGTCGCGGAGACTTTCGAGCCCGGCGATCTGTCGGTCGATCGCGGGGTTTGTGGGGGCGGTTCGAAGCGCGTCGACCGTGCGGTCTAGCGACAGGCGGGGAAGGATGATGCCGGCTTCGGCGTCGGCGAGGATCGCGGTGGTGTCTGCGTCGATTCTGGCTTGATCCGGACGTGCTGCCTTCCAAGCGCCGGTCGCAGGGGTGACGCGGAAGGGGCTGCGTCCAGTGCGGCCGAACGTGGACCTTGTGATGGCGGCGTCGATCGCCAGACCGGCGCGGGCGGTGATAAGATCGAGGCGGTCGCTCGGCTGCAGGGCGTGCGGGTCGAAGGGGGCGAGCAGACGGAGTGCCTCGTCCGGATCTGTCGCGGCGGCTGCGTCGAGGGCTTGGCGTAGGAGCGGGACGGATTGGGCGCAGGCGTTTGCGGGGACGAAGGCTGTTGAAGCCAGTCCGGCGAGTATGATTCTGCGGGTTGGCGTCATTCTATGCCCCTCCGTGCGTATTGAGCGAACGGTGAAACTTGGGAAGCGTGTGCTTCGACTTCGCTCAGCACGAACGGGGTGGGGGCGTTCTTACTCTGGCTCTGCGCGGAGCAGGCGTTGCGGGATTCAGGAACGGTCATCGAGGGCGCATCATCGCTGTAGCGAGACGCGGTTGTTGGCCTGGGTGATCTCGGGCTCGTCTCCGTTGAGCGAGACGCGGACGGTCAGCGTCGCGGGATCGATGCGGGACGGGACCGAAAGTTTCACAGTTGCGGTTTTTGGCTTGAGATTGAGCGGGGCGGCTAGCGGGGGGATGCGCGTGGTGGCGACGACCGTGCCCGTCGCGTTGATCAATTCCGCACGGCCGCCCTTCGCGTCCTTCGCACCCAGGCTGTGGACGGTGATCGCGACGCTGCGACCCTTCACGACCACGTCGTCCGTCCCGATCCCGAGGTCGGCGCGCTCATGCACCGGCGTTCCCGGCTCGACCAGCGTGAAATCGAACACCGTCGTGCCGGGGGCGAACGTCACGTCGGTGCCGGCGCTGCGTTCGAGCGTCATCGTCTGCGCGCTGCCGATAGGCCTGAGCGTCTTGCCGCCGTCGGAGCTGCTCGACGCCTGCATCGACCAGCGGCCAGCGGTCACGGTCCAGGTCGACATCGTGGCGCTCTGGGCGTGATCGGTGGTGTTGTAGGCGATCACGCGGAACCTGGTCGGCGTGGCGCCGGGCAGCAGGATCGCGACACGCTCGGCGCCGCCCGGCTCAGCGAACCGCCAACTCACCGTGTTGCCGGGCCAGCTCTGGTTGCGGCGGAGGGCCACGCCGCCAAGGCGTTCGCGTTGCAGGATCTCGCTTGGCTGGTCGACGCGGTCGCTCCACCAATGGCCCTCGGTGTACATGTCCATGTGCTGTGACTTGTCAGCGATCGCGTCGGCGTGGAGTGCTTCCAACGGCGCGGTGTCGCCGGTCGCGGTCCACACGGTGTAGCGCGCGAACGGGTCTTCGGACCTGCTGGCCGCGAGTTTGGTCCGGGCTGCGGCGCCACCGGGGAGGGCATCGAAGGCGTTCTCGTTGAATTCGGCCAGCGCGCCGGGACCCGCCTTGGCAAGCCGCGCCTCGATCGGGCGGAGGTATTTCGCGTCGCCAGTGTAGCGCCATGCGGCCCAGGTCGCTTGGAGCGACGTGGTGATGCCGCCGCCGTCGCCGACACGCTCGGCATCGGTGCGCCAGTTGATCTCGTTGGGATAGCTCCAGCTGCCGTCAGGCGCCTGCTTGCCGTGCGCCATCCAACCGTCGATCACGCCGGTGACGAGCCCGCGCGCAAGCGGGTTAGCGTTGTAGAGGCCAACCAGCATCGGGCCGTGCATGACGGTGAAGGCATAGGGTTTCTGCCATTCCCATGCACCCTCGCGGTACATCTTCTGCCCGCCATACCAGTTGCTGGCGAAGTGCATGTGGCCGGCGGGGTTCTTCAGGATTACGGTCTGCAGAGCACGCGTGTTGTCCATCAGCCGCTCGACCGCCTTGGGTTCGCCCCAGTTGAGATAGAGGCGTTCGGCGTTGCTGTTCAGGCCTTCCTCGTACGCGTGGAGTTCGTCGGCTGTGATGTAGCCGAGGCCGTTCACGATCATGCCGTTCTTGTAGACCGCATCCGACAGCGCGCGGAGCGAGGCGTTGATCTTGTCGGGCTCGACACCCATCAGCGCGAGGCCGGGCCATTGCTGGGTAAGGTCGGTGTCGTCGGAGAGGCCGCCGCCGAAATCGCCATAGGGGACTTGCCGCTCATCGATCCACCAGGTCACGAACTGGCGGACGCGTTTCAGGTCTTCGAGCTGGCGGAAGGCCCAGAGCGGAACGCCGGCGGGTGCGACCGGCTGGACGAAGGCGGGCAGGTTCTCAGGGCGGTAGTTGATGTCCGCCCAATAGGCACGGGCGCGTGCGTTTTCAGGGTCGACGCGGAGCAGATCGGAGATGTCGGCGAACAGACGCTGGTAGAGGCCGGCGCGCTTCGACGCGGTGTGCTCCTCGACGAGGAAGCCCCAATTGTCCTTCACCTGGGCCATGCGGTCGGCGATGTGCTCGGGCAGGGCGGCGGCGCGCGGCTTGAAGACGAGGCGGACCTTGGCCCCGTTCAGCGCGGTCGCGTCGAAGTCGGCGGCCGCACTGGCGATCGTCAGATAGAGGCTGTCGTTGGGGAGGACGCGGTCGCGCAGGTCCAGCCACAGCGTGCGCGCTTCGTTCGGGCGGACCGAGACGGAGAGGTCGATCATGTCGCGGCCGGGCCAGATCGGGTCCTTTACGCGGAGGTTGAGCGCGATCAGGCCGGCAGCGTTGGGCTTGGCTTTCAGTGCGGGGATGTCGATCGCGAGGCCGTCGAGGCCGTCGTTGAGGTTCTGCCAGCCATAGTCGAACGCGCGTGCGAGCGGCCGGTCGGGAAGCGCGTCGCCGAAGCTCGCCGGGATGAGGATGTGGACGATCGGTGCGGCGTCCTTGCGGCGTACAGGAGCGCCGGATGCGCCGCCGGTGCCTGCCCCGACTGCGGCTTTGAGACCGGTGGAGGGCATCGCGACGACGGTGCTGCGCTCGTCCGGGGCAAAGCGGCCTGCGGTGTAGGCGTTGAGGGGCGCGAGGGCGGCGAGGTTGGGAGAGGCGGTTGCGTCGACGGTGTAGGAGAGCTTGAAGCTGCCGGCGGGTTCAGCGGCGGCGCCGATGTCGTAGGCCCAGAGCTCCTGGATCGGTTGCTCCTGCATCGTGCTGGTGAAGCTGAGCGTGCCGCCGGTGCGGGGGGCGAACTGGCTTACGCTGCGGACTGTGCCTTGGGCGCGGGTGGCGATCAGGGCGGGCTTGGTTCCGTCGCTCCAGTCGAGCCGGCCGTATGCCGCGCCGCGGATCTCGACGCGATTGACGCGTTCGTTCGGCGGGATGGTCAGGTCGTAGCGCTTGCCGCCTTCGACATAGGTGTTCCAGTCGGGCAATTGGAAATAATCGTCGCGGCCGGGCAGGCGCGAGCGGTTGTAGACGCCGGGCCAGGTCGTCTCGGCGATGCCGTCGACGCCTTTCCACATCCATTCCTTAAGGTCCTTCGCATCCGCGAACTCGACCTTCCGCACGCGGGTGACGGGGGCATCGAGCACGGGTGGCGCGGTCTTGTCCCAGCCGTAGCGGTGTAGCCAGGCGGTGCGTTTCGCGGCAGGGTCGGTCGCGGGGGCGGGGGATGGTTCGCGCTTATCGGCGAGCGCGGCGACATCGGTGGCGGGGAGCATGCGGTCGTAGACGCGGATCTCGTCGAGGTCGGAGCCGCGCATGAAATTGTAGCGGCTCTGCACCTGGTGCGGTGACATGACGCGGCCGGCTAGACCGAACTGGTCGAGGCCGCTGTCTAGGTCCGCCGTCTGATCCTTTCGCGCGACCAGCTTACCGTTTACGAAGAGTTGGACGCCCACGGTTTCGTCCCAGGCGAACGCGATGTGTGACCACGCATCGGCAGCGGGAGCTTGTGGGATCGTCCACGACACTCGGATGCGCGAGAGGTTGGCGTCGGTGACGAAGGCGTCGAAGCCGTGGCCGTTCCAGTCGATCCGCAGGAACGCCATGTCCCAGCTCGAATGGTCGGCGAACCCGGTGCGGAAGATCACGAACGGCGCTTCGCCGACCGGTGTGCGGGCGCGCCAGAAGAAGGCGAGCGTGCCGCGGTCGGCGCGGATGTTGCCGGGGGCTTTCCAGGCGACATAGCCATCGTCTGCCCAGCGCGCGGCGCCGCCGATCGCGCCATCGGGGGTAATATCGACGCCGCTGCGGAAATTGGGGACGGGATCGCCGGCGGCGTAGTCGGCGGTGAGGCTCTTGTCGGCAGAGGCACGGAACAGCAGCCCGGTCGCATCCTGTGCTTGTGCCGGAGCGATGCTCGCAACGGCTAATGCTAGGACGGACGCCGTGGTGAAACGCTTCACTGCTCTCTCCCTGGGGCCAATCGGCATTGAGCGATTTGGCCGAATGTTCGTCGTCAGAAGCCTGTTCTCCGCGAAGGCGGCAGCCCAGTCTGGGCTCCCACCTTCGCGGGAGAACAAGAGACGGCAGTGTTAGGCCGCGTCCACTCTCGCCAACCTCGGTGACAGCAGATGCACGACGATGATCGCGATCAGGTACGTGCTGCCGGCGACTGCGAAGATCAGCGTGTAGCTCCCCGTGGTCTGCAGGATGTAGCCGGTGAACTTGGCCATCATCATGCCGCCGATCGCGCCGACCGTGCCGCCGATCCCGACCACCGACCCGACTGCGCCACGTGGAAACATGTCCGACGGGATCGTGTACAAGTTCGCCGAGAATGCCTGGTGTGCCGCCGTGGCCAGTCCGACGATGCCGACCGCCAGCCAGAGATTGTCGACATATTGCGCGAAGAAGATCGGCATCACCAGGAACGCGCAGGCCAGCATCGTGATCTTCCGCGCGAAATTAGCGGAATGACCGCGTTTCATCAGCTTCGAGGACGACCACCCGCCAGCCACGCTGCCAAGGTCGGAGAGGAGGTAGATCGCGACCAGCGGCGGGCCGAAGCTCTTGAGGTCGAGATTATAGGTCTTGGCGAGAAAGTCCGGCGTCCAGAACAGGAACAGCCACCAGATCGGATCGATCAGGAACTTGCCGAGTGCGTACGCCCACGTTTCGCGGTAGCCGAGCAGCTTGATCCAGCCGATCTTCTTCGCCGGATCGGCCGGATCGCTCTCGATGTGCGCCAGCTCCGCAGGCGACAGCTTGGCCACTTCGCGGGGGCGGCGGTAGATCGCGATCCAGGCAACGAGCCAGATCAGGCTGATCGCGCCGGTGATGATGAACGCCATCCGCCAGCCGAACGCGATCGTGATGATGGGCACGATCAGCGGCGTGATCACGGCGCCGATGTTCGCGCCCGCGTTGAAGACGCCGGTCGCGAACGCGCGCTCCTTGGCGGGAAACCACTCGGAGACCGCCTTGATGCCCGCCGGGAAGTTGCCCGCTTCACCAAGACCAAGCACGACGCGCGCCGCGGAGAACTGGAACGCATTGCCCGCGAACCCGCAAAGCGTGTGACCAAGCGTCCAGATCACGAACGCGACCGAATAGCCGATCCGCGCGCCGAGCACGTCGACGATCCTGCCGAAGCTCAGATAGCCGATCGCATAGGCCGCCTGGAACCAGAAGATGACGTCGGCATAGGTCGTTTCGTTCCAGCCGAGTTCGGCAGAGATGGTCGGTTTCAGCACGCCGATCATCTGGCGGTCGACGTAATTGATCGCGGTCGCGGCGAACAACAGGCTGCAGATCAGCCAGCGATAGCGGCCGATCTTGCCGCCTACCCCTGCGTCACCGATCGCGCCGTTCGCGTTGGGCGCGCCCACGTCCGGCATGTTCATGCTCGCCATTGGCTTCTCTCCTAAAGACAGCCTCTAGCGGGCCTTGATGGTGCAGTGGACGGCGAACCGTCCGTCGAAGCGTGCCTCGACCCGGTCGCCGATCGCAACCGGATGGACGCCGGTGACCGCGCCCGTCGACACCCATTGTCCCGGCGACAATGCGATCCCGCGTGCAGCCAGGTGTTCGAGCAGATAGCGGACCGCGCCAAACGGCCCGTCGAGCATCGACGCACTCGTCGCGGCACCGATCAAGGCGTCGTTGACCCACAGTTCGACCGGCCAGTCGTTGACGTCGCCCTCGCGCCACCCCTCCGCATCGGCGCCTACGACCAAGCCGTTATTGTTGCCAAAATCGGACACGGTGACGGTCGGCCCGAGCGCGTTGATGCCCGGAAAGGGCGAACTCGCGATCTCGATCCCGACATGCACCGCGTCGATCACCGCGCGGGCTTCGTCGATCGTATAGGTCGACTTGTCAGGGTGAGGCGTGGTGCCGATCCTGAGCAGGAATTCGGCCTCTGCCGCGGCAAAGCCTTGCGCGAACACTGGCATAGCAACCAGATCGGTGCTGGCCATGACGATTTGATCGGCGAAGATGGGGCCGGTCAGGCGGTCGATCCCGTCGAGCGGCGGGTTGATCCGTCCGACCTTCCAGCCCGCCACGACGCCGTCCGCGAGCAGCAGTGCCGCGTCCTGTACGGCATAGCCCTCCTCCAGCGTGGCGGGCACGTTTCCGGGAAATTCGGGCACGACGCCACCGTCGCGGCGCGCGTCCACGAAGGTCTGGGCGATCCGTGTCGTGTTGGTCGTGTTCGGCTGTGCCGCCAAGAACCCCTCCTATGATGTCGTTCTATTTTTTCGAAACGTATGGGAAACCGGTGTCATTGACAAGCGTGCAAGCTCAGCCTGCGAACAATGAGGTCCAGTTTTCGTCATGGGCGTGGGTTGCGGCGCGGCCGAGTGCGGCGATCAATGCGGCATCTTCGATCACTTCGCGAGGAATGCCGAGGCCCTCGCCAGTCAGACGGACGACGACGTCCGCAGGGCTTCCCTCCGCCGAGAGTGCCGCCAGCCTGTCGCCGGCAGGGTCGACGATCGGCTGTCCACTGCGCGATCGACGGATCAGGAAAGCTGTCCATGCGCCGAACGCCGCGACCACATGCTTCGGTATCCGTCCGACGCGCCGGTTGGCGATCAGGGTGTCGCCGAGGCGATAGGGGAGCTTCTGCGAACCGTCCTGCGCGATCTGATCGAGCCGGTGGACGATCACCGGGTTGCGGAAGCGTTGCAGGACGGCGGCGCGATACTGCTGGATGTCGAGGCCATGGACGGGGGGCAGCATCGGGACGATGTCGCGGACGATCATCGTGTCGACGAACGAGGCTAGTTCCGGGTCGCACATCGCTTCGGCTACGCTGGACGATCCCCGCAGCAAGCCCACGTAGGCGAGCGTGGAATGCGCGCCGTTGAGAATGCGCAGCTTGGCTTTCTCATAGCCGCCGACGTCGTTTGTAACCGTTGCGCCGACGCTGGCCAAATCGGGGCCGAGCGGGCGTCCGATGTCCTCGATGACCCACTGGGAGAACGACTCGCGCTGGACCGCCGCGCGATCTTCGACGCCGAGCATCGCGGCGACCTCGGCATAGAGCGCGGCGTCGCTTGCTGGAGTGATAGAATCGACCATCGTCGAGGGCACGCGAACCTCGCCCGCGATCCAGTCCGCCAGCGAGGAGTCGGTCTGCCCGACAAAGGCGACCAGTGCGGCATGCAGCTTGGCGCCGTTGCTCGCGAGATTGTCGCACGGCATCGGCACGAACGGGGCGGTCCCGGCGGCCCGGCGCGCGGCGAGGCCGGCGACGATCCAGCCGACGACGCTGCGGGGAACCGTCGTTCCGGCAAGGTCGTGGACGATATCGGGATGGCCCATGTCGAGCGTGCCGTCGCCTGCGAGACAATAGCCCTTCTCGGTCACGGTCGTCGTCACCAGCGCGACTGCCGGGTCGGCAAGCAGCGCGTGGGTCTCTGCCGCGTCCTCAGGCCCCAGGAAGCGGCGGTGCGCGCCGATCACCCGCATCGACGCATCGGCGTCGCGGATCGCAAGCGTATAGAGCCCGTCCTGCTCTGCCAGCGCGTCGATCGTACCGCGCGTCCGCATCGAAACCGCCGCGATCCCCCAGCGAGGATCGTGCATGAGCAGGTCGTCGACATAGGCTGCCTGATGCGCGCGGTGAAATGCGCCGGGGCCGAAATGGACGATGCCGACGCTGCCGACAGGCCGTGCTTTTGGGCTTTGTAAGGATGCGGGCAGGGCGGAGAGGTTTGCAGACGACAACCGGTTCACAGCGTCACGCCTCGCTTCCAAATCGCGATCTCGCGTTCGCCGTTACGTTCAGCGGCGGTCTCGGCGCCCGACACAACCGCCATGATGCGCGCGAGCAACGCTTCTTCGGTCGCCGGAAAGCCATCCTCCAGGACGGCGCCCGCATCGAAGTCTATCCAGCCCGGCTTGCGCGTGGCGAGATCGGTATTGGACGCGATCTTGATCGTCGGCACGGGGAAGCCGAGCGGCGTGCCTCGGCCGGTCGTGAACAGGATCGCTGTCGCCCCCGCCGCCGCCAGCGCAGTCGAGGAGACGGCGTCATTGCCGGGCGCCTCCAGCAGCGTGAGCCCATCGATCCGGATGCGTCCGCCATAGTCGATCACGTCCGAGACCGCGGCGCGGCCGGCTTTCTGTACTGCGCCGAGCGACTTTTCCTCGAGCGTCGTGATGCCGCCGGCAACGTTGCCGGGCGAGGGGTTCTCCGACACCGTCTCCCCGTGATCGAGGAAGTAGCGTTTGAAATCGTTCACTACATCGACGATCCGGTTGAACACGGGCTCGCTCGCCGCGCGGTTCATCAGCATCTGTTCCGCGCCGAAGATCTCGGGGATCTCGGTGACCAGCACGCGGCCGCCTGCCGACGTGACGCGGTCGCTCATCCGCCCCACCAACGGGTTGGCGGTAAGACCCGACAAACCGTCCGATCCGCCGCATTTGACGCCCAAGACAAGCTTGTGGAGACCGACCGTCTGGCGGTGCGCCTTTGCCAAGGTGGCGAGTTCGACGACCAACGAGCAGCCTTCCGCGATCTCGTCGCCACTGGCCTGCGTCGTCAACGTTCGGATCATGCCGCGGCGGGTCTCCGGGATCGTCGCGAGCAGCGCCCTGATCTGGTTCTCCTCGCAGCCCAGCCCGACGATCAGCACACCGCCGGCATTGGGATGACAGGCGAGGCTTGCCATGATGGTCCGCGTGCCTTCCAGGTCCTGACCAAGCTGCGAGCAGCCGTGCGGATGCGTTAAGGCGTGGACACCGTCGACCGTATCCCCGACCAGTGCTGCGGCCTTCGCGGCAATACGCTCCGCCGTGCGCGCGACGCAACCGACGGTCGACAGGATCCAGATCTCGTTACGCGTGCCGACGCTGCCGTCGGCGCGGACATAGCCTTCGAATGTCGCGGTAGATGCGACCGGCGGCGATGCAGTGTCGACCGGATCGAACCGGTAGGCGAGCGTTCCTTCGAGCCCGGTCTTGAGATTGTGTGAATGGACACGCGCACCGGGGGCTATCGGCTGCGTCGCAGTGCCGATCGGAAAGCCGTATTTAACCACCGGATCGCCCACTGCGATCGGAGCGAGCGCAACCTTGTGGCCACGCCCGATATCGGCGGTCAGGATCAGGCTAGCGGCGTCGACGCCCTCGCCGACCGTCACGACCTCGCCCGCCAAGGCATCGTCAAGCAGTGTCGCGACGCCGTCGCGCGGATCGACCCTCAGAGCAGTCGCCATCGCATCCTCTTCTATCGGTAACCGGTGTCAGCATTATGCGACGGCAAAGGCTTTTCCGCAAGACGGCTGGGCCGGGTCGGGCTATGTCGTGGCGATGCAGAAAACCGGCCAGCCGACGATCAACGACGTTGCCCGGATCGCCGGGGTTTCCAAGAAGACGGTGAGCCGGGTGATCAACCGATCGCCGCTGCTCAACGACGATACGCGCAAGCGGGTAGAGGACGTGATCGGCGAATTGGGCTACATTCCCAACCCGCAGGCACGGGCGCTGGCGCTTCGGCGAAATTTCCTGATCGGACTCGTTCACGACAACCCCAACGCTCAGACCGTGCTGAATGTGCAGCAGGGGATGCTCGAGGCGTTGCAAGGGACCGAGTTCGAGATGGTTGTACGACCGCTCGATCGCGGATCGGCGACGATGCTCGACGACCTGCGCCACTTCCTCGAACGGCAGCGACTTTTCGGGGTGCTGTTGATGCCACCGGTCAGCGAAAATGATTCCGTCGCCAAGCTCTGCGACACGATCGGCTGTCGGTATGTCCGGATGGGCTCCGCGGTGATCGACGATACCGATCACATGGTCGCATCGAACGACCGTGAGGCGGTGCGGATCGCGACCGAGTATCTGATCGAGCAAGGGCATCGCCGGATCGGTCTGGTCGCCGGGCCGCATGGATTTCGCTCGGCGCGCGAACGACGCCTGGGGTTCGAGGACGCCTTGGCCGCAGCGGGGATCGCCTTGCCTCGCAGCATGATCGCGGACGGCAACTACACTTTCGAGTCGGGACTGGTCGCGGCGGAGCGGCTGCTTGACGTGATGCCCCGACCGACTGCGATCTTCTCGTCCAACGACGAGATGGCGGCGGGGATCATTCACGCCGCGCGGCAACGTGGGCTCGACATTCCAAGCGATCTGTCGATCATAGGCTTCGACGATACGCCGATCGCCGCGCACGTCTGGCCGCCCCTGACCACCGTGCGTTGGCCGATAGCATCGATGGCACGCTCGGCCGCTTTGAAGTTGATCGCAGGGGTCGGTGACGGCAGCGATCTGGTTGAAGAGCCGTCGCTGTTCCTCTCGACACTGATCCGGCGCGCATCGGTTTCACCGCCGGCCGGCATCGAGACCCGATGAACTGACGGGATTGCCTGTTGCGCGATCAGCTGACACCGGTTACCAAGCTGGCCGAGGATCGCGCGAAGCGGCAAGGAGGATGGATGATGGCAAGGGCTCTGGAACTGCATCCGGACCGCCTTTTTCCGGTGGAGCCGGCGACGCGTGCGATTGCGCGGGCGTTGTACGCCGAAGTGGCGACGTTGCCGATCGTCAGTCCGCACGGCCATACCGATCCGACGTGGTTCGCAGACAACGTCAACTGGACCGATGCGACCTCGCTGCTGCTCGCGCCCGATCATTATCTTTACCGGATGCTCTACAGTCAGGGCGTCGACCTGGATGCGCTGGCGATCCCGCGGTTGAACGGCACGCCCGCGACCGATCCGCGTGCGGCGTGGAAGCTGTTCGCCCAGCATTATACGCTGTTCCGCGGCACGCCGTCGCGGTTGTGGCTCGATCACGTGTTCGCAGACGTGTTCGGGATCGACGTCGCGCTCGAAGCGTCGACCGCGGACCGGTATTTCGACATCATCGGCGAGAAGCTTGCGTCCGACGCTTTCCGTCCTCGCGAGCTGTTCGACCGGTTCGGGATCGAGTTCCTCGCGACCACCGAGGGCGCGCATGACGATCTCGCCGCGCATCGCCGCATCCGGCAGTCGGGCTGGAACGGGCGGGTGGTCACGACCTATCGCCCCGACGGCGTGATCGACGTCGAGCATGAGGCTTTCAAGCCGGCGATGGCGCGGTTCGCAGAACTGACTGGGGAGGACGTGTACGACTGGAAGGGCTATCTCGCTGCGCACCGCAAGCGCCGGGCCGACTTCCGTGCAGCGGGTGCCACTGCGACCGATCACGGGCATCCGACCGCCGCGACCGCGAACCTGTCGAACGGCGAGGCGGAGGCACTGTTCGCCAAGGTGACGCGCGGCGATTGGACGTCGGCCGACGCTGAACTCTTCCGCGCACAGATGCTGACCGAGATGGCGGCGATGTCGGTCGAGGACGGCATGGTGATGCAGATCCATCCCGGATCATCGCGCAACC
>Ga0265797_10009200_pt1 | contig 12931 bp, 15 predicted proteins | sample P2T30metagenome_FD_192433 | JGI IMG/M metagenome (GOLD analysis project Ga0265797, IMG submission 192433) | Plant litter microbial communities from East Loma Ridge, Irvine, California - P2 T30 | ecosystem: Environmental > Terrestrial > Plant litter > Unclassified | place: USA: California... | reverse complement strand
CGACAACGTCGATATCGAGAGGATCTAGCACTCATACAGGGATGCTTATTCTGATGGAACAATCAAGAAGATTATTCCGGACAGCAGTGCGCCTTCGCGGGAACGACGACGGTCACGCCAGCAAGGCCACCGCCTTCACCTGCGCCCACAGCGCGCACCCCGGCTCCACCGCCAGCTCGCGCCGCGAGCGTTCGGTGATGCGCGCGAGCAGCAGCGTCTCGCCGACCTTCAAGCGCACCAGCACCTGGCCCGGAGCCGCCGCCGGCCCCACCGCATCGACCACCGCCGGCAGGATATTGGTGATACTACTGCCGCGCGGGCGCTCGAGCGCCAGGCTGACGTCGCGCGCGTGGATGCGGCAGCGCACCCGGCTGCCGATGGCCGCGTCGCGTCGCCCCACCAGCAGCACCCCGCCCGGGAAGGCCAGGTGCGATAGCCCGTCGGCATCCTGCTCGCGCAGCACGGTGTCGATCATCACACCCGCATCGTCCTCGAAGTGCGAGGCCAGGTCGAGCCGCGCCAGGGTGGCCGACAGCGCACCGCTGGCCAGCACGCGTCCCTGTTCCAGCACCACCAGGTAATCGGCCAGGCGCGCCACTTCGTCGACCGAGTGGCTGACATACACCACCGGCAGCGCCAGCTCGTCGTGCAGCCGTTCGAGATAGGGCAGGATTTCCAGCTTGCGTTTCAGGTCGAGGGCGGCCAGTGGTTCATCCATCAGCAGCAGGCGCGGTGACGCCAGCAGGGTGCGCGCGATCGCGACGCGCTGCCGTTCGCCGCCCGACAGGGTGCCTGGGCGCTGGGCCAGCAGGTGCCCGATGCCGAGCAATTCGGTCACCGGCTTGACCTCGAAGCGCCGCGCCTGCCGCGGCAGGCGCTTGAGGCCGAACTCCAGGTTGGCGCGCACATCGAGGTGCTCGAACAGGCTCGCTTCCTGGAACACATAACCGATGCCGCGCCGGTGGGTCGGCACGTACACGCCGCGCGCATCGTCCTGCCAGGTTTCATCACCCACGGCAATGTGCGCGCCGGCCACCCGTTCCAGCCCGGCCAGGATGCGCAGCAGCGTAGTCTTGCCCGAGCCTGAATGGCCGAACAGGGCGCTCACGCCATGGTCGGGCAGGTCGAGATCGGCGTCGAGCGAAAACACACCCCGGTCCAGCTTGACCTCCATGCGAATGCCGCTCATCGGCGCGTCCCCTTCACCGATTGCGGATACAGCGTGTACAGCACCAGCAGCACCACGAACGAGAACACTAGCATGCCGCCCGCCAGCCAGTGGGCCTGGGCATACTCCATCGCCTCCACATGGTCATAGATCTGGGTCGAGACCACGCGCGTCTTGTCCGGTATGTTCCCGCCGATCATGAGCACCACACCGAACTCGCCGATGGTGTGGGCGAAGCCGAGGATGGCGCCGGTAATAAAACCCGGCCGCGCCAATGGCACCGCCACCGACCAGAAGCTGTCCCAGGGACTGGCGCCCAAGGTGGCCGCCACTTCCAGCGGACGCGCGCCGATCGCCTCGAAGGCATTCTGCAGCGGCTGCACCACGAAGGGTAATGAGTAAAACACCGAACCGATCACCAGGCCGGTGAAGGTGAACGACAGCGTGCCCAGGCCGAGGGCGGTGGTCAGCTGCCCGAGCGGACCATTCGGGCCCATCGCCAGCAGCAGGTAGAAGCCGATCACGGTCGGCGGCAGCACCAGCGGCAGGGCCACCACCGCCCCGACGGCATGGCGCAGGCGCGAACGGGTGCGCGCCAGCCACCAGGCCAGCGGCGTGCCGACGACCAGCAGCAGCAAGGTCGTGACCGTGGCCAGTTTCAGGGTCAGCCGGATCGCGGCGAAGTCGGACGAATCGAGCACCATTCAGACTTCGTAGCCGTAGCTGCGGATGATGGCTTTGGCCTTGTCGCCGCGCAGGTATTGCAGCAATGCTTGCGCAGCCGGATTCTTGCCACCCTTGGCCAGCAGCGCCGCATCCTGGCGGATCGGATCGTGCATGCTGCTCGGGACGATCCAGCCCGAACCCGAGGTGAACCTGCCGTCGCGCCAGACCTGGGCCTGGGCCACGAAGCCCAGTTCGGCGTTGCCGGTGCTGGCGAACTGCCAGGCCTGGGCGATGTTCTCGCCTTGCACCAGGCGCGGTTGTACCGTGTCGTACAGGCCCAGTTTCTGCAGGGTGGCCACGGCGGCGGCGCCGTACGGCGCGGTCTTGGGATTGGCCACTGCGAGGTGCTTGTAGCTACCTGTCTTGAGCACCTTGCCGCCAGCGTCGACGACGCCGTCCTTGTCCGACCACAGCACCAGCCGACCGACCGCGTAGGTGAAGCGGCTGCCGGCCACGGCGTGGCCTTCGGTCTCCAGCCTGGCCGGGGTCTCGTCGTCGGCCGCCAGCAGCACTTCGAATGGCGCCCCGTTGCGGATCTGCGCGTAGAATTTTCCGGTGGCGCCGGTCGCGACGATGGCTTTGTGGCCGGTCTCGCGCTCGAACTGGGCGGCCAGTTGTTCCATCGGACCAGCAAAGTTGGCGGCGACCGCAACCTGGACCTCGCCGGCCTGCGCGGCACCCGAGATGGCAAGGATGGCGAACAGGCTGGCGAGGCGTTTCATGGTTTTCTCCGTAGGTAAGCAGGCGATGTATACTTAAGTATATAACGAAAAATCGGGTGGGAAGCGGTACACATGAGCACGGACAACAGGAGCATCGCACTACAAGGCAAGGTCTGGATGACGGTCGGCGGCGAGAACCTCGGTGGCAGCAACCGGGTCGAACTGCTGGCGGCGATCGGGCAGCTGGGTTCGATCACGGGCGCGGCCAAGGCGGTGGGCCTGAGCTACAAGGCAGCGTGGGACGCGATCGACACGATGAACAATCTGGCCGGCGAGGCGCTGGTCGAGCGCGTCACCGGCGGCAAAGGGGGCGGCGGCACGCGCTTGACCGCGCGCGGCCGGCAACTGGTGGACAATTTCAGGATGATCGAGCAGGTACACCATGACTATCTCGAACGACTCAACCTTCAGGCCGGCGCACTGGCCGACGACTTCGCACTGTTCACGAGATTCAAGATGAGGACCAGCGCACGCAACCAGTTCTTCGGCACCGTGACCCGGGTGACGCAGGGCGCGGTCAACGACGAGGTCGCGCTCGACATCGCGGGCGGGCAGCAGATCGTCGCCATCGTCACCCGCGAGAGTTCCGAAAACCTCGGTCTGGCGCCAGGGCGGCAGGCCTTTGCACTGATCAAGTCGTCGTCGGTGATCGTGATGACCGGGGCCGATGGCGCGCGGCTGTCGGCGCGCAACCAGCTGGCGGGCCAGGTCACGCGCCTGATGCGCGGCGCGGTCAACTCCGAGGTCGTGATCGCGCTGGCCGGTGGCGGCAGCGTGGCGGCCACGATCACCAATGAGAGTGTGGACGCGCTGGGACTGGAAGAGGGCGCGGCGGCCACGGCCCTGTTCAAGGCCTCGAGCGTGATCCTGGGCGTGCCGGACTAAGTGGACTGGCCGCACAACTGCTGGTTGGCGATCAGCCGCGGCGGTGGATCGCAGCGGCACAGGCACAGGTCGCCCTCCAGCGCATACTCGCGGCCATCATGACGGGTTGGCAGGCGCGCGCCGTCGAGGGCGATCAGGCCGGTCGATCCGCAGGCCGGGCAGCTTACCTGGTCGCCTTCGAGCGCGACCTTGACGCCATCGAGTGCGAGCAGCGAGCTGGCCGATGTCACGGTGCCGCCGGCTGTCGTCGATGCGCCGAGGGTGATGTAGTAGCGTTTAGCCATGTCAGCTCCTTGTATGCAAGGCTGCACCATCAGGATGGACTTGTCGCCGGGTCTTGACAACATCTAACTGCGATACGCGCCAATGCAGACGTAAAAAAGCCCCGCCAACAGCGCGGGGCGCTCGAGGAGGACAGGCTTCGCTTACTTGTCCGTCACCGTGAACTCGCCATACGGCTTGAGCTGCTCATCGAGTTTCGATGGATCGCCCACCACCACGATCGACTGCTTCTCGGGCGCGAAATACTTCTTCGCCACCGTGCGCACCTGTTCCGGCGTGACCTTCTGGATCCTGGGCACGTACTCGCCCAGGAATTCAGGCGGCAGGCCGACCAGCCAGTTGGACGCCAGGGTATTGGCGACCGAACGCTGCAACTGGTTGCTGAGCAGGTAGCCGCCCGCGACGTAGCGCTTGTTCATGTCCATTTCCCTGGCCGGCACCAGTTCGCTGCCGATGCGCTTGTATTCCTTGAAGTATTCCTCCAGCGAAGCGCCGGTGACTTCATTGCGCACGTCGGCGCCGCCGACCATCATGCCGCCCGCACGGCTCATGCGCGCGCCGGCCGAAGCGCCGTAGGTATATCCCTTTTCTTCGCGCAGGTTGCTGTTGATGCGGCTCGAGAAGCCACCGCCCAGGATGGTGCTGGTCAGGCGCAGCGGGATCTGATCCGCCGCGCTGGCCGCGATGCCGGGGCTGCCCAGGCGCAGGGTCGATTGCACGCTGCCGTCGCGCTTGAGCACGATGCGCGCCGGTTTCACGCCGGTGGTCGCTGCCGGGGTCTCGGGCAGCGCCGTGCCAGTGACTTTCCAGTCGCCGAAGGCGGCGTTGGCCAGCTTCATTGCCTCGGCTTCAGAGATGCGGCCGGTGATCACCAGCAGCGCGCGGTCGGGGCGGAAGCGTTTCGCATGCTCGGCGCGCAGCGTGGCGGCGGTGACGGCATTGATCGATTCCACGGTCGGATCGGTGCGGCCATACGGATGGTCGGCATACACCGCCTTCTTGATCGCGCGTTCGGCGCGGAAGCCCGGCTGGGTTTCAGAGACGCGCAAGCCCTGCAGCGCGTTGGCCTTGGCCAGCGCCACTTCGTTCTCGGGGAAGGACGGCTGGCGCGCGATCTCGGCCATCAGGTTCAGCATCGCCGGCGCCTGCGAGGCGAGGGCGTTGGCGGACAGGATGATGCCGTCGGCGGCCGGGCTGGCCGCGACTTCACCGCCCAGGCCCTGGGCCGCTTCGGCGATGGCGCGCGAATCGCGCTTGGCCGTACCCTCGTTGAGCATGCCGGCCAGCATCGACGCAAAGCCGCTCTGGTTCGGCGCATCGGCCGCGAAGCCGGCGCCGCGCACGGCCAGCACATAGTCCACGCGTGGCAGGCCGTCGCGCGGCACCACCCACACGGTCAGGCCGTTGGCCAGGGTCTGCTTGGCGATCTTGGGCGCCGGGATCGATTTTTCCTGGCCGTAGGCGGGCATGCCTTTTGGCGTTGCGACGTCGGCCGCATGGGCTGCGGGCGCAAACGCCAGCGAAACGGCGAGTGCGAGCATCAGTTTGTTCATGATGCGCTCCTTAGTTGGTGGCGCCGGCAGGCGCATTGTTGTTGGCGGCCGACGCGGTCTTGGCGGCCTCGATCATGGCGGCCGGCTTGCGGTCGATCACGGTACGGTTGGTCGGCACCAGGTAGGTCTTGACCGCGCGCTGGATGTCGTTTGAGGTCACGCCTTCGATCCAGCCCGGGATCTTGTTGACGACATTGGCGTCGCCCCACAGGACCTGCAGCTTGGCCATGGTGTCGGCGCGATTGATGAAGCTTTCCAGCTTGTTGTTCCAGTCGGCCAGCATGCGCGTCTTGACGCGCTTCAGGGTGGCGTCGTCCACGCCGTCTTTCGCGATCTTGGCGATCTCTTCATCCATCGCCTTGAGCACGGCATCGGCGCTGCTGTCGGGTTTATACAGCGCGAACACGGTCATCAGGGTCGGGCCGTTGTATTCCCACGGGCTGGTCAGGCCAAACATGGTGTCGACATTCAGGGCGATCTCGCGGCCTTTCACCAGACCCTGGTAGAACAGCGACGCATCGCCGCCGCCCAGCAGTTCAGCCAGCACCGCGATCGGCGCCTGGTCGCGGCTGCCGCGCTCCGGCACCTTCCAGGCCGCGGCGATTGCCGGCACCTGGGCCAGGGCGTCGCTCTGCTCGAGGCGCTTTTCGGCGGTGTTGAGCGGTTCGGTGAAATCGGTGCCCTTCGGCACGGGGCGTGCCGGGATGGCGCCGAAGTATTTCTCGGCCAGCGCGAAACCCTGCTGCGGCGTGATGTCGCCGGCGAGCGCCAGCACCGCGTTATTCGGGCCGTAGTAGTCACGGTGGAAGGCGCGCACATCGTCCAGGCTGGCGTTCTCGAGGTCTTCGAAGCTGCCATAGCCGTCGTGGTTGTTCTCCCATTTCTGGAACGCGTGCTGGCTGATGTCGATCCACATGAAGCCGCCGTAAGGCTGGTTCTTGACGTTGACGCGGATCTCTTCCTTGACCACGTCCTGCTGGTTCTTGAGCGTGGCCGGGCTGAAGTCGAGGGTCTTCATGCGGTCCGCTTCCAGCCACAGGATCGGTTCCAGGCTGGTGCTCGGAGCGGTCTCGATGTAGTTGGTGAAGTCGGGACGGGTCGAGCCGTTGTTCCAGCCGCCGCCGGCGGTGATGGTGGTGTCGAACACGCCTTTCGGTGCGTTCGGCGTGCCCTGGAACATCAGGTGCTCGAACAGGTGGGCGAAGCCGGTGCGGTTCTTCGGCTCAAGGCGCATGCCGACGTGGTAGACGACCGACACGCCGACCGTCGGCGAACTGCGGTCTTCCGACACGATGACGGTCAGTCCGTTGTCGAGTTTCTTGGTATTGACCGGCAGGGTCCACTGGTCGCTCGATGCGGCGAAGGCCGACATCGACAGGGTGATCCCCGCCATCAGGACAGGTAATTGGCGCATGCGCATGGTGACCTCAATGATGAATGTTAGGACAATGGCACTGGGCCATCGGCGAGCCATCTTAGCGCAATGGCATGCAATTAAGTAACCCTTTCCTTGTCATTTCGCACGCCATTCCGATGTCATGCAGACAGCATCCATCGCGCGCGTTTGCATTTCGGGCGGCGATTCGTGCAGTTCGTCGCATGAGCCATCGAGCGACCGGGCTTTCGGGATATAGTTGCAACATGACAAGTCCCGGTACAACACCGGCGCAAGAAATCACTGGAGAGAATGGATGAACCACCTGATCAAGCTGGGTGTCGTGGCTGCCTTGTTGGGCGTATCGATCGGCATCGCCGCCGCCGCGCCCGAGACCAGTACCGAGACGCGCACGATCGACGCGCGCGTGGTGCGCGTCAAGCTTGAAGGGGTGGTTGACCTCAGGATTCGCCAGGGCACGACGCCATCGCTGGTGCTGACCGGCGACGCACGGTTGCTGTCGCGCACCACGACCTCGCAGCGCGGCGATTCGCTCCAGATCGAGACCGAGGGCCGCAGCTCCGGCTTCAGCTTTGGCCGCAGCTCAGGCCTGCAGGCCGAGCTGGTGCTGCCGAACCTGCGCGCGGTGTCGTCGGAAAGCGTCGGCGCCACCACCGTTAGCGGGTTCGCCGGGGAAACACTCGAAATCAACCTCGATGGCGCCGGGTCGATGTCTGTATCATCATCGGAATACCGCAACGTCAAGGCCAGCCTGGGTGGCGTCGGCAACCTCAAGATCCAGGGCGTGAACAGCGAGATGGTCGACCTGAGTCTGGGCGGCGCCGGCTATGTGACCCTGAGCGGTCGCAGCAAGAATTTAAGGGCCGAGCTGGGCGGATTGGGAGGGCTTGACGCCCAGGCCTGCACGGTGGAGTCTGTCACCCTGGACCTGTCGGGATTGGGCAACGCCACCGTCAACGCGCGCAATAGCGTCAACCTGACGCTGTCGGGCATGGGCTCGGTGACGGTGCTCGGCAAGCCAGCCAACCGCAAGGTGGCCCTCGATGGCCTTGGCAAGGTCAACTGGAAGTAAACCTGCCCGCAGCCCGCTGCGGCGGGAATATCGGAACGATCCAGATTCTGTGCACGAGACATGAAAAAAATACTCCTTGTGACGCTGCTTGCCATTGGCCTGCAATTGGGCCTGCAGACGACCGCCCGGGCCGGCTTTGCGGAGGGCGCGAGCGCCTATAACGCCCGCAATTACGCGCTGGCATTGAAAGAAATCAGTCCGCTGGCCAAGGCCGGCAATCCGGACGCCCAGCACCTGCTGGGGCTGATGTACTACATGGGCCGCGGCGTCACGCGTGACTACAAGCAGGCCTTTGCCTGGCACATGAAGGCAGCCGGGCAGGGCAAGGTCGATGCGCAGTATGTGGTCGGCGCCATGTATTACACCGGCAACGCGGTGCCGCAAGACCAGAAGCATGCGGTGACGTGGTTTCGCAAGGCGGCCGAGCAGGGCCATGCCGAAGCCCAGCATGCGCTCGGGCTGATGTACCGCTACAACGTGGCCGGCGTGCCGCAGGATCCGGTGCTGGCCTATATGCTGTACAACCTGGCGGCGGCCGGCGGCCATCGCAACGCGGCCGACCAGCGCGCCGCGATCGCCAAGAAGATGACGCAAGAGCAGGTCGAAGAAGCGCAGGCGCTGGCGCGTACCTGGAAGGTCGGCAGCAGCCTGCCGACGGTGTCAAAGACCGGCGCCGGTATGTGATTTGGCGAACTGTGGCGAAAGCCATTGCAGTCCAGCATGAGCTTTAACGCATGGATTGGAGTCAGCGATGGCGAATGTAGAATTTGCGATAACGACTGAAGTGCCCGTATCGACAGAAGAGGCCTGGGCCTGGTCGACGTCGCTCCAGAGCGTGCGCGCCGAGATGCGGCCCCTGCTCAAGCTGGTATTCCCCAAGGGGATGACCGATATCGGGGCCAATACCATGCTGGGCAAATCGCTGGGTCGTTGTCAGTTCCTGCTTTTCGGTATTTTCCCGGTTGATATGTCGAAGCTGACTTTTACCGAGATCGTGCCGGGCCACCGCTTCGTCGAACAATCGCAATTGCTCTCGATGCAGGCATGGCGCCACGAGCGCGTGATCACGCCAGGCGCCGACGGACGCGGCGCCCTGATCACCGACCGCCTCGCGTTCTCTCCCCGTTTCGCCACGCCGGTCGTGCGCGCCATGGTCAAGCTGCTGTTTTCCCACCGCCACAAGATGCTGGGCCGCGCATTGGGCGTCAAAGATCAGACAATTGCTCAAGGTAAAGCTGCTACCCGGCCTGAAACCGCGCGCCGCGACCGGTCCGCGTGGTAGGCTTCGGCCTCTACCCACTCGCATGCGCCTGTTAAGCACTGGCGCGGCGGCAATTTGGAGCTTGTATGTTGATTGCCACTCACGGCGGCAAATTCCACGCGGATGATGCGTGGGCGGTCGCCGTCCTGAAGGTGCTGTTCCCCGCGGCGGATATCGTCCGTACCCGCGAGCAGGCCAGGATCGATGCCGCCGACTTCGCGATCGACGTCGGCGGGGTCTGGGACCCGGCCTCAGGCCGCTTCGACCATCACCAGAAGGAATTCGATGCCACCCGCAGTTCTGGCGTGCCGTATGCCAGCGCCGGCCTGGTATGGCGTGAGTATGGCGCGCAATGCGTCGCCGCCCTGGCCGAGCGCCACACCGGCGAGCGCCTGAGCGACGACACGGCCCAGCAGATCGCCTATGCGATCGATGCCGATATCGTGCAATACCTCGATTTATCCGACGTGGGCGTCGCCAAGAATGCCCCCGGCAGCTATGGCTTGTCGGCGGTGGTGTCGGGATTTAACCCTGGCTGGCTCGACGAACAGCGCCTGGGCTACGGCGAAGCGGTAGACACCTATCGTATGGGCCAGTTCATGCGCGCGCTGGAATTCTTGACCGACATCATGGGCAATGCCGTGCGCTACCGCGTCGGCGCCATGCTGGCCGTGGTCCAGGTGCGCCAGGCCGAGGTGCTCGAGGACGGCAAGCTGCTGTTCCTCAAGAATGCCGCGCTGCCCTGGAGCAGCGTGGTGCGCAAGGAAATGCCGAAGATCCTGTTTGTTATCAGCCACAGCCTGACTGAGCAGCGCTATATCCTGCATACGGTGTCGGTCGATACCGAGAGCTTCGACGCCCGCGCCGATCTGCCGGCATCGTGGGCAGGTTTGCGCGAGGCTGAGCTGGCGGCCGTGACCGGTGTCGAGGACGCCGTGTTCTGCCACACCGGCCGCTTCATCGCCGCCGCCCGCAGCTATGAGGGCATTCGGCGCATGGCGCGCCAGGCGCTCGACGAGGTCGCGCAATAAGGCACATCCTGGCGGTCTCCCGTACAATTGCGGTTTTAGTAACACGGGAGCAACACCAATGCGCGCCATCGAGATCACCCAGCCCGGCAAGCCGGACGTCCTGCAACTGTGCGAACGCCCGACCCCGGTCCTGAAGGCCGGCGAAGTGCTGATCAAAGTCCACGCCGCCGGCATCAACCGCCCCGACGTACTGCAGCGCCTGGGTAAATACCCTGTGCCGCCCGGCGCTTCAGATCTGCCGGGCCTGGAAGTGGCGGGCGAGATCGTCGACGGCGACCTGAGCGGCAGCGATTTCAAGAAGGGTGACCTGGTGTGCGCATTGGTGCAGGGCGGCGGCTATGCCGAATACTGCGCTGCGCCGCTCGAGCAATGCCTGCCGGTGCCGGAAGGCCTGAGCGCCCTCGAAGCCGCCACCTTGCCAGAAACTTATTTCACCGTGTGGAGCAATGTATTTGACCGCGCGCAGCTGGCCGAAGGCGAGAGCCTGCTGGTGCAGGGCGGCAGCTCGGGCATCGGCGTCACCGCCATCCAGTTGGCAAAAGCGCTGGGCCACCGCGTGTTCGCCACCGCCGGCACCGAAGATAAATGCCGCGCCGTCGAGGCGCTGGGCGCCGAACGCGGCATCAATTACCGCGACGAGGATTTTGTCGCAGTGGTCAAGGAACTAACGGGTGGCAAAGGTGTCAACGTGATTCTCGACATGGTCGCGGGTGATTACGTGGCGCGCGAGATCGATTGCCTGGCCGACGACGGCCGCCTGGTGGTGATCGCGCTGCTGGGTGGCGCGCGCGCCGACATCGACATGGGGCAGGTGCTGCGCCGGCGCCTGCACATCACCGGCTCGACCCTGCGTCCGCGTCCGGTGGCGTTCAAGGCTGCAATCGCGCGCCAGTTGCGCGAACACGCCTGGCCGTTGTTCGTGCAAGGCAAGATCAAGCCCGTGGTGCATAAGGTGTTCCCACTGGCACAGGCGGCCGAGGCCCACGCGCTGATGGAGTCCAGTACCCACGTCGGCAAGATCGTCCTGCAAGTGCTGGCAGACTGATAGAAATAACACGATGAAGCGCGCCGGCGGGGCCAGGACGGTCCTGTCACGGCGCATCCGGAGGCGGTCCAGGGGCGGGGCTTGACAGCTTACCTTTGTTTGACCGCCATATGAACGACCGCTAGAATAGCGGGTTATTTGACATGGGGTAGTATGCGTCCCAAACTGGTCGTAGGTAACTGGAAGATGAACGGCAGCCGTGCAGGTAATGCAGAGCTGCTGCAAGGTATTCTCGCTGGATTGACGGACAAGGGCGCTGCATGCGCCGTGTGCGTGCCGGCTCCTTACCTGTTCCAGTGTGAACAGCTTCTCGCGGGCAGCGCGATGGCCTGGGGCGCGCAAGACGTCGCGACCGAGCCGTGCGGCGCCTTCACTGGCGAGGTATGTTCCTCGATGCTGCAGGATTTTGGCTGTCGTTACGTGATCGTCGGTCACTCCGAGCGCCGCGCCTACCATGGCGAATCGAATGATTTAGTAGCAAGTAAGACCAAGGCGGCGCTGGACGCCGGCCTGACCCCGATCGTCTGTGTGGGCGAAACGCTGGCCCAGCGCGAAGCGGGCGCGACCGAGCAAGTGGTCGGCGCCCAGCTCGACGCGGTGCTGGAACTGGTTGGCGCGGATGCGGTATCACGCCTGGTCGTTGCCTACGAGCCAGTGTGGGCGATCGGCACCGGCAAGACGGCGACGCCGGCGATGGCGCAAGAGGTGCATGCCTTCCTGCGCCAAAAGCTGCGCGACTGCAACGCCGAAGCGGCTGAAAATGTACAAATCCTTTACGGCGGGAGCATGAAGCCGGAGAATGCAGGCGATCTGATGGCGCAAGCGGATATCGATGGTGGCTTGATCGGTGGGGCGGCATTAAAGTCGACTGATTTCCTCGGGATTATTCATTCCGTATAATATTTAGTCATGGCATCACAAATTTTCGAATATTTTGAAAATATAAGAAATTTAAAAACGTTGTTTTAAACCTTGGAATGGAATTGCAATGATCTGGTTCAATTTGATTATCGTCGTGCAGGTTGTTTCGGCCCTGGCCATTATCGGCCTGGTCCTGATGCAGCACGGTAAGGGCGCCGACATGGGCGCGGCCTTCGGTTCGGGCGCATCGGGCAGCCTGTTCGGCGCATCCGGTTCGTCGAACTTCCTGTCGAAGTCGACCGCCGTAGCGGCCGCGATCTTCTTTGGGTCGACCCTGGCGCTGGCCTATATCGGCAACAGCGGCAGCAGTGGCGAAAGCGGCGGCGGCGTCATGGGCCGTGTGACCGTGCCTTCGAGCCAGGCTCCAGCAACCGGCATCCCTGGTGGCGCCCCGGCGCAGACCGCGCCGGCCGACGTGCCGACCCTGCCGGCAGGCAGCGCCGCACCAGCGGGCGCTGTCCCGGCGACCCCGGCGCCAGCAGCTCCGGCACCAGCACCAGCGGCCCCGGCGCCGGCGACTCCTGCCCAGTAAGTAATACCCGGCGCGGCACCCGCGCCACACCAGATGGTCAAAAACGCGCCGTTATCCGGCGCGTTGTCGTTTTTAGGCGTAGAATGCGGCGGCGCGTGGCTGATGTGGCAAGCCATCCGGTGCGTGACCTTTGCAATATTGACGCACACCCTGTTTTGGAATGTGTCGCTGTTTGGTGAGAATAATTGATGAGCCATCGATTATTCGGCGACATGATGCAAAAAATTCGCAAATATCCTTGTGATTACGCAATTTGAGCATTGAAAAGACATGCTAAGGCAGGGTAAAATACTGGTCTCCAGCCGACGTGGTGAAATTGGTAGACACGCTATCTTGA
>Ga0265797_10009198_pt1 | contig 12933 bp, 13 predicted proteins | sample P2T30metagenome_FD_192433 | JGI IMG/M metagenome (GOLD analysis project Ga0265797, IMG submission 192433) | Plant litter microbial communities from East Loma Ridge, Irvine, California - P2 T30 | ecosystem: Environmental > Terrestrial > Plant litter > Unclassified | place: USA: California... | reverse complement strand
GCTGACGATGGCGATGTGGGTGCGCACCTGGTGCTCGGCCGCGTCGCCGTCGCCGTCGGCGACCGCGCGCGCGGCCGCGACGTGGGCGTCGAGGGTGCCCGGCCAGGGGACGGCCGGTGTGAGGCCGAGGTCGGCGCGCCCCCCCAGGATCTCGCGGACCGGGGCGGCGAGCTCGGCGTACAGGAGGTTGCCGCTGGCGGTGAGCAGCAGCGAGTGGAACGCGACGTCGACCGCGAGGTACTCGGACGAGTCGCCTCGCCCGGCCCGGCCGAGGTCGTCGAGCTCGGAGGCGAGGCGCACGAGACCCGCCCGCTGGTCGTCGGTGGCGTTCCGGGCCGCGAGCCGGGCGGCGACCGGCTCGAGCGCGGCGCGCAGCTCCATCAGCTCGACGAGGTGCCGCTGCCGCAGCGGGCCGGCCAGGGTCCAGCGGATGAGCTGCGCGTCGAGCACCCGCCACGACGCCCGTGGCTGCACGGTCATCCCCACCCGTCGGCGCGACCGGATCAGGTCGAGCGACTCGAGGACGCGCACCGCCTCGCGCACGGACGTCCGGGACGCCCGGAACTCGAGCTCGAGCGCGGCGAGGGTGAGCACGGTGCCCGCGGGCAGGTCGCCCGAGGCGATGCGGCCGCCGAGGGCGTGCACGAGCCGGGCGTGCGTCCCCTCGGGCCCGGGGCGAGATGTCATGAGGGTCATCCTGTCGTAGGCCGCGAGCTCGGCACGACTTGAAAAGTACTACCTTTGATGGCACCCTGGCCTTCACCGCGGTCGCGCACCTCCTGTGCGCCTCGACCGCGGACTCGACGGGCGCAGCCCACGGTATTCAACGGAGAAGATCGACATGGACGACTGGACACAGACCCTGGGGGCGGCACCGCTGCTCGCGATCGCCGCGGGGGCGATCGCCTTGATCCTGGTGCTCGTCATCAAGTTCAAGCTGCACGCGTTCCTCACCCTCGTCATCGTCGCGGCGCTCACGGCCCTCGCGACGGGCATCCCCACGGGCGCCATCGCCGACCTGCTCGTCACGAGCTTCGGCAGCACCCTCGGCTCCGTCGCGCTGCTCGTCGGGCTCGGGGCCATGCTCGGGCGGCTCGTCGAGTCGTCGGGCGGCGCCCGGGTGCTCGCCGACCGCATGGTCGACGTCTTCGGGGAGAAGCGCGCGCCGTTCGCCCTCGGCCTCGCCTCGCTGATCATGGGCTTCCCGATCTTCTTCGACGCCGGCCTGATCGTCATGCTGCCGATCGTCTTCGCCGTGGCCCGCCGCATGGGCGGCAAGTCGCTGCTGCTCTACGGCATCAGCTCCGCCGCGGCCTTCTCGGTCATGCACGTGTTCCTGCCGCCGCACCCCGGCCCGGTCTCGGCGACCGAGCTGCTCGGCGCCGACCTCGGCATCGTGCTCGTCGCGGGCCTCGTCATCGTGTTCCCCGTCTGGTACGTGTCGGGCTACCTGTGGGCCAAGTACGTCAACAAGCGCATCCCGCTGCCCGTGCTGTCCCTCTTCGGCAGCGAGAAGGACGACGTCCACGCCGCGAACCCGCCCAAGGCCGGCACGGTCATGGCCGTCCTCGCCGTCCCGCTCGTCCTGATCCTGCTGAACACCGGGCTCAGCTCGCTCGGCTCCGTGGGGGTCGTCGACCCCGACGCCACCTGGGTGCAGGCGCTCGTCCTGATCGGCACCAGCGGCATCGCGCTGCTCATCTCCGTCCTCGTCGCGGCCGTCGTCCTGGGCCGGGCCCGCGGCGTCGGCGGCAGTGCTCTCGAGAAGGTGCTCGACAGCGCGCTCGGCCCGATCTGCTCGGTCGTGCTCATCACCGGCGCCGGCGGCATGTTCGGCGGCGTCCTCCGCGCCTCGGGCATCGGCGACGCCCTCGCCGACGTGCTGGGCGACCTCGGACTGCCGGTCATCGTGGCCGCGTGGATCATCGCCGCGATCCTCCGCCTCGCCCAGGGCTCGGCGACCGTGGCCCTCGTCACCGCCGCGGGCCTCGTGGCCCCGGCCGTCGCCCTGGCCGACCTCAACGCCGTCCAGCTGGCCGCCGTCGTGCTCGCCACGGCTGCGGGCTCGGTCTTCGCCGGCCACGTCAACGACTCGGGCTTCTGGCTCGTCGGCCGGCTGATGGGCATGGACGTGAAGACCACCCTGCGCGTGTGGACCGTGCAGCAGGGCGTCGAGTCCGTGCTCGGCTTCGCCGCGGCGCTGCTCGTCTTCGCCGTCGGCTCGCTGGTCTGACCGACCGCCCGGGCCGTCCCGACGGCCCGGGCCGTCCCGACCGCATCGACCACGCCGACCGTCCGGACCGCCCGGAACCACCAAGGAGAACCATGACCTCGTCCCTGTTCGACCTCACCGGCCGGCTCGCCCTCGTGACCGGCTCCTCCCGCGGACTCGGTCGCTCGTTCGCCCTGGCGCTGGCGGAGGCGGGGGCCGAGGTGATCGTGCACGGTCGCGACGCCGGTGCGCTGCGCGAGACCCAGGACGCCCTCGAGGCGGCCACGGGGACGCGGCCCGCGACGACGGTCTTCGACGTCACCGAGGCCGCGTCCGTCGAGGCGGCCGTCGGGGAGCTCGTGGCCGAGCACGGCGTGCCCGACGTCCTGGTCAACAACGCCGGCGTGCAGAAGCGCGCGCCGTTCACCGAGTTCCCCGTCGAGGACTGGGACGCCGTCGTCGCCACCAACCTGTCGAGCGTGTTCTACGTCTCGCGGTTCGTCGCGCCCGGCATGGTCGAGCGCGGCTCGGGGAAGATCGTCAACGTCGCGAGCGTGCAGTCGATGCTGGCGCGCGAGACCATCGCGCCGTACTCGGCGAGCAAGGGCGGGGTCGCCCAGCTGAGCCGCGGCATGGCGGCCGACGTGGCCCGGCACGGGGTCCAGGTGAACACCCTGTCGCCCGGCTACTTCGCGACCGAGATGAACACGGCCCTCTGGCAGGACGAGACCTTCGACTCCTGGCTGCGGCAGCGCACGCCGGCGCGTCGCTGGGGCCGCGTCGAGGAGCTCACGGGGACGCTGATCTACCTCGCGTCGAGCGCGAGCGACTTCGTCTCGGGGCAGAACATCTTCGTCGACGGCGGCATGACGAGCGTCGTCTGACGCGCGTCGTCCCCGTGCGTCGTCCGACGAGCACGCAGAACCGACCCGCCCACAGAGGAGAACGACCGTGAAGACCATCCAGATCGACTCCGCGACCGTCCTGACGGAGCGCGAGGTCCCGACGCCCGAGCCCGGCGAGGGCGAGGTGCGCCTCCGCGTCGACTTCGTCGGCATCTGCGGCTCCGACCTGCACTACTACTTCGAGGGTGCCAACGGTGCCTTCGTCGTCGAGGAGCCCCTCGCCCCCGGCCACGAGCTGTCGGGACGCGTCGACCTCGACCCGAGCGGCGAGTGGGCACCCGGGACCCCCGTCACCGTGCACCCTGCCCGGTTCGGCACCCCGACCGAGGGCACCGAGGAGGCGCCGCACCTGTGGCCCGGCGGCTCCTACCTGGGCAGCGCCTCGACGCACCCGCACACGCAGGGCGCCCTCAGCGAGTACCTCGTGGTCGACGCGGGCATGCTGCGGGCGCTGCCCGCCACGCTGCCGCTCGAGCGCGCGGCCCTGGCCGAGCCGCTCGCCGTCGCCCTGCACGCGGTGAGCCGGGTCGGCGACGTCCGGGGCGCACGGGTCCTCGTCTCCGGGGCCGGCCCGATCGGCCTGCTCGCCGCCGCCGCGGCCCGTGCCCGCGGTGCGGCGCACGTGACCGTCGTGGACGTCCTGCCCGAGCCCCTGGCCAGGGCGCTCGCCGTGGGCGCCGACGAGGTCCTCCGGCTCGGGGAGGACGCCGTCCCCGCCGACTCGTTCGACGTCGTGCTCGAGTGCTCGGGCGCCGCGCCGGCCGTCAGCGCCGCCTTCGTCGCCGCCCGTCGCCTCGGCGTCGTCGCGCAGGTCGGGATGGTGCCGGACGTCGCCCGCCCGGTCAACCTCGCGCCCGCGATCTCGAAGGAGCTCACCGTGCTCGGCGTCTTCCGGTTCCGGGACGAGATCGACGAGGCCGTGCGGATGCTCGACGCCGACCCGTCGCTCGGCGCGGTCGTCACGCACGTCGTCGACAGCGCCGACGCGGCCCGGGCCTTCGACGTCGCCCGGGACTCGTCGGTCAGCGGCAAGGTGCTCGTCGCCGCCTGGCCCGACAGGCCGTAGGAGGCGCCGGTCGCACCACGGGACGGGGTCGGCGAGCCTCGTCCCGCCCCGCAGGGGGAGGATGGAGGCATGCGCGCCGTCACCGTCCCCGTTCCCGGAGGGCCCTCCGCCCTCGTCGTCAGCGAAGTCCCCGAGCCCGTCGCCGGCCCCCACGAGGTCGTGATCGACGTCGCCGCCGCGGGCGTGAACCGCGCCGACGTCTCGCAGCGCGAGGGGCACTACCCGTCGCCGGCCGGGGCGCCCGCGTGGCCGGGGCTCGAGGTGAGCGGCACCGTCGTGAGCGTGGGCAGCGAGGTGACGGGCGCCTCCCTGGGCGACTACGTCCTGGCGCTGCTGTCCGGCGGCGGCTACGCCGACCGCGTGGCCGTCGACGAGGGCCTGCTGCTGCCCTACGCGAAGGGGCTCGACCTGGTCGAGGCGGCGGGGCTGCCCGAGGCGCTCGCGACCGTGTGGTCGAACGTCTTCATGTCGGCCGGGCTGCAGCCGGGCGAGACGCTGCTGGTCCACGGCGGGTCGAGCGGCGTCGGGTCGATCGCGATCCAGCTCGCCGTGGCCCTCGGCTCCACCGTCTACGCCACCGCCGGCTCGGCCGAGAAGACCGCGTTCTGCGAGCAGCTCGGCGCGGCCCGCGGCATCGACTACAAGCAGGAGGACTTCGTCGAGGTCGTCCACGAGCTCACCGACGGGCGCGGCGTCGACGTCGTGCTCGACCTCGTCGGCGGCGACTACCTGGCGCGCGACGTCGAGGCGGTCGCCCCCGGGGGCCGCGTCATGGTGATCGCGACGCAGGGCGGCACGGCCGCGACGATCGACGTGGGGCGGCTGATGGCCGCGCGCGCACGCATCTGGGGCACGACCCTGCGTGCCCGCCCCCTCGAGGAGCGGCGCGCGATCATGGCCGAGGTGCGCGAGCACGTCTGGCCGCTCGTCGCCGCCGGCACGGTGCGCCCGGTGCTCGACAGCGTCTACCCGCTCGAGTTCGCCGCGACCGCCCACAAGCGCATGGAGTCGGGGCAGCACCTCGGCAAGATCGTGCTCGCGGTGCGCTGAGGGCCGTGCGCCCGGTCGATGTCAGTCCTCGTCGTCGTCGCCGGGGATGTGCACGTCGGCCACGGACACGTTGACCTCGGCGACGTCCATGCCGACGAGCTGCTCGATGGCGGCCGCGACGGACTCGCGGACCTGGTCGGCGACCTGGCTGATGGCGACGGGGTACTCGACGACGATCGTGACGTCGGCCGCGACCTGGGTCTCGCCGACCTCGACGCGGACTCCCTGGCCGAGGTCCGTGCTGCCGACGACGTCGCGGAGGGCGCCGAAGGCGCGGGCCGCCCCGCCGCCGAGGGCGTGCACGCCGGGCACCTCACGGGCGGCGATGCCCGCGACCTTGGCGACGACGGCGTCGGCGACGACCGTGCGGCCGGGCGTGGGGCCGTCCGTCGCGAGGCCGGTCGGCGTCGTGGCGGCGGTGGGGGTGGTCGGGGTGGTGTCGGCCATGGTGGCTCCGTTCTGCGAGAGGCTGGTGTAGTCATGGACGAGACGCACGACGCGACCTGATCGTCACGGAATCCGTCCCAGTCGTTCCATCGAACGCCCTGCCGGGGCTCGCCGCACAGAGGAGGCACCGTGTCGATCGACCTCACCGAGGCTGCCGACGGCACGCTCGCGTCCCGTGCCGCGGAGGGCGACGAACGGGCCTTCGAGGTGCTGCTGCGGCGCCACCTCGGGCTGATGACCGCCTACGCGACGCGGCTGACCTCGTCCCGGGCCGACGCCTCCGACGCGGTGCAGGAGGCGTCGATCACCATCTGGCGTGAGCTCCCGGGCCTGCAGACCCCCGACGCCGTCCGCGGCTGGATGATGACGATCGTGTCGCGCAAGGCGTTCGACCTGATCCGTCGTCGCCGTCCCGCCGCCGACGTCGACGAGCTGGAGGTGCCCTCGACCGACGGCGCCCACGACGACCCCGAACGGCGGGCACAGTCGTCCGACGCGATGGTCGCGCTGCGCCAGGCGCTCGACCGGCTGCCCGCCGCCCAGCGCCGCGTGTGGACCATGCGCGAGGTCGGCGGCGAGTCGTACGCTGACATCGCGGAGCGGACCGGCTCGTCCGTGACCGCCGTGAGGGGCCAGCTCGCCCGTGCCCGAGAGTCACTGACCCGAGAGATGGAGGCCTGGCGATGAGCGACCCGACGCCCTTCTCGCCCTCCGCGCAGCCGAGCGACGGCCCCGCCGAGGGCCCGCTGACGGGCGTCGGCTCGGGCTCGGGGGCCGACTCGGTCCCGACCGAGCGGCTCGCCGACTACCTCGACGCCGGCCGTGAGCCGTACGACCCGCTCATCGAGGACGACCCCGAGTGCCTGGCGCAGCTCCTCGCGCTCGAGCGGCTGCGGGCGCTGTCGTCCGAGCTCGTCGAGAGCGACGTCGCGACGGCTCCGGCACCCGACCCGTCGTGGATCGCGAGCGTCATGGACCGCGTCCGGCTCGAGTCGCGCACGGGGCGCGACATCCCGCTCGCGTCGCCCGACGTCCGCAGCACCCTGCACATCACCGAGGGCGCGGTGCGCTCGCTCGTCCGCGAGGCCGGCGACGCGGTGCCGGGTGCCGTCGTCATCTCGTGCGGGCTGGCCGGCGACGTGGGCGTCGTCGACGCGCCGATCAGGGTCGACGTGGCGGTGAGCGTCGTCTACGGCGCCGACCTGCGGCGAGTCGCCGAGCTCGTGCGCGAGGCCGTGTCCGAGGCGCTCGCTCGGCAGACCGAGATCGTCGTCGAGTCCCTCGACGTCACCGTGCGCGACGTGCACCTCGAGGCCCGAGAGGCAGGACTGTGATGGACGACCCGACGATCGACGAGCGTGCTGGTACGGGCGCAGGCACGGCCGCGGGTGCGGCCGCAGGCCCGGCCGTGGGTGCCGACGGCGTCGCGACCGTGCCGCAGGACCGGCTCGACGACCTCGCGCTCGAGCTCGGGGCGCTGGCGGCGGAGACGGACGGCGTCGCCCGCGTGCACGCCCGGCCTGGTGCGGTCGAGATCGCCCGCCAGGCGCTCGGCGGACTCCGGGCAGCCGTCGCCAGCGTGACCGGTGCGGCCGGCGCGGTCGTGACCGGTGCCGCCGCGGCCGGCGTGCCCGCCTCGGCCGGCGCGGCCGACGGGACCCCGGGTCGGCCGAGGCCGCTCGTGACGCTCGCCGTCACCGACGACGAGACGCGGGTGGTGCTCGACCTCGCCGTGGACGACGCCGCCTCGGGGCCGGCGGTCGCGCGGGCGGTCGCGGCTCGCCTCCTCGGGCACCTCGAGGCGCAGCAGCTGCCGGCCCCGACGATCGACGTCCGCATCGTCGGCACCTCGTCGTAGCCGGGGGCGGACAGCGCGGGGAGGCGCGCCTACCGTCGAGGGGACCACGACCGACCGAGGAGGTCACCATGAGCAGCGTCCCCATCACCCCGCAGAACCCCGACTCGAACCCCGACGACGCCCAGAAGTGGGACCAGGTGCTGAAGGGCGAGGACTACGACCTCGACGCCGACGGCTCGGTCGACGACGACGTCGAGCAGCGCGCCGACGACGCCCCGACGCAGGCGCCCTCGCCCGACCAGGTCTGAACCGCGTCGACGAACGCACGGGACCGCCCGCCGTCCCCGACGACGGGCGGTCCCGTGCCGTGTCCCACGGCGGCGAGCTACTCCTCCGAGACGCCCTTGCTGACGTCGGTCGGCGCGTCGAACGAGTCTCCGTCGAGCGCCTCGAGCGCCGACACGACGTCGTCGGGCGCGCCCTGCTCCCTCGCCGTGGCGATCAGGTCCTCCTTCGAGACCGGGTAGTCCACGCCGCTGAGGTACTTCTGCATCTGGATGGGGTTCGGGGTGTCGGCCATGACGGTCGCCTCCTTCATCTCGGGGTGGCCCGGCCGGGTCCGGCCGGGGTGTCGAGGTCGACCAGGTCTGTCGCCTCGACGTCGCGGCGCTCCACGGTGGTGGGCGCCTCGAGGTGGACGGCACCGCTGGGGACGATGCCCGCGCCTCCTCGTGCCTGCATGACGCGCCACTGGGCGGCGACGTCCTCGCCCGCGTGGTCGCGCGGCAGGTCGTCCCAGAACCCGAAGCCGCCGGCCTCGAGCAGGACGTCCCTGCGGTACAGCGCGCAGCCCCCGACCCAGGCCACCCGGTAGGCCTCCCAGCCGCCCTCGGGCACGTCGAGCCGAGCCGCCTCGTGGACGAGGTTCGCGGCGTTGTGCAGCCGCCAGCGGGAGAACGCGGGCGTGTCCCGACGGACGCGCTCGGGCAGCACCTCGCCGGACCAGAGCTCGAAGGCCTCCCGTTCGTGCGGCCGGACGTCGTCCAGGTACGACAGGCCCTGCACCGCCGAGCCGACGAAGCCGCAGCCGAGCCGGTCCAGGGCGTCGTGCATCCGGTGGAGAGCGCCGGGCTCGAGCCAGACGTCGTCGTCGAGGAACAGCACCTCGGGTGCCGTCGCCCGCTCGAGCAGCGACTGGCGGTGCTCGGCGAGGCCCCGACGCGGCAGGTGGACGTGCGTCTCGACGGAGCGTCCCTGCGCGCGCAGCACCCGCACCATGGCCTGCGCCGCCGGGTGCGCCCAGTCGGGCTCGCCCTCGGACTGGTCGCTGACCACGACCGAGAACGGCGGGTCGTCCTGGGCGGCGAGCCCGGCGAGCGTGACCGCCAGCTCTGCCGGGCGGTCGGCGGTGGGCACGAGCACGTCGACGAGCGCAGGAGGCGCCCCCTGCGCGTCGAGGACCGATCCCGACGCCGACGCCCACGCCCCCGACCAGCGCCGGCTGCCGCTCACGCGCGTCCCCGTCCCGGGCCGTCGCCGTCGGCGCCGGCACCGTGCGACTGGCGGATGCGGTCGACGATGCCCGTCGTCGAGTGGTCGGCGACGTAGTCGAGGATGCGCACCTCGCCGCCTCCCTCGACGACCGAGGCCGTCTCCTCGAGCATCTGCGGCGTGTAGTCGCCGCCCTTCGCGTAGAGGTCGGGTCGGACGCGACGGATCAGGGGGATCGGCGTGTCCGTGGCGAACGACGTGACGTAGTCGACGCAGCTCAGCGCGGACAGCACGCCGGCCCGGTCGGCCAGCGCGTTGATCGGTCGGCCGGGGCCCTTGAGACGCCGGGTCGAGTCGTCGTCGTTGAGCGCGACGACGAGCACGTCCCCGAGCTGCTTCGCCTGCGTCAGGTAGGTGGTGTGGCCTCGGTGCAGCACGTCGAAGCAGCCGTTCGTGAGGACGACGCGTCGGCCCGCCGCCCGCTCCTCGTCGAGCCGGCGCGCCAGCTCGTCCAGGCCCAGCATGAGGTCGCCGGTGCGGTCGACGTGCCCGACGAGGTCGTCCGTCGAGCACACGGAGGTGCCGAAGCGCCGCACGACGACGTCCGCCGCCGCCTGCGCCAGGTCGACGCTCGTCGTCAGCGGGAGGCCGGCTGCCCGTCCGACGGTCAGCGCGGCGACGAACGAGTCGCCCGCGCCGGAGGCCTGCCGCTCGCGCGCCCGACGCGCCCAGGTCCGGTGCTGCACCCGCGCCTCCTGCGGGCTGCCGTCGCCGCGGTCGAGGGCGACGTCGGGCTGGCCCGCCGTCGCGCCGTCGTGCACGAGCAGCATCGACCCGTCGTGGTCGAGCGTCGCGACGACGGCGCCCGCCCCCGAGCGCTCGAGCAACGAGGAGGCGGCGGCCTCGACGCGCTCGACGCGGACGTCGGTGGGCAGCGAGTCGCCGATCGCGATCCCCGCGAGGGCCCCGCTCTCGCCCGCGTTCGGCGTGACGAGGTCGGGCCGCAGCCGCGCCCAGGGAGCGAGGTCGTGCGCGTCGACCACGACGAGCGGCGGGCGGTCGGCGGCGGGCCGGGCGACGAGGGCGTCGAGCACGAGGCCGGTGAGGCACCCGGAGGCGTAGTCGCAGACGAGCTCGGCGTCGGCGCCGTGGGCCTGCGCGAGCGCGGCCTCGGCGAGCAGCGCGAGGGAGGCGGCCGGCGCGGGCTCCGACTCCACGTCGTCCAGCCGGATGAGCACCTGGTCGTCGACGAGCACCCGGTTCTTCGCGACGGTGGCACGGCCGCGCACGCGCACCACTCCCGTGGTGTCGACGCCGTGCGAGGCGAGCAGCTCGGTGAGCCGTCGGCCGGCCTCGTCGTCGCCGACGATCCCCGCGAGCCGCACCCGCGCGCCCAGGGCGGCGAGGTTGACCGCCGTGTTGGCGGCGCCGCCCGGCACGAACCGGCGGTCGGCCACCTCGACGACGGGCACGGGAGCCTCGCGCGTCATGCGCTCGGTCGTGCCCTGCCACCAGCCGTCGAGCACGAGGTCGCCGACGACGCTGACGACCGGGGCGGCGTCGCGCAGGGCGCGCACCACCTCGGGGCTCAGCCCCCGGACCTGGCCGAGGTCGATCGGGCCCGCCACGTCAGTCGCCCTCGGCGGGGGAGGAGGGGTGCACGCGGGGCTCGGCGTCGTCCTCACCCCTGCCGGTGCCGGTGTGCGCCGTGTCGTCGGGGTCGCCGCCCTCGGCGGGCTCCTGCGGATGCCGGGTGCGGCCTGTGGAGGTGCCGGTCGTGGCGGCGCCGTGCGGCGCCTCGGCCGAGTCCTGGCCCCCGACCTGGTCGCCCGCGGCGAGCGGTGCCGAGGAGGTGCCCCGCACCTCCTGGTGCCCGCCGTCGGCCGCGAGCACGGGGACCCCGTAGTGCACGACCTTCGTCAGCGTCAGCTCGTCGAGCAGCTCGGGGCCGTAGCCGAAGCCGGAGCCGCTCTCGCCGCGCGGCTGGGCTGATCCGCCCGGTGCTCCGCCGAAGACGGCGTTGATCTTGACGGTGCCGACGGGCAGGTCGGCCAGAGCCCGGTTCGCGTGCGCGATCGAGCCCGTGAGCACGGTCGCCGCGAGCCCGTGGCGGTCGTGGCAGGCGAGGCGCAGGGCCTCGTCGAAGTCGTCGACGACCTGCACGGGGGCGACGGGGCCGAAGGTCTCCTCCTGCATGATCGTCATGTGCGGCCGACAGCCCGTCAGCACCGTGGCGGGCCACCACGACCCCGGGCCCTCGGGGGTCGTGCCGCCGATCTCGACCGTCGCCCCGTCGGCGACGGCCTCGTCGACCTGGCGCTGCACCTCGGCACGGAGGCGGGCGTCGACGAGCGGGCCCATCTCGAGCCGGTCGTGGCGCCGGGCCGCCTCGGCGACGAGCGCCTCGACGAAGGCGGCGGCGACGTCCCGGTGCACGAAGATGCGCTCCACGCTGGTGCAGATCTGGCCCGCGTTGGCGAACGAGCCGATCGCCGCCTGCTCCGCCGCCCAGACGGGGTCGACGTCGCCGTCGACGATGAGGGCGTCGTTGCCGCCGTTCTCGAGCACGACGTGGGCGCCGGTCAGCGCGGCCATGCGCGCGATGCGCCGGCCCGTCGCGGTCGAGCCGACGTGGGCGACGGCGTCGACGCCCGGCTGCTCGGTGAGCGCGGCGCCCACGCCGCCGCCTCCCGAGACGGTGACGAGCACGTCGGGCGGCAGCGTCTCGGCGAGCACGCGGCCGAGCAGCTCGCCGACGTGCGGGCAGCGCTCGCTCGGCTTGTGCACGACCGTGCTGCCCGTGACGAGCGCGGCACCGATCAGGCCGCAGGCGACGGCGACGGGGTCGTTCCAGGGGGTGATCGCCGCGACGACGCCCCGGGGCTGGTCGATCGTGAAGTCGGCGGACTCTCGGCCCCCGACGAGGCTGAGGCCGCGGTGCACGGGCCCGAGCTCGGCGTACTGGCGCAGGGTGTCGGCACCGGCGAGCACCCCGCCGAGGGAGTCGTCGAACGGCTTGCCGGTCTCGCGCTGGTTGAGCGCGGCGAGCTCGGCGGCGTGCTCGCGGAGGGCCGCGGCGGCGCCGTGCAGCTGGGCGCCGCGGTCCGCGGCGGGCGTGCGCTCCCAGTCGTGCTGGGCGGCCCTCGCCCGGCGCACGGCCTCGACGACCTCGTCGCGGTCGGCCTCGCGGATCTCGCCCACCGTCGACCCGTCGCTGGGGTCGAGGACGGTCAGCACGCCGCCGGCCGCCGACCTGCCGACGGCGGGGCCGGGCCGGTGGTCGTGCGCGTCGTCGGGCGCGACGTCGTCGTGCGGGCGCGCGTCGACGGCGTCGTCGGGGCGGGTGCCAGGGGCCCAGGTCGTCATGGAGGCGTCCTCTCGTGTCGGTGCTCGTGCCCTACCCCGGCTCGGCGCGCCTCACACGTGGTCGGCGTCGGGGTCGGGGTGCCGGGGGCGGACGGCGCAGGAGGAGGAGGAGGGCGAGGAGGAGGGCGTTTGGCCACGAGGCGCGCAGGGCAGGGGACCGACGAGAGAGAGGACCCCGTGCAGCCCGACACCACCGCACCCGCCCGTCCGGCACTCGCCCGCCCGGCCCCCGACCGTCCCGCGTCGTCCCAGCCCGTCCCCGGCCTGCCGGAGCTGCACCCGCGCTTCGACGATGTCCACGAGATCGCCGTCCTCCGTGGCGGAGGCATCGGCGACCTCGTCTTCGCCCTGCCTGCGATCGAGGCGCTCGCCGAGGCGTACCCCGCGGCCCGCCTCACGCTGCTCGGCTCGCCCGTCCACCGGGCCCTGCTCGCCGGACGTACCTCCGGCGTCGACGAGGTCGACGTGCTCCCCGTCGTCCCGGGCGTCGGCGACGCGTCGGGCACCGAGGTCGACGCCGTCGCCACCGAGGAGTTCGTCGCTCGCCACCGTGCGCGCCGCTACGACCTGGCCGTGCAGGTGCACGGCGGGGGACGCA
>Ga0265797_10009197_pt1 | contig 12934 bp, 17 predicted proteins | sample P2T30metagenome_FD_192433 | JGI IMG/M metagenome (GOLD analysis project Ga0265797, IMG submission 192433) | Plant litter microbial communities from East Loma Ridge, Irvine, California - P2 T30 | ecosystem: Environmental > Terrestrial > Plant litter > Unclassified | place: USA: California... | reverse complement strand
AGCACCGCAACCAACACCGCCTGGCCCGGCCGCACCTCCACCCCCTCCTCAACCACCACCAGCACCGGCGGCTCCTGCACCGCAACCCCCACCCTCACCACCGTGACGTTCAACGAACGCCGCGCCACAAATTTCGGCCAGACGGTCTACATCGTCGGCAGCATCCCGCAGCTCGGCAGCTGGGATGCAAGCAAGGCCGTCGCTCTCAGCGCTACCAAGTACACCAGCAGCGACCCGCTGTGGTTTGTTAGCGTGGGCTTGCCGGCTGGCCAGGCGGTCAAGTACAAGTATTTGATCAAGGCGCAGGATGGCAGCGTGGTTGTTTGGGAGAGCGATCCCGATAGGTCGTACGGTGTGCCGGCGAACTGTGCGGGTACGGCTACGCAGTCTGATACTTGGAGGTGAGAGTGAGTGGGCTGCGGTCGATTGGGTTGGATTGGATTGGATTGGAAGAGAAAGTGGATGGTGTCTTCCTAAGATGGAATAGGGGTGCTTCCTTGAAAAAAAAAAGCCATGATTTGCCTTTGATCGATTCCGAGTAACGAATTATGCATGTTATCGCGATTTGCCATCAAGGCAATTCCATCGGCTATTCTCATTTTGATGAGAATGAAGTTGCGATCGTTGACTTCCTTTTGTTCATTCGTGTCTTGCTGTCTGATACGCTGTCGCTGATTTTCTCCAAATCAATAAACTTTTCGAATGCTGAGAATTCTGACCAGATCAAACACATACTTGCGGGCCCGGCCTCGAATTTCATCTGGCGTGAAAACCCCCCTCAACAACGCCCTGTCATTGCAAGTAAGGGTTGTACGGCGTACCATGCTCCAGAGCATACTGGAGCAACTTCTTGTTCTCGCGCCAAAGACACCACTTGAGCAGCATCGCGCCAGCGACACAGCACCAAGCGCAGACAAACATCAAAATAAAAGCCATCAGGTACCGCGGCTCGTCCGACTGGACGAAGAAATAAGGGGCCATGACGTTGCCGAGCTGGCTCAGAATATTGTTCAGGGCGATGGAAGTCGTTTTCTTCTCGGGGTTCTTGGCCAGAGTGCCGGAGATCCAAGTTTGGATCAAGGGGTTTGCGCCGAAGAGCCCGACAATGTAGATGTAGGAGACGGCGTAGCGCGCGATGTGGTTGGTCGTCGCCATGCAGACGATGTAGCCGATGCTGGCAATCGCCACGGGGGTGCCCAGGTGCCAGCCTCGGTCGCCGAAGCGGTCCGAGGACCATGCGATTGAGACGGCGGCGATGGCTGCGCAGAAGTAGGGCGGGAACGTGATGACTAGGGTGATGACGCGAGAGTATCCGAAGCCGCGGACGATGGCAGGGTAGAAGTTCGAGAAGCCGTATGCCGCTGAGATAGCAATGTTCAGGAAGATGATGATCCACAGCTTGTAGTCCATCACGGACATTTTGAGGCCCTTCCAGATGGTGACCGTGGTTTCGCTATCGACGCCGGCTACAGTCACCTTGTCGGCGATCATCCTGACTTCTGCAAGGCGGCGCATGTCTTCCGTCATGGTCCACATGGTACTGCCGGTCCTAGAAGCCGGGTAATCGGGAAGAATGATCACAGCAGCTAGCCCAAAGACGGCGCCGCATATGGCCAGGACGATAAATAGCCACTGCCACCCGGCAACACCGTACTTGCCTTCGAGCGAGGAGAAAGTGGCGGCCGCGATGAGGCCAGACAATCCGTTGGCGATCGGTACGCCCGTAGCCATGAAAGCGACACGTACACCAAGCTCCTTACGAGTGTACCAACAACTCAATAGGTAAACAGCGCCAGGGAAGAGAGGTGCCTCTACCACGCCTAGGAAGAAGCGGACGATGAGGAGGCCGTTGTAGGATGTTACACCGCAGATCGAGGCCGCGACACCAGACCAGACGAAGGCGCAGCATCCGAGATAGACACTGGGGCGGATGTAAGGGATGATCATATTTGATGGGAGCTGGCCAAGCACGTAACCGGCACTGAGGATTGAGATGGCGTTGCCGAACTGGTAACCTGTAAGACCCAAATCCTGATCAAGTGTGCTGAGACGGGCTTGCCCAAGGGATGCTCTGTACAGATTGTCAATTAAGCGATGGCACTCATGGAACAGAAGTATGGTAGCTACCTGTCGAGATAATTGGTGACGTAGAGAATCCACAGCATTGGGACAAGAGTGAGATCGAGGCGACGGACCAGCTTCTTTTCCAGGTTTCTCCAGTCTGGAATTCCCAGGCGTTCAATGATCTCTTCGGGGCTTGGGAGGTCCTCTGCGCTCCTGAATTTCGGAGCTTCTTCCATCTGTTCAATACTGATGCCCTCTTTCTGGGAAGTGATGATGGCGTCGATGGCCGAGTTACGCCGTTCAGCTTCTTCTGGCGAGTTGTTGGTGCCGCCTTCAGACAACCGGTTCCCAGTCGTGGAGTCATTGCGGTTCGCCATTGTGTTCCAATTTGAGAGTGGAGGCCGCAGTGGTAACGACAAGTGCCAGCCGAGAGATGCAGTAAGGAGTTAAGATGTACGGCTGTAGTGGTGTGGTTTGGTGCAGACGCTTTAGGATCTGATGCAGGCTGATGGTGACGAGAACGACATTTATATCACATCGTCCCCATTCCTCAAGACAGCCCAGCGATCTCCGCAGTGCCACGCATTGGCGATGCCAGATCCCCACGGGGGACGGGGAAGATGTCGCATGCTCGTCAATGTCGACCGCGAGTGTGTCTAACCGGCCGGTAGCACAAGAAGTGGATGTGCATTCTTGGCTAATTCTTGGTCAAGTGTGCATGCTTCCCGTCGTTGAAGTCGGCCAGCAGGGGAGGTGACTGTGACGAAAGCCGGAAGTCGGCAGTCACTGGCCGACCACCGCGAAGTTGGTATGCCTGTCGCCAACAACATGTCATGCTCACAGCAGTGCCCCCCGTCTCTTGTTCGTCGCCATCTTTGTTCACCGTCGTGCTCCTACAGACCTGCACGCCGAAAGTCGTTGACGGTATGAACAGACCCTCGAGCGTCTCCACACACGGTCTTGAGTGGTGGTGTGGGCGGGTATCTCGTTCGTGCCAAAGGAATCCTGATTGCAATAGCGGAGCCGGGAGCCTTGGTATACATGCTTGAGATGGGGATTTCTCAGCCGGTGCCACGGAGCGATGTGCTCCAGGAAGGTTGTCAGCCGCGGATGAGCGGTGCATATTGTTCCGTCGCCACTTTTCGCATGATAAGTTTGACAACGTCGTATACTGGGGTAAGTGCTTTCAGTCCTCAAATTTCCGGAAAGATGAAGGTATGCCTTGTCAAGAACCAGAAATTCCGAGACGCCGAACATGATGTTCAAGAACAATACACGCCCTTTCTTGGAGATATCACCGCGACATGTCCCGTGGAATTGCCTAGTCGAAGGCGATATTATCTGCGGCGCCTGGGCATGCAAGGGTCGATTGAGCCAGAGTATACATGACGGGCACAAGGCCGATTGACCTGGCGGCAATGAGCGAGCGAGAGGGTATCCAGAAAACATCGAGTCGAAATACCTGAAATGGCATGCGCGACGGTGATGCCAGCTTCACCAGTCGCGCTACTGTAAGTCGGTAGCCTACCAGTGAGCGCACGCATATCTCTTCTCGAGTCTCTCACAAAATTAGGGAGTTGTTCCCTGGCCAAACCGCATCTATCGTTTTGTGAACTGTGATAGTGTGGCTAGCTCCGGTAGCTCTCTCTCTCACTGACACCTCACTGGGACCACCAAGAATTGCTGCCACACATAACACCAGGATGCTGAGAGGCTCGAGAGAGAACATCCAGAAACACCCAAGTCAACAGAAACAAATCAGCATCAACCGCCCTTACCGCCAATCGCGAAATGAAGCCATCTACACACAACACTCACACGCACGCGGTGGTAGGACCATCATTGTTGCGAACAACAACCGAAGTCATCCCCTCTCCTAGCCACCACGAGTTCTGGTCGATTATTCAACCCGTGAAAACCCGCGACCAAACACGCCCAATCAAACCAACAAAACCCCAGATTAGACTTCCCCGAATCTGCCCCGGCTTCCCCAGAAGAGAAGAGTGGAATCCCGACCCACATCACTTCACCCTCTCACATCGCCGCAGACCCTCACTAACAAATCAACAAGGGACTCGGACGATCAACCAGCGACGTCACCTCGAAAACGCAACGAGGGACCGGCGAATTTTTCGCTGCTAACTAATCGTTAGACCTCTCATCCGACCGCTATGGCGCCTTGTGACACGATTAGTTATTCCAGGGTCTGAGGTCACCGACTACTGCTTACGCTTACCTGATGGTTCGGGGTGTGATTAGTATGGTGTAATCTCTTTTATACTTCCTCTTGTTCCTCCCTCTCTCTCTCTCTATGATCCCAACCCACGTCAAAAACACACAAACCGCAAGTTGTTGTAACTAAGAACGATCGCGACCCCTCACGGACAAGACGAGAAGCGAACGCCAATCGCAAACAACACTACATCCAACCCCCCAACGGGCGCGCACATCCACAACCACCCCCAAAAACCATGCCCAAAAGTTCGTCCCTCCCCATCCACACCCAACACCCAAACCGTCCCCACTAACCCTCCCTTCCCAAAAAACAGTGCTCTCCCAAATCCTGCACATCAGCAGCAGCAGCGACACAAAAAAACCCACAAACCCCCCGCCCTCGTACGAAGAATCATCACATCCGCCCATGTCTTCGACGCGCCAACCCAAAGCCGTAGGCGGGCAGATGACCGAAGGCGTCGGGGTCTCGCGCGTGAAGCCCAAGGAGAGCAGGATGGACAAGTTCAAGCGCTACGTGGCCGCGGATGCGGAGAAGCAGGCGCGCGGGGACATTTGGGGCGGGAAGAGGGGGATGGGGGGACATGGTTGATTTCGTTTTGTTTAGAGAAGGGAATACCATGATATTGGAGTTTTTTTTTTGGCAGTTGATTGGCGCCGGGGGTGGAGTTTAGATGCATACACAAGACTGAATATAGAAAGAAACATAGATGATAAAGGCAATATACCCACTTTGGATTACACCTATATTCTACCCAACTGTGTTGCAATACTCGTTCAAAAACATCTCAAACTCCTAACACAACCCCTCCCCTCCAACTCAGCAATCCATTCCTCCACCCTCGCCCTCTTCAACCCTTCCCTGCCCGCAATCTCCTCAAAAGCATGCTCGCCATCAAAGTACCCCAAAAGCGAAGCGAACCTCTCCCTAAACTCCAAATCATCAACCGAAGCCTCGATCCTGCGCAGGGCAGCTTTCTGCTCAGGGCTAGGATGCAAAGGATCGGCAATAATGCGCGGAGGACACGACGAACCGGCAGAATCGTCGCCCTCGCGGAACCCCGAGTCGACGCTGCGCCCACTGCTCTGCGCATCTTCGGCAGAGCGACCTACACTTTCGCCGCGGCTTCGGTTCCGCGCTGACGATGAGCCTGGGATGCTGGTCGTGGAGCTGATGGCTTGGAGCGGCACGCCTGTAGGGAAAGCAGTCTGGTCCGAGGCAATACTACTGCCGTCGTCTGAGGCTGAGGCTATACTCCTCCGCACGCCCAGCAGTCTGGAAACAGGCATTGGTTTCGCGCCTGCTTGTCCTGCGGATGAGGAGGCAGCGGTCGTGTCGCTCGCGGAGCGCGTGCCGTGGCCGTGGGCCAAGAGGAGCGGATCGTCGCTTTCGTCTCCAGCGCTCAGCCTGCCTTCGCTGCGTTCATCGCTCCGTTCCTCGCTTCGCTCGGGGCATTGCAGCCATCCGACGGTTTTCAGCTGCGCGACTAGTTCGTGTCGCACGAGCCAGGCTAGGATTTCCATGTACGGCACGCGATGGTCGCGGCTTTGGATCAGGGCACCGTACTTGAGGGGCCGGCCGCCGAGCATGGCGAGCATAGTCTCCATGCTTGGGAGCGCTGGGAAGCGTTTGGCGTACTCGATTCCTAGTTTGCGAAGATTTCTGGTTTCCGAGGTCGTTGAGCGCTCGTTCCTTCTTCCGCGCGCGCTGACGACGTATAGATTCCTTGGATGCAAGGGTGTGATTACACGGGCTTTGCGCCATTTGACCAGGTGCTGGGCGAGGAAAATGATTGTTTTCTCTGGGATGCCGAGTTTGGTGGCTTGCTTTGCGAGAGATTTCGTGGGAGTGCTTTCTCGAATGAAATAGGAAAGGAGCGAAGCATCGCGGTGCTCATCCAGTGTGCGGACGAGATTCTCGCGACTGTCGAGAAGCAAGATGGTCGAAAGCGCGGTGACCTGGACTTCAGAATTCTCCGGCGATGGTTTGATAGGAATCTGAAGAGCCATCTCCATGCCGTCAAGTCGCAGACCGGCTATGTCGCCTAAGGAAACACGCGTGTAAACTTCTTGCAGAGCCCATGCGAGCTCGCTGTGAGACGAGAACTGCGGCCATAAGGTGGAGGCAGGCGTCTTCTCCGCGCGTCCTCTCTGTTTCATAGCGAGCAGTTTCCTGCTCTCAGTACTGACATAATTGCTCCGCTTCTGACAATACTTCAGCGCTTTGCTCAGCTTCTTCGCTACATGCTCGTACAACTCCGCTGTCTGCAGGATATTGGATGCATTCGCCGAGAGCGCGAAGACGACATGAAACATAGTCATCTGCTCCGCGACAGCGCCTGACGTGGTCGACGAGCTGTTCATGGAAGTGCCCAAGCTAGCAAGATTCCCATGCGAGTCGAAACTATCCGGCATATGCTTATAGCTACCAACCGACAAGTTCGCCGCACTCGCATTGTCAGGTGCAGTAATTGTGATGCCAGCGACGCTAGACGAGAGGTCCTTGACAGGGCTTTGCTGCTGGCTCTGACTTTGGCTGTCCTCGTCAATGGTATCGAAGCTGCTATCTTTGTGCAATTGACGTAGCGTCCTGTGAGCGGGACGAGCTTGCGAAGAAGCACCAGCATCGCCTTCGTCGCGGGCAGCCCAGGTCCCATCTTCCTTTGCGAAGACCGGAAGCCCGACAAAGGTAACGCCGTCGAGGCAGATCTCGAATTTCTTCTTCTCGCTCCATCGGCCTGGGCTGAGCAGTCTTTCTAGACTGCCGACTTCGTGGCTCAGCACCCTGCCTAGTGGGTCTGTTTCTTCGGTAGTCTCGTGGCAAATGGAAGGGTCGCTGGGGTTTTGTGCCCGTCCATGTCTGCGTACCGACGAGTCTGAATCGGTAGAGCAGTCGGAGTCGGAGTCATTGCCATCCGAGTAGGTGTACTCCTCGCGTGTCAAATGCTGAGAATCATCTTGTGGCACGGGAGGATAGTGAAAGACCAATTTAGGGCCAGGTCGTGAGCGGGTAATTAAGAGGACGGCGATGAGGCCATTGGCCCTTCTGGCGCCGTTCGAAGGAGAACCCATTGAGCATCGTTGCTGTCGATTGGCGTTACCTGCTCTTCAGATTCGCCACATTTTTGTAATGTACGGTTGGAAGTTGACGAGGCCTTGCGCCGCGTTCAAGTAAACGAGTTTACTCAGGTATCAGACTCACAACCCTAACCCTTAGTCACCAACTTTTGATGTGATCGATTTAATCAACTCAGACATCTCTACGGCGGACATTGTTTCAGCTATGGGCGCTGGTAGCTGGTTAGGTAGCCAATGAGGGGTTAATCCGCAGCATTTACAACCAAATCTCGGCATCTAAACTCAATCGCCCTGCTCAATCGAATGCTATCAATCGCGACCTCTGGCGTCAATCCCATGAAAGAGAGAGCTTGAGCGAAATCCAAATGTGAGACTCTGAAAGTGTATCTGCAATTTGTTCTGCTGCCTTCCTTTCGTACACGAGTTTTCTGCTCGCCGCATGGTGTCTAGTGGTCTGTCTGTCTGTAGATGTTCCACATCTCCCTATGAACATGCCAGAATGCATTGCTTTTGTTTGCCAAACTCCCATTTTTGCCTCGTCAAATGCCATTTGTATCCAATCATTCTCACTTGCTTTGCTTTTCTGCCGAGATCTTACATGCCCTTCATGTTGCGGAAGAAGTCCATCATACCGGTGAAAACAACGAGCAAGATACCACCGCCGGGGCCCAGTCTCAGCACCTTGGGGATGAAACCCTTGTAAAGCGCACCGAAGCCCTCCTCCTTCAAGACCGTTCCCAGCGCAGGGAAGGCCCAGTTGTACTTGGGCACTTGGCCGGGGATCTTAGTGGTGTTCTGGATCCTGCTCTTCACGACGTCGAGAGGGGTGTTGAGGACTGTTCCGATGGTGCCGCCGATGGCGCCGGAGATCAGATCGTTGCGGACCTGGACCGATTTCTGGTTCGTGGGGTTCGCAGGCAGCATGGCGCGGACTTGGAAGATGCAGCCGAAGTAGCCGGCGTTCCACAGGATGTGGCGCCACATGGTGGATTCGAGACCCTGGTAGAGGGCGAGGGGGCCTTCGGCGCGGACGATCTTGCGGACGACGTCGAGGGGGCCGGAGTAGTTGGCGGCTTGCGCCTTGTCTGTTGTTGCAGCTGTTAGATTGCGATTCGCGGGATCGAGTGTCGTTCTGCGCGAAGCTTACCCTGCAGCCTAATCTTGACCAGCTCGAAGGGCACAACGACGAAGGCCTCGGTGGCACCAGCGGATGCGCCAGTCAAGATGGAGAGCGACTGGTTCATCTTGGCGACACCGAACATGTTCCTGTAGAACTTGCCCCACTCATCGTTGGCGGCGAACTTGGTGGCACGCTTGGGAGCCTCCATGAGGATGGGTGCCGAGATACCGCGGTAGAGGCGCGAGGCTCTAGATTGGTGTCAATTGTCCGTTCACGTCCAATCTTTTGTGCATGTCATGATATATCCATACCCCTCGTTCTTGACGATCTTCTTGATACAGTCCAGCATGCCGCTGTAGTGGTCCACGCCCGGAACAGGGACATGGCTCTGGATTTGACTGTTCGCATCGCGTCAGTTGGCCGTTTCTCTTGCTGTTTACCGAGATCGCGCGTGCGCGTGGACTCGAATGACAATCGAGTACCGTTGAGGCTTACACGCGGGTCTTGACGACATCCAGAGGGTACATGACCAGGATCTCGGACACACCGGCGACGGCGCCGGCCATGAACTGGTAGACGAAGGGAAGAGGCTTGGGGTCGGCCATTGTTGCGTGTCGCGTGGGGTTGGAGTGGAGTGGAGAGGTGTGTAAGGGAGCTCTACAGCGAGAGAGTTGAGCGAGTGTATGAGGGTGGAGGTGGAGGTGGAGGTGGAGGGAGGGAAGAGAGGTGGTGAGTGACGACTTTGTCGGGTTCGTGCTATCGCAATGGCTCACCCAACTTATCGGATGGGATGAATTTAGTAGTGTCGAGCTCGAGCTTGTGCCCACCGCGGCTAAACCAACCCCCGATAACGGCTCATCATTCTCCACTGGGGTAGGGTAGGGGCCAGTGCTTGGGTGGGTAATCTTGAACAAGCTGGTTAATCAACTTTGATTGATTCCTGCTTCTTGCCTTTCCCTTGACACCTAACTCACAGCCAAGTCAGAATTGACCTACTTGTCGAAATCGTCGCGAGAATCGGGTTTTATCCTAACCAGTACGCTGATATACTCGAGGTAACCTCAATCACTGGGTAAATATTGTATACCTACTTGTCGAGTCTCCAACTCGCGTGGCCTTGGCGACGGCAAGGGCTTGTCGTGCGAGGCTGATTTACTCGGAATGTTGCTGTCAACAAGCTGCGACTACGTCAAGGATGGCTTACATCGCTTGTTGCATACGATAGGTGTTTTCTCGCGATGAATCTCGGTGAGAATCGACCACCGAATAGTCTACCATCACGTCAGTCAAACGACGCGTCCAGCAATATTCAAAGCCTTCAATCGACCACTTGCATCCAAACAACAACCACAAGCTGAGCAAGATAAGTTACCAGCTATTTGTAAGCTCGATCCTGCAGGAAGCTCGCCTAATGGTCCAGCTCTATCTACAGTGTGTATATGTTCGAGTGGAATACCCACTTCTCTCACACTCCCTTCAAACCTCACAGATTACTGTTGTGCCATTTCACCTCGCTGAAATACGGAAACGGTATCGCCGAAAATGTCTACAACCACCCACTCCCCCTCCGACCTCCAACTAGTCCTCAACGTCCGCGTCACCCTCAAAGCATCCGACCTCGACACCTGGCTCCCAGTCTTCAAGTCCGTCCGCGAGAAAGTGCTCGCAGAGCCAGAGTGCAAGTTCTTCCTCCTCGGCCGCGTCGTCGATGTCGACCCGTTGACGCAGACACCTGGTGTTGTCCCTGAGGGCGAGGTGGCGATCAGCTGGACCGAAGGATTCAGCGCGTCTATGGAGTGGTTGGGGGCTGTGCAGATCAAGAAGGAGTATTACAAAGAGTACTTTGAGAAGGTCGTGCCGTTGGAGACTTCGAGTGAGTTGGCAGATCCATGCCGATGTGATCAACGAGGGCTGACACTCCACGACTACAGGGAAAGCCGAGCTTGTTCTCCCGGAAGCTGATAGCTGCCATTTCAAGGCGTAGATTCGCTCCATCAATCATCTGATCGTTCGTTGCTGCATCTCCAACTATGCTCGATTCTTCGTCAACATGCAGAAATATAGCGGTCCCTCCTTCCTCCCTGCAGCATGATCGGGCAGAACGATCCACCCCTTCCCCGTCCTCTCCGCCCACCCAGCCTCAAGCTCTTTTTCAACATCCTCCCCAAAACCCTCCACCTCCATCGTCCAGTTAACAGCACCCTGCCTCGCAGCCTCGCCAACCGCCTCAATAGCCTGCCCAACAACCCCATCATTCTCCTCCCTCGCCACCGAAGACGTAACATACATGACCCTCCCACCAAACCTCACCGTGCCCAGCGCAGCCATCAAAAGCTCCACCTGCGCCTTGAAGATCAGCTCCGACCCCTGCGGCGGCCACGTCGCATCATCCGGGCCACCCTGCAAGCCCCTCCTCCTCTCCGAAATACAGGCCTCGCCCGAGGTGGCCGCTTTGACAAAACACTTGTCGTAGCCTCCGCCGCCGAGCGGCGGCTTCTCGATGCTCTGCTCGTCGGCGCCCAGCTTGACGCCGGGGGCGAGAATCATTGCTTCGCCGTTGCCAGTGGGCCCGAGGCTGGCGGGCAAATGGTCCCTGAAGCCGGCCGCGATCGAACCGCTGGAGCCGGTGTCGACCCAGTTGGCATGCAAACACGCTTTCTTCGCCCCTGCTAGAGGCGGCGTGGCGGAAGAGGGTTGCAGATGGGGCCAGAGGGACTGGGCCATGGCCAGGGAAGCGCTGCTGCCGCCATGCTCTAGGACTTTGTCGCCGGGCTGGACTTGCAGGAGGTGAACGGCGAGGGCTAGGGGGGTGGGGATGTAGTCGTAGGGTTTGAGGCCGTTTGAGCCTTTCTCTGGGGGTGGGATTTGGTCTTTCCGGAGGTAGCAGGAGAGGTTGTCGGCTTGGATGTCGTTTGCGGCGGAAGGGAAGTGGACTCTTTCGATTTTGTCTGGGGAGAGGCCGCCTGTGATGCGGTTGAAGTCCTCTTGGGGCGTGTAGCGGTTGTAGAATATGGCTTTGTTTTGCGGTTGCTTTAGGGCTGGGTAGAGGGTTTGATGCCAGCGGTCGCCGTAGTGGGATGGCTGAGCGAAGTAGGCTGAAAAAGCGTCCTGGGGTTGAGGTTGGGACATGGTCGTGAAAATAGTTCGATTGATGCTTCTTCTGATAGGATTGCCACGATCGTGCCGAGCAAAGGATTAAAGTGCAGTCGATGGAAGCGATAGGCAATGGCAACGACACGAAACGGTGTTGAACGAACGGACGCAGGTTTGACGTCATTCGATGTTTCGCTCCATTTCATCGATGATCAAAACTTGCAGATCTCACGTCAATGCCTCACAGAGCTGAGAGCTCTGAGATTCTTCAAGTCACTCCGAAAAACAGCAATTGATCAAAACATGTTGTAAGCCAACTGACTCTTGCCCTGAGGTGTTGTGAAAGGGATCACTCAGATCCAGAGGTGGGAAGCCCTACCCGACGAGATACGATGACATCAATTGGATTCTCTCGCAAGACAAGTGAAACGAATGAAAATCGTTCCATACAGCTTTCCAGAGCACCCGTGGCAGAGCAGGGCCGCTTGCCATCACAATTCTAGGATTATCTGCGTTGGCTCACGTCTTGGGATTCTCTACAAAAGCTACGGATGTGGACTTACTTGCGATTTCCAACAAGGGAAGATCTATTGCAAATATTGAGGGGAAGCACGGGATGTTCTGAAAGAAATGAATGCGGCGACTATGAATTCGCACCCATTGTGAATCAGAAGCCCCATGGTAAACTGGAAATCATGGAAGATCATTGGCCCAGCCCGAGCCGAAAGATTTACTGCCCAGCTATACCAGACTGATTGAGGAGGTTGCACGGAAGGCGCCTTGAGACTTGTCAGTATCAGATGGTCGGTTCGCAATCTTCCTCTTTTCCTCATCCTGCTTTCGCGTCTCCTTTCTCTTCGCTTGCTTCAAAATCTCGTTCTTCAGTTCCCACCACCATACGCACAAGCTGATCAATGTGCACAAAGCCGTGATCCCGAACGCAGTCCAGCCAATGGCGGGCGCGTACGCCTTCACCACCAAGCAGAAGAACATTGTGCCTGACAACAGCAATCCTTGGAATAGAAGCGACCCGATCGCGAAGCCAAAGCCCACTATTCGCCTTTGGTCGGCATACATGTGTGCAATCAGTTCGGCGTGGTACTTCAGACCAAGACTGCATCCCGTACACAGCAATACGAGGATCACAAACAGGAGTGCGCCGCTGGCGGCCCAGGTGCGGACCTCGATCTCAGTGCCGTTGGGTATGTTGACGCTGTCGAGCTCCAGGATCATGGCGGAGAACATGACCGACGCCAGGATGCTGGCAAAGGTCGTGGTCTTCTCAAACATGACCTGGTACCAGTCGACTATCTTCTCGCCTGTTTCAATTTGTCAGTGACGAAGCGA
>Ga0265797_10009196_pt1 | contig 12934 bp, 7 predicted proteins | sample P2T30metagenome_FD_192433 | JGI IMG/M metagenome (GOLD analysis project Ga0265797, IMG submission 192433) | Plant litter microbial communities from East Loma Ridge, Irvine, California - P2 T30 | ecosystem: Environmental > Terrestrial > Plant litter > Unclassified | place: USA: California... | reverse complement strand
CTTTTGTTCTTTCCACTCTCATCCATCTTCACCTTTGCAGTCCGAGTAACTCTGACAAGTGCTTGACTTTGACACGCCTCCACGACACGTTTTCCCAAAGCAACAAACCTCCCTTGCGACAAAGACTCTCTCGGACAACCATCTTTTCCATAGCACCAACAGCCCAGAGCACCGCCTCTTCCAAAGCAACTACCCGGATCCCAAAGCACCAAATCCCATTGCAACTCTCTTCATCATGGCCGCCGCAGCCCCCGTTCCCTCTTATGAGCACATTCATGGTGACAACCCGTACCTGGCACGCTCTTATGGCAACCTGGACATCAAGGAGATGACTAAACTGTATGATGACTGGGCCAGCACCTACGACAATGATGTGATCAACGGCGAGGAGTACAAGGCTCCTCCGCTCATTGCCCAGACTATTCTTCAGCACCTTGCTCCTAGTGACAGAGAGGATGGCCTCATTGCTCCTTCCGTGAAGATCCTTGACGCTGGCTGCGGTACTGGCCTCGTCGGCATCTACTTGGCCAAGCTCGGAGCCAAGCAGGTCGACGGTATCGACCTCAGCCCCGGCATGCTGGACATCGCCCGTAAGACCGGCGCTTACAACAAGCTTGAGCCCGCCGACCTGACCAACGCCATTGACGCTGAGACTGGTGCATATGATGTCGTGTCATGCGTCGGTACCTTCACTGCGGGTCATGTCGGTCCTCAGTGCTTCGATGAGCTTGTGCGTGTCACCAAGACCAACGGTCTTGTTGTTGCCACTGTGCTTGATGAGATCTGGAAGCCCCTCGGCTTCGACAAGAAGGTCCAGAACCTTGAGTCCGAGGGCAAGGTTGAGATCATCGGTACCGAGCTCATGCTGTACCGCACCAAGCACAAGGCTGCCGCCAGGAACGTCATCCTCAGGAAGAATGGTGGTCGTGACTCGCCCCTCCAGCAGTAGATCGATGATTGGGTGACTTGTTGTGGAGGATAAGAGGAATGTTTCGCGATATGGATGCCAGGCTTGTAACATGTTGCATCTCGCGACAAAAGTATTGACATGAATGAATGCTTTCCAATAACATTTCCGTGCGCAATAAACGTCTTCGAGCAACTTCTCAGGCTCTCGTCAGGTCAAAGCCTGATCATCGTCATCACCATTGTCTTCGCATTTACATAACTCCATATTGACTAGCGCTCGTCCGGCTTGACGAAAAACTTGCGTGAGACGGAGGTATTGCCCGAGGTGGTGCGCGAGGGCGGCGGAGGCCTCCGATGGGTAGACCGCTGATCTCATGTTGCCGAAGAAGATTTCTTCGTTCATTGGGGAGGGCGAGCTCGTAGATGGTAAGGCGCAACTCTACCATGTCTGCACGAGACAGCCGTCGAGGTAGCTGGATTCCAGGGATACGGGTGCTCGATTTGCTTTTGGAGAATGGGAGATCAATCAAGCTTGCGTTCAAACGGTCAATGGAGCTGGCAGGCCATCGCGTATCTTTTATTTCGTCGCAACTTTGAAGGTCGTGTGCTTGAACGGAGGAATTGACATACGCGAATTTTATCACCCGGCTAAAACTTCTTGGAATGTTGCCATTCGATCATTTATCGAGTATATCATCAGAAATCGTCGAGTCGAAGACCCCTATTTTTTCTGCTTTCCCTTAACCACAATAACCGCACCAGCCGGCTCAACGCGCCAACCCTCACTCTTGAGAGCTTTCGAGACCGCAGGGCCTAATTTACCCTTTCCACCTACACTGTGCGTTCCAGCACCAACGACGATTCTGAATCCCGCGCCTCTATCCTCTGCACCTGTGCGGCCATTAACTCTACTCTCGCCCAGGCCACTCCACCACGCTTCCACACGTTCCTGCGCGATACGCACGCCGTTCAACACGTCAATACCGTGAAGATCCAGCTGCGTGGCCGATGACTGGCGTGCCGCAAGCGAATCAGCAGCATCTGCCGATGCACCAAAAGCTAACGCAGAGAGATCGCGGCCGAGCTGCGAGTAATATGCCGCTGCGCCGCCCATGAGGCGATCTGAGCCGGCTTTACGGTGAGCGGCGCTGGCTTGCGCGAAAGCTTGGGCGCGGGCTGCTGCGTAGGCGTTTCCGCGTAGAGCGACTGTGGGGTCTTCTGGCGAGGCGAGCGACGAGGGGTGTGATACGTTTGCAGAGCGGGCTTTGCGAGGGCTGCTCTCTGGGTCGACGTCGGCGATGGTTGGTCGAGCGTACATCGGTATGACTTGGATGCCACCGGCGCTTGCTGGCTCTTTGGGTTTGGCTACGAGGGCTTTTGCCAGCTCGTGAGCTGAGGATGTGGAAGGATAGGTCAGGCGAATCAGCGCGGCTAGGTAGTTTGGCGCGATTGAAGGGAAGTCGCGGCCGAGTTCGCGGGCGTTGTTTTGAACGGTCTCGTCGTCTGTGACGACTTTCTTGGTCTCTTCCATGGTTTGTTTGATGAGAGCGTTGATTGTTTGGGGGACTTTGGCGCCTTGTTCGTTGTATGTGGACTTGACGACTGAGACTTCTAGGTTTGTGTGAATGGCGATGAAGTTGACGTCCTCCTTTGCAGTCTGCCATTTGTTGATCGCTGGGCTCTGCGAGTCTTCTGGTGAAGTTGGTAGGGAAGCTGCCCGTCGCTCTTCCATGGCGCGAAGTTTCTGGCCCTTAGCTTTCGTCTTGCGACCACGTTTCACGACGTTATCCTCTGAGAACCCATCGACGCCTTTTGTGCGCAGCTTGCCGCCGTCCTCGCTGTCTTCGGCTTCTCCAAAGTATACGTGGTTCAGCAATTCTTCCATAGCAGCGTTCCACTTGCCGTTGCATTTGCGCAACGTGTGCTGTATGCTGTACTTGGTCGCATGCTCGCCGAACAGCTCTCGCAGCAGCATGACCTTTACATCCTCATCCAGAGCATCCAAGTCTTCTGCTTTGCCAACATCTTGCGCTCTAATTTGACTCGCGATCTTTCCCTTCTCTTCCAAATCCAGCGACGAGAGGCCATTCGACAAGCTCGTCGCATCCGTCTCGTGCGACTGCGACGCGCCAGTTTCTGTTCCTGTTTCTTCGTGGCCAGGCGAGCTCGCAGTCTCGGGCTGGTTGTAACCTCCAGTACCAGACGGATCGAAATCCGCTGCCTCTTCTATGAGCGCAGATTCTTTCAACAGATCCAGTGTCGCGCGCGCTGTTGCAAGGCCCTCCTCTGAGGCCAGATCATAGTCTGATACTATCGCAGACAATAGGGCAGAGTCCAGAGGCGGGCAATACTCCGCCTCGAGTTTTGCAAGCGGGTCATCCATTTTGGCGGTCGTCGTGTGTTGTGCGTGGTGTTGATGGTAGTCGCGTCAGGTTCATCATACACGAGGGTACGTGGTCGCTTGGTCCAGATGTTTCCCACGAGTGTATTGGGTACTTGTATACATATTGTTCATTTAGTGCTATGATTTATTTATGCTGTGTGCAGTAGAGTTTTGTGTGAGGACTACGACACAGTTACTGCTACGTCAGGACTCAGGACTCAGGACTCCGGCCATCATGCGGCTCAACACACGAGTCTTCCAGTCCGTGCCCGATCGGATGGATCTGCCAGATCTGCTGTGCATCTAAACGTTCTGCAGAGGTGAAGCTTGACCTGTCAATATGATTTTCGCTGTGAATATTCATCTAGTGAAGAAGATGGTCATCGCGAGACCAGGACAAGCCTAAGGTATAGAGCCACCAAGAGAGCACAAGTGTACATCTGTCTTTGATGCAGCATTGTTGACTGCTTGTTCCTCGGCAGATGATGTCCCGTTATTGTTGCCCCTCGGGGTGTGAAGGCTGTTGGAGGGGTTATCGAAATTGCTGAGAATGTCGCATCGAGTGAATCAATCATCTGGTCTATATATATGATCGATGGCAGGTACTCGTCAGGATGCATTGATGACTATAGACACGATGAGATAGACGTAACAATAATTTAGCTCATCAAGACTTTGAAGATGTGATTCTCGAATGGCATATATATTACCCGTTCATCCACGTTTTGAGACGGCAGGCGAGTACAAAGAAGGGACTTGTCGATGGCGTGATTGCGGCTTGCATGGATGTGGATTTACAATCCTCAAAAAGTTCCCGACTTCGGCCAGTCGCCTCCATTTGATTTCACCATTATTCATAATCGCATATCTACACATTTACACCACCATCCGAGGCATTCGTTCCTCAACATCCTCAATACATTTGCCCCTCTTCGCTGACGGGTTGCAAATATCGAGGAACGCGACACATTTCCTCGCACATTCCACTCATCCCGCCATGGCCCAATCCCAGGACTCCAACGCGACCAGGTCGTCGGCATTGCCCTTTGGCCAGGACATCTCTCTGTCTGATGTCTCCGGACCTACCTACTTGACTGCCCAGACACTCGTCCAGCAGGTCGCATACGCCCTTTCCAACAAGCTGTTCTCCTACTCTCCCGAGTCCTTTGATCTCGACGTTGCCGCGCAGGCATGGTCGGCTGCACAAGAGAAGAATGCATACGGCGAGGTCACAGACGTCAAGTCTCTTCAGACTAGGAACGGTGCTGGTAGCATGGCTCTTGGTTACATGTTCTACCCGGGCTTCGATATGAGCAAGAGGAACTGGCCCCAGAGCATTGTGGCGAGTGCCGCCAGTTTGACTCAGATGCGTCCTGCGCTCGATGAGCTCAGCCTCCTGTACGATGTCGCTAGCCCTACTGCTCTCCAGATCGCTGCTGTCGACTATGCTGCCGACACCAAGGCTGGCCTTGTCACTGACTACACTGCTTCTCTCGCTCTCGCCGATGAGTTGGGTATGGGACTTGTTACCAGCAGGAGCGCATACGAGATCCAGCACATGTCTCTCCTCGCTACCCTTCTTGCCTCTGTCCAGCCAACTGTTCATACTTACGATGGTATCACTGTCGGTCGTGAGACTACTCGCATCGTCGATGCCTTCAGCGTTGCCAGCCTGAAGCGCAACTATGACTCGATCCTTTCCACCGTCCAGGAGGACCTTCATTCGAAGAAGCTTACCAGCGAAGGCAAGCTGTCCAAGATTCTTTCTGCCCTCAACTCTGAGCTCGGCACCGAGTACAAGAGCTTCGAGTACCACGGCCACGCTTCTCCCACCCGTGTCATCGTTGTCTTCGGTACTGTCGAGGCCAGCCTGGGCGCTCAGGTCGCAGAGGCGCTCGCACAGCAGGACATCCGCGTTGGTGTGATCAACGTCCGTGTCTACCGTCCATTCGCTGAGGAGGAGTTCCTTGAGGTCCTTGCTCCTAGCGTTGAGCAGATCACTGTTCTCGGCCAGGTCAAGGACAACGCACACGTTGCCGACAGCTCTGTCAGCAGTGCTCTCTTCAGCGATGTCCTTGCTGCTGTCAACTTCCAGGCCTCTGCCTCTGGCAAGGAGCCTGGTGTCTACGACATCAAATATGGCCGCGAGACTGTCTGGACTGTCAAGAAGATGGAGGGTCTGCTCCGCCAGCTGGGTACCAAGCCCGGCGACAAGGTTGAGGTGCCCGAGACTGCGCTGAACCTTACCGCTGAGGATGTCAAGCAGTACACTTTCTGGGACGTTGACGCAAACGCATCTGCTCCCGCGCCTGTCCAGGTCGGCCAGCTTCTTTCAGGCAACAGCTCGTTGAACGTTTCCGTTCGCAGCTCCCACGACAGCCTCGTCCAGGGCGGTTCTGTCAGGACCGACATTCGTTGCTCTTCAAAGAGCATCGAGGCTGCCTACAGCGTCAAGACCGCTGATGTTGTCGTCGTCGGCCAGGAGAAGCTTCTCAAAGAGTTCGACATCATCGACAGCGTCAAGACTTCTGGTACCCTCATTGTCAAGTCCTCTGGCTGGAAGGACGAGGACGTGGAGAAGAAGCTCAGCACACCCGTGCGCAAGGCCATCGCTGCCAAGTCACTCTCGCTCTTCGTTCTCGACCCTGCCGCTTCCGCGAAGGTCAGCGAGGAGCCCGAGCTGGAGAACTTCCTTCTCCAGTTGGCCTTCCTCAAGATTGCTCAGCCCACTCTGTACGAGACTGGCTTGAAGAAGCTTCAGGCTGGTGGCGACGTACTTGATGTCCTTGCCAAGGACCTTGACAGCGCATTGAAGACTGTTGAGGTTCCTTCCGCCTGGGAGACTCTCGACTTCGAGGCGAACGAGGCCCTGCCCGTTGCTGAGGACCTCAACGCCAACAGCTTCTCCGCTTACCAGCAGCTTGAGGACGAGGCTCCTGGAGCCACAAAGAAGTGGACCGTCGCCGCGAAGGGTCTTGTTTTCAAGGAAGCGTACGGCACTGTCACTGCCCTCAAGCCTGAGCTCGCCCAGAAGACCTGCGTTGCTACCGTCAAGGAGCGTCGCAGACTCACTCCCTCCACCTACGACCGTAACATCTTCCACATCGAGTTCGACCTTGGCAACACTGGTCTCAAGTACGAGATCGGCGAGGCTCTTGGCATCCACGCCGAGAACGACAAGGATGAGGTCGAGGCCTTCATCAAGTGGTACGGTCTCGACCCTGAGGAGGTTGTCGAGGTCCCCAGCCGCGAGGACCCCAACGTCTACGAGAACCGCACCATCTACCAGTCTCTCACTCAGAACATCGACATCTTCGGTCGCCCTCCCAAGCGCTTCTACGAGGCCCTGTCCCAGTTCGCCAGCGATCCCAAGGAGAAGGAGAACCTGCTTCTTCTCGGTACTGGCGGCAACCAGGAGTCTGTACTGGAGTTCAAGCGCCGTGCTGAGGTTGACACCATCACTTTCGCCGACCTTCTGCTCGAGTACAAGTCTGCTCACCCCAGCTTCCACGACATCGTCCGCATCGTCAACCCCATGAAGCGTCGCGAGTACTCCATCGCCTCTTCCCAGAAGGTCACCCCGAACAGCGTCTCCCTGCTCATCGTCACCGTCAACTGGGTCGACCCTCAAGGCCGCGACCGCTTCGGCCAAGCCACCCGCTACCTGAACGGCCTCAAGATCGGCAGCCCTGTCACCGTCTCCGTCAAGCCCTCCGTAATGAAGCTCCCTCCCAAGACCACCCAACCCCTCATCATGGCCGGTCTCGGAACGGGTCTCGCCCCCTTCCGCGCCTTCGTCCAAGAGCGCGCCTGGCAAAAGCAGCAGGGCATGCCCATTGGCGACCTCCTTCTCTACATGGGCTCGCGCCATCAGCGCGAAGAGTACCTGTACGGCGAAGAATGGGAGGCCTACCAAGCCGCCGGCATCGTCACCCTGCTCGGCGCCGCTTTCTCCCGCGACCAGCCGCAGAAGATCTACATCCAGGACCGCATGCGCGAGACTTTGCCTGAGATTCGCCAGGCTTACTTGCGCGAGGAGGGTGCTTTCTACCTTTGTGGTCCTACTTGGCCGGTGCCTGATGTCACTGCTGTGCTCGAGGAGGGTATTGAGCAGGAGGCTGCTGCTGAGGGGAAGAAGAAGGATGGGCAGAAGGAGATTGAGAGGCTGAAGGAGGAGGGCAGGTATGTCCTTGAAGTTTACTAGACGCTTGGTCTGGTGACGGGGTGGTTTGGATGTTTGGATGTTTGGTTGTTTGATGGAGAAATTTGTTGTGTGCATAGGCGGATCTTGAAAACACAGATAGACTTGTCGGTTTAGCGAGTTTCTGTTGAATATAGTCCAGCGCAATTCACAATCTGCTCGTTTTGACTTCTCCGTGGCAGTCTTTGAAGATCAATCTTCGTCTTGGTACACCTTCCCCTACCTGTTTGGAAATGCCAGTCTTGGTTTGCCTGGTGAACAACACCAGAAAGCACTCCAGCTTGCATGTTTGAAGCACACTGCGGACACAATGCTTCAATATACATCCGGGTGTCGTCCATAGCCTGACCTCCTACGTTTTCCGTGAGGTTCCCCAGAGCATAGTCACCGAGCGCGTCTTCGACAACGCACAGTCTCGCTGATAGCAGTTGCGGTTTGCAGAATAATTTTGCCGTACCAATGTTACATGTCCTGTATGTACAATGCTCCTGTCATCTCTTCCATTCCCGAACTCTCGCCAGAGGCTCTTCGGCTCAATGTTGAAGAGAGATGTGTAATCTCTGTGGACTGCTCCGAGACTTCATAGCCCTTCCTTTGTGTGATTTTCAGGGCGGCAGTTCTCCTTGGATATATCCTCCCCCAATGCTCTCCGTCCGTATCTTACATGTCCGCCCAGATATCTATCCGAGGGCGACTCGCACGCCTGGCTCCTGACGTTCTCCAGTCGCAGTGCGATTCATTGTGGTTTCGTGTGATTTTATCGTCCCGCAAATAGTTTGTGTGTCTCGTTTACTTTCCGCCGCGCTTCGCCTCAAGGAACAGCACCTTCTTCTTGACTAATCCCCCATTCGTCAGCCTCAGTCCCTTTCGTTTGTACCACAAAGACACCTGAATCACTCACCGACAGGATCGTACTTGAGCATACTAAGCGGGCGGTGTGTACGAGGGCGGCGGAAGGTCATGAAGAAGCCTGTCATGGCCATCGACATGAGGCGCACCGCGACGGTTCTTGACTTCGCTGTTGTAGCAGTCAGTAAGGGATTGTGTGGTTTTTGGCTGCACGGAGCGTACCTTTCTTCGCCATCTTGTGATCTTGAATGGGCGATGCGATCTATTAGGGTCTCGTCTTTGGTAGTATGGAGGGTGAGCGTCAGGCTGGCGGGAGTGGTGCGGAGAATTTCCGTTTTGGGATGCGTTGTGACATTCGGGCTTGCGATCTCACATGCGGACTGAAGGCTGGACTGTGTACATTCACGATAAGATATTTCTCAGAAGCACAACTTGCACCCCAGGCCTTCGCCAACTTGAACTTTCTCAAGCAAATCTCGATGGCAGTGCTTGTGTGTCGCTTCAACAAGCGCGACTGACCCACCGCTATACTTCCACCTTGCTCTTCGAGGATTGCCCTTGTCTCATACACCGTAAAGATAAAACGCAATTGATTAATTACTACTGACATTTCAATCCGGTTCAATTGTTTGTCCATCAGTATCTTCACCCTCTCACTAAACTGCAGCTCACATTTCACTAGAAGGTGTCTGACATCTCGCAAGATTACAAGGCACATGTCGTCAAATGATGTCTCTACTGACAAACCATAGCCGTCGCTTGGTGCTTTCATGGAACGACAAGCATCGTAGTTCCGTTGTTCGATGGCAGAAGACTACCAATCGCATTACGAATAAAAGCGACAGTGTCTCTCGTTGAGGGAGTTGAGACTAACGCAAACATGATCTTTAGACATTTGACAGGAAGCACACATCCCAAATCATAACTCTTTGTCTTTGGGTCTCGTTTTGGCTAAGCTAAATCGTCATGGTATAAGAGACCACCTTCGCACATCTCAGTGGGAACGATTACTTTTCGTAGCCCATGCAGTTGTGGCAGTAACCTGCCCGCAATCCACTCAGCACGACAGTAATGAACAACAATCTCGGTCTTCCGTCTGTCACACCACAGCAGCTCCCTGAGACTGAGACCACGCACTCGATCGATCCCGCGATGACGGTTGTAACGCCAAGTGCAACAAGGAACGATGCAAGCGGCTCCGAACTCTCAGACTGGGACCTGGAAGAAGATCGCTTGGAAGCCAAATCCAAGAACCAACTGGATCACGCACACCTGAACCTCGGCCACCCACCGCAGAATCAACCAACATCAATGATCGCAACGACACAGCAGCATGCAGCCCCGGTCTTGCCCGCTGGTGGCACTCAGGGCACTATGCCGCCCCGCACAAGGCAGCAGAAGGTTCCTAACATAGCTGCAACTACGCTCAAGACCTTCAAGTCGTCCATTCGCAAGGCGGATGCTATGTACCACCCTATACTCGAAGCACACCTGCATCAAGATGCAATGGATCTGGCAATCAAGCAGAATGAGGCAGAATCGGATGCAGCTGATCGTGCGGCCTTGCGTACGATCGACCGAGACGTGGTCAAAGAGCATCTACTCAAACACGGCAAGCTTGACCGTAAAACCTCCATTGGATCACTCCTTGTAAAGCGGACAGGGACTATGCCTGGTCAAGGCTGACTTGAGATACTTTCCTGGAGGAGTGGTATGGCAACGGCACAGAGTACCGCGGATATTAATTGATGGTTCGTCATGGAAATCTGAAGTGGAAAAGATGACATTTTGCTTGCGACTGATTATTTATTCCAACACCGCGACCTGAGAAACAACATGCGTTGCTCCCAGCAAATTCAAATTCGATCGTGTAAAACCACATGTGCATACTGATTTGGTGCGCAGAACGTAGATGGCGCCGAGACGCCTTCTCGACTCATAAAGTTCAAATAAAAGCAGGTTGCCACTCCAGATGGGGAGCTGTTGTCGAAGATCTCTACTCAAGACATCTCCGCTGTGGACGCCTCCTCGCGGTACTTTTGCAAGAGCAGGTCATACGCCGCCGACCAACGATCGTTGATGAAGTCGCGGTGCTGTCCATACTCGTTCAAGCCCTGCACAATGCTCGCAGCATCTGACGCGAGTAGATCGGCGAACTCGCTAGCGACTTTCTTGCCAGCGTTGATTTCTCGCCGAGCGACCGCCGCCTGGACCAGATCGATGTATCTCGGAAGCAGGTGAGCAACCTTTTTCTGGTATTCCAGAGCCATTTCTCTGGTCTCGACGAACCCTGGGACTGGACAAGAGAGGTCCATCAACTCCGGGAGTTGCGCCACGACAGCAGACGGAGCTGCTATCACGCCGTCGAAGTCGATGAAGCCCACGATGTTAAACTCACCGTCGACGAGAACGTTGTGTGCGCCAAAGTCGCGGTTGGCGAGACCGAATTTTCTGGTGTTGGGAGCATCAACGGGCTGCGTCGATTCCATGAGCTCCATGAACTTGGATGGGAATGAGAAGCTTTCGCTCTCACGAACCTCGGGCGGCGCATCAGTGCTCGCCACTTGCATCTTGTGACGAACGAGAGCCTCATAGTACTGCTGCGATGTGTCCCAAGGCCCCTCGCCGGTCTCAATCTCGGGTCCGATGATGAACTTGTCTCCGTTCTGGTGGATACTTCCGATTTTGTCGAAAGTCAGACTTGCAAGCTGGACGTGGTACTCCGCCATCTGGGTCCAGAAACGACGGTCTTGCTCGGGCGAGCCAAAGGTGCCCGTCCCACACTCCTTCGCTTGTTGAAGCTCAGCTGCGACAGTCCCGTGCAGATACTCGATGAAGATGTACGGGGCGCCGACCGTGTTTTCTGCGCTCAAGTCGTACCCGAAGACCTCCGGAACGGGAATGTCGCTGTTCAGTCTGATGTAGTTCATGGTAGCGATCTCAATACCCATGCAGTCTGCGGCCTTCATCGCCTCACGTGCGCCAAAAACACTCGGCAGCTGGGGCAGTCGGAGGCGAACAATCCAGCTGACACCGTCCACGAATGTAAGTCTCTTGACGAGGTTGTAATGGCCAAGTGAATACTTGTCGCTCAGTTCGCATTCCATGCCGCGGATTCCGGATGCCAGAGTCTTCAGCTTCTCCCACTTGATGGCGGCGACGAACGTCGTTGCTCGCGTGTGGAGCTCGGATTCTTCGTCGATCTCGTTTGCATCGAGCCAAGCATCGCTACCGAGGTGGTCCATGTTGGCAAACTGTGTTGATTTATAGTGTGAAGCTTCGGTCGTAGGAGTGTTGTTGGAGGTTACTCGGGATGTGTTGGCAGGATTGGTCCAAGTTGCTTGTGCAACTTTTGAGAAAAAAAAAAGATTGCCGTCGTTGTTTGTCGTCTCGTGAGTTTGCCAATCGTGGCAGCAAGTCCTTTGTCTCGACTTTGTATCGAATTGTGTCGGCACTTTCTTTGTTCCTTTCCTGGAACCTCACAACGTGTCGGAAGTGAACGGCCATTGGATTCTTGCATAGTCAGTAACTTTGGTCAGAGCCAATCGCTTTGTTCCATCGATGTGTGGTCATTCACGTCGACGAACTCTATCCTTCACGTTTCTCATACAGGCTCCGATAACGCCGTTGAGAGGACGATCAATGGCGTTGAACGTGAAGAGATAGCTAACCTCTGGTCTATGTCACAATCCACAGATTTACTTTATAAACCCCTATGGAGTCTGCCACTGATCAACATTCGAACCATCACGCTCCACCACCACACTCCAACAACCCCAACAACCGCAGAACTACCTCAACAAACACCAACCAGCGCCGACAACATCATCATCATGTGTCAGCAAACCCAAACCACCTCTGTCACCAGCATCAGCTGCCACTCCACCCCTGCCTCGCTCAAGCCCATCAACGGCCTCAAGTACAACCTTGAGTGCAAGAGCTGCGGTCGTCCCTGCCCTAACGGCTCCAAGTGCAAGGGCTGTGGTACCAAGAACTGAGTTCGAGATCTGGTCCAGCGGCAGTGTGTTTGGTTCCGGGAGCATTCAAATCCACTTCGGCGTGGATTCAATGGGTGCGAGTCGATGAGATCTCCTTAGAATGCGTGTTTACTCGTGCCTTTGCTGAATTCAGCGGGCCTGCGATTTGTTTAACGATCAATGAAAAAGATTTACAATCACTTATCCTCCAACTATACCACTTCTTCTCTTATGCCCTTTGACCCCAGTGTCTATCGTCGTTGATGATAGATTGACCGTACCGTGAATGAATGAATAGCATCAGCTGCGTCGGAATGACAGTGCTATCAGCCACGACCAGCAAGCCACCATCTGCTATTTTCGATGTAAGGAACCATGTTGACCATGGAAAGCGCCGCTTTACGAAAACAACTATCGCCATGACAATTGAGCTGATACCTAACAAAGTCTTGACTGAACTACCAAATTTTTGCGGTCGAGATCGCCGCCTTCTGATTCAACAATCGATCGTACTGGTTATGATGCATTGCTCTGCTAATTACGCGGTCCTCGAATTGCTATGCGGCGAGAAGAGGAAGTGGGTTTGCGAGGCATCAACGGAGCTTGGGACATGTT
>Ga0265797_10009195_pt1 | contig 12934 bp, 6 predicted proteins | sample P2T30metagenome_FD_192433 | JGI IMG/M metagenome (GOLD analysis project Ga0265797, IMG submission 192433) | Plant litter microbial communities from East Loma Ridge, Irvine, California - P2 T30 | ecosystem: Environmental > Terrestrial > Plant litter > Unclassified | place: USA: California... | reverse complement strand
CTCTTCCAGAATCTTCATTCCATGCGGCTTTTGTCTACTCGGCAAGGACCCGCTTGTGTGCCTGATATGATGCAGTCTAAGAGTACATGTGCTGAGTTGACAGATATTAACCCTAGGCTGTGCACAGCAAAGAGCCTCCAAACGCGACCAATTGGCTGAACGCCAACAACTGCCTTCCTGTGCGCAGGCCCAGCGCTCATCCCCACTATGTCGGCTATGCAAATACGTCGCATTTGAGGACGTTGAGCGGAAGCACATGAGAGGGGCGCAAGTCATCTGTTGCCACAGCCTCATACAAGCGTTGTATGTGCTTGGCTCGCTGACCACTTCTTAGCTTCCCATTGGGAACCACATATATGTAAGCGACAATACCCCCACTCAAGGCTAATACTTGATATGGCTGGTCTTTAAGGTTGAAGTGTAAAGACCACATACGTGGCACATGACTTGCTTACGTTGCGGCTCGGTTGTACTCTTCAAGCTCTAATATTTTGTCGTCAAGCTAAAGTGCTGGAGAGTCCTCCCATCCGAGATGAATGGCATCCACTCAACGACGACTAAGAGCTCGCTGCCAGAACAGTCCAAGGTCTTTATATGCACGCAGCCATGATACCATTCGTGTACGTTCCATTTACGGACGACAGCCAGAGCTCCAACAGGTCACACGGAGCACCGCATACCACCTCCCAACACTACGGCATGGCGAACAACGCCACGCCGCATAACCAAACTGGAAGTATGCCGCTCAGAGATCTAGAGGCAGGTCATGGGCAAGTCACCTACCCACACCTTACGCCGCCGCCCTCATACACTGGTACGCCACTACCATCTACACCACCGCCATCCTACCATGGCGTGCCATTCCCCTGCGCACCTGCACCGAACGCCCTCCACCCGTACATCAACCGCCAAATACCAAGGAGGCCTGTACCTCGTCCTTCTCCTCCCAGACGCTCGCGTCGAAGCAGGTGCTCTGACACGGTCCAATGCGGTCCCCGGGGAGACAACTGTTTCGCGTTTCTGATCTGCTTCCTGGCATTTGCGGTCATCATGGTCGCATTCCCGTTGATCGCGATTTATTATAAGAAGGATAGCCACAAGGGGCAGCAGTCGGAGATTCACTGTCGAGGCGTGGCGGTTGTTGCAGCGGCAGGAGCTGGCGCGGCAGCAGCTAACGCAGCACATGGAGGTTGCGGTTAGACGATAGAGATGAGGAGAGGTTTCTTGTTTGGTAAACTCACGGATGACTTGAGAGTGAGACCTAAGTGGCTGGCTGGTTGGTTTATGTTGGAGCTTTGGAGGTGGTACTGGTTGGGGATGGAGATCTTTTGCGAGTGATTGTACTCCACTTTTTTCAATGCTCCTCTGATCTTTGGCCCATCTCTGTCGTGGGTGTTCTGCTTGTGAGATATCAAGGCTTATGATGGTTTTGGTATGCCGGATTGCTAATTCGATATTTCAGAACAACCAGTTCTCCGCATCCCATGCGGCAAATCCATGAATAAGCACATATCCATACGCAACCTTGGTCAGGGTAACCAGAGTATTACCTATACCAGAGCACAAAATCGACGTGAACCTTATCACAGCCCACTTTGGCAATCAAGACAATATTCTCACCTTCAAACCTTGAGCCTCCTCACTTTCCTCCCTGACAGCACATCAAACCATCACCCGATTACAACCAACTTCACGTAAGACCGCATCAACTTCAACATGATGTCTGTGTCGCACTACGACCGCGAAGCCGCAGACAGCCTGCCACCGAGATACAGCACTCAACCCAACTCCACCGACGACGATAACAACCGAGTCCGCGATGCAGAAGAAGGCCGCAACGAGCGCCGGTCCTTGGATTTCGTCGAAAGCTTATTCGCTGATGGTCCTCCGCCGATACGTGCACCTCAGCGCGCACACGTCGTTACTACTACCGAAGTCCAATTGCCACAACCTTCCCGTACCCGTACTCCTGCTCGTCCTCGGGTGTGGTTGCGCCTTACGCGCAAGGGTAATCGATCGAAGAGTATGTGATTGATATTTGCGAACCTTGATAGTGATTAAGATGCTGATTGTGGGTTGTAGGGGAATTGGCCTGCTGGATTCTCGCCGCCTGTTGTATCTTCTTCATCTTCGTGGCGGTTTTCGGCAAGTGGCATTCGTCGCAGCAGGAGAGGAGTGCAGAGAGCACTTGAGACATGGTTGATGTGCTGAATATTGAGTTGCGTTGAGAGCGTACCGTTGTCTTTGCAGCATTAAATGATTGAGAGGGAAAGGCTAATACTGGAATCAACCTCAGAGGAACTCTGTTTTTTTGTATGATGTGCTACCTGGTTTGCCAGTTGTCTAAAATCGCTTGGGTTAGCCATTGAGAAATGTACCATTCTCCGCTGCATATATCGTGATAAATAGTGCCTCTGTCGAAGAAATCACCGTGAGAGCCATGGAGATACACCAGTGCTCTCCGCCCGATGCGTCGTGATACCTGCGATGCCCGTAAGACGTATTGCAGTAATAGGTAGTTGAGATTTACTCACATTCTCCGCTTAGTATGTCGTGCTATTAGAACTATCCGCAGAACAGCTCATAATCACAACCATGGAAGTATACTCGTGCTCTCCGGTTTGACAGCCGCACTACCTACAACTGTCCCAAATGCTAGGCAAGTGAACCGCTATAACATCCTCTGAAACATATTGATTCTCTCCCTATTGGTTACCGTGCTATTAAAGACGTCAGCCAAAGAGATCAAAGTGAGAACCATTGAGATATGCTGACTTTCTCCATTGCTTGTGCCGCGGTATCTCACATGTTCACCACGAAAATTGCATTGCGCATCCATTGAGACACACTATTGTTCCCTGCTCGATAGGTCGTACTATCGAAGACGTTGGCTAGAGGAACCACGTTAAAAGCCGTTGAGGAACATTCGTGCTCTCCTCCTCGTTTCGTCTTACTATTCAAGACATCAGCCACATAAATTGCAAGGAAATCCACTGAAATACACTATCGATCTTTGCTCTAGGCGCTGTGGTACCTGAAAAGTCACCCGAAGAAACCACATTGTCGACCATTGAGATATACTGGTACTCTCTTTGCCATTCTTATATATGCTAGCCAGAGTGATAACAGCAAAAGCAGCTACGTCACTGCCGTACGAGATCGAAATGATAATAATAAGACTAGAGTGGGAAGCTCCCATGTATATATGCACGCCATGCTTCGGCTTTTATCCCAATTGGGTATCCATAGAAAAGTAGAGAAAATGCGAAAAATGCTCGAATGTGAGAAACGCCTTCGCTCCCACAAAACATGATGCAAGACGAGTCGTCTACTGCTGCTTGCCCAGACTCTGCAGGTTCACCAGCTCGAAGTACCTGCCCTTCTGCGACAGGAGCTCGTTGTGTGTACCGCTCTCGACGACTCTGCCTTGGTCGAAGACAAAGATCTGGTCTGCTTTCTGAATGGTCGACAGACGATGCGCGACAGCGATAGTGGTTCGGCCCTTGGCAGCAAGGTCAAGAGCTGCTTGCACAACCTTCTCGGACTCGGAGTCTAGAGCACTGGTAGCCTCGTCCAAAAGCAAGACCTTAGGTTTACGAAGCAGAGCACGTGCAATGGCGATACGCTGCTTTTGGCCACCGGACAACATACTTCCCTTGTTGCCGACGACGGTGTTGAAAGCGTCGGGGAGGGAAAGGATGAACTCGTAGATGTTGGCGTCCTTGCAGGCTTGGACGATGGCCTCCTCAGGGACGTCTTCGGGCTTGGTGTCTGCGCCGAGGAGGATGTTGTCACGGATGGTACCTTGGTACAGAGTCGGTTCCTGCGAGACGAGAGCGAGGTGCGAGCGGTAGTTGTTGACGTTGAGGCTGCTGATCTCGTGGCCATCGACGTAGACTCCGCCGACCAGAGGGTCGTAGAAACGCTCGAGCATGGCGATCGTGGTCGACTTACCACATCCACTGGCTCCAACGAGAGCGACATACTGGCCCGGCTTGACGGTGAGGTTCAGGCCACGTAGAACAGGCTGCTCAGGGCGGGTCGGGTAGCGGAAGTGAACATCGCGGAACTCGATAGATCCCTCCATGGTCTCAAGGACCTTGCCTTCGTTGCTCCAGGTGTCGATCTTGGGCTTGCGGTCCATAAGGATCTTGAGCTCGGCCGCGGCATGCTTCGCCTTGCCCATGTCGGGTGCAAAGGAGAAGATGGTGCCTGCAGACTGCGAACCGAAGATGACAGCAGTGAAGACAAGGAAGAACTGGAAGCCGTTGTACTCTCCAGAGCTGATGAGTGTGCCGCCGTACCAGAAGCCGAGAGCCATGCAAAGGAAGGAAAGCGACTGCGAAGCAGCGTACAGTGTGGAGGACCAGATGACGCTGTGGAGAGATTTGGCACCCTGGTCAACAAGCTGGTCGTGGTAGTGCTGCCACACGTCGTCCTCACGAGTGAGGGAGGCAACGGTACGAATAGCAGAGGTGGCTTCACAAGCGTAAGAAGCTGACTTCTCGTAAGCCTTCTTGGCCGTCGTCTGGAATCGGGCGAGCATCCAGAAGCGAAAGAAACCACAACCAAGCAGAATCGGGACGGTGGCAATACAGACGAGAGCAAGTTTCCAACCAACGGCAAGTGCAATCACGCAGCAAGCAACCAGAGTAGTAGTGACCAGAAGAATCGTTCCCAGGGTAGTGCCAGACATACCGGCCAAATGGTTGGTCTCTGTGCTCAAGAAAGACGTCAAGGCGCCGGCTGTGTTCTCCTCGCGGTCAAAGAACTCAATGTCTTGTCGGAGCATGTAGCGGAAGGACTTATCGCGGGCACGGTGAACAAGACGCTCACTGCAGTAGGCAAATGCGGTTCCTTGGGCAAGGAAGGAAATGAGCTGGACCATAGCAAGCATGAAATACATCCAGGACCAGAAGTTTGCTTCACTGCGCAGTTCACCGTAAAGCGCTGGGGGAAGTGAGAGTGCCATGATGGACTTGGCAAAGAATACACTTTGAGTGGGGTTGCCTGGAAGGTTTAAGTCAGTATAGTGTCTTATCATTATTGATTGCACCCTTTGGTCACGTACCGCCACCACAGATGATTGCCCAGAACAGGCCGAAGATCATCCAATGCATCTCAGGCTTGTTGAAGGAGGCAACGAGCCTGACCAACGTCCAGAGGGAGTACTTCTGGGCTTTCTCTTCAGTGCGCTCTTCGAGAATCCTGCTCGACTCAGACTTTCCAGTCTTGGTGCGGCCGAGTGTAAGATCGTTCGGGTCAACCTCGAAATCGTCCTCGCTCTTCTCTAGACCGGGGGTGTTGAGCTGGGCATCCTTCTCGTCAAGGATAGAAATCTCATCCTCATTCTTGCGCTCGGTTTCCTGGGCGATACGTTGTGCCTCAACAAGGTTGAAGTACGCTGCTCTCTTCTCCAGAAGGACGTCGTGGGTACCCTGCTCGACAATGCGACCCTGAGACATGACGACGATATTGTCGGCAGTCTTGATAGTACTAAGACGGTGAGCAATAACAATAGTGGTGCGGCCTTGAGCAGCTACGTCAAGAGCAGCTTGGACAACACCTTCACTCTTGGTGTCAAGAGCAGAAGTAGCTTCATCGAGGAGAAGAATCTTTGGGTCACTGACGATGGCTCTGGCAATGGCAATACGTTGCTTCTGGCCACCACTGAGCAAGAAGCCGCGCTCGCCAACGTTGGTCTCGTATCCCTCTGGGAGCTGTGTGATGAAGTCGTGAGCGTTTGACATGCGGGCGGCTTGCTCAATGAGTTCCTGAAGCTCCTTGCCTGTCGCGTTCTCGTGGGCAGTTCCGATAAGTCCATGAGCGATATTGCCGGCGATAGTGGTAGCGAAGAGCGTGGGCTCTTGAGACACCAGACTAATATTCTGTCTAAGCCAACGGAGATTGAGGTCCTGCAGATCATGGCCATCCAGATAGACGGAACCGCCTACGGGGTCGTAGAATCGCTCAACAAGGCCCACGATTGTGCTCTTGCCGCTACCAGAGGCGCCAACGAGGGCGGTGGTCTTTCCCGCAGGAACGACGAGACTAACGTCTTCCATGATGACAACCTCAGGACGCGAGGGGTAGATGTGGCGAATGTTGCGCAGTTCAACGTTGCCTTCCACGGTGTCGAGTTTCTTGCCAGTCTCCGACTTGGGATCCAGAGGCGAAACACGATCGATGGTAGAGAAGATCTTAACACCAGCTGCAGTCGCTGTAGTGAACGCACCGATATTGGGAGCGACATTGCCGAGAGAGAATGCACCAATCATCACAGCCAACAGAATCGTGACCACCTGATTGAGACCAATCTCGCCCCACACCAGGTATCTCGAACCTTGCCAGAAACTGAGCGAGTAGTTGAGGTACACAAAAGTCATAAGAAAGCCGATCATGCTGCCCAGAATAGCCTTCATCTTAAATCCGCTCTTCTCGGCCTCTGTTAGATGCTTGTCGTATTGCAGAGCGAGCTTGTCCTGGGTGCCGAAAGCCACGGCGTTACGGATGGAGCTAATGACCTCTTCAGCAACAGTGCCACCCTCAGCGTACGCAGCGAGCGATTCCTTCTGCCACTTGACGATGAGCTTGCCAAGAGATCCCATGGTGACGACGATGGCGACGATCGTGGATGTGAGGATCAATGTCAACTTCCAGTATTTGACGAATCCAATGATATAGGCGGTGATGAATGTTGCTAGAGCTGTCAAGGTAAGGCCAACCTTCTCGGAAATTCCATCTTGCACCAAGTTGGTGTCTGCAGTGATACGAGTGGTGATCTCGCCGGCACCTCGGGCGTCGAAGTATGCGATGTTCTGACGCACTGCAGAGCGAAAGTTTCAAGTTAGTACAGTGTCTCACACATCACGTTGGGCTGCACCCGTTTGAGACTCACGAATGGCGCTGAGGTACTGCTCTCTTATTTTTGCTGCGATGTGCTCGCCAGTGTAGATGAATCCGACAGTTGCAATGTAAATTGTAACAAATTCTCCGATAGCCAGATAGACAAAGTAAAGCGTCAAGTGGTTGACAGTGCCACTGAAACTCGAGAGATCGTCGCTGTTACCACTGCTGAAATTACCAATGCTGCCAGTCAGTTGACCGAAAATGACGGTCATGAGTGGGAGCACCGCACCAGCAACGATAGCAGCAATAGAACTGATAGCGATTATGATCTTGTCGTTCGTGGTCGCGTAACGATATAGGCGGAAGTATGTGACTTTTACAGGCGGTGTCTCCAATTGACGCCTCAAAATTGTTGCCTCGTGCTCTGGTAGATGTGAGAAGACATCGATCTCCTCTTCTTGTTCCTTCTCTTTCTCTTCGGTCGTCTTGGGTTTCTTTGAGTCGAGTCGGACGAGAGGTGCAGGTTGCTCGCCTACAGGGTTCGGGAATGGTGCTTGGCCAAGTGCAGCCATCTCTTGATCGGCGGTAATCACATCGCGGTTGGAGTTGTTGCTGGAGGTGTCTGAGACTTGCTTCTCGCCATCGCCGGCTCCGATGATCGCCATAGTGGTTCTGGGTGGCTCGAAGGCCTCGTGGATTGGTGTTGTTGTGTCAAGCGAGCATAGACTTTTACTTTAGATCCTATAAGCAAAAGGCGTCTTGTCGCTGAAATGGCCGGGTCGTCGCCGGTAGGAGAGGGTGGAGTCGTTTATATATTATGTTTTGGCGGGCCGAGGTATGATTCGTGTGTTTTTCAGTCGCCGAAATGTTTTGAAGCTCAAGAATGCTGGATACACAGATCCAGCGGGTATGAATTGGAAGGATAGGCAAAACGAGTGGCGAAGAGGTGTAGAAGGAAGAAAAGGAAAGGGTACAAAGGAGGAGTTGCAGCAGTATCACGGTCGCCGCGTAGAGCATTCGGTGTCTAGTTCGCCTCACGGCGGGCTGTTTAGCGAAAGGGCAAGCTAGCGTCGGGATGCACCACTTCCGGCATGTCTCTAGCGCAACCGTTGTCGGTACAGTAAGGCGACGGTTGCGCGTTCGTAAAGAATTTCGGACTCGCTTTACGCACATGGCGATGACATAAACACTCGTGTGCTACGACGACCTGGAACCATCGCGCTGAAGCTGTCCTGGTCACAGCAATGTTGTACCTTCAGTCTGTGACACCATATATCGAGGGCTCAATCTCGCGCGCACAGCTAACTTATCGCAAGCGACCAAGAATCCGAAGCAAAGCGAGATACGATTTACGAGCCGGGGCTGGCCAGCCCTAATCTCCTTCGGCACGTGGGCCTGCCGAGGGGCAGCTGTGCACTGACTTTTCATCAAAAGTGGCACAGTATTCTTCTTGATCCAAACGGTGCAACGGCGTACATTTGTTCTTTTCACTCCGCTCCTCAGTAGTAAATTGAACGGTGCAGGCGTGCAGCTCGTTTACACGTCCTGCTCAGGATCGGTCCTTTCGGCGTGAGTCGGTCCGGCCTATCGTTTTCGACGTCCAACTCCGATCGCTTCTGTAGCTGTGTTTCGCTGGCAAGCATGGCTCTTTCGAATTCGAGTATAATGGTATCAACATAGTATATACCAAGATACAAGTCAAGCTCTAGTCGTGTTTCGATGGAAGCCATAATGGTTTTCGACATGCGAGTCTAAGGGCGTTAGCATAATAGATGCTAGAACACATGTCAAGCTCCATTAGTATCTCGATGGCAAACATAGGCATGTCAAGGCTCGATGCTGATAGTATTGACTCGTTTAGATGTTGAGATTCAGATCAAGCTTTACCTATGTCTCAATGGGAGCCATAGCCGTGTTGGAAATCAGATCAGTCGATGCTACCTCAGTGTAGCTAGGTACTGACATCTCTTGACCTGAATGATGAGTATGTGCGTTTCTGATTCAAGCAAGACACCAAATAATGTGCACATAAGCTATCCCGAATTCGGAAAAGTGCGTATAGCTTTGTCCAACATTCAAATCGGGCAGGTGGGTTCGTTACTTCGCAGAAAACCTGGAGTGCCGCGCGAAGCATCCCCCATTAAGCTCTGCCAAGCTTTTGATACTCAACAACCCTAGTAACCCCATCAGCTCAGCACATGTGCACACATGTATGTTGCCAGAAACCTCGAGACCTTACGTTCTTCGTAAGGACAATGACTGAGCGAACCGACGGTCAATACTGCTGGACTACATGGTCTAAACCCGGCCAAACACCCGCCTGTCGATCGTTGGGGCGTCCTGGAATGGAAATTCAAAAAGTCGTGGACTTCAGGGCTGCAACATCTCCAGTTCATGAATGGAGTGAATGGTGCTTTCCCGTGTCATGACTTTGAGGAGAAGCACTGGAATCGCAGACGTATAGGCCATCTGACTATATACACAAATCCGACTGTGTCCTATTACGATCATTCTAAGACACCGCAGTCTCAAGGTTCAAGCGATGGAACACAGCCCCACCGCCGATGGCATGAGTCTTTATGAGTGATCGCATCTCTGTGCATTAAAGGCGAAGCAGAAGATCCCAAGACAACGGCCATATCACTCAAACCCACGCACAACTATCAAGCATCAGTATCCAAGACCAATATGATCATTCTCATCGCAGGCATTACCGGCAACATCGGCGCCCACGCCGCCGCACATGCTCTCTCACAGGGCCACACTGTTCGCGGCCTAGGCCGTAGTCCGTCAAAGTTGCCCGAGAAGACAGCAGCAGCACTCGAGAGCTTCGTAACGAGCAGCTCATACTATGACATTCCCGCTCTCGACCGCGCTGTAGCTGGGGTCGACGCGGTGATTTGTGCCTACGGTGGCATGCCAGAACTACACCTGGACGCCCAGCTGCTTCTCCTACGAGCCTGCGAACGCACAGGCGTCAAGCGGTATCTGGCAGCTGGCTGGAACTACGACTGGCGAGTGCTGAAGCTTGGTGATGAGCCGGTTTACGATGCAGCTATGATGTTCCACCAGCAGGTGGCGCTGACGTCTACGATCAAGCCTTGCCATATCTTTTCCGGCATGCTAGCGGAAGTCTTCTTCGGTCTCGATGGTCAGGATGGATTCACGCCTCGTGATGGCGGAGTTTGGGATCCGATCGACAAGCGTATGGAGATTTGGGGATCGGGCGACGAGGAGTGGAACTTCACCACCGAAGAAGATGCTGGACGCTGGGGTGTTGAAGTCATTACTGCGGACGGAGCCGAAGAGGGTGGCTTCGTGACTGTGTGTTCGTGGACCTGCAGCATGAAGGAGATCAAAGCGAAGTACGAAGCGGTGAAAGGGAAGGAGGTGGGATGGGATTCGAAAGGAGATCTAGAGCAGCTGCGTGCGATCGCTCAGCGGGAAAGCAAGTTGGGTCTGAGGCGGTTCTGGGAGTGGCATCGCCATGTGTTCATGGAGAATTGTGTCAGTGGGAGGTGGAATCTCAAGGATATCGAGAATGAGAGGTTCCCGGCTGTGAAGGCGACCTCGATGGAGGACTTCATAAGGCAGAGGCTGTGAATTTGAAGGAGACATGGCATGTAGCGATGTTGGGCGTCAGTGAAAGCCTGAACCCAGCAAACATGAGATGTTGTCTTTTATCTGGTATCCTATGGAGAAGCCAACGAATCACTGCAATCAGTTCCGTGACTACAACGGATTCTCAACCTGTGATTAAATGTGATGCCACGTTGAGGATGCTACACCAATAGAGAGCCTCCTGTTTCTCGATGCAGCCAATGCTAATCGTTTACCGGTAGACTATGATAACACCACCACCGCAATGACAAGACACAGAGTTAGAGGTTGCTGACTTCGATGGTGTTGCGGTCGAGATTTTGAAAGCCGCTTGATGATATCACCTCCAATGTAGCTCTCCTCATACAGAGAGATCAGCATACTATCTCAATGGTGAGCACGAAAGATCGACAGACTAAAGGTGATTATAGCACCATTGGGGGATCATCACACCAAGTAGATCGATTCAACCTCTCTCTGGTGAGCATGATTGATCGAGTAGACCGCAGTGCATTGGCGGGTACTCGTTGGAAGTCATTACGTGCTAATTGCTCCACCTGACTTGCGATATGCACCACACACACCTCCAACTACATATAAGGACAGGATTGAATGTTTGGAGATAGTTCACAGGAACATTTGCATAGAACATACAGATGTATTTTATTTCGAACCACTACCGGTACAGACGACATACACGTCTGCCCACCTCATAACTTTTTCTTCCATTCTCCTCCTCACAGCAAGATCGACCCATCATTCCTGCCACAGTATCGCAAGTCGGGTATCGTAAGAAGCGTAAACGCTCAATTTATTGATTGATGACAAAGGAAAACGTTGTTGGTATATAAGACAGCTAACCCAAAGAACACCAGAGCCGGCAAAATGGATGAACTCGTCTTTCCCTCCAGCACTTGGGGGTTCTGGAAAGTAGAGTTCAGAGCGTGGCCCTAGCTAATCGCCTTTCGTGGCGACTCAATGGGGATCGATACAAGTGGCAAGGGCGAGACGCTTATTTGCCCTTGTTGATCTCGACGACCTTGACGTCGAAGACGAGGGTGGCGCCACCGGGAATGTCTGGGGGAGCACCACGGGCACCGTAGGCGTGGTGAGCGGGGATGGTGATCCTGCGCTCAGCGCCAACGGCCATGCCGGCGACACCGATGTCCCAGCCCTTGATGACCTCGCCGGAGCCAAGCTTGAAGGTGAAAGGCTTGCCCTTCTTGTTGCTGTCGAAGACCTTGTTGTTCTTCTGGAGCTTGCCGATGTAGCGCATGCCAACGCGGTCACCGTTCTTAGCAGCGGGACCGGTGCCGGCCTTCTTGTCGTCAATGGTGACACCGTTGACAACACGGGGACCAGCGGCAGCCTTGGGCTTCTCAGCGGCGGGAGCGGCCTTGGTGGGGGTAGGGCCCTGCTCGAGGTTCTTTGCGAACTGGACCTTCTTGTCGGACTTGGCGGAAGAAGGAGCCTCCTCCTCAGCAGCGGCGGCGGTCTTGGCCTTCTTGGCCTGCTTCTTGCTGAGCTTCTCGGTGGGCTCAGCCTTGGACTCGGTGATCAGGTTGTCGAGAGACTCGTCGGCGGCGCGCTTGTTCTTGCCCTTCTTGGACTCGACAAGCTTGGGAGCCTCGTCCTCCTCCTCGGTGATCTCGGTGATGCGGGGGTCCTCCATGTCGTCGAGGTCGTCCTCGGAGTCGTACTCGTCCTCAGAGTACTCCTCGTCAGACTCACCCTCCTCGCCGTGCTCGTGGTCGTGAGCAGGCTCGACGTAGTTGCCGGTAAGGAAGACGCTGTGGGTACCAGAGACCTGGAAGTAGACGCGCTCGTTCTCACCAATGGTGATGTTCAAGGGCTGCTGGAAGTGCTGCGCGGATTGTTAGCTGTGCGCTGAATGTGGTAGTAGATGGCAAAACTTACAGAGACGGGGTCAAGTGTGCAGAGAACGAACTCCTCAATCTCCTCATCCTCATCGTCGTCCTCCATGTCATCGTCATCCTCCTCGTCCTCAGACTCCTCGACGGGAGCCTTGCCCTTGCCCTTCTTGGAGGGCTTAGCGTCAACCTCCATCTCGTCCTGCTCGAGGAGCTTCTTGATGGCCTCCATGGCGGCAGCCTTGCGGGCCTTCTTGCTCTTGGAAGGGTCGCTGGGGCCAGCGGCCTCCTCGTCGTCATCTGAGTCCTCCTCATCGCTGTCCTCGCCAGCGAACATGCGGTCCATCTCGTCGCCGTCGTAGTCGGAACCGTCCTCGTCATCGCCGAAGGGAGCGCGGAGAATCTTCAGGGTGGCACGGGGAGGGAGGCCAGTCTCGCCCTCGGGCATGGCGCTGGGGTCAATGGCAGCCATGGTGATCTGGAAAGAGGCCGGGAAGTCGGGGACGGCGGGGATGGGGACATCGCCGCAGGGGACCTCGAGTCCGTAGACAGCCATGGGAAGAAGAGGCATGATGTGTGTGTAGGTGATGTGTAGTAGGGGTGGGTGGGTGTAG
>Ga0265797_10009194_pt1 | contig 12934 bp, 10 predicted proteins | sample P2T30metagenome_FD_192433 | JGI IMG/M metagenome (GOLD analysis project Ga0265797, IMG submission 192433) | Plant litter microbial communities from East Loma Ridge, Irvine, California - P2 T30 | ecosystem: Environmental > Terrestrial > Plant litter > Unclassified | place: USA: California... | reverse complement strand
TGGAGCAGTGCAGTCTTGTAGCGGACGGCGATGGCGTCCTGGTCCGGATGGCGGCCCTTGCGCACGGTCCAGCGGCCGCCGGCCAGCACGTCGCGCACCAGATTGTCGTTACCGCAGAACAAGAAGCGGCCGAGTACATCCTCGGGCGCGGCGCCGTCGAGGTTGGGATGATCGCTGTCCAGCACCAGCAGATCGGCACGGCGGCCGACTTCGAGTACGCCCAGGCGGCGCCCGCTGGCCTGGGCGCCACCCAGCAAGGCGCCTTGCCACAGGAAGGCGGCGACGTCGCGCTGGCCGGCACCGGTGGCGACGTTGCGGCGCTGGTGCAGCAGGCGCTGGCCGTATTCGAGCCAGCGCAATTCTTCGACCGGGCTCTGGGACACATGGCTGTCGCTGCCGATGCCGAAGCGTCCGCCGGCCGCGAGGTAGGGCGCCAGCGGGAACAGGCCGTCGCCCAGGTTGGCTTCGGTGGTCGGGCACAGGCCGGCCACGGCGCCGCTGGCAGCCAGCGCCGTCACCTCCGCGTCCGACAGATGGGTCGCATGCACCAGGCACCAGCGCGCATCGACGTCCGCCTGGTCGAGCAGCCACTCGACCGGACGGCGGCCGGTGGCATCCAGGCACTGGCGCACTTCGAGCGCCTGCTCGGCGATGTGGATGTGCAGTGGCCGGGCGCCAGGCAGCGCTTGGGTGAGTTCCTTCAGCTGGGCAATCGAGACTGCACGCAGCGAATGCGGCGCGGCGCCGACTTCCAGCTGCGGGCCGCGCAGCTTGTCCAGCGCCTCGACGATGCGCAGCACCAGCGCCGGATCGCTGCGGAAGCGCCGCTGTTCGGGTTTGAGCGGCGCCGCCCCGAAACCGGCATACGCATACATCACCGGCAGCAGCGTCAGGCCGATGCCGGCCTGGCGGGCCGCCGCGGCGATGCGGCCTGCCGTCTCGGCCGGATCGGCGTACGCGGCGCCGTCGGTATCGCGGTGCAGGTAATGGAATTCGCAGACGGCGGTGTAGCCGTGGCGCAGGCATTCGACGTACAGTTGCGCGGCCACCGCTTCCATCTGCCCGGGCGTGATGCGGTTGGCGAAGCGGTACATCAGCTCGCGCCAGGTCCAGAAGCTGTCCGGCGCGCCGCTGTCGGGCGTGTCACTTTGCAACCCGCCTGCCCGCTCGGTCAGCCCGCCGAGCGCGCGCTGGAAAGCATGCGAGTGCAGGTTGATCATGCCGGGCAAAACGTAATCCGCCTGCGCCACATCCTGCGGCGCCGCGGCATCCGGCTCCACGCGTACCAGGTCGCCGGCGCCATCCCACGCGATCAGCACGTCACGCCGCCAGCCGTCGGCCAGCAGCGCATGGCGGGCGAACAGCGCAGCGCCGCTGCGATTCACGCGCGTACCCATGCCAGCGCCGCCGCCATCGATTCGCGCAGCAGCGGCTGGACCCGTGCAGCCACGTCGGGACGATATGCAAAAGGCGGCGCTTCATTCATGTACAGGCACTGGCACATCTCGAGCTGGACCGCATGCACGCCGCGCGCCGGGTCGCCGTAGCGGCGCGTGATGTGGCCGCCCTTGAAGCGGCCATTGAAGACGAAGGAAAAGCGGTCCTGGGCTGCGGCCACGTTCATGAGCGCGCCCTGCAGCTGCAGCGAACAGGACCTGCCGTCGGCAGTGCCGAAGTTCAGGTCGGGCAGGCGGCCGTCGAAAAAGCGCGGCACCCGGGAGGCGATCGAATGCGCATCCCACAGCACCACGCGGCCGTGCAGGGCCAGCAGGCGATCGAGCTCCGCCTGCAGCTGCTTGTGATACGGCTGCCAGTAACGTTCCAGGCGGCGTGCGGTTTCCGTGGCATCCGGCGCGCGCCCCGGCAGGTACAGGGGCTCGCGCGTAAAGGTGTCGACCGGGCACAGGCCGGTGGTGTCCTGGCCCGGATACAGGTTGGTGTCTTCCGGCGGGCGGTTCAGGTCGATCAGGTAGCGCGACCAGCGCGCCGCCAGGGTCGAGATGCCCATCTCGTCGGCAAAGTCGTAGACCCGGGCCAGGTGCCAGTCGGTGTCGGCCCGCGCCGCCGCGCTGGGGGCGTAACGGTCGGCGACTTCGTCCGGGATGTCGGTGCCGCCGTGCGGGATCGACAGCAGCATCGGCATCGAACCCGGTGTAAACCTGAAATCCATCGCGCCCCCTTCGCTTGTGATCAGTCGGTATGCAGTGCCACGAACAAGTCCTTGCATGCGGCGGACAGTTCGCCTTCCATCACCATCCTGCGCGCCGCCTCGATGTCGGGTGCGAAGAAGCGGTCCTCGTCGAAGGGCGCCACATGGCGGCGCAGTGCGGCGTGCACGTGCTCCAGGTGATCCGAGCTGGCCAGCGGCCGGTGGAACTCGATGCCCTGCGCCGCCGCCAGCAATTCGATGCCGACGATGACACCGGTATTCTGCGCCATCTGGCCGAGGCGACGCGCCGCGAAGGTCGCCATGCTGACATGATCTTCCTGGTTAGCCGAGGTCGGCAAGCTGTCGACACTGGCAGGATGGGCCAGCGACTTGTTTTCCGAAGCCAGCGCGGCGGCGGTGACGTGGGCGATCATGAAGCCGGAATTCACGCCCGGCTCGCGCACCAGGAAGGGCGGCAGGCCGGACAGGGTGGCGTCGATCAGCAGCGCGATGCGGCGCTCGGCCAGCGCGCCGATTTCGGCGATCGCCAGCGCCAGCGTGTCGGCGGCAAAGGCAACCGGCTCGGCGTGGAAGTTCCCGCCCGAGATGATGGCCGGGACGCCGCCGTCCATCTCATCACCTTCCCAAAATATCAGGGGGTTGTCGGTGACCGCGTTCGACTCGGTCAAAAGGGTGCGCCCGGCCTGGGCAATCAGGTCCATCGCGGCGCCCATCACCTGCGGCTGGCAGCGCAGGCTGTAGGGGTCCTGCACGCGCTCGTCGCCGACCAGGTGCGAGGCGCGGATCGCGCTGCCGGCCACCAGTTCGCGGTAGATTTTTGCGGCCGCGATCTGGCCCGGCTGGCCGCGCACCGCGTGCACGCGCGCATCGAACGGGGCGTCGCTGCCACGCGCGGCGTCCAGCGACAGCGCGCCGGTGACCATGCCCGCTTCCAGCAGGCGTTCGGCCAGGAACAGGCCATGCAGGGCCAGCGCGGTCGACACCTGGGTGCCGTTGATCAGCGCCAGGCCTTCCTTCGCGGCCAGCACCACCGGCTCGATGCCGGCGGCCGCCAGCGCCTCGCGCGCCTCGATTAATTCTCCTTGTACGCGCACCTGGCCGACGCCCAGCATGGCCAGCGTCATGTGGGCCAGCGGCGCCAGATCGCCGGAGGCGCCGACCGAACCCTGCGCCGGAATCGCGGGCATGATGCCGGCGTTGAACAGGGCGATCAGGGTGTCGACGATCAGCCGGCGCACACCGGAAAAGCCGCGCGCCAGGCTGCCGATCTTGGTCAGCAGGATCAGGCGCACCACGTGGTCGGGCAGGAGTTCGCCGGTGCCGACCGCGTGCGACAGGATCAGGTTGCGCTGCAGCTGTTCCAGCTGTTCGTGCGGGATGTGGCGCTTGGCCAGGATGCCGAAGCCGGTGTTGATGCCGTAGGCCGGATCGCCCTTGGCGACGATGGCCTGCACGGCGGCGGCCGAGGCGTCGATGGCGGCGTAGGCGGGCGGCGCCAGGCTCAAGGTGCCATGCGCCTGCCACACGCTGCGCAGGTCGGACAGGGTGAGCGAGCCTGGTTGCAGGATCAGGTGGTGTGGTTCGTGGTTCATGGTGCTTGTTCAGTGACTTGTTGGATCATGGGTAGTGTCAGGCCGTATTTTTTCGCGGTCTCGATGGCGAGCTCGTAGCCGGCATCGGCATGGCGCATCACGCCCGAGGCGCAATCGTTCACCAGGACCCGCGCCAGGCGTTTTTCGGCGGCGGCGCTGCCGTCGGCCACGATGACGACGCCGGCATGCTGGGAATAGCCCATGCCGACGCCGCCGCCGTGGTGCAGCGAAACCCAGGTGGCGCCGCCGGCGGTGTTCAGCATGGCGTTCAGCAGCGGCCAGTCGGACACGGCGTCGCTGCCGTCAAGCATCGCTTCGGTTTCGCGGTTCGGGCTGGCGACCGAGCCGGTATCGAGGTGGTCGCGCCCGATCACGATCGGCGCCTTCAGCTCGCCCGTGCGCACCATCTCGTTGAAGGCCAGGCCGGCCAGGTGGCGCTCGCCCAGGCCGAGCCAGCAGATGCGCGCCGGCAGGCCCTGGAAGGCGATGCGTTCGCGCGCCATGTCGAGCCAGCGGTGCACGCGCGCGTGCTGCGGGAACAGCGCTTTGATCTTGGCGTCGGTTTTATAGATATCTTCGGGGTCGCCGGACAGCGCCACCCAGCGGAACGGTCCCCTGCCCTCGCAGAACTGGGGGCGGATATAGGCCGGCACGAAGCCGGGGAAATCGAAGGCATCCTGCACGCCCTGGTCGAGCGCCACCTGGCGGATGTTGTTGCCATAGTCGACAGCATGCGCGCCCAGCGCCTTGAAATCGAGGATGGCGCGCACGTGCGCCGCGCAGGATGCGGCCGCGGCCTGCTTCAGCGCTGCGTGCTGTGCCGGGTCCTGCTGGGCCGCCTGCCAGCGCTCGAGCGTCCAGCCGACCGGCAGGTAGCCGTGGATCAGGTCGTGCGCCGAGGTCTGGTCGGTGACCATGTCCGGCACCAGGCCGCCGGCCTGCGCGCGCCGCACCAGTTCGGGCAGCACCTCGGCGGCGTTGCCGAGCAGGCCGATGGAGACCGCATCCCCGCGCGCCTTGTGCAGGGCGACCATGGCCAGCGCGTCGTCGATGTCGCGCGCCTGTTGGTCGAGGTAGCCCGTACGCAGACGGAAATCGATGCTGCTTTGGCGGCATTCGATGGTGAGCGAGACAGCGCCGGCAAAGCTGGCCGCCAGCGGCTGGGCGCCGCCCATCCCGCCCAGACCGGCGGTCAGGATCCAGCGGCCTGTCATGGTGCCGCCGAAATGCTGGCGCCCGGCCTCGGCAAAGGTTTCGTACGTACCCTGCACGATGCCCTGGGTGCCGATGTAGATCCAGCTGCCGGCCGTCATCTGGCCGTACATGAACAACCCTTTGCGATCGAGTTCGTTGAAGTGTTCCCAGGTGGCCCACTTCGGCACCAGGTTGGAGTTGGCGAGCAGGACGCGCGGGGCGTCGGGGTGGGTCTGGAATACGCCGACCGGCTTGCCCGACTGGATCAAGAGGGTCTGGTCGTCTTCCAGCGTGCGTAGGGATGCCAGGATCTGGTCATAACACGCCCAGTCGCGCGCGGCGCGCCCGATGCCGCCGTAGACCACCAGGTGCTGCGGGTTTTCGGCGACCTCGGCATCGAGGTTGTTCTGCAGCATGCGGTAGGCCGCTTCGGTCAGCCAGCTCTTGCAGTGCAGCTGGCTGCCGCGCGGCGCGCGGATCGTACGGGTCGGATCGAAGCGTGGATCCGTCCCGGGATGCAAGGGCAGCGGCGCGGCTTGGGTCATGGCAGGCTCCTCGAAATGGGCGACAGTCCAGCAAAGTCTAGGTTGTCTATACAACACCGTCAATCCATTTCTGCAAGCTGCTTGCCGCTTATTTGCGGTACACCTGGCGGCCGGCCACCCAGGTTTCCAGCACGGCGGTCTTATAGATGTCGTACGGGGTCATCTTGAACAAATCGCGGTCGATCACGATGAAATCGGCGTACTTGCCGACTTCGAGCGATCCCTGGTTCTTTTCCTGGTGGCCGGCCCAGGCCGCATCCAGCGTGAAGCAGCGGAAGGCTTCCTTCAGCGACATCTCCTGCTCCGGATACCAGCCGGCGATCGGGTTGCCGCCGGCATCCTGGCGCGTCACCGCGGCGTGGATGCCGTAGAACGGATTCGGCGCCTCGACCGGGAAGTCGGAACCGCAGGCGATGCGCGAGCCCTGCTGCAGGAAGGTACGCCATGCATACGCGCCCTTGATGCGGTCCGGGCCGACGCGGGTCTCGGCCATGTTCTTGTCGGAGGTCGCGTGGGTCGGCTGCATCGACGGCACGATGCCGATCGTCTTGAAGCGTGGGATATCTTCCGGGGTGACGATCTGGGCGTGCTCGATGCGGTTGCGCTGCGCTTCCGTGTGGTTGGCCTTGATCTCCTTGGCGAAGGCATCCAGGATCTGGCGGTTGCTGGCGTCGCCGATCGCGTGCACGTTGACCTGGTAGCCCTTCTTCATGGCCTTGCCGATCATGGTGTCGATCTCTTCGTTCGAGTGGAACAGCAGGCCGTGCGAGTGCGGATCGTCGCTGTAGGGCGCCAGCAGCGCGGCACCACGGCTGCCCAGCGCGCCGTCGGCATACAGTTTTACGGCGCGCAGGAAGTACATGTCCTTGCCGTAGCTGTTCAGCGGGCCGTTTTTCGCCAGCTGGTCGAAATCGGGGCCGGTGCCGCCGATCATCGCGTAGATGCGCGCGGTCAGCTTGCCCTGGTCGGCGAAGCTGCGGTACAGCTTGTCCTGTGCGGCTGTGATGCCGGCATCGTGGGCGCTGGTCAGGCCGACGCTGGCCATCTTCTGCAGCGATTTTTCCAGCATCGTCCGGCCTTCCTGCTCGGTCGGCTGCGGCAGCACCTTCAGCATCAATTCCTTGGCGGCGTCGACCAGCACGCCGGTGGCGTGGCCATCGGCATCGCGCACGATCTTGCCGCCGACCGGGTCCGGCGTCTTATCGGTGATGCCGGCCAGCGCCAGCGCGCGGCTGTTGGCCCAGCCGGCGTGGCTGTCGACGCGTTCCAGCCAGACCGGACGGTCGCTGACCAGGGTGTCGAGTTCCTTCGCGGTCGGGAAGCGGCCCAGCTTCCAGTTTTCCTGGTTCCAGCCGCGCCCGCGCAACCAGCCCTGCCCCGGATTGGCGCGCGCGTAATCGGCGATCGCGGCCTGGGCCTGCTGCAGCGAGGTGGTGGCGGAGAGATCGAGCTGGGTCAGCATCTCGCCCAGGCCGAACACGTGGCCGTGCGCATCGATCAGGCCCGGCAGCACGGTGCGGCCCTGGAGGTCGACGTGTTTCGCCTTGGGCGCCCTGGCTGCCACGTCTTTCGCGTTACCGACCGCGGTGATGCGGCCCTTGTCGTCGAAAGCCATCGATGCGAACTGGGCGATGTCCCCTTTCGCGTTCAGCGTATAGCCGTTGGCGTTGTCGATCACGGTGTCGGCCTGGGCGGCGGACAAGGCGCCGCAGGCGGCCAGGACGAACAAGGAACACTGCAGGGGGGCGAAACGCATCGAGAATCTCCGAGTGAATAAAAGGCAAGCATTCAGTGTATCGAACTTCGGGGTCAGAGCACAATGTCGAGCCACTTCGGGGTCAGAGCACATTGTGTGGAAACGGGCTGCACGAAATTGAGTTGCGTCCATTCGCCATTCAACGCGGGAACAATCGCAATCCGTGTTTTGCCGGCGAGACCGACTACCTGGTCTATCTGTCGCTGCTGCGGCAATACGCGGCGGCAAGCGCTTGCCAGATACATGCTTATGTTTTGATGACGAACCACGTCCATCTGTTATTGTCGTCCGGCAGCAGGGATGGACCGAGCATGCTGATGCGCCGGCTTGGCCAGCACTATGTCCAGTATTTCAATCGGCGCCATGGACGGACCGGCACGCTGTGGGAGGGGCGGTTTCGCTCCTGTCTGGTCGAACAGGAACGCTATCTGCTGATATGTCACCGCTATATCGAGCTGAACCCGGTTCGCGCGCACATGGTGAAGGATCCCGGCGCTTATCCCTGGTCGAGTTTTCGCACCAATGCGCTGGGCGAAGAGAACGCTTTGATCACGCCGCACGTGGTGTATGCGGGACTGGGCAAACACGCCGCGGAACGCAGGTCTGCATACCGCTACCTGTTCCACGAAGCGATGTCCGATCAACTGCTCGATCAGATCCGATACGCCAGCAACAGCAATTCGCCGCTCGGACCGGACACCTTTGTTGCCGATACATCGCGCCTGCTCGGGGTTGCTCCTGTCATGAAGCGTCGCCGACGACAAGATGTGGTCAGCAAGAACTTGCTCGAAGAAGTGCTCTGACCCCGAATTCAGTCGGTCTTGTGCTCTGACCCCGAATCGTCCCGCTCCATGTCCAGCAGCGCCCGCTTGCGCTCGACGCCCCAGCGATAGCCCGAGATCGCGCCGCCGATGCGCACCACGCGGTGACAGGGGATGGCGATGGCGACCGGGTTGGCGGCGCAGGCGCCGGCGACGGCGCGCGCGGCTTTCGGCATGCCGAGGCGTTCGGCCAGGTCGGCGTAGCTGACGGTCTGGCCGGCCGGGATCTGGCGCAGCGCCTGCCAGACGCGCTGCTGGAAAGCGGTGCCGCGCACGTCCAGCGGCAGGTCGAGGCCGATGCGCGGGGCTTCGACAAAGGCGACCACCTGCGCCACGGTGCGCTCGAAGCCGGGTTCGGCGCCGACCAGGTCGGCATGCGGAAACCGTTCCTGCAGGTCGCGCACCAGCGGTTCGGGCTCGTCGCCGAGCAGGATCGCGCAGATGCCTTTATCGGTGGCCGCGACCAGCAGCGCGCCGAGCGAACAGCCGGCCACCGCAAACCGGATCGATGCGCCGCTGCCGCCGGCGCGGTAGCGGCGCGGCGTCATGCCCAGTACGCCGGACGAGGCGGCGTAGAAGCGGCCGCTCGAATTGAAGCCGGCCTCGTAGGCGGCCGCGGTGACGCTGGGCGCCTGCGCCAGCTCCCGTTGCAGACGCTCGGCGCGCCGCGCCGCGGCATAGGCCTTGGGCGTGATCCCGGTATGGGCCTTGAACACGCGGTGGAAGTGGAAGCGGCTCATGCCGCAGGCCTGTGCCAGGGTGTCGAGACCAGGTTCGTCGATGGCCGCATCGATCAGGCGGCAGGCATGCGCCACGGCGCCCGCCTGGCGCTCGCTCAGGGGCGGATCGAGCGGACGGCAGCGCAGGCAGGGGCGAAAGCCGGCCGCTTCGGCGGCCCCGCTGCTGGCGTGGAAGGCGACGTTGGCGCGGCGCGGCGTGCGCGACGGGCACGAGGGCCGGCAATAGATGCCGGTCGTGCGCACCGAATAATAGAACTGGCCGTCGGCGGCGTGCGTGCGTGCGCAGACGGCGGCCCAGCGCGCGTCGTCGTCCGCCATCGTCTCGATCTGTGTGTCCATGTCCGCGCTCCTCATGACAATCTATATAAGCGCATGGTACGCACCCGCGCCACGCCCCGCACCCCGCCTCTTGCTTTCAAATCCGCGATGCTAGAATGCGCCTCACCATAAAACATGCAGCGGGCATCGTCCCGGCTCCCGGAGAAATCGGTTTGGACGGACAGACAGCACAGGACAGCACGCCCATTTTCCAGCGCATCAAGGATTACCTGCTCGGCGAAATCGCGGCGGGCCGCTGGAAGGAAGGCGACCTGGTGCCGTCCGAGCAGGCCCTGGTGCGCCAGTTCGGCGTGTCGCGCATGACCGTCAACCGCGCCGTGCGCGAGCTCACCGCCGAACAGGTATTGACCCGGCGCCAGGGTTCCGGCACTTATGTCGCGCCGCAAAAATACCAGGCCACGCTGGTCGAGATCCGGAATATCGCCGACGAAGTGCGGGCGCGCGGCCACATCCACGCCAGCCGTCCGCAGCTGCTGGAACAGGGCACGGCAAGCGAGGCGCTGGCCGCGCGCTTCGGCATGGCGGCCGGTGCGCCGCTGTTCCACTCGCTGATCGTGCACGAGGAAAACGGCCGCCCAATCCAGGTCGAGGACCGCTGGGTCAACCCGGCCTGCGCGCCGGCCTACCTGCAGCAGGACTATACGCGCATCACCCCCAACGAGCACCTGATGGCGGCGGCGCCGCTGCAGGGCGCGACCTACAGCATCGAGGCGCTGCCGGCGCCGCGCGAGGTGGCCGAGATGCTGGCCGTCGCGCCGGGCAGCGCCTGCCTGGTGCTGAAGCGCGAGACCACCTCGGACGGCCTGGTGGCGTCGGTGGTGACGATGTGGCATCCGGGCGATTTGTACAAGTTCACCGGCAGCGTCGGCTGAAATAGTGTCAGGCGCGCCACGCCTGCAAAAAAAGCTTGGTCCGGGCTGCGCACAGGCCTTGCCGGTACGCGATAATGCCCCAACTTTCGTTGCACTACCGGGGTCCGGAGGCGTGTTAGGTTTTTGTACAAAGCTCACGAACACGTTTCAGGAAAATAGGTTATTATTTCAGCCAATCCCCGCCTGACGTCCTCTTGCAGATCTTCCACTGTTCGAATAGTGCACACACTGTCTCCACCATTGTGTTGCAATACCAGTTCTGACAAGCAGGGGAAACCGGCTGACGCATCTCGATAGCGACAGCGGCCTTCAGGCGATAACACAACGAGTGATCTACCTCTCATTGAGGAAAACATGAGCGAAAACATCAAACACATCAGCGATGCCTCTTTCGAAACCGACGTGCTCAAGTCCGAGCGCCCGGTCCTGGTCGACTTCTGGGCCGAGTGGTGCGGCCCCTGCAAGATGATCGCCCCGATCCTGGAAGAAGTCGCAAAAGAATATGACGGCAAGCTCCTGATCGCGAAGATGGATGTCGACGCGAACCAGGCCGTGCCGGCGAAGTTCGGCATCCGTGGCATCCCGACCCTGATCCTGTTCAAGAACGGCGTCGCGGCCGCGCAAAAGGTCGGCGCCCTGGCCAAAGGCCAGCTGACGGCCTTCATCGACAGCAACATCTGATACCATAGGCGGCGGCAGCGCGCCCGCGCGGCCGCCCTTTCTTCAGTACGGGAAGGCGATCGACTCCGATGCCCCCTAATTATTAACCCACGCAGTTCCCTCCCCTACCTTTACTTTCCCGTCACGGGACACCCGACACATGCACTTATCTGAACTGAAGGCAATGCACGTCTCCGCCCTTCTGGAGATGGCGATCAGCCTGGACATCGACAACGCGGCCCGCCTGCGCAAACAAGAACTGATGTTCGCGATCCTCAAGAAGCGCGCGAAACAAGGCGAGCAGATTTTCGGCGACGGCGCCCTGGAGGTGCTGCCGGACGGCTTCGGCTTCCTGCGCTCGCCGGACGCCAGCTACATGGCCTCGACCGACGACATCTACATCTCGCCGTCGCAGATCCGCCGCTTCAACCTGCATACGGGTGACTCGATCGAAGGCGAAGTGCGTACCCCGAAAGACGGCGAACGCTACTTCGCACTGGTGAAGGTGGACAAGGTCAACGGCGAATCGCCGGAAGCCTCGAAGCACCGCATCCTGTTCGAAAACCTGACGCCGCTGCACCCGAACGAGCCGCTGCGCCTGGAGCGCGACATGAACGGCGCCGAAAACATCACCGGCCGCATCGTCGACCTGATCTCGCCGATCGGCAAGGGCCAGCGCGGCCTGCTGGTGGCGTCGCCGAAATCCGGCAAGTCGGTCATGCTGCAGCATATCGCCCACGCGATCACCGCCAACCACCGCGACTGCACCCTGATCGTCCTGCTGATCGACGAACGTCCCGAGGAAGTCACCGAGATGCAGCGTTCGGTGCGCGGCGAAGTGGTCGCCTCGACCTTCGACGAACCGGCCACCCGCCACGTGCAGGTCGCCGAGATGGTGCTGGAAAAAGCCAAGCGCCTGGTCGAAATGAAGAAGGACGTCGTGATCCTGCTGGACTCGATCACCCGCCTGGCACGCGCCTACAACACCGTGATCCCGGCTTCGGGCAAGGTGCTGACCGGCGGTGTCGATGCCAACGCGCTGCAGCGTCCGAAGCGTTTCTTCGGCGCCGCCCGTAACGTCGAAGAAGGCGGCTCGCTGACCATCGTCGCGACCGCCCTGATCGAGACCGGCTCGCGCATGGACGACGTGATCTACGAAGAATTCAAGGGTACCGGCAACATGGAGGTGCACCTGGAGCGCCGCCTGGCCGAGAAGCGCGTCTACCCGGCGATCAACCTGAACAAGTCGGGTACCCGCCGCGAAGAACTGCTGATCAAGCCGGACCAGCTGCAGAAGATCTGGATCCTGCGCAAGCTGCTGTACTCGATGGACGAGATCGAGGCGATGGAGTTCATCCTCGACAAGATGCGCGCGACCAAGAACAACATGGAGTTCTTCGACCTGATGCGTCGCGGCGGCTGATCCAGCCTTCTGGATCGACGGGCCCCGGCCCGCAGCGAAAAGGCGAGGCGACTCGCCTTTTCTGTTTTTTGCGCTACGATATATATAGGTCAAGCCTTGGGACGGTCCAGCACGGAAAATCGGCCTCAGCCCCTCAAGGAGACCGATAATGATGACCGACGAATTGCATGATGTCACCGCCCAGCGCGCCAACGGTGTGCTCGACCGGCGCCTGACAGTCCTCGAAACCCGTTTCGACACGACACTCACCATGCTGCCCAACAAAGCCGACCTGTCGGACCTGAAAGCCGAACTGAAAGCCGACATCCACGGCGAAGCGGCCCACCTCAGCAAATGGATGGCGGCCACTGCCATCACGATGGTCATCGGCTTCGGCGGCATGATCCTGACCGTGCTGTCGCGCCTGCCTCACGCCTGAGCTGCCCATGTGCCGCGCCCGCGGCGATGGTTGCCTCCGAGACGCTGCTGGCTTATAATCGCCGGTTCAGCATCCAACCCTGGCAAGTGATCGGTAATCGGGTCAAGAAGCAGCGCGACCGACGAAGTACCGTTTGGCTACCAACTTAACCGAGGCAATATCATGAAAAACAGCATCCATCCGGATTACCGCGAAGTCGTCTTCCACGATCTGTCGTGCGATTTCAAATTCATCACCCGCTCGACCATCAACACCCGCGAAACCATCGATTTCGAAGGCAAGCAATACCCGCTGGTCAAGATCGAGGTGTCGGCTGAATCGCACCCGTTCTTCACCGGCAAGCACAAGATCGTCGACACCGCTGGCCGCGTCGAGAAGTTCCGCCAGAAGTTCGGTTCGGTCGG
>Ga0265797_10009192_pt1 | contig 12936 bp, 9 predicted proteins | sample P2T30metagenome_FD_192433 | JGI IMG/M metagenome (GOLD analysis project Ga0265797, IMG submission 192433) | Plant litter microbial communities from East Loma Ridge, Irvine, California - P2 T30 | ecosystem: Environmental > Terrestrial > Plant litter > Unclassified | place: USA: California... | reverse complement strand
GTCTCATAGACACACATTGGCACCTAAGTGTTGATCCACTCTGACACTTCCAAAACAGGACCAATGCTACTCGCTCCGTTGTCCGAGTACTACGGCCGTAATCCCGTCTACATTGGCTCCTGGTTCGTCTTGGTGATGTTCCAAATCCCGCTGGCTCTAGCACACAACATGCCCACGGTGATCGTATGCAGGCTGATCCAAGGCTTCGGCGGCTCGGCTCCACTCACAAACACTGGAGGCAGTATTTCAGACGTATGGGAACGCAACGAAAGCGGTAACGCCATGATGGTGTACGGTCTGTCCTCGACATTTAGCCCGCCAATGGCACTGGTCATTACCGGCTACCTGGTTTTGAATGAAGGCTGGAGAAATCTCTTCTGGGCGTTGATGGGGATCACTGGAGGCATCTTAATCATCATGACTTTCCTTCTCCCCGAGACCAGGCACTCGACAATTCTGGAGAAAAAAGCGAAAGCTGTTCGCAAGACTCTCGTCAAAGAAGGCGTATCTCACGAGGCAACTGATAGGATCTCCGACTCGCACTCCATGGGCTCCAAGCGGAGTATACACGTCCTCTTTGCCGTCAACCTCACACGACCATTCCGCTTCCTCTTCACCGAAGAGATCACAATGGCAGCCGCAGCCTACAATGGTTTCATCTACGGCGTAGTCTACTTGTTCAACGAGTCCTTTCCCCTGGTCTTCGGCAGCCAGGAAGGTCACGGGTTCAACGTTGGCCAAACAGGCCTGACATTCCTCGGAATCGCAGTTGGAGCCCTGGTCGCGGCATGTTTCTACCCACTACAAGAGCGCTATTATCTCCGCCGCGTAGCAGAAAACGGCGGGAAAGGCGTGCCCGAAGCTCGTATGGGCCAGGCGCGGTTCGGCGCTCTGCTGCTCCCGATATCGCTTTTCTGGTTCGCTTGGACTTCTTACCGATCCATTCACTGGATTGTGCCTATCGTTGGATCCTCACTGTTCGGCGCTGGAATTTACATCGTCATCCTGGGAGTGCTGAACTACGTCGTCGACAGCTATCAGACCTACTCGGCGAGCGCTTTGGCTGGTGTGATTCTGGTACGGAATGTTGTCGGGTGTATTTTCCCGCTGTTTGCTGTGAGTAGTTCATCTGCTTCATGCTCGGATTTGAAGAGTCGTGCTCTCGGGCCATCTGGCTAACGGCTTTTGCAGCGCCAAATGTACGAGAGACTGGGCTTCCAGTGGGCCAGCACGCTGTTGGCTTTCCTCAGCCTGCTGTTCGTGCCGATTCCGATCTGGTGGTTCTACAAGGGCAAGGCTCTGCGGATGAAGTCGCCGTTTGCAAGGTTCGTCGAAGTCATACTGTGCTCTGCAATGTTGAAGGAAGGCTAACGTGCTGTACACAGCCAACATTTCGATCAAGACGAGGATGCGCCGCATTAAGCTTTGAACTTTACGAATATTAGTCACTCACGAATGTGGTCATCACAACTACATTCCCCACTCTCTATGAAAGTGACATACGACATTCTCGGTTGAAGCTTTGTCAACTACCATTGGAAGTGGTCGTTCTTAGGAGTCACGTTCCCGTTGATGCTCGCCAACCTCTACAGCGGTGTCTTCGACGTTATCCAACACTAGCCGAAAACTCGTCATGGAGATGGACTGAAGCACAAAACTTCGACGGCGTACGGACCAATGAGCATCAGGTTCAGTACACTTGGACAAGCGAACGACATTCAATTCTGGTAGCGACTTTTCTTTAAATCTGCAAATCTCATTCGAACGATCGATTCAAAATGCAAAACAACAACAAGCTCAGCAACACATTTCTGTCCTCCACTCGCCCCACCGAATCCTACCATCGCTGCCAAGTCTCACCCGACCATCTAAGAGGTCTGGACGTAAATGTCGGAGCTACCGCTGCTCTGGTAACCTTCGGTCGCAACGATCTGGTAGTAGTGCTGGCCCAGGTTGAGGCCGTTGCGGGCCCAGGCCTGGAAGTGGTTGTTCATGTTGACCGAGCCGCCGACGCGCCTGTTCTGGCGCACGGACCAGTACTGCTGGAAAGTCCTGGTGCCGTCGATCGAGGGCTGGTTGGTGCGGGTCGAGACGTAGACGTTGTAGACGCTGCCGTCGGTCGTGAAGCTGCCCTTGAACTGGGCGCCGGAGGAGGGGTTGTAGGTGCCGCTGTTGAGGGATTGTAAGTTTGCTGGTCAATTGTGATGGATTGGGGAGATGAGGGGATCTGAGAGATTACTCACAAGTTCTCAATCACATAGTACTCCACCAGTGGGTTGCGAGTCCATCCGTAGACGGCGAGGTAGCCGTTGCCTGAGGGCTGGAAGCTGCCGCCGTAGTTGATGGTGCTGGTGGAATGTCAGCGATGAGAATCGGGGAAAACAACGGCAAAGATTGCAACACTCACCGGCCAGTGCCTGGGTTCCAGCCCTTGCCACCAACAAAGTTGCCGGTGTTCCTCCAGGTGACGGTGTAGCGACTGCCCTCCAAGTTGGTGTAGGTGGCGTCTCCGCCGCCGTCGGTCCACCAGGAGTAGAAGTAGCCGTTGTGGGTTCCCTCAGCGCTTGGGGTGGAACGCTTCTCGATCTTCTCGATCAGAGTCGAGTTGTCGGCTTCATCACGCTCGTGAAGGAAGTCGAACGGCGCGGCGATGACGCTCGTCACGGCCGTCAAAGCGAGGAGAAGAGACTTGATGGCAACCATGGTGAAAGTTGGAAGCGTGTAAGTTGTTCAATTGTGTTGTTGAGTCTGAGTCAAGATTGTTTGATGTGGACGGGGGTTCGTCTATCTTATATGTTGTTTTGCTGATCCAGACGTAGAGGAGGCTAATACCTGAAGTTCCTTACGTGCGAGTGGATCGAAGCCGTTGGTTAGTCGCCGCTTCGCCCTTCCAACCAAACTACACCATCGATTAGGAGTTAGAACGCCTTGTTGCAATTGAGCCTGAAGTGATAGTGTGATACTACATGATAGTATGCATGAGATTGGCTCAAGCCAGACTGTGGTATTGCGAGATGACATGTACTGACCGAAGCCTATACGGACGACAGTGCTCCGCGCAAGGATGTTCGAGTAGGAACATACCAAGGGATACTTCGGACATTGCAATGGTAGCCTCGTGATCTTCGCCTAATTATCCAGATGAAGTATTGTGCAACTACATGATAGCCGCAGAATTGTGATTGGAAAGACTAGTTGTGTCCGGCTCTTGCGTTGGTAAGCTTTGCTCATGTTCTGGAGCCACTGAGCCATACTAGAGCCTCTTGGCTAATATATACATCCAAGGTCGGGCCTAGTATTGAGATAGTGTTCTCTTGGCGCTGATCTCTCTTCATCAATCTTGCAATGCTGAACGTTTTTGCCGGAAGATGGAGGTTGCATCAGTCGATGCGGTACGTTGTTGTGATCCCTTCTGGATGTTGCACAAGATCTATGGATGACGCCACTCGAGATCCACGCAGGGCGCTAGTACGCACGTTTCAGCCTTCCAGTCTGTATAAGCAGTGTCAGGAGATGTTCGGAGCCGCATGAGTCGCCAGCTGAGAAGCCGGTGGAGATGATGTGTTCTTGGCAAGATATATAGCCGTCCAATCCAGTGTGTTGCCCGAACTCCTACTCAGGTATGTAATGGACCGGCTTGAAAGCTAGAGTAGTTAGAGGCGATGCTGACAGGAGGTTGATGTCCGAATCTCTGAAGATGGGAAGGCTCGCCAAAAAATCCCCGCACCCCTGTTGCAGGCTGATCTCCAAGCGGGCGAGGTCGGCATCAGCGGATGCGATTCACAGTTGGTTCTTGAGGAGGAGGATGGATGGGAAGATAGTCAGATAGGTACACAGTACTCAGATGGGCAGGCTTGAGCCAACCACCGATGAACTGGAGTTTGACTTTAGCCTGAATATGGTCTGTTCTGTTTGTAGGCAAGTCATCTTCGAGATTCCGTGTATTCGCGACCTCGGCAGATCGCTAATAGCAATATGGCCTAAAAGCAACGGCGTGTAGACATGAGCTAGCAAAGTCCGTAAGACAAATGAGCATGTATAGATGCTTGTCAAACTCAAGATGAGTTGTTTGATCGTGTGTCAACAAAAAGCAAAAAAGATTGCCCACTACCCGAATCGAACGAGTGATCTTGTCATTGCAGAACTGAGGAACTGTACGAGTGACACGCTAGAATTGTGTTAGTTGTGCGCAGCTGAGGGTGAAAGTATGAGCCTGCTTACCCTTACCACTGGGCCAAGCGGGCTGCCAGGCTTCACTCTTATTCTCCAAGAGAGGTCTGAGTCATGTGATGAGTAAGTTTTAATTTCATTGAATATAAATATATCGTTTAATCCCCTCAGCTGCCTGCCTGGGACTTCACCAGTCAGGGCACCCACAATCGCACTACAATTGCTATATACACAACGTGGCGTCAATCGATTTACTGTGGTGTCAAAGCCCCTTTCCAAGCCATCCAAAAGCTATTCGACCACCTTCAGTCCAGCCCCGAAGACGCCGCCGCCTTCAATGCCACATACCCTCGCAGAGGAATCCACAAGACAGCCGCGACGTCCAACCCAACCTCCGACCAGAAATTCACCATCGACTTGTCCCCAACCCGCAGCGAATCGATCCCGTCCGAGCTGTCCGCTTCTCTGTCCAAACACGGTCTGCAAGAGATCCTCACATTCTTCAACAATGTAGACCAAACCTGGAGCACTCGCATTCTGGGCTCCCTGCGTGTGCTATCTGGAGGCGTGGACTTGATGCCAGCCCACCGAGCCCCTCAAGTTAACTTCCGCATTTGCGATTACAACCCTCAAACAGCGTCTCCAGAGAGCGACAAAGGCTGCGGAACTCACACCGATTACGGCACTTTCAGCATCATCTTCCAGGACGGTACCGGCGGGCTCGAGTTCGAGGACCCCAACTCGCACGAGATTTAGATTCCGATCCCGGGCGAAGCAACGGTCGTGTTGGGCGGCTGGTGTGCTGTCATCCTCACTAGTGCAGGTGTTTTAGCTGCCCGCCACAGAGTGCGTCGCACGCCGGGTGTTCGCAGACTGAGTGCTGTGCTTTTCGTGGCGCCGCAGTCGGACACTGTGCTGAGTCCTCTTGTCGGAGCATCTGATCTGTCGAAGCAGTTCTCGAGGCCTGTGAGAGATGGTGAGCTGACTGTGGGCTGGTTCAAGGAGTTCATGGGCAAGAAGTGGAGGCACAGGGAAGGCAACGAGGACCTGGACTCCACGGCTGATTCCATGTCTCAAGACGACGAGATCAGACAGCTCGTCTGGAGCCCGAAAGCATAGACGCCAGTCTCATCATCAGTTTGAGCAAGAGAGTGGCGACCGAATTGGCGTTTTGCGATCCTGAGCAATATTACGGACTCCGTCGTGAGAGCCAACTGACCCGGTCGTCGGAATTGATGAGTAACGAATACCAAATAATAGCTAAGCAACATCAGTAAGCATTGTATACATACACGTGTCGCATTCATGCGACGTTCATTATTGTACGTGGTGTTTTCCGCTCGATGGAAAAGCTCCATGTCATCACACTGAAAGCATCAGCCAAGGAATCGAGAAATCCCGCCCAGACTTTCGCGCATTCGTTGTACTGCTGGAAAACACCGCTTATCTTTTCGAAATAGCTGGACGCAGTGTGCCGATTGGTCGATAATCCTTCTATCTTGTCAGATTCTTCACATGTCAAGGCTGGAGCATGCTGGCTCTGATGAGAAGAAACAGAAGAGGCATCATGATTGATGGAAGTATAGAAACGGCGGAATGCAAATGCAAAGCAAAGCAGACGGTTATCAGCAGTTTCGCAACATTCTCAACGGCCCACCCACGCTTTGCCACCACGCAAGAGAACTCAGTCCTTGCAAAGCGTTGATCGCGCCATCGACCACCACGCCCAGCCCCAGCCGTTCAGAGTTGGTTTCTTGCCTTTTTCGGTCGTAGCAAATGTGGGTCCAGACCGCGACCATGAGAGGACGAGATCTTCGTTTCTTCCTTTGTCTGCGACGTTGTTGTCGAAGACGTGCTCTTGCGTCTCTTTCTGCCTTCCATCGCTTATCTATACCAGCCGTCATTGTCTGATCACGCTCCGGCTTGAAGGAACTACCGTCTCGGAGCCGGCGCCGACAGGATAACACTTTTAGCGACGAACGCCTCAGTCGCCACTTTCAAAGGCGTAGCTATAGGCTTGTGCTGAACCAAGTCAGCACACGACAACATGTTTGGCCGCAAGCAGCCCAATGCCGATAGCGAGGCGTGGCCGGAGTCGCCAGTAGCATACACGCAGGATGGCCCTGCAACGCTGTCCAACGAGGAGATCGATCCAGATAGTGGTGTTAAACGAGGCCTCAAGAACCGGCATCTGTCCATGATGGCGCTGGCTGGAATTATCGGCCCTGGACTTCTGGTCGGTGCTGGTGGTGCTCTGCAGAATGGAGGTCCGGCCTCACTGCTGATCGGCTTTGGTGTTATTGGTATCATCGCCTTCTCCGTTATGCAAAGTTTGGGTGAAGTGACGACACTCTATCCGGGCGGCGGCAGCTTCATCAGTCTGGGAGAGAGAATGGTCGACAAAGCATTCGCCGTCGCTGTGGGCTGGAATTACTTCATTATCTGGGCCGCCGTCCTGGCCAACGAGTACAATGTTGTTTCAAGCATCCTGGTCTTCTGGAGCGACAAGGTGCCTCTCTGGGGATACTTCCTACTACTTTGGTCTGCTTTCCTTGGATTTCAACTCATCGGAGTGGAAGCTTTTGGAGAAGCAGAGTTCTGGCTGGCCCTTGCCAAACTGCTTGGCTTGACTGCGTACTTCATCTTCTCGATCGTCTACGCCGCTGGAGGACTGATAGGCCAGGATGCACCGCTTGGCTTCTCGAACTGGCGACTGACCGGCCCCTTCAACGGTAACGGCTTCCGAGGTGTAGCCACTGTTTTTGTCTTCTGTTCGACATTCTACGCCGGTGTCGAGTCCATCGCCGTGGCAGCCACCGAGTGCAAGAATCCCGGAAAAGCCGTCCCTCAAGCCATCAAGCAAGTCTTCTGGCGCATCATCTTCATCTACATGGGATCCGCCCTCTTCTTCGGCATCACCTGCCCCGCCAATGCCGAGGGTCTCGCCGGCGAAGGCAGCGGCAAAGCCCTGCAGAGTCCTATGACCATCGCACTCCAGAACGCCGGCTGGGAAGGCGGCGTACACTTGATCAACGCCTTTATCCTCGTCACCTGCGTCTCAGCGATCAACAGCTCCATCTACATCGGCTCGCGCACCGTCCTCTACATGGCCAAGACCGGCGGAGCCCCTCGTATCCTCAGCTACACCAACGGACGCGGCGTGCCAGTCTATGCCGTCATCCTGACCAACGCCGTCGGCGCCATCTCCATGATGAACAACTCCACTGGTGGTGCTAAGGCTTACCAGTATATTGTCAACCTCAGCGGCATCAGCACCTTCCTCGTCTGGGCCTCCATCTCCTTCATCCATGTCCGCTTCCGCCAGGCCTGGAAATACCAGAACCGCTCCGTCAGTGACTTGCCTTTCAAGTCTCTGCTGTACCCTTGGAACGCCTACTTCGGCATCGCGGCGAACATCTTCTTGGCTTTTGTCCAGGGCTGGACGACTCTTTCGCCTTTCGATGCTGGGCGGTTTGTGGATGCGTATATCTTGCTACCGCTTTTCCCGATCATCTACTTTGCTTACAAGTGGATCAAGAAGACTCGTTTCCACCGTGTGCATGAGATTGATCTGGATTCCGGCCGGAGGGAGGATCTGGATAAGGTGTCTGCTATTGATGAGTTGGATGTTGAGGGAGCGCTGGCTGGGGATAGGCCGAGTTTGTGGAAGAAGGTTGCGAGGAATTTCTAAGATAGATGGTTCGTGTTTGGATGATTTGCTCGATGTGAATGTGAAAGTTTCTTGACGGACTGCTCAATCTTGTTACTTGAAGCATTTCCTTCAACGTGCTTGTGTACTTGGCTGGCTATATGCTCTTTCATTGCCTGCTGTTGGTGCTCGACTAGTATCGATTGCGCATAGTTGTCCGGTCGATGTTGTTCTCATGACCTTGTGTGGTATGGCAGTAATACGCCGCAATAGGCGGGCTTCGCAACGCAAATGCAGACGCTGTCCCAAGAGAGACGTCCCCGGGTTACAACAACCTACCGAAGTTCCGAGACCTGATTGATGAACCAGTGCGGAGTCTTGTTAATTAATCGAAGCTTGCTACATCCAGAAGAGTGATGAGTGAACGCCTTTATTGTCAGAAGCGCTTACCCCAACCCGGACCCTAACGAAAGACGGACATGAGTACCGGAATCTGCCATGGTTACCTTCTCACACATGCAATATCGAATAAATTGTCGGTGCAGCAGCACTTTGACACTGACCGCAGTGGATTCAGGTATCGAAGGGCTTTACCATGCCTGTCAGATGACATTGGGAGGTCCGACGGAACTAGCGTGTAATGTATTTCATTTTGGACTCTCAGGCAATGCTTTGATGACTTTAGGGTAGGAAAGCAGCGAGAACTGCCAGACATTCTATGGCAATTCGATCTTGGAGCATCAACGTAGCTTGTGCTTACACTGGCCGCAGTAGTCGCAGGATTCAGAGCAAGCTGTGAAGTCCTCCGGGAAGTCGTTGTCTTCTCCATCCGAGTAAGCGGCCTTGTCATCTTCCGCGCCGACCGACACACTACTCGAATCAGAACCAGGATCAGAGCCATCTTGATCAGTCCAGATCCACGTCAACGGGCTTGCCAAAGGTGATGAGACGACACCGCCCTGCTTGCGGATCTCCAGGATGCCTTGCTGCCGCACGCAGACCTCGTACTTGCCGAAGTCAGGGTCACGGGCGAGAGACACCAGCTTCTTGAGAAGGCTTTGCAGCTTGCGAAGGAGCTCCTGATTACTGTCTTCCCATTCATCGACGTCTTTGCCAACGTCCTTGACAGTGATGTCCTCCGGCTCGAAAAGTCCCCACTGGTGAAAGGCGAGGATGAAGAAGGGAATCTGAGCTAGCCACAGTCGAGGGAGATTTTCAGACAGATGATCATCATCTTTCTTGTGAGAGCCACGGGTGTTAAGCTCGATGATGGCGTGTTGTGGGATTAGTCGCCCGCCATTCTTGGTCGTGATGTTGTCAACCACTAGCGTGTGGTTTTCGCGTTTCTTGGACGCCAAGACGCCCTCTTCAACTTCTTTCCCCAACTCCTCCTCAAGATAACCATCTGCTTCGAACCGCACAAGGCACTTCAGCCCGGCGAAACCATACGAAATGATGCGCTGATGAGATGCCGAACCCTCGACTTCTTCCTGCCATCTCGTGTATCGCTCGGGGAAGGTGTGACCTAGTGGTCAGTCAGCTCGGAAACGCGTCAGTACGAACGCTAGGTACGCCTGCAACATACCATGTCCAGTAGGGCCAAAACCTCTCGGTCCGGCCATGACTTCGTCCGGAGCATTTTCACGGTGCACAAAGAACACCGTTCTTCCCACTGTTTCGACAGTAAAGCGGAAAGTCTTATCGTGGTTCTTCAGGAATCGCACCAGACTGCCCAGCGTGCTGGTGCACCCGAAAATGTCAAACTGATCTGTCTTCAGGTCCGGAACCTGTGCAACCAACGCTTTGACCGCCGGCTCCATGGGATGGCTTGGATGTCTTGCGGCGTTTGGGTCGCGGAAGTACCTGCCGGAATCTTGTGGAAGTTTTGTCGCTCCTGGTGGAGGATCCTAGACGGGCGGCATGCCTGGTGGAATGTCAGCGCTTGGTGATTGCCTTCTGCGCTCATTTCTGACTTACCCGGGAAGACAATCGAAGGGGTATCGCTTTCGATCCAATTGAAAGAGGCGAGAAATTTGGGGTCTGTGATCTCCATCCTCTTAGATTCATCCCGATCGCCGCCATCGAATTGTTCCGGCGTCAATCGCTCGAGCAAGGATCCCAGTGGCGGCGCGGGAGGTGACTTGATCGGACCTTGAGACGAGTGTGAACTGGAAGATCCGCGCCACCCGCGATACGGGCGACGACCACGAAAACCGGAGTGCGTGGTTGGCCTCTTGGAGCTGAAACCTGCGGGACGCAAGAATATGTGCTCAGCGAGACCAACGTTTTTGTAGCATCGATTGTCCCAAAGTCACTGAAAGTTGTGTCTGCGTGAATTTGGGTCCTTATCTTGATAACACGTCCGTTTGCTCGATCATGCAGGGTGAAAGCCGCAGGCGGCTGCATCGTCGGTTACGCGTCGCCCAATCACTGCATCGTGCAAACGCTGCTCCCTTGTCGCCTATTTGGCTGCGTAACCATACGACCTGTCACATTTCCAAGGGAGTCAGAACGACATCACGTTGAGAGCAAAGTACAACCTAGGGCGACTGTACTGTGCTCATCACTGTTAACACTTACTAAACCTTCATTCCAGACAGAACAACGCATAAGAACCAAGCTCGTGACACTGGCAGCGCAACTCTGCCATGTCGTCCAAACCGCTAGACACAAAAGCCTCTGAGCGAGGCGCACGTCTTTCGAAACTACTCCATGCCTACATCAACGACAGAAAATCCCACAAAGGCGCGAGAGACGGCAACCTTCTGCTAGAGGCCATCAGCGCGCAGACCGATGGCGCAAGTTGTGTCGAACGCTTGATCTCAAGCAAGAACGCACTCGAAGCGCTCAGGCTTTCTCTCCGCTTCGACCTTACGCCCAATTTCTTCAATACTACTTTCAAAGACTTTCTCAACTTCCTCCAAAACTCCGCAATTGGACAGCTGTGCGGCGGCGATCTCCTCAAGCAACTCTTGACCATCATCGTCTGTCCAGGAACGCTATGGGTGGCTCTGTCCACCGCATACTCAAACAAGCTGCTCAACTCCGAGGGAGAACTTGCTTTCGCATGGCTGCTTTTGGAGTAGGTCTCTTTGGCAGGGAACTCTCCGCTCGATGTTGAATCCCTCGCACGAGATCTCACCGACAGAAAAGTCTTCATCGATGACGAAGACCGCAACCTGAGAACGATCGGGTATCGTCTGGCAAACATCTTGCAGACCAGTGACACCGTCAAGCAAACCGTCGACAACGGTCCTGGCGGACGCCACGACGACGACTTCGCCAACTTTCGGAGCGTGGCGATCTTTCCGACCGACGACGAGTTGATGAGTACTGAGCAAGCGTTTTACCAGGCGGCAGACGCCATCTCACAGCAACCTTACCAGCAAAGGCCGGGTGCTCACCTCGACAACCAATTCCGACTCCTTCGTGAAGACTTCCTGGCCGAGCTCAAGGAAGACATCAAAGGCTCGCAATCAAACGCCAAGGGCCAGCGATCGCGCCTTCGGTTGCGAGGTCTCTCACTTGTCGGTGCTCACTATGGCACGGACAGGTTCAGGACCCCTTTTGCACTGGAATTGTCAGTCAAGAGCGGACTGGAAAACTTTTCTATGATGGGGAGGAACCAGCGCAAGAATTATCTCAAGAACAACTCAAAGTTCTTGAAACATCAATCGTTCGGGTGTGTCGTTGACCGTAAACGCGTTGTCGCCTTCGTTACGCTGCTCTGTGCTGAAGACCTTCTCATTGGAGGGAGCGATGACGATGACGAACCGCACGAGCCTCTCGTCGTTCTTCGCGCACCCGACAGGTCCTCACTGGAAAAGTTACCGACGGAGCGGATTTCATCATGGTCGACGCCCCAGTCTTCGCGTACGAGCCTGTCCTTAGGTGCTTGCAATCGACCGTGGAGCTGTCTCTGTGGCAGGAGCTATTCGCAATCAGTGACGAGGAGGTTGAAGCTGCCGTCAGGGTGCCCGATGTTGCGCCCCTCGACCTCATCAGCGACATCGACGATGACGGAGGATCCGACCTACAGTCAACACTTTCTCTTCCTCGGCCCGTTGATCTGGACAAATCACAGCTGGATTCGCTATTCGCCGGTTTGCGTCAGTCCGTTTCTCTCATCCAGGGACCACCAGGGACCGGCAAGTCCTTCATCGGTGCGCTGCTCACTCGAGCCCTGGTGGAGCAAACATCTGAGACGATCCTAATCGTGTGCTACACGAACCACGCTCTTGATCAGTTCCTTGAAGACCTGCTCGACATTGGCATTTCGGCTGAGCACATGGTCCGCCTCGGTGCGAAATCTACACCTCGCACCGAGCCTCTGCAGCTGAACAAGCAATCGTCCCGCGGCCGTCAGCCGTACGACCTGATCAACGCCCTGAGAGAAGAGGCAGAGGATCACGAGACCTCATCAAGACAACTGCTATCGTCATTGCAGAGTTTCAAGCTCAACTGGCGAAGCCTCATGGAGTATCTGGAGTTTTCGGACGACGACGGCTTCGATTTCTTCTCTGCCTTCCAAGTCCCTGACAACCCAGATGGAAAAATCGTGGGTAGAAAGGGAAAGGCAATCACGGATAACTGCCTGTACGAACGTTGGCGCGATGGACACGATGCCGGTGTCTTAAAGAGCTCAATCTCAGCCGACCATGAGAGTATCTGGGCGATGGACAAGACTACTCGAGGTGAAAAGATCCGAAGTTGGACCCAACAGCTCTTACAGGAAAGGATTGCAGGAGTCTCTGGCCTTGCCGGAATGTACGACCGTACCGAAAGCACCTTGCGCGACGCTTGGGACCAGAAGAACTCAAGAATCATCCAGGACAAGCGCATCATCGCATGCACGACTACGGCTGCCGCCAAGTACACCAAACAACTCAGTGCCGCTGCGCCTGGTATCATCATCGTCGAAGAAGCTGGCGAAATCCTCGAAAGCCATGTGCTCACGGCAATGACACCAGATACGAAACACCTGGTCCTGATCGGCGATCACCAGCAGCTCCGTCCCAAGGTCAACAATTACGCTTTGACCGTCGAGAAGGGCGAAGGTTACGATCTGAGCCGCTCACTGTTCGAGAGGCTCATTCGTGCAGGGATTCCACACACAA
>Ga0265797_10009191_pt1 | contig 12937 bp, 11 predicted proteins | sample P2T30metagenome_FD_192433 | JGI IMG/M metagenome (GOLD analysis project Ga0265797, IMG submission 192433) | Plant litter microbial communities from East Loma Ridge, Irvine, California - P2 T30 | ecosystem: Environmental > Terrestrial > Plant litter > Unclassified | place: USA: California... | reverse complement strand
GCTCGACAAGTGGGCGCAAAGCAAGATGCAACCGACAGCCGGTCGTGCGGCTGAAACGTAACCGTCCACCCCAAGGCTCATGGTGTAGCCAATCCAGGCTCAATGTATGCCGTTATCACGCTCGAAACATGCACAAATGGCCGAAGAAGATGATGTGACGGGTCGCATATAAAGAGAATGCGTGGTTGTAGGATTGCGCATGGCGAGAGACGAAGTACCTCCTAGCGCGTAATCTGGATAGGGAGCACCCTCAGGTAGGGATTGAGTGTACTGCTTCCATATGCACTGACTGCTGCAAGAGGTGCAGTATCGAAACCGTTGACGAAAGCTTTACTAAAGGGCCATGTAATCGATAAAACTGAGTAACAGATGCTGATTTGCTCCCAAATAACTAGCTTGGATATACTTACGCCTTGGCTTTGCGAAAGGTGGGGGAGGTGGTAAGATCGATAGTGAAAAGCAGTCAGGACGACAAGCCTATGAGGTGTTAGCACACGGCCAAGCTGGAGATAGGACATAACTTGCCCAAGTCGCCATGCGAATGCAGAGCAGACCGTCAGCTTCCATGATTATTTTTGGGTTCACGTGTGTGCAGGGCAGAGGCTATTGTTAGCGGGGCTGACTCCAGTCATGTAATCACTGTTTTCGAAAGGCCGCGCTGAGGTCACATCGTCATATATCTCAGTAACGGCACCTTTGAGGACTACTTGGTCACGATGCTTTGCAGAAACCGCGTAATTAAACCATGGCTAACGCCTAAAAGAAATGCGATGAGTTTGATTGCACTAAAAATTTAATCGATGGGATGTTGGTGACAAATAAATTAATGAGATCTGGAGTGGTAGCTGAACTATGCCACGCAGTCCTGTGCCCTCTGCGAAGTCCACAAAGCGTGTTTCGTCTATTAATCAGTTTGGATGATTTGGCATCGGACGTGCCTTGTGTGGCTTTCGAGGCTGTCCAGGATCACGTCCGTGGTTGTCTTACAGGGGCAAATCCCTATCCCCTGCAGTCTTTGTCACCACAAGCTACTCAACCTCACTACGCTTGCCTTATCATTATCGTGACTATACATCAGCCATGCAGAGCGCGTAGACGAGTCGACGTCGCCCCTACCCTCGTTCTCAGAGGCGTTCGTAATCGTACACTATGAGGCCCTGAGGCCGGGCGTAGCAATTGACCTGCCGCATGTGCGTACTGCCCTTAACTCACTCTCGACTTTTGGCCCTAGTTGGTTGCCTCAAGCCGGTGTTTCATGCTGACAGCCGAGACTTCGATATGGACATGCGAACGTGCAGTGAAAGACATTTACACACTTACGGTACGATCATGACATTGGCTCTCGCGCCCAACTGAAGGATGTCGCGGGTAACGGGGAACGTTGTGCGTCAAAAGAGAGGTCCGTCAAGAGCTCCGGTTGGCAAGAACACGTATCTATCTACAGATGCGAGTGACGACTAACACGGTATCTGGCTGACAGGCCAGTGAGCGCTTTGAGCACAATGATCAGCCTGCAGTCGCATGGTAGGCATTTTTAATGAGTCAGGGCAACATCGAATCCATCTTCTGGGGAAAGAGCAGTCACCTGGTAAAGCCTCAAGGGATGCACACCGTCACGGTCAGGTTAGCATCGATGGTCGACTGGACTGTTGGAGACGTCTGAATGACTAAATCCTTACTGGGATGTCGATGTCGATCCCGTGATCGAATGGCGTTCTGTCCTTGATATTTGTTACTCATGGAACACATAGCAGCCCGTTCCGAGTAAGAAGCTACCAGCGGGTCTTTGGACCAACTACACTCCGATGAACGACTAGAAGCTATCCATTTGTCCGTATTGTGCCATTGTAGCTTGCTAGCTCAATGACTGGGGCCTACTCCTGCATCCAAGCCAGTGCCCGAGTGAGCCGAGCGTTCCAGAACATCAACATCCACAGTAACCGTCCATGAGTCTTTCCTCACGATGCCGCTTCCATCAATCCCATCGGTAGCTTTTTCGCCGTAGCGAAGGAGCTCCACATCGTCATCGCTGTCTTTACGTGTGCGTGTGTCTCGTGCCGAAGGGCGACCTGCGGCTCTCACTTCTGATCTAGGCATCTGTTTGTCCGTGTTCTTTCCTTGGAAGTTGCGCTGTCGAGACTGACCGGAAGCGTATGCCGTGTGCGAACTCGGAGAATTCTTCGTGGTCCCGAACGATTTAGACCAAACGGCATTGAAAGGCTTCTTCAAGATCGGCAGGCAGGGCGTAATTATACCTAGGTTGCTTTCTATCAGTGTCCAGATTCCGCGTGGGATGAAGTTGTAGGTTAGGTCCTGCTGTTTCGCCAGAGAGCTTTGCACTGCTGTCGTTCGTACGATACCGGCAATCAAGACTCTACAATGTTCGATCAGCAAGCGCAATTTGCAAGAGGCACGCTCTCGATGGTCGTGCGGATTACTTACATGCCACCGAGGAGGAAAACACCACACAACATGACCTTCTCTCGCACTCGCAACTGCAACTTCAGCACCTGCGGAATTGGAAGCACAATGACCATGGCATCCGTCAGGATATTTCCCACCGCGTACGCAGTCCAGAAAGCCCTGGAATTGATACACTTCGCATCAACAGATTTGTCCCACGAGCCAGCGGCTGGAACGCATTGCCAGATTGTCGCTGCGATGGCACCGATGTTCCATCCCACGACAATGCCCATACATGTCCAACAGGCGATCTGGAAGCCCTTGCCAATGAAGATTCGCTGATAAAACACGATGGCCGATACTTTGTTCAAGCCTACCACAACTTTGTACGGGGTTTGAGCGATGAAGAACCATCTTAGAGCCGTTAAGAGCTCGTGTTGCGTCAAGTCGGTCCTGTGCATACCATAGCCGTTGGCCACCGCGAGCTGAATTGCCACAGAAAGGATGATTGAGCACATCTGTTCAATGACTTAGCGATCTATTCATCTCACGTTTTCTGCATTTGTCACTTACCAGGGAGCAGACGATCACGTAATCATCTAGTCCCAGCTGCCGTGTATGGACACGGGTGGCACACCTCGCGACAGTCGCCGAGCCGGCGGCAACGATCATAACGAGAGAAGTGATATATAGCTTCCACCCTTGATTCGGAACACCGTCCATGGGGAGACCGATTCCACGCGACATAACGTTCCAGCTCTGAGATGTAACAGTCAAAAAGACGGTTAATTTTGCTGCTGAAAATGGCGAATTTGCTGAGGAAAGAGAAACGGGGGTGCCACATCGGACACGATTGGGACAAATGCCCATGATCTTTATTCGCAGAGTGGCCGCACACTGAGCATGCTATGCATATCAATGCCTAACCGGGCTGAACGCCGTCCGACACGAAGGCACGCCTCCAGGTGGTCGGCACGAGAAGGATCGCTAGGCTGCAAGTCCACACTGGTGCGAGGGGCGGATGCGGCAAACTTGCCGCGCGTGGTGACGAAGAAACATGCGCACTGTTCAAGGGTGTTGATTGTGCTCTTCGTACCCCGGTCTTCCCCTCATCGCAAGTCGGTCCGATCCCTGCTGCGGAAGTATGAACTTACCCAACCGAGGTGCAGCTACTATATTATCTCCTGCTCGACCAAGATAAGTTTAATTGGCCTCTGAGCAGTGACGTCAGCAAGCAATCTGTGATTAAATGCGCTCAGAGCTGAAGAGCTCTGCATTCATTAAAAATGAAGCACCCTATATCGTACGTTCCCGCAGATGCTACTATAAATCTCCAAAAAAACAATGATGCAGATACGCCGCGTTTGCGCACTGGCGCTTACCTTGTGTCCTGCAGCAGGATTTTCTACGGCATACGATGTCGCAACTACGAATGGAATCATTACAGGTCATACTGCGCCCAACTCGAATAATACGATTGAGTTCTTGGGCATTCCTTACGCGCAACCGCCTGTTGGAGATCTTCGTTTCGCAGCACCATTGCCACCTGTCACCAATGGCTCGTTTGTCGCCGCAGAATGGGTACATTGACCAACACTGGTTCCTTGAGCTTATGGCAGTAAACTGACAGTCCACCACAGGGCTAGTGAGTTTGCCTCGAACCAGGCGATCTGATCTGGACACGACTAACAGATTGCATCAGCGACTGTCCGCAAATCTCAGGACAAACAGCAGACTTTCCCGACTTCACACCACAGGCTCAACAGATCATTGACGCCTTCGGCGGACCCGGCAGTACACAGCAAAGCGAAGACTGCTTGACACTCAATGTCTGGGCTCCTTCACTGCAGACCGCTCAGAACAAGCAGCCGGTATTGGTCTTCTTCCACGGTGGACGTGGGTTATCACTATCATGAGCCCTTGGGCCAATCCAACAACTATTGCTGACACGGACAAACAGGCTTCTCCATCGGCAACGCCAACTCGCCATTCTACAAAGGCAGTCGCTTCTCCGAAGCTACGGGAGCGGTGATCGTGACCTTGACGTACCGTCTCGGCGTGCTAGGATTCCCAGGAGCTCCGGGTAACATTCAGAACCTCGGCCTGCGCGACCAGCGCCGAGCCATCGAATGGGTGCAGGAGAATATCGCCGGGTTTGGTGGTGACTCTTCCAAAATCACAATCTTTGGCCAATCGTCCGGAGGTGTCGCAGCAGACTGGTGGACTTTCGCCTACAAAGAGAACCCCATCGTCAATGGCATCATCTCAGAATCTGGCAATGCTTTCAGCTTCGGCATGAACTCTCGCGAGCAACAGACGAACAACTGGCACAATGTCTCTGCGACAGTTGGGTGTAACTCCTCGATAGATGCAATAGAGTGTGTTCGGGGCAAGGATTGGGAAGACATCTTGGCGGCAGCTTCGAGATTACCTGCTGCTCCTGGTGGCAATCCGATTCGCACAACGCCTCCCTTTTATCCCACAATCGACAATGAGACTGTATTCAGCGGCTATGCTTCCTTGCTCGAGGGGGGCAATTTCGCTAGAATCGTAAGGGCGCACAACGTCTAGCCCACCCAGAACCAAAATCAAATGACTAACACCCACTCTTCCAGCCTCAACTCCTCGGCTACAACGACTATGAACCAGGCTACTACGTGGTTCCGGCCTTTAGTCGTGGGGTAAATACAACAGGTTTGCAAAGAGACGCTCTCCTCGCCGAGTCCTTCACCTGCCCACATGATTACGAAGCTCGCATCCGTTCCTCCCTCAACATTCCCGTTTGGCAATACCGCTACTTCGGCGATTGGGTCAACACGCGCCTCTACCCAAACAGCGGCGCCTACCATGGTACAGAAATGCAAATGCTGTTCGGAAACTCCCAGGACGTGAGCGGAATCGCGCCGACCGCGGATCAAAAGCGGCTCACGGAAATAATACAGAGTGCTTGGGTCGCATTCGCGAGGAACCCGGAGAGGGGGTTGAGCCAGTTGGGGTGGCCGGAGTATGAGGCTGGGGAGAAGACGTTGATTAGGCTGGGTTTCGCGAACAGTCCTGAGCCAGACATTGTGAGGGCGGAAATTTATGCTGGAGAGTGCGAGGGTGTAATATTTGGTGGGTCTTGAGCTAGTTATTCTTAAGCTTATCTAGCCTTAGGGTAGGTCGCAAGATCTGGTAGAGTGCACATTGTCACTTGCAGTGCAAATGTGGGCCGCACATTTGTGCAATCATAAATTTCCAAAATCTGCACGACGCCGTCGAGTCACTTGTCCTACCGCAAAGTTGATTGCCATACTGATGCATGGTATTCTGGCCTTGCCGCTTTATCTCGAGATCGGGTGACACCCTAGACAACATTCCTAATGCCATCTCATCAACACGATATGAACGGAAAAGTAGGCGACTTTGCCACACAGACGATGCCACCACAACTTCCATCCATCAACAAGTTTCTAGGCGCAGGGCATCGTATTCGTTGCAAATCTGTTCCTTTCGTGGCAGTATTGAGTTCGCTATTCTGTGGCTACTTGTCCTCGACACTACGTAGTGGTACCCTTTCCAGGCCATTGTCCTCTCTACGCCTGTGGTCAATCTAGAAGCGGAATTGTAGCAGGGGCTAGATAGTCTTCGAAGCCTGCGCTCACTCCGTCACGGTCCAGAAGATACCCGAATCTGCTATTGAGCTGATGTTGCTGCAAGATATATGACGGAATGTCAGCGTTCGCTTCGACTCTGGAGTAGCTTTGGTCCGCTCTCCCGAACAAGTCTTTACCAGCTTGAACGCGGGAGACTAGTGTACTTCGATTACGATTCTCTGCAGTATTCCAACCTTGATGTGAGAAGCTATTCATCTTGGTGATAGTTTCTGAGACAGTGTCAAAACAACTCGAGCAGTGCCATCCTGCATTCCATAGGGTACCGCGATCCCACCAACGACGTATTGCAGCACTAATAGTCCACCGCCCTTCCAGTAGACCTTGTCGTAGGTCATTGGGCTTGACGGTTGCCGGTCCTCGAAACACTGTTGCATCGGGGTGGGACCACTGCGGGCCTTGATGAAGCCATTGGAAGGAATAGTAGTAGAAATGTGTGCGAAACGTCAAACGAGCTGGGATATGGCAGTATCGCAGGAGCAGCAGCGTTTCCGGCCTCAGAATCTCATCCATGTCGCTTACGACCAATACATCTCCAAATCTCGCTTGTGCCACAGTATTCTCAAGGGTAGGGAATACCGAGCTGAATAAGGCGTCTCTGAAGAAGTCCTCGTGGTCCCAGATCCGCTGACTGTGTACCATGTCTTCAACGACACGATAGATGATCTTGTGATGGAAGTCTTTGACTGAATCCCAATGATCCTTGAGGTACAACGGCTTCGCGTTACCGGTAGATGTTGTTGATGATACGAGTATTACAAAGTAGTCGACGTAATCTGCCAATGTGTGTAGCCGAATTTCAAGCCAGTCGAGCTCGGTGGATAGCAGAACTAGATCGTAGATCTTTACTGGCTGCTCGAGTTCATCTCTGGCAGTGAAGCCATGAGCACGGCAAGCGGTTTGGGTAGCTTTCCCGAACGATGCATGACTGTCCGTAGCAGGTGAGGATTCCAGAGGGAGAAGTTGGCGAATAAGACTCGGTGATAGGTAATGGTCTCGCGAACTTGAGTGATGGAGGGCGATCAACCATGTGCTTGCCACGCACAATAAGACAAAAGATGCTAAAGCCCGACGCGGTCTACGTGCGTACACGTGCATTGTGGTCGATCCTGGCACAGTGACGAGTTTCGCGAACTCGAGCCCTCCTGACATATCTATATGTCTCGAGTGTTCTCGGATGGTCTGGGATACTAAAGGCAAGTCACCATGGGTTTTGAAAGTTAACCTGTTGGAATGAACATGCCCCTCATTGGACATGATCGAAAGCGAAATTGCGTGCAGCCGCCCCCAGCAAAGTCTACCGCCTGGATTAAAGTGAGGGCGTGCGCATGACGGGAACTGACTCGGCGTCGAGACGCTAGCTCGCATAGCGTGTGAGTTCCTTTTGAGCACCACGCTTGTTCATTCGCTTGAGCATAACACAGACGACGATGCAAAGGTCTCTAAGCTCGTCGTTTCATCAACGGAATGGAAATTTTCACAAAAATTGCACAGTCACGTAGGATGTCTGCTTTGAGCGGTCATCTGAAAGAAGTCTAACAACATTGGGCTCCGATGCAGAAACGGCGAACGCGGGAAGATCTCCTTTTCCTGAAGATGTGTTATCCTCTGTTGAGGCTCAATCTCATTCCACAGGTGGTACTTGCTTACTTGCAGCAGAATTGAGCCCAAGCTAGGAAGATATGGCACTATCGATTTGTTCTGCGATACGGTAGTGATTCTTTCCAGCTCACCCAGTTCCGTGCCCTGGCTTCCTGCCAAAGAAAACTGGCATGGGAATGTATGCGTGGATGTTTCGATCGTTGAAATCCTTTTTCACCAGTGCCACAAACACGTCCACTTCTTCCTTGCTCCATCCCAATCCCCTCGTTAGAAGAGCTAGGCATAAACCTTCCATACCGTCAGTGCAGCTTATCCTAGTCCTGATACCCAACTCTTTCATAAGCTTGTTCTTCGGCCAACTGTTCGTAGGCCAGGCGAAATTGCGCTGCTCTACATCGACAAAGCCCACGTCCTGCATCTGCTGTACGATCAAATCGCAGATGTCAGCACCCATTGGCCTTCCAGTTCTCCGAGCAGCTTCACACAATAGTTGGTCCCACTTCAAGATGTTCGTGTTCTTGTGCGTGCCATCGTGGGAATCGACTGGCACCACGAATTTTTGAAGCTCCAACCAACACCAGCTCAACTTCTCCTGCACTTCTTCATGGCTATACCCCTGCGGCAGGTCGCTCGTCAGACCTGAAGGGTCTCCGACTATGAGTCTCTAATACATGATTCTGCCTCGGGGCGCGTTGATTTCAGAGGAGCGTTGAGCATCGGAATGCCCCCCTCTGGAAGAGACCTCGTCATCGAAACCTCACTCTGCCTCCAGGATTTGTTCCGGGCATCCACGTTGTATTGATGCCACGCTAGACAATCATCAGTCTAGCCTCCTCAATATGGCATGGAGAGCGCTGGAAAATGGAGGAAGACAGAGAAGAGATGCACCAGTGCGACTTGCGGTCGACGGACAGCCTCTTCCCGAACGTGGTACCAGTGCAGTATCGGCCTACTCGCCTGCCATACTCGCTGCTTTGCCAGGGCATTGATAGGATCATTGATACAATGATAACGGTACGATGGCTGCATTCGATAGAGTGGAAAGGGCATGGCGGTGTAAAGGTCTCGGAAGATGTCCTAACGGCCACCCAGAGCGCAGGCAAGACGGAACCGGTACCCCAGCGCGTATGGTGAGTCAGCGCCCTCTGTTCTGTTGCGGACTGAAGTTTTTTGAGGGTTGGTCGAGCTTAAAAGTTTCAATCTGGACATTTGCCGCTCCCATTTCTGTTCAGATTAATGACCTATCGACCCTACAGAAGAGGAAAGAAAGCAGCGAAGTTACTAGTACGCAACAGGTGTCAACAAGATGTGACTGTTCATTCCAGATTCCTTGGGTTCATTGCCCCCATGTGAGTCTCTTGGCTACGCAATCAACATACATTCCCACAAATGATCCTCCGTCGTGCAAAAGTTGATGAAATGACGGCAAAAGTACAAGTGTCTCTGTGTTGTTTGCAGCAAAACGGACGCAAAGTTCTTGCAACGTATCCATTTGCAGGCTCTGGCTGGTTTGGCCTTCAATGCACCACCCTTGTCTTTCCGGCGTGTGCTCGAAGACATATCGCAACAGTCCTGGAATGTCCGCCGAAGGACTGGGTGCGTGTTCGTAATGGACGAAGGATTTGTTCAGGCGATCACTGCAGAGCTTTTTCAGGTGTTCTACACCGTACTTCTCCGCTAGCACGTAAAGCTTCGCATGGCAGAAGAATAGGGCCGTGTAGTCGCTCCCGTCTGCGCTGTCGTGATGATCTAACAGTGAGGAAGTTGGCAAAGGCGACACTACAGCGACATTGAGATCCAGCTGTGGAAGTTTCGAAGTTGGGCGATCATGTCGGATCGACATGGCAGAGTCCCTTTGTTTCATCCTTTTCTTGTCTTTCTTGCTCATACCAAATCCTGCCCACTCATCAAAATCAGCGGGCTCCTCTGTTGCTGGTGGTGCGTCAAATGGCGGGTTTGGCTCCAGTCCCATTACAATCTCTTGGGCAGACGACCCCTCTTTGCTAAAGTCCGTCTCAACGCGTTGGGTGCCTCTCAGAGCCTCCTGGTTCCGCAACAGTTTGGCCGCATTGTAGTCACCAGTATACATGAACTCTACGAAGCGGGCGAACGTGGCTTCATCGACATCTGGTATAGATGCAAGTTTCTCAGTTGACTCTCGCATACCATTCTTGACAAGAGCAGAGAGCGTTGGTGATGTTCTGGATACGAGGGACTTGTGCACCGCAAATCGTTGAAAGCCGACCTCAAACTCGAAAAACCCAGCACAAAATGACCTATGTTTCACTTGTCAGATATGAAACACCCCGAACGAGTGTCGACTCACTCAAAGTTCGACTCTGCCATCCTGGGCGTTGTGGTAGTTCAAGTGGCTTGCGAGCTGGGAAATGGGTTGCAGTCGACGCTTTCCCGTGGAAAACAGACCAATGTAAAAACAACCCGGCAGCTGCTGATCTGTAGCTTGGATACCTGATGGTGATGTGTCATCCCGCAATTGGTGCTAGGGACTCTCCAAGTGGGAGGAGTGGATTATGTTTCGTGACGTGTCTTTGCATAAGCGAGTATGCAGTGAGAATTTACTGTCGCAAGCCGAGGCACTTTGGGAATACAAGTCGCAGATCGCAGGACAAGCTTGCCAAGACCCTAGATAGAAAGGCCCGGTCTACCAGGCCGCGCGCGTAAACAACAACAACAATCGATCAATCTACACATATAACACTGGGAGGGAAACACACCCACCGAGAGACACACCCATCGACGAGAGACAAATGAGCGAAAGGGTGACTTTGACGAGTCTAGGGTCACCGGCCGGCGATTCGGTGTTGGTACCCTGGTCGCATCAGCTCAAACCCCTTTTCTCACGCCAGGCCGAGAATTTGTCCCCGGTGTTGGTACCCTGGTCGCATCAGCTCAAACCCCTTTTCTCACGCCAGGCCGAGAATTTGTCCCGCGCCTGCGCTTCCGTGTAGACGAAAGGTTCCTTGACGAATTTCGAGTGCTTGGTAGCACAACAGATCTCGACGTCTGAGTCGCGGCTGCCCAGTGTGATGTAGTCGGTCCGGCCTTTAGCGGGTGGCCGCAGCAAGGCATCGTAGAGCTAAAGTGCTTGTGCTGATAAGCAGCACCCCGCACGAGTTGCTACTGTTGGAGAGTGGAAGAGCCGACATGTTATCTTCTGGGATGTGCGTACACGTGGGAGGATTGCCCGCGCGGACGGAGCAAAGCTGTCATGATCGGACCAGAGCAAGAGGGAACAAAGCAGAAGGTGTATTGAATGGATTTTCAATCTAGAGAAGAGAACTGGTGCTGGCGATACCGATTGATTTACGAGAGAAATGTGAAAACACGCCTCCGATTCGTCTTTGCATGTTTGATGCACGCAGTCAGCCTAGCTGTGTTCTAGGCTTCTGTTCAGAACTCTATCCACCAGCCATGCGACTTAATAGTGGTGTGGAGAAAATGGCCGTGGCAGTTGCTGGTACTAGTCGTCGTCACCCCTCGGAGTCAGGTTGTTAGTCATCTTGATGCTTTCCCGATACGTAGGATAGAGGCCACTATTTCCCAAATTTGGTATATGTTTTGCCTCCAGATGCTGCTCTCATCACGTGACGCCAGGGTACCCATTCGGATTCTCGATCAAGTCTGTTTCTCTACCATTTTGATGATGTACTAAGCATCCGCCGGACACTACAGTCCGTTGTGTGCAGTAATTGATTGAACGATTTGAAGAGTATCGCAGTCGATTGTAACTTGTAAGAAACTACAGTGGCAAGACTTGACTACTAAACGACTGCAACCGCCAAGGTAAATCCTCTGTTTTGTCCCCCCTTGGACCATTGCTCCCTTCTACCATACCACACCTCACTTTCTCAATACAGCTGAGAGTCAACTTGCAAACGCGGATGGGCCCATGGCTTGGCAGAATCCGAAAATTTTCGGAGAATCGGAGGTTGGACAGTCCGACTGAGTCCCTTGGCACTTCACTCCTTCTTCCCTACGTGATCCCGAAAGCATTGTACATCTCCGCACCCTAAAATGCCGTACGGTTGAGACCATATGGAAGCTTCATACTTGGTGCCAGGTGGGATAAACTTCCTTTCCTCTTTTCCACACGCAAGCAAGTTCCCGCATTGTACTGGAACACCCACAGACATCTTTGGGAAGACGGCATGATGACCCGTGCATTATGCCTCCAAGTATGCTTCCTCATGAACCCTCACGGCCTAAGTCGTGCTCAGCTACTGTGGACTTGTGGAATAGGAGCGCTATGCTACTTTACGAAAGAATGTATATACTGCGATTCTTATTCGTTACATGTTTGTTCACGGATACTTTAGCAATACTCGATGGCTTTGGTGAGCTACCTCTACTATCCCCGGCGCACGCCTGACACCATTTGCACAGTGTGCAGCAAATCACCCGGTTTGGAAATTCTAAAAGGGACTATCACGGGCATCGAAACCTTGCATGGGAGTCGTTCCCTCGAAAAGTATCTTGCGCAGGGGCAGAAGGACGCCATTGACTGCCAATGACCCGATCATATCATTACCCCTAGGGCTAATGATCGCGTCGTTGACTCCAAAACACTTCCTGGTAAGGTCTCGCACAAGCTGTCGTATCAATGTACCTTCCCGGGATGACGCACAGTCACTTCTGATCGATTACATCCGCCACCCAAGACTCATCTGAAAAGATCAAGTTAAATCTGGCCATTCCCTCTCACGGTTGCATCCGCAGGGTGTCAAATCCTCTTCTACATCATCTGCACACCGAGTTCGCAATGGAGAGTGTAACACACACAAAGACACCCTTACAAGCAATACATCATCCTTCCGACGTCCAATTACTCGACGACATCGACAAACTCCGGTCTCATGGCATCAGTCACTTAGTCGCACTACCTCAGCTGGTTGTTTGCGGTGATCAGTCGTCTGGAAAGAGCTCTGTCTTGGAAGCCATTTCTGGGATACCATTCCCAACAAAAGATAACCTTTGTACTCGGTTTGCCACTGAGGTTGTCCTCAGAAGAACATCGGACGAGCAAGTCTCGGTCACCATCACGCCCGGTCCTGGAAGAGAACAAAATGAAGCACAAAAGCTACAACAGTTCAACATGACTTTGACCGATCTAAAGATATTTGGAGAGGTTCTCGAGGAGGCAAAGACGGCTATGGGTGTCGTGGAGGGCGGTAGTGCGTTCACAGACGACGTCTTACGCATCGACATCTCCGGACCCGATCGGCCGCATTTGACGATCGTTGATTTGCCCGGGCTCATAC
>Ga0265797_10009190_pt1 | contig 12942 bp, 15 predicted proteins | sample P2T30metagenome_FD_192433 | JGI IMG/M metagenome (GOLD analysis project Ga0265797, IMG submission 192433) | Plant litter microbial communities from East Loma Ridge, Irvine, California - P2 T30 | ecosystem: Environmental > Terrestrial > Plant litter > Unclassified | place: USA: California... | reverse complement strand
GTTCTTTCGACAGATTTTGAGCCATCTGCACGCCTGCTTCATATCAAATCCCGCTTCTTTGGGCACACGGGCCAGAAAGTCCGTCGAAATACCCAGAACACGCGCGCTGTCAGCTAGCAGCTGTATATGCCCACCACGCTGTCCTGCTCCTACTTTGCCGTTGATGCGGATGCAGTAGGCTGATTTCTCGTCCGTTCCTAAGCCTACGTGGGTCTTTGCGTAGCCAAAACTGCTCATGGTAACGACAGTATCGTCGGGTATCCTGTTGCCCTTTGTGTCTAATGCTAGATATGCCAGCTTGCAGAATGCGCAGCTCGCGCTTCTGTCCCTGATGTCGGCACTCATTCCTAGAACTATCTCATTATATGTAACCTGGCGACTGGTGTTCCAAAAACGCTCATCTTGCGGTTGGGGTGGCAAGAAGTACTTCGAGAGATCGATCGCGTCGCAAACATGGCAGAGCTGCAAAGGGGCCTGTGCCGTGGTAGCCATATCTCTCACTTATCAACCTGATCAGATAGAACCATGATAATGCGCACACTGAACGCACTTTCGAAATTTTTGAAGTATATGGTCAGTAGGATAGATGCAACCATCAGCGACGTGTGTTTGGAGTGGGCAATGTTTCCCCGCGTTTGGACTTCAGCTGTCCCGGGGCTACGTGATGGTTATTGGTTGCCTAGATCCGCTGGGTGGCAGTCGACGTATCAGAGAGCTGCGCATTTACGTGCTAGGTACTTGTATCGTTAGTAGTGACGTTGGCGCTTAGCTAGTTCGATGACAAGCATTATAGGTTCGAGCACCTGAAAGAACGCCAACGTGACGAACGAAGCAAATGAGCCTCAGGAAGCAAAGTATATTATCATTCTTTGCGCGAGGATAGTCCATGTCTGTGTGCCCCTCTTTCCCAAAGCAACCATGCAAGATAAATGAGTGTCCACTTGTAACAGTATTCAGAAGCAACACAATCCTTAAGTTTATTCCAACTTCCAGTCCAAGCGAGTGTCCGTCGGCTGAGGCAGTATCTATCTTACGGCTGGCCTCGTGTACGATTTATGGGACGTGGGGCGGGCGGCGGAGATGAAGTGGGCGCATGCAATATTTGAGGTATTGCCGCTGTCGCCTATGATTGTTAGCTAAGGATGAGGGAAGGTACCAAAAAGGGGTTCTATGGGTATTAGCGCATGCTTGGTTAGGCCTGTTCATCAGCAGTTTACCTCCGCACCTGGATCCAACCCGTTATGAACCTAGCTCTGATGTGGCCCGGTCGGATATGGGTTAGGCGCAGGGCGTGGAGGTGGTTTGTTGGGTCTTTTGATAGTGCTTTGGTGTGGTCCTGTGGGGTAAGGATTAGGTGCAGGACGTGGTGGTGGCTTGTTGTCCCTTCTCTGGCGGTATGGGCCACAAGCTTTGGAAATATGAGCAGTCCCAAGGCCAACGAGCGCGCATGTAGATTTCGCGATACTACTTTGATGAGGCCCTGACGGATGTGGCTTTGGCGCTGGACGTGACCGAGGCGCGTTCGAGACGTTAGTAGAAAATCCTCCTAGTTTGAGGGCTTGAAGGTAGGCCTGTAGGTAAGCAGGAACAAAAGCAATGTCGTTAGGTACAAGACGCACGTGTAACGTGCCAACGTCAGGATGATACAAAAGAAAAGAGATGATCAGAGATGTAATACAAAGGTCCGTCGTAAGAACGGAAACGTCATGGAACTTGATAACAAAAAGAAAAAGTTGGTTCACCTTCTCAAGAACAGCAGACAACGTGTGATGAAAGCTGTTCTTGGAGGTTGTAACGAACCGACTTGGATGGTGAGAGATGCACGCGGCAGGGTTGTCGTTGTGGTGCGTGCGTCCGTGAAGCGCTATGTCGCGTAGAGTCCGGGGCGCGGACACCCGCCCCGGCAGATCGTCGTCATCGGTCATCGCAAGGCGCGTAGCCTAACCATCGTCAAAACAAACTACAGAGTGAAGTGTGCCCAATGACGAAGGTCATCACGACGGTAAGCTTACCGAGAAAATCTGCTGTATCCAGAGAGCGGACACAAAGCTCGACATGTGCTTGTCGCAAAGGTTGAGATATGGGCACTTGGGCGACGTTGCAGGTTGGGCAAATATATGGCTTCGCAGCCCGATGTGTAGTACGAATGAACAGATGAGACGTCCGGTGAGCGCAAGGGCGAGCAGTCTGAATGGTGGCTTCACTTTTGTTCAGTCCAGGCTTATATCGTAGAGGAAGGCACGTCGCTAACAGAGAAAAGATTCAGCGAGTCTGAAAGTCAAAGAAGATATATCATACCAAGTTCTGCGCGGTCTATATACCTCACCAGCAGGCAGCAGCGAGGCGCAGCCGTGCTCCTCGCGAAGTTTGGTGGGGGCTGAGTCATCCTATCGCCAATTCCTCGTCTCATTGCAACTGCCCGCGCCTATCGCGTCGGCGAAGACCTCAAGCAAGATGTCTCACGCCCAGCCGATATGGAATGTCGAACATCAGAGATATCTTCATGTCGTGTGGGATGATCATTACAAGCAGCGCTACTGGAAACACTACGTTGGTAAGTACGACCACATTCCAAGAAGCTACGTATGTGGTTGATCACCTGAACAGAAGGTCAGGGCTGGGTCTTCTTCGAATGGATACCTGAACAACCGCCTCCGCCTCCACCTCCACCTCATATGACCCCTGCGCATACAAACCAATCTGGTACGTTTTGTCTTTACCACGGATAACCATTGCTGACGTTCGAAGAATTCGAGGAAGTCCGGAATCCACGCAATTTCTTCAAGATAGGAAGAGTATTCATCACCTCCTGGACCGAGCCTGACGGACGAACTGGGCAACCTCACACCAAGGACGCAAGGTTTGTCGTGGTAAAGCCTGGGGCCGGGTTTTCTGTCTGCCTACGTATCAGCACTTACTCAGGGCAAGCGACTACAAAGCCTGGTGTTATCCCATATCAACACGCAGCAGTGGTTGAACAGGGCCACCCTCCTGCCTGGATCGATGGTGAGGACTTTCCGAAGCTGCTGCCACCTATTGAGATCAAGATTGAAGGTCAAGGCGTCGACGTGAGTCCAGCATCTCGTATCAACTTCGCGAAACCGTACACAATAGAGCACAACATCAAAGTCAGAAATGTCGGCAGAGTCGTCGGTGAATCAGTAAGGCAACTTGAGCATTACCTCGCTCATTTCTTAGGATTCCAAGTAGTCCCGAAACACCCAACTGAATACGCAGATGCGACGGATACACACGAAGAGCTTGCCATGAGCCAATATCCATATCAACACTATTACTGAAAACATATATTCAGCGTTGTGGTATCAAGCTTGCCATATTCAGCCTTGCTGCATGTCGTATCCAATGGACTATAGCTTCACAGCTGATTGGACCTCCACATTCCAGACGAGTGTCAGCCAAATCGTCCCCTTCAGCCTTGTTGCCTCACTTTCGTTCGATCTTAAGATGCCTCCTGCCTCAACTCCTGGCTTTGAAGGTCAGACACTGTCCCCATCGGCAAGATCGTAGTATGGCAGAAGTGCTGGCAGTACTAGGTGGCGCTGCTGCCCTCACCCAGCTGATCCATTATGGCTTTTTATCAGTCAGCACCATTTCAGCCTTGTCGTATAACATACGTCATACAGCGGATAAGATCGATACCTGGATCGACCAGTCTCTCTTGATGACAAACCTTATCGACGATATCGACTACTCAATCCGCAACCATACTCCAAATACTGTTCAACTCTTAGCACAATGTCGCAAAGACGCCGTAAGGCTGAATACTTTACTCGCAGCATGCCGGAAGTACATGCCTTCACAGAAACGTTCGAAAGCATCAGGGACAGTATTTGTCATACGGAAAGAAGAGGAAGTGGAACGTATCATGTTATCGTATAGAAACAATTTCAACATTCTTGCCTCATATCTCGCCATGTAAGTTCTTTCTGAGATTTTTACAAAGCGTCGTTAGCTGATGAAATCTTACTAGGGTCAATCTCAGTCGAAACACAACCCAACCAAAGCCGAGCGTGCGTACAGAGCTTGAAACATCAGGCGGACGTCTGCAACACATAAGACCAGTTTTGCGCACCCTTAGCATCGAGTTTGACGTGCCTTTTACCCGGTCACAGGATCTTCAGCGTGGTCATGATCTCCACGTGCAAGTCTCCACGGTGTTGGAGACTACAATGCAATATCCAGTGGACCCCCTTACCTTCGCAGAGACAGCAGCTCTGACAGTCCGCTTTTGCATGTATCTCATGATGACCGGGTGTTATTCGCGGGTCTTGTACCTCCTTGTTACATTCAAGGCGTGGTCTCGAGATGTGCTGCCGGCCTACTTCGAGACGGACACGACACTGAGCGGTAAAGAGATAACCGCACAGACATTACGTGGAGAACTTGACACGGCTCTGCCAATGCTTCACAGCCTGCATCGCTCTCGAACGAAATCTCTTGGAAGATCGGACATCCGCACTCTACACAGCGTGAATGGGTTAGGGCTGATGTATCATACCATGGGTAACAATCGCGCGGCAATACGTCATCACCAAAGCGCCCTTCTTTTGAAGAGCAAGATATTGGGACGTGATGATCCTGATACGTTGATCAGCGCGAACAACCTCGGAATCGTTTTACTCAGTCAAGGAGAGCATGAAACAGCGGAAGATTTGTTTGATAGATCACTCAAAGGTTGGCTTCAAGCCTACGGAGCCGACGATCTGTTCGTCATTGCGGCAAGGAGTAACATTGGCATTGCGCTCCATTTCCAGGGCAAACTTGACGAGGCTGAGTACAGCCATCGCTACGTGTACAAAAAGCGCCACCAAATCTTGGGCCCACACCACCACGAGACCGTCAAGAGCCAAGCGAACCTCGCTATCACGCTCAACGAACAGGGCCACCATACGCAAGCTGAGACACTGTACCGTCAAGCTCTGGCTGTCTTCCAGGATAAACTTGGAGTATCGCATCCAGACACGCTAAAGACGCATACAAATCTCGCCACTGCCCTACACGACCAGGGCAAGTTCAATGAAGCAGAATCTGTAGTCGCTTCAGCCATCCCACTTTTAAGAAAGAAGTTCGATGTGTTACATCCTGAGGTGTTGGAGGTTTTGGAGTTCCGTGCCATTCTCTTACAGCATCTAGGTAAGTTCTCCAAGGCCCTTGGCATCGCGAGACAGCTGTATGAGGCACGCGAAAATAAGCTAGGTTATGATCATGACGACACGCAAAGAAGTTTGCAGCACGTGCGAGATTTGGCAGAAGATGTGGAAGAGGCGCATGTCATGCGCAGGTTTCCTTCAGTCGTTCCGGTGGCTGTTTTCTAGGCACGACTATCCTCATTTCAGGACCTATCTTGACCATCGTGTCATTCTTTTATTCGTTGTTGCTGCTGAATCCTTTCGCACTCTAATATGTTAGTCGCGTCACACTTTAAAGACACACTGAATCCAGTTCTTCCTCAACGTCCGCAGTCGCTCAGCTAACTTCACGTCAGTCGCGTATGGCGACGCTGAGTGCGACTAGACGTATCAAAGGGCTGCGCATCTACTTATTAATACCAGGCACGCTTAGATAGAGACACTCGCGTCCTTGCCAGTTTCTAGAAGTAGACTATCATGGGCTTGGTCACCTGAGAGTTTGCAATTGTGCTATGAATACGATGCTTGGACTCTACCCAGGCAGGTTCACATCCTCGCTCGTTACTTGTCATCTTGACCCTGGGAAACACCGTGGTGAGCGTATGGCCGGTCGTTGACAGAGCTACCATGCGCCAGAAGGTATGCGCCTCGCCAGGTGGCTCCAGATATAGCCTAGGCATCTCTAGACAGTCTGGACTCCATCTAACTGACCTTGTTCTACGTTCTTCTTCGTTCTCAGTCTAATACAGCCTTCTTTCGCGATGGCTTCGGATGCGCATCAGCCCACTGGAGAAGTGCTTGAAGGGTGCTGTAGCCGTTCAGCTATGTGCACCATGGCGCTACAGGCTATGATGAGTACGGGTATGTATCACTCAATCGCTCTTCGTCCATTTGCCTCACCTGCGTTTTGAGCTGACGAATATAGTCTTCGAGGTGCGAGACTCTACTATCTAGGGAAGTCGGTCTTCTCTTCGTAAACAACGGTCGGGGATCTCGGTAACAACCTTCTCGTCGCTTCCTCGATTGTGTTCGCTGGCTCCAGCATTCGATTCGTCTCCCTAGTGTTTCCCTTGATCACGACGCTCGTCCAAATGTATTCGCCCGATATCTTAAGCTTGACAGGCCGGATGCTGCGGTTGTTTGTGTCCCTCGTCGCAGGCACGCTGGCCTCTTCTTATTTTTCTCTTCGTTCTTTTTTTCCTCCCTTCCTTTCTTCTTCCTGTTATGTCCATTTCTGTCCTCGATTTCATCCTTAATTCTTATCGTTCTGCGAACGAGCCACGTCGTTCGTCTCCTTGCGCACCCAGTGCCAGCAGGTCGCCTGCAACTTCTGCACCCGCTCATCTACTGGTATATAGGGGTGCGTGGTATCGGATTCGAAATCGGCAGGCCGAGGCCTGAAGGATGGCCAAGATGTGTATTCGCGGAGGAAGCTCAGGTGGCCTTGCCTCTATGCCACAAGATTGCAATGTTACCTGCCTTTTAATCTAATCCTCGTGTTAGACGCTGACCTGTAGGCAACATGTCTCGACCTACCTTTCCAACAGATCCTGTTTGCCTCCATATGTTCGTCAACATCCCATCAAGAGTAACTGTAGTGGCTCGGAAATAGCGGCTACATCGATGCATGTCGTGGAAACAAGATCTGAAAACTCCTTTCTTGTGGAACCGCGCCGTCCGCTGGTAGGGCGTCATGTGAGAGGCAATGCCGTTGCCCATGCAAGCGATCTATACGATGAGCTCATTGCCCGGATACCAAACAAGGGAGGATGGCGGTTCGCACATGCGACGAACATTTACAAACAATCCACTCGTGCGAACCATGGGATGCGCAGCTGGCAAGGTCAGTGAAGGATGGAATTCATGGCCACAGCATTCGCGCATCGCATTCAGCGCCTCACCATCACTCGTCGCAACTATAGTGCCGGGGCGGGCAAGCTCGGCATGCTGTCAAAGAACCACTAGCGGGAACGCAAGTCCATACTGAGAGACTACACAGGAGGCATGAACCGCGAATGTGAGATTTGTGGTGTACAAGATCGGGAGGCAAGCTGCGCATTGCTCGACGGATCGTTGGTGACGTCAGTTCGTTGCGACAATGGAGACGACTGCATATCTCACTACGACACGGACAACAGGTATATCTCGTATGATGAAGTAAAGGGTTTGACCTTGATGCGAGTCAGAGCAGGATCGAAGTCGGTGGGTACCTTGGTGTCCAGAGCAAGCGATGATTAAGCCTGTGGACAAAAGTGACGCGGTTTGGAAGGGAACGCGGGGGAACGTGCACGCTCAACACGCTCCAGCTGCCATAGCGTCACGGCACTGCAGGACGCGTGGCGCTAATCAGTTCACCAGGCCGCTGAACCACGAAAGCATCACACAAGTAACATTACTCCATTTACAGCTTCTGCAATCGAGATTGGCAAGATCCTGTAGACAATCGGGAACGAAGTCACAACGAGGTGTTCAGGATGCATGTTTGAGTCTGAATGATGTACAATTTAGGTTCAGAATTACTTTGTAGTTACAAGATATAAGGTAAACAAGTTTTGAGAAGCGTGATAAGTTGGTTCAAAAAAGAAACGGCATACAAAACACATAACGCCAGCATCGCCGCCGAAGCTATACTCACCAGAACTGCAAGCGCATGATCAGCCGTAATGTGCTAATCGGACTGCGCCTACTAAGGTTGTCTGGTGGAGCACGATTTAAGCCCGGACAGAGGTAGACTATAAGGAAACTTGTTCCCGTGAGTGGAACTGCAGCTTGCGCCTACTGGGTTTGTCCAGTAGGGTATGGTTCAGGCTCAGGTGGAGCAGGTGGACCAAAAAGAAAAGTTGTTCCCGTAAGTGGAACTGCAGCTTGAGTAGTAATCTCTATGCAAGGAAAGGTGATTTCCTCCGTGAGAGAGGCTCCAGCTGGAGGGACCGATTGAAAGCGATCCATAGCAGAAAGTATTGAGGATGCGTAGACAACCTGCGAAATAGCGGCTTTACCGCAACTTCCTGTCAAAGCAGGGACCCTGGTGATCGCAGGTTCCAGGAAGGATGACGACGTTGCCCCCGTCAGCAGAGCAAAATCCTCGTCCTTCCTGTAGGAAACATGACCATGGCGTAGTCCTGGTAAGACCATGGATGCGTGTACCCGGTATGTCAGTCCAGAATATGCCGAGGGTCGTCCGCCGAATGTGTTATTCGAGTCGACCGTTGACTTGTCTCGAAGGTAAGGTTCGACATCGGGCAACGTGTCGTTGTGGCGAAAGATTAGACGGGCTTTGGCTTGGTAGTGATGTCCATGGACTGGTGTGATGGCACGCGGCGGCACACGAGGGGGCTTGAGCCCAGCTGTACGGTCGCCAGGCGGACCGAAGATGAGGTCGCTGGGAACTGGCAATATGTTAGCAGCCTTCGCATGTACCCCAGAAACACTTACCCATAGCGCAAGACCGTTCCTGAGCGTTATGGGGTTGCGGGTCCCAACGACTTGTGCGGAGGCGATTAGTACGCCGAGCCGGATGTGCTAAGTCTAATTAGCTTCAGAGACTAATGTATGAGTGTAGAGATCCATCAAGTACCGGTCTGAGTATGTGTAGAGAGATGCTAGCGACCCAAGGTCGACAGAGACCCAGAATCAGTTCTGGAGGAAGGGACGCAAACGCGTCGAAGGGCCCCGAAGACCGGCTAGGCTCGCATTACTTAACCCAAAGGAGCTCCGCAAACCGCCAGGCACTGCTAGACCCCCACTTTTGGTGCTCTGGTCAGGTGTTACTACTGAACCCCACTTTTGGTGCTGTCGTCAGCTATCACCAGCTTTCAAATAATTTTGTAGCAATTCTTGAGTCATTAAGAAGCATGGATGGATCTTAGTGTAGCAGTGCATGACTCGACAACGCAGTCTGCATCCACGAACCAAATCCTTATCGAAGCAATGCCTCGCTTACTTAAGGAATAGAATAATGATTGGGTCGCAGCCTCATCGACGCCACATTGCCAAGACCTCATGATTGATCCTCACATCTGACGTTCCGCATGACGAATCAGCCTAAACCACGCAGGCGAAACGACGGTTTCAACTCCTGCTTAAGCAGGAACCGCTATCTTCCAGTATCAAACACCACTAGCGCCTAGTCTTAGCTTAAGTCTTTTGAAGTCCACACGCCTACGATCTCTCGAGCCGCGCCTCGTGGTTCATGCCATGTCGGACGTCGGGTTGAAGTGGGGTGATCATCACCAAGATCACTATTACACTACCTTTGATGGTATGTGTTACTTACGGTAGCCCTGCACATTTATTGCTAACATTGCAGGCAGAAGATCGTGAGCTGAGAAACATGTTTTCTAAATCGCAGCAAGCTACAGCAATACCACAGCATGACTTTGGATATCAGCGATTTCAATACGAACATGCCAGACCCCCCCGAAAGTATAACAATGTGACAGCATACTCGCAAGCACACAATCCGCGGAGTATTTCGACGCCTCAAGGTGATGATATCCACCAACAGAATCATGAATCAATCACAGGATCACATGACACGCCAAGCTCAGAATCTGTCGCTCAGCATGCGAGAACACATTCTTATCCCTTATATCAGTCAGGCAATACGCACACACGGTCACATAATCCTGGAGTTCGTAGCATGTCTTCTGATCCAAATAGCTATCGACACTACGGACCGAGTAGTGTACGTATCTCAAGCACAGGCCCACCACCAGCGAGCAAATTACTCGGCACCACCAGACGCAACATTCTCCAAGAACTTAGTGCGATGGCTCTTGAGGATCCTAGCCGCGAACAGAGTTTTCGGCAAAACGACTCGCACATACATGAGCCTGGACTCCAGTATCTCAATTCACCTGCTAGACCCATTGGTAGTCCACCACGCGCGAAGAAAACTGACTTCTTAGATTCAAGTTAGTAACAGGTTCCATTTTCTCCGCTACACACGCTAAGTTTTGTAGGTTATCGCATGCGAATGGGGAGTGAAGCATGCGATTTCTTCATCGTTGGAAGGGTAATTATCATGTTGCATTAGTCGGATTACCCTGACGATTGGCCTTAGGTATTCGAGATGCTCTATGCCATGACTGTGGGTGATAATGTGGATGCCAGTGTTGAGCTTGACGCCTACACTGGCGCGCGATTCGGTGCACACGCAAACTTCAGTGTTCGAGGCTTTGTTGTAGTCCAAGTCATGCGCGGATATGTCTATACATGGTACGTGCCTTGAGTCGCGCTCTGATTGTCTATCTAATTCTAGGGTTCAGCTGTATTAAAACCTTTGGTGAACAAGGCGTCATGAGACCAGAATGTACCCCATCAGAGTATACTATACTCTATCTGCAAGGCACTGATCCAAGTCATTATTACGCCCCAGGCGAATATGAATCCGGCATGATCAAAGAACCTATGGCACTCATACCAGCAAATTTTGGTATACATGTTCACCATCGATCCCGCATACGACTCAGTAAACTCTACCCAATCGAGATGAATGTCAAAGTTAAATCCATTGGCAAAATCCATGGAGATCAACTAGAGACGCTCTTATGGTACGCCTTGCAAGTGGATCAATATGCTCAACGACTTCCATTTGCTCAGAGTCAGTTCCGACAAGGCATCCTGAAGTCATCACCCAGCCCAGACCCAAATTCGAGGACCGAGGAAATAGCACAACCCCATATAAGCTTCGAATCCCACTTATCAACCCTTGGCTTGGATAACCAGATCGAGGGCGAACTGTACTCAGGTTCGTTTTCTCCCGCGATGAGTTTTTAGTTTCCCACTAAATAGCACAGATTATGAGATCATAAATAATCCACGAAGCTTCTTTAAGAAAGGCGTAGTATTCATGGTTCCATGGCCTGAGCCAAGTGGGAATTTTGTCAAGGATCAGATAGGTCCACCAGTTCTTCTCAAGATCAAAAGGTTCGTTGTAATCAGGCCCAAAAGCACGTTCTGCCTATGTCTCCCGATACACACATATGGAGGCCAAGCAACCACAAAGCCTGGAGTTGCTGCGCAGGATCATGCTGCAGTGATTCCAGAGCACGGTCAAGTACAGTATCTACCACAAGAGGTTGAGCTCGTCAAGAAACCTTTATCTCTCAGGGTGGAAAATAACTCAACGGGGCCGATACACCGCGCAGCACGCATTAATTTTGCTAAGATATATACCGTGGAGTACAACGTGAAAGTACGGAAAGTCGGTCGAATGATGGCAGATTCGATTTGGCGTTTGGATCAATATTTCATAGAAATGCTCTGAAGGCAGGAACTTATTTGAGCGGGACACAAGATCCACGAACACATGAATTGAGATCTTGCAAGGTTGAAAAGAAAAGCTGCAAGGCTGAGGGGACAGTGATCACAGGTCGAAGAGCAACGACCAATCCAAGCTTCGCACGGCACACCACATCTATCCGTACATGAAGGCGCATATATATGAGACACATCCATTGGGTTGTGTCCAGGTCTGACGTGTATGCTTGCTCTTTGCCAGCCGCATAGAATTTTGCCCCGTGCAGTCGAGGTGGCTTAAATCTTACCTTTGGTGATATATAGGGTCAACACTGTCTGATATTCAAGCTCCAATCCTGCCATGGTCGAATGGATCGGTGTCGCAGCTGCGATCCCGCAGCTTGCGAAATACGGCGTCGGTGCTGCTAATGCTGTGCCAGACTTCGCACGACGGGTGCGCAAGGCTCCAACCACTCAGGAACGATGGACAGACCAGGAGAATCTCCTCACGAACCTATCACTGGAGGCTCGCAAGCAAGCCAACTTCATGAGCACGTCGTCTGCGATCATTGATCGTCTTAGCGAGGACCTGAACAACTGCCAAACAATACTACGTAGTACAGCGATAGACACCAACGATGGAAAAGTCACAAGATTGAGAAAGAAGCTGAGGGTCGCACGGAAACAGGACGAAATGGATAGCGAAATTCTGTCTCTGTCCCAGCGGGGTATTCTGTGTTCTCTTCTAGCCGCGTCAGAAGCCCGTGCCAACCAACCAGTGTAACTCTTGCTAACTGCACTGGGCCTTAGTCAGATAAACATGAACAACATGTCCATTGGTCACATTCAATCTTCTTCCTTACCACCCCACCCATTGGTAGTTCAAAGTGTACGCCTAAGATGATGACCCTTTCTTACAACTTAGGTCTTCTAGCTGATGCGTCACGATGTCAGAAATGAGAGCTGACGACCTGCGATCTCTAGGCGCAGTCATCTGCAGCACAGCGACAAACGCCGCGGCATCACATGATGGCGTCCATTGCACGTAACCTCAACTTTGTTGGACGTGCAGATCTCTTGGATAAGCTATCGGCGAAGATCAAAGGGTCCGCGCGATCTATCACGGCTATATCAGGTCTCGGAGGGCTTGGGTACGGAGGCACTTACCGAGTACAAGTGGCTACATCAGTTAACATTTCTATTAGAAAGTCTGAGCTCGTTACTGAGCTGGCGCACTCGCTCCTCCTCGAACCACTTGATATCTCTATCTTCTGGTTCGATGCCACAACGAATGATAGCCTGACTGCGGGATTTCGCGACATCAACCAAATCACCAACATAACTCATAATTCACAGGAAGCTATAACGGCGGCCGCGATACTATGGCTGAACTCCTCCGTGCCCACTACTCGTCTTTTGATCATCGATAACGTGGATATCACATCATTTGCCAGTCCGGTCCTAGAAAGTATGCTTCACCCATCGCGCGACCGTCATGTCGTGTTTGTAACACGTAATCGGCGACTTGCACTGGACTATGCACCCCCAA
>Ga0265797_10009189_pt1 | contig 12942 bp, 15 predicted proteins | sample P2T30metagenome_FD_192433 | JGI IMG/M metagenome (GOLD analysis project Ga0265797, IMG submission 192433) | Plant litter microbial communities from East Loma Ridge, Irvine, California - P2 T30 | ecosystem: Environmental > Terrestrial > Plant litter > Unclassified | place: USA: California... | reverse complement strand
AAAGCTTCCTGTACAACGAAAGGGTCTCGTGATGACGAGTCAGAGTGCACGGACAAAATGGGGCCGCGTGAAGTTTGGAGGAGGTCGCTTTTCGGCATTGGCCGTCGCCATCCCGATCGGCTTGATTTTGGGAATCGCCCTAGGCGTTCTCGCGGTGGGTCTCGGTGTAGCAGGGACAGATCCCGTCATGGGCGGGATCGTGTTCTCACTCTGCTTATCGGTACCAACGACAGCTCTTGCCTACGCGCTCATGGTGGACAGGGATTCCTTGGCAGGCGCCGCTGAGAGCCCTGAGGATTCGGTGGAATCAGGCTGGTATGACAAAGCCGCTGCGGGTGCTCTCACTGACATCGTCGCCCTCGCAGGGGTCACGGCCCTGATTCTCACGTACATCCCGGGGGACCAATCGGTGGACCCGTCGCTGCTGCTCATCGGAGTTGTCGGCGTTGCCTTCGCGTCAGTGGGAATCAGATACTTCCTGGCGCGGCGGAGCGGATAGCGTGCGCAATAGGGTGCTCGACTCGCGACGCGAGAAGGAATGGTCCCAGCAGCGCCTCGCGGACGTACTTGGGGTATCCCGCCAAACCATCATTTCCATTGAGCGCGGGAAGTTCGATCCGTCGCTGCCGCTCGCCTTTCGGATGGCAGCTCTCTTTGAATGCCGGATCGAGGAACTCTTCTTCCCCGAGAACTGACTCCGCGAGCCACAGCTTCAAGGACGTGGCCACACGTAATTCAGATCAGGCTCAGCGAACCCGGCACGGTCAGATCACTAAGATTTCGTCTATGACAGTCCCACCTCCCACTTCCCGACTCCGGTTCCGCGAGATGGATCCCGCTGACCTAGACGACATGGCAGCCCTTCTCGGTGACCCTGAGGTCATGCATTACTACCCGGCCCCGAAGTCGCGAGAGGAAGCCGCCGAGTGGATCTCCCGCAATCAACGCAGGTACGTGGAGGACGGCCATGGACTCTGGATCATTGAGACGCACGACGGTGAGTTCATCGGTGACTGCGGCCTGACCTGGCAGTCGGTCAACGGCGCTCCGAAGCTCGAGGTGGGGTTCCGGGTGCGCACCGGACACCAGAATCGCGGGTACGCCAGCGAAGCGGCCGCAACGTGCCGCGAATTCGCGCGGGTGCATACTGCGGAGACCGAGTTGGTCGCCATTATTCACCCGGAGAACCGCGCCTCGGAGCGAGTGGCAGAGAAGATCGGTATGCACCGCGTGGCAGACGATCTCGCCGGGCCCATCCCGGTTCGTGGAGTATTGAGCATGCCGCTTCGCAGCACGGAGGAGTGATGTCGATTGCTGGGGCCGAGCGCCCATTAGCTCTCCCGCTCAGTCGACCCGGGACACCTCAGCCACCACGGGACGATGGTCGCTCCGCGCCGCACTCTCATCACCCAAGACCTTGAAGTTGTCCGTCTGCCACTGTGATCCCGTCAGAACGTGGTCGATCGGCGCCCCAAAATGCTTCGGCACACCCGTCGGCCAGGTCCCCACGGCGCCGGAACCGACCGAGGCGGCGGAATCCAGGCAACCCGCCAGGTCAGCGTCTGGGGTACCTGCAGTGAGGTCGTTCCAGTGGTCGATGGTGGAGTTGAAGTCTCCAGCCATCACGACGTCGGGGTCGCACTGCGCAGCAGCCCACCCAAGACCTGCGCGCCATTGCCCCATCATGGAGGGAAGCGGCGGTGCAGTGTGCACCGCGACGAGAACAGGTTGCGTGGGATCTACGGGATGCCAGACCCCGCTCGGCAGACCCGGCGTACTGCCGGCCCCCACATCGTGGCGATACTCCCCCAGCTCAGCACGGACCACGAGCGCGGTGGGGGTGATCGGATAACTCAGCCCACCGTCAGTAATGTCGGCAGAGACCTCGTAGCCTTCCTGAGCCAGTCGGCCCGCAATCTCCGTCGCGGTCTCCGCTGTGGTCTCAGGCAGCATGGCGACATCTACTTCGTGCTTGAGGATCAGCGTCGCAATCTGCTCAGCAGAGGCTCCGCCGCCCTGGGTATTCCAGGACAAGACCACGAGTGCACCGTGAGTCTCGTCCATCTGAACCTCACCCTCTAGGCCGCGATCGAGGAGAACGCCAAGGTTCCATGCATTCCCCGCGAGCAGCACTAGAAGAACGACGGCAATCCAGTCACGTGAGCTCCTCAGGACAAGCCACGCAGCGGCTGCGAAAAGTGCCAAGACGCCAAGAAGCAGAGTCAACACTCCTCGGAAGGGGATTATCTGTGCGGGACCCAAGATCTGGTGGACGCCGAAGAGGCTTGGCTCCACCACAAGCGCCACCACGAGAATCGAAGTGACTCCCAGCGTCCCGGTCAGCATCCACCGAGGGCGCGAGGACGTCGACCGAGGAGAGGAAGTGCGAGTAGGCATAGCTGCGGACCCTACAGCGTCGCCGGGATCCGGTTCGTGAGGCAGAACCGTTCGTTCCGTTAGCTGGTTCCGCGCAGCTCACGCTGACGTCTGATCCCTGTCCACTTGGACAACGCCAGAGTCACCACCATGGCGAGGCCGACGGCGATCACCCAACGCAGCAACATATGCAGATCCGTGTTCAAGTCCAAGACGATATTCACGATTATGGCGACTACCGCACTGCAGGCAACGATCATGTATGGACGCATAGCGGCCATGTTTGCAGTTGAATTTTCTCCTGTCTATCAGACCCATCGGGCAGGCGTAAGGTGATCAAGGGTCGGCCGGCTGTCACCATGGGCCTGTTTGATGCCCAGAAGATGACCGAAGCCTCACAGTTGATGCTTCGAGGTCCGGTCCGACTGAATACTGAAACTCAGCACACTGACACTGCGATTCCAGGAGCCACCATGTACGTTCCCGCTGAAGACCGCTACGACAACGCGCAGTACCGGCGTGTGGGCCGCTCCGGCCTCGTGCTGCCCCCACTTTCGCTGGGACTCTGGCACAACTTCGGTGACGACTTCGCCCTGGAGAACCAGCGCGAGATCATCCATATGGCATTCGACCATGGGATCACCCACTTCGACCTTGCCAATAACTACGGTCCTCCCCCAGGGTCTGCCGAGATCAACTTCGGCCGGATCTTGCGCGAGGACTTCGCTGGACTGCGCGACGAGCTGGTCATCTCAACCAAGGCCGGCTGGACCATGTGGCCAGGCCCCTATGGCGGACCTACCGGCAGCCGCAAGCACCTGCTCTCCAGCCTCGACCAGTCGCTGAGCCGTATGGGTCTGGACTACGTCGACATCTTCTACTCGCACCGCCCAGATGCCGATACTCCGCTGGAGGAAACCATGTCCGCGCTGGACACGGCGGTGCGCTCCGGCAAGGCCCTCTATGCGGGCATCTCCTCATACTCCGCCGAGGACACGATCAAGGCTGCCGCGATCCTGAAGGATCTCGGCACTCCCCTGCTCATCCACCAGCCCTCCTACTCGATGCTCAACCGCTGGATCGAGACCGAGGGTCTGTTGGATGCAGTGGAGGAGATCGGCGCAGGGGTCATCGGCTTCAGTGCACTGGCGCAGGGAATGTTGACCGATAAGTACCTCGACGGCGTGCCTTCGGATTCCCGCGCGGCGACCAAAGCGTCTTTCCGGGATGACTTCCTCACCGAGGAGAACCTGGGTCATATCCGCTCGCTCAACGAGATCGCCTCTGCCCGCGGGCAGAGCCTGGCGCAGATGGCGCTGGCCTGGGCACTGCGTGACGACCGGGTCTCATCCCTGGTCATCGGCGCGAGCCGTCCCGAGCAGCTGAAGAGCAACCTTGCGGCTCTGGAGCAGCGTTCCTTCAGCAAGGAGGAGCTGGACGCGATCGATGAGCACGCCGTCGACGGCGGCATCGACATCTGGGGCTCGGCACGAAACAGCACGAAAGGCTGATTCTGTCCTGACCTCAGCCTTATGGGTGGGCGTGAAGTCTTCCGCGCCCACCCACAGGCTCGCTCGATGCGGTCCACCCGCGATTCATGCGGTAGACTTTCCTGGTGCTTCCGGCGTGTTCGCTGGGAGGATTTCGGGCTATAGCGCAGCTTGGTAGCGCGTCCGTCTGGGGGACGGAAGGTCGTGGGTTCAAATCCCGCTAGCCCGACCAAACTGCCCCGACAACTCGGGGATGCAAGGACTGAACACCCGCAGATGTTACCTAATCCGCTGAGAGTGTTACCTAGAACCGAAAGAATGCCCGGTATGGCTAGCATTCAGACCCGATAGGGCCCAAGGGAACCTCACTCCGTTTCACCTGGCGCGAGGATGGCTTTCAGAAAGTCACCACATTTCGCTCCGGGGAAGGCGCTCTCAACTGGAATCGGTTGATCAAGGCCGTGGACAGCGGTAACGAGGCCGACCGCATCCTCGAGAATCAGAACTCTACCTCCCCACCCTCGATGAGGTCGCCGAGCATAGGCTCGAACTCCTACGCGCCACACGTGGCACCAAAGCCACCTACCGTCGGTTCATGCGCACCCACAACTCCCCCACCTTCGGCTCCTGGCCCGTGGACACCGTCGGACCTGACGACTGTCGTCGGTTCGTCATCGCACTGGAGAACAAGGGGCGGGCACCGAAGATGATCCACAACGTCTGCGGACGGCTGTCCAGCCTCATGTTCCAGGCCGAGGAACGCGGCTGGCGATCTGGCAATCCCATGAAGGCCGATATGCTCCCCGCTGTTGAGGGCTCAGACGCCACAGAAGCAAGCATGTTCCTCACCAAGCCAGAGGCTGACGCGATCATCAGCCGAGCCCGTCAGCCCTACCAAGACCTCTGCCTGCTGATGCTTTCTACGGGATGCGCCCCTCAAAGATCCGCGCACTCACCGTGGCGGACGTCCTGCTGGACCAGCCGCAACCGGTCATTCGCGTCATTAAGGCGATGAAGAACCGCCGCGAGAAGGGCGGCTATGAGCATGTCGGCCCTCCTAAGTCCAAGGCGTCGCGGCGAGAGAAGCGGGCAAGCTCCATAAGGACCCGAACCTCTACAGTCTGCGACACACTCACGCCTCACTCACGCTCGCTGCGGGCATGGAGACATGGAGACGTGGAAGTTAGCGAACCACCTCGGCCACGACGAGACCATGACACGAAAGGTGTACGGGCACCTGATGCCCGAGGCTCAATTCGAGGCGGCAACCTTCGCAGCCAAGGCACTCATTGAGGACATGATGCCAGAGCTAGAGGGGTCGGTCTTGTGATACTCCACGACCCACCCCCTTAGTCGTTTGTCTACGATGAGCAACTCGTCGGAGTGTAAAGGTCGTGGGTCAACACTACGTCGCATCGACTGCTAGCTCTCGTGGGTTCTCGGCTTCACGTCGAGGCATTGACTCAGTGCGGCCTGGAGCATGTTCCATTGCGATTTGGGCCACCGCGAGTCGTGCACTTCAAACGGCGCGGAATGACTGAAAGCGCCATGCCAGACCTCGATTCTGGGACTACTGCCAGCTGTAGGTGACCCTGTGAAAATATCGATACCTTGAACTCTCACCGTGTAGCCGTCGAGAGTTGTTTCGCCGGGGACGCCCCTGAACGACTGACGGCGCAGGGCTCGGATAAGCCTCGTAGTGAGGCGCAGTGGCAGCTTCTCCATTGTTGTGTGTGACCCATATCGCAATTGCTGGAATTTTCGAAGACTATAGCAACTTTTGTCTACATTTACGACGAGATTAAGCGGGACCCCTCACACACAGGCATGAAAGTCACGAGGTTGCTCGGCACCTCGCCAGTAACCCATCGTGTTAAGCCAAAAACCGCCCCGCCCGGCCAGTGAGGCAGAACGGGGGCGGTTCTGTGTGAGGCGTGCTTAGCCGCCAGGTGTTGCGGTGACGGTCTTGCGGTTGCCGGACGAGGGATTGCTATCCTTGAGGCCGGAGCGCGGCGACATTACGACTGACGTGCCAGCGGCGAGCGCGGAGGTCCCGACGATGTTGACCGCAGTGAGGCCGATGCTCGCCCAGTCAAGCTCCAGGACGTTGACGAGGCCTGTGACCTCGCCGCCGAACGTCATGAGTACGGGCCGTTGCTCATGGGAGTCTCTCTCGGGTGGAATCGTTGCCTGTTGATTGTTTGGGGTAGTCCTTGGAGTTGCGGTCCTCGAACCATTCGCGCGGCTGCCAGTGGCGGAGCCTGTCTCGGTCCATGAGTCCGTGCTTCGGTTTAGCTGGCTCGATCAGCCGCGCTTTGGAGATCTCCAGATCTTCGCGCGAGCGGTAGAGCTTGCGGATGTGCGATGCGGTGACGGGTTCCCGGTGGTCCGAATCCTGGTTCTTGCCCTAGTAGTCCATGGCCCTCATGCCTCTCAGGGGCTCGACTCGGCAAGCTTCGCCTTGACGTAGGCGACGATGGCGTTCGCTTGACCGTGTCCCAGTTGATGGTCTTGTTTGAGCCGACTGACTGCTTCCATATGCGTCGCGCCGCCCTCCAGCAACTGCACCGTCAAGTCGATCCAGTGCTGCATGGGCTGGCCATACTTCTCCTCGATGCTGGGGAAATAGGACGCCGGCCCCTTCGGCTTATCTGAGCCGCTGATCTGCGGTGCAATAACTCGAGTCTGCTTCATGCGTGGATTATCACCCGGTGACGCTCGACTTCACCAGGGCCTCGCACCCACTCGTCCTGGTTGCGCCACCAAAACCTGATAACTATCGGCTCCCGGGTTCGATCGAATCGCCCTTTCTGGCCCACCGGCATTGCCGCCAATTAAGCCGCGCTCCTATCCTTAGTCATCCGAAGACGAGGGCACCATGTCGAAGCATCACTGCCTGGCACTCGTTGCGTTCTGGAAGGGACCCGATCATGGCGTCGAGCGACACAGCAATCAGCGCAGAAGGTGTGGAACGCCGCTTCGGCAACCTGGCCGCCGTCGACGGTGTCAGCCTCGAGGTCAAGACCGGAGAGATCTATGGTTTCCTCGGACCCAACGGTGCCGGGAAGTCCACACTGACTCGCGTGCTGTGCACCCTGCTGAAACCCTCTGCCGGTCGCGCGAGCGTGGCAGGCTACGACGTCGAGACCCAGCCCGGCGAGGTTCGGCTGCGTGCGGGCGTCGCCCTGCAGGAGGCAGCTCTAGACGATAAACAGACCGGGGCAGAGATGCTCTCACTCCAGGGACGGTTCTATGGCCTCTCCCCCAAGGCTACGAAAGCCAGGGTGGACCAGCTGATCACTCTCGTGGACATCGGAGACGCCCTCGACCGCCGGATCGGCACCTACTCGGGTGGAATGAAACGACGTCTGGACCTCGCGCTGGCATTGGTCCATGATCCGCAGGTGCTCTTCCTCGACGAACCGACCACCGGGCTGGATCCAGTGAGCCGCGCCAAGGTCTGGCAGGAGGTGCGGAGATTGAATGAGGACCTGGGTATGACCGTTTTCCTCACCACCCAGTACCTGGAAGAGGCCGATGAGCTCGCCGACCGGGTGGGCATCATCAATCAGGGCAAGCTGGTCGCCGAAGGCAGCCCTGCCGAGCTCAAACGTGAGATCGGAACGGATGTGGTGATCGTAACCGTGGAGGGAGACCCGGTGAAAGCCCGCGAGACATTGGAGTCACTGTCCATGGTGGAGCGCATCGAGGCCAACGGGCCCTCGTTGACACTGAGCGTCTCCGACGGCCCTTCAGCCATCAGCCCGATCGCCGTGGCACTGGCCCAGGTACCCGAGATCGACGTCGTTGAGCTCTCGCTGCGGCGTCCCTCCCTCGACGACGTCTTCCTCTCCGTCACGGGTGAGCACATCGCTGATTCCAGCTCCTTCATGGCAAGCCCCTCCGGACCACAGAATGCTCAGGAGTCGAAGTGAACTCATCCACCACCGCCCCTGCTCCCCCGGTCACTCGGATCGAACCTAAGAACGCCGGGTTCCTCCGAGACCTGACCTCCGTCGCGTACCGGGCGCTGCGGGCGATCCCCCGGGATCCAGCTGCGGTCATCCCAGCGCTGATCATCCCGCTGTTCTTCTTCGTGGTGAACATCGGCGCCTTGGAATCAGTGGCCGAGGGTATCGGAGTCGAGGACTTCCGTGCGTTCCAGCTGCCGGTCGCCATTGTCTTCGCAGTGACAGGAGTCTCCCGGGCGAGCGACCTGGTGACCGATATCAGCAGCGGCTACTTCGATCGGCTGTTGCTCACCCCGATGAGCCGGACGGCGCTGCTCCTCGGGCTCATGGTCGCCGACCTCGTGCTCGTGATGGCACTGTGCGTGCCGGTGCTGATCTTGGGCTTCCTCGTCGGAGTCGAGTTCGCGACCGGTGTGCTCGGAGCCGTCGTCTTCGTCCTGATTGGAGGGCTCTGGGGCTTGGCCTTCACGGGCTTCCCCTACGCCATTGCGCTGCGCACCGGGAGTCCCGCTGCAGTGAACTCGTCCTTCCTGCTCTTCTTTCCGTTCGCGTTCCTCACCACGTCCTTCCTACCGCTGGAGGCGCTGACCGGATGGCTCGCAGCAATCGCTGACTACAACCCCATCACCTACCTGCTGGCGTCACTGCGATCCCTACTCTCCGAGGGTTGGGTCTGGGCGGACCTCTGGCCGGGACTGCTGGCGATACTCATTGTGGGCGCACTGAGCTTCACGCTCGCCTTCGGAGCACTCCGCGGACGCGTCTCCCGCGGCTAGCCCCTGCCCCTCTCCGCGTTTTACCGGGCCGTACGTGGAATACCGGCCCGACCGTCTGCCCGGTAACACACATAAGCCCAGGTAAAACGGAGGGTGGGGGTTAGGCTGACGGGCATGACCGTCGATGCTGGGGGTGCCCATCCCGCACTGAGCTCCGCGAATCCGCGGCTGCACACTCGTGTTCCGCTGCGTTGGGGAGACATGGACGCCTATGGGCATATCAACAACGTCGAGGTGCTCCGACTCCGCGAAGAAGCCCGCATTCGCGCCTTCGGAGCACCGGCACATACCGGCAGCCCCGTCGGAGAACCCCTCGCTCCCCTGTTCAATGAGCTGCCCGAAGGTGCACAGGCTCTCGTCGTCGAGCATCGGGTGCGGTACTTGGCGAGCTTGGAATACCGTGACGTGCCCGCGGCCATCGATGTGTGGGTCACGCAGCTCAAGGGCGCAGGCCTCACCCTGGCCTATGAGGTGCGCGATGGAGTGGACGGCACTCGGTGCGTGCTGGCTGAAACTCAGCTGGCCTTCTTCGACACCGCATCCCGCCGCCTGCTGCGACTCACCCCGGGGCAACGCGAACAGGCAGCCAAGCACCGAGCAGATTCGCCCTTCCGCACCGCCTGAAACACTCGACACGCCGAAGGATCACCTCGAGGACATCCACACTTTGCCGAATCGTGACCCTCGGTCTACCACGTAAATCCCCGATCACGCGCCCGTGCCTGGATACGATCATGCCCATGCTTCCCCGCGAATACCTTCCCCATCGCGGTCAGACAGGCAAGCCCGCTCGGCACAGTTTTCAGTTCCGGGCGCTTGGGCTTGCCACGGCCGCACTCCTGTTGACCTCCTGCAGTCCTGCCGTCTTCCAGCCTGCCCCGGTTCAGGCCGATGACGTCACCGTCACGCCTGCCTTCGCTGAGAGCAACCAGGACGCGGATCACGCCAGCGCTCTGCACCCGGACGACGACGCGGCCGATTCCTCCTCCTCCGATGCACCTCCCGCAGATTCTTCCGAGGAGCAGTCAGACACCGCAGCCGATGCCCCGCTGCCTGCGCTGGCCACAGAGATCAAGGACTCCCGCGAAGCCCAGCGTGAAGCCGTGGCGCAGGGAGCCGAGGCTCTCGAGGCTGCGCGCCAGCAGCACCTGGATGAGCTTGCTGCCGAGGAACAACGCCTGGCCGAGGAAGAAGCCGAGGCTGCCGCGGAGGCGGAACGGCAGCGTCTCGAGGAAGAGGCCGAAGAGGAGGCAGCTGCGGCGGAGGAAGCCGAGCAGGACTCCCCCGCTGGGGCGGCCCCAGAACCCGCGCCTGAGCCTGAGCCTGAGCCTGAACAGTCGCAGGCAGAGACTCCCGCCGACGCCCCGGCATTCAACGGCGATCTCAATTCCTACCTGGATGAGCTCGCTGCCTCCTACCCTGGTGACATCTCGATCAGCGTCACTGAACTGGGCGGCGCGGGCCGCAGTGGCTCCTCCTCCGGCGCCGAGTCACGGGTCAGCGCCAGCACCTATAAGCTCTTCGTCGCCTATGGCATCCTCAGCCGGGTCGAGTCCGGGGAGCTGTCCTGGGATGACACCGTCGACGGCGGCCGGGACCGCGCCACCTGCCTGCGCGACATGATCTCGGTCAGTGACAATCCCTGCGCGGATGTCTTCCGCGATGAGATCGGCTGGGAAGGTCTGCGTGATATCGCCGCCGAGACCGGTGGCCCCGCCACAGACTTCATTCCGGCCTATGCGCGGACCTCGGCGAATGACCTCACCGCATTCCTCACAAGGCTGGAGTCTGGTTCGCTGAGCATCAGCTCCGAGTCCCGCTCCCGGCTGCTCAGTGCCATGGAGGGCAATATCTTCCGGCAGGGCATCCCCGCCGGGAGCGCCGGTGCGGTCCTGAACAAGGTGGGCTTCCTCGATGGCTACCTCAACGACGCTGCCATCGTGCGCCACCCGCAGGGCACTTACGTGCTCTCGATCATGTCTGAAGGTTCCGACTGGGGATCGATCAGTTCGATCACCAGACAGATCGAGGCCGCCCTGTACTGAGTAGACCCAGTACCGGACGACCTCTATCTGTTGTGAACGAGCCAGCCTAGGCGTCCGCCCACGAGCGCTTATTTACGCTTGCGCTTCTCGCGCACGCGCATCGAGACCTCGATCGGGGAGCCCGTGAAGTCGAAGGTCTCACGCAGTCGGCGCGTGATGAAACGGCGGTAGCCCGGATCCATGAACCCGGTGGTGAAGAGCACGAAGCGTGGAGGCCGCGTGGATGGCTGGGTCGCAAACAGGATCCTCGGCTGCTTGCCGCTGCGCACTGGGTGCGGGGTCGCGGCAACGAGCTCACCCAGGAAGGCATTGAGCCGACCGGTGGAAATGCGCCGTCCCCAGCTTTCCAATGAGGTTTCCAGGGCTGGTGCCAGTTTGTCCTTATGCCAACCGGTCAGCGCGGAGAAGTTCACTCGCGGAGCCCAAGCGATATGTGCGAGGTCGCGGGTGACTTCACGCTCGAGGTAGTAGCGGCGTTCCTCATCCATGAGGTCCCACTTGTTATACGCAACCACCAGGGCGCGACCGGAGTCCACGGCCATCTGGATGATGCGCACGTCCTGCTCGGAGACTGGTTCTTCCACCGAGAGCAGCACGACGGCGACCTCGGCCTTATCCAGTGCACGCTGGGTCCGCAGCATCGCATAGTACTCAGAGCCCGAGGCCATATGCTGGCGGCGGCGGATTCCTGCGGTATCCACGAAGCGCCACGTCTTGCCGCCGAGTTCGATGAACTCATCCACCGGGTCCATCGTGGTGCCGGCCTTGGCATCGACCACGACGCGCTCGGAACCTGCCAGTTTATTCAGCAGCGAGGACTTGCCCACGTTGGGGCGTCCCACAAGTGCCACGCGACGAGGTCCGCCGGTGGGGATCATTCCACCATGTTCGGCAAACTCAGGGAGCGCCTTGATCGCGGCGTCGAGCAGGTCACCCGTGCCGGTGCCGTGCAGCGCGGAGACCGGGTAGGGCTCGCCGAGACCGAGGTTCCAGAGGCTGTAGACCTCGCTCATCTGGGATGGGGCGTCGATCTTATTGGCAACCAGCAGAACTGGTTTGTTCTTGCGGCGCAGCATCCGGACCACTGCTTCATCCACGGCGGTGGCGCCGACGAGTCCGTCGACCACGAAGACGACGGCGTCGGCCTCGTCCACTGCCATCTCGGCCTGTTCGGCCACACGCTTATGCATACCGCGCGCGTCCTGTTCCCAACCGCCGGTATCGACGAGGGTGAAGTCTTTGCCGTTCCACTCTGCGTCATAGCTCACCCGGTCACGGGTCACACCCGGAACGTCCTCGACCACGGCTTCCTTGGAACGAGTGATGCGGTTGACCAGGGTGGACTTGCCCACATTGGGGCGTCCGATCACTGCCAGGGCTGGCGGCGCGGCGACATAGGGCTCGATGTCCTCGTCGTCCTCGTCATAGTCCAGGACGGCGGCATCCTCCTCGGCAAGCTCGTAGTCGGAGAGACCGGCACGCAGCGCAGCGGCGCGCGCCTGAGCTTCTTCCTCGGTGATAGCGGCAACCCGCTCGGCCAGTCGATCGTCCTCCACCGGCGGAACGTATTCCGCGGGCTCGGAGGAATTATTGTCAGCGTGATTCGCCACGGAGTGCTCCTGCAGATGGTGTCGAGAGTGGTTCGGCGGAGACTTGATCGACGCGCTGGATCAACGCGTCGACAGTCTCCTGAAAGGTCAGATCCGAGGAGTCCAGGACGGCGACGCCGTCGGCGGCCTCGGTGAAATTTGAAGCGGCAGAGTCTTTGGTGTCCCGGTCGATCACCTGGCGCTTGAGCGCCTCGGCAGTCTCGGTGCCACCCAGCTGCAGTCCGCGGCGGCGCAGCCGTGCCTCGGCAGATGCAGTGAGCAGCACGCGGACCTGCGCGTCGGGCGCCACCACGCTAGTGATATCGCGCCCCTCGGCCACGATGAATCCGGATTCATCGATCAACCGGCGCTGGGCGGCGATCAGCAGCGCCCGGGCTGGACGGTTCGTGGCGACCTCGGAGACCCGTTCGGAGATGCGGGTCTCGCGGATGGCGTCGGTGACGTCGCTCTGTCCCACTCTGATGACCTGGTGATCGGGATCGGTGGAGATCTTCAGCGGGATCTCTTCCACGGCCACGGCGACTGCCTGTTCGTCATCGAGGTCGATGCCTTGGGCCAGGCAGTACCAGGTAGCAGCGCGGTACATGGCGCCGGTATCCAGGTACGCAGCGCCGAGCGCAGTAGCCACCGCGCGGCACACGCTGGATTTACCCGAACCTGAGGGTCCGTCCACC
>Ga0265797_10009188_pt1 | contig 12942 bp, 11 predicted proteins | sample P2T30metagenome_FD_192433 | JGI IMG/M metagenome (GOLD analysis project Ga0265797, IMG submission 192433) | Plant litter microbial communities from East Loma Ridge, Irvine, California - P2 T30 | ecosystem: Environmental > Terrestrial > Plant litter > Unclassified | place: USA: California... | reverse complement strand
TTCAAATAACGACGACACAATACTTTACACACATATGAAAACTACAGGCCTTCATCCTCTTGCCTTGATGATGTCCGCCGCCTTCTCCGCAACAGAGTACATCGTCGCCTGCAGATGCGCAGCCGGGATGACAGGCAGAATGCTAGCATCTATGATACTCAGCTTCTTCGTTCCATAAACCAGAAGCTCAGAGTCGACAACACCACCAAGTTCCTGCGGCATCATGGGGCAGCTGCAGCTCGGGTGACTGAAAGTAGGCGAGAGCGCACCACTGGTGATCAGCTGCTCGATCGTCTCATCCAGCTCAGTGTACTGGGCACCGGGCTTGACTTCGACAGGCTTGAGAGACGCAACGGACTTGCTGTTGACCAGACGGCGGGTAAACTGCAATGACTCGAAGATTGCGGCGCGGTCGAAGGGGTGCGCGATCGTGTTGTGCAGGACGACAGGGACGCCGGTAGGGTCGTTGGCGTTGAGGTGCACTGTTCCACGCGAGAGAGGCTTCTGCAGAGCGTTCGGGATCAGGCCGCCGCCAGAGACAGGGAGCTCCAGAATGGCAACGTCGCCGGCGCGAATGGATTTGACGAGCACATCGCGCTGAGCCTTGAAGCCAGCGACCAAACGTTCGTCCGTGGAGTAGATCTCTGGCAGGAAGTCACTGGCTGAAGTAGCTTCTGCAGCGGCGAGAATGGCTTCGGAGTTGTTGCTGATGGACGGCAGGGACAGGAAACCGACGTAGCTGGCTTGTGCTTTCGTGAAAGGTCCTGTGAGCTGGTCGGCGTAGAGCTTGCGAGCCTCTTCGAAGAATGTGGCATTTGCCAAAAGCGAGCTGGGGTTGGGGAACTGATTGGTGACGTTCCAAGACAGGTAGTTTGCTGGGTGATCTTGGAAGTTGCTGCCGACTGCAGCAAAATCGAGTTTTGTCTCCACGCCAGCGGCAGCGAGAACGCTTGTAGGTCCAATGCCGCTGAGCTGCAAAATTTGCGGCGTGAAGATTGCACCGGCAGAGAGAATGACTTCCTTCTTGGCGCCAAAGGTGACATACTGCTCGTCATCTCTGTTGAGCGCCTTGACGCCAATAGCTGTGAGGTCCTCGTCAAAGACAATTTCCGTCACTTGGTGCTTAGCAAGCAACTTGAGATTCTTGCGGTCTGACACTTTGTCGTAATAAGCGTATAGAGAGCTGGTTCTGGTTGAAGTCTTGCCATTGATGGACGACGGCGACCAGAAGTGGCCCACGGCATTGCCAGCAGCAGGTTCCTCAACGAAGGGCATGTCCAATTCGTTGAATGCATCTTTGAAGGCGACTACGGTCTGTTAGCTCATGTCCGTGCGTAACACCGAGGCTACTTACACATATCGGGATACTGGAAATCCGGGAAGCTGATCTTTGCCGGGCTCTCCGAATCACCATGTGCGGAGACGTTGTAGGAGTAGTTGTACAACGCTTCGATGTCGGCATCTGGCGGTGTCAATTGGGTAGCCTGCCGTCTTATAAGTTCAAGGTCAATTCTGAAGGCTCTCCAGCTCATACCTTCTTGTAGTATGGTCGCAAGCCCTTCCAGTCCCAGCCCGGGTTGCCCAGCTCCGCGACTATGGTCAGGTCAGTAAATATTCATTGTAACGGACGGATGGTCAGACTCACAAGCATCAAAGTCTGCACCAGAAGGAAGATCCCATTGCATTCCATTCACCTGCGAACCACCTCCAGCGAGCTGAGAAGCGCGAACTGCAAACGATTTGTTGTTGAGATGGGGCTCGGGTGCTGAAGTGATGTTGCGAAGGCCTGCCGTGTTGAGGACCGTTCCATAGTAGGGGATCTGAGTGACATTGCTTCGATCGATTATGCCATACTCAAGGACCAGGACCGAGACGTCTGGATCTTCGGTAAGACGCGCTGCAGCGACCAGGCCGGTAAGACCACCACCGACGATCACGTAGTCATATTCCTTGGAGGTGTTCTGCGCGGATGCGAGACCTGCTGTAAGGGTTACAAGCGCACCGAGCGTTGTGGCGGCCCACATCTTGATGTTAGAAGTTGGAAGATTGACTTTTTTTCGACAGCTTCCACAAGGTATTTAGCAAACCGTGAAGAACATAACAGAGCATCAAGCATGCGAAGCATGGGTTACAAACCGGCAGTTCGCTCATTGCGTGCATGCCCTGCAATCTTCTTTTGCCGCACCCTGGCCGGCACCTACTCCGCTAAGGCCTGCTAGTCGATGTCGATATCTTGCTGTCACCACTTTTCGTCTCACATTTGCTGAAGCCAATATAGATGGAGTACGTGCACACAAATTTTTTTACATCCAAGCACCAGCAACCTTTCTATTGCGATCTCATACGACAGTGCCGCCATACCGTACGCTATAAGCACAGTAAAGGTCATCCACCAATGAGATGCTGTTCGCGGCGCTTGTCAATTTCAAAAGCGCGTGTATTGTGCTTGACATGGGATACTCAGCAACCTTGCAGTACTTGCCACTGAGAGACACTCTACACAGACTTGAGTGTAACGGCCGTATACGCTGGTGGGATCGTCAAGGCTGTAGGCGAAGCCCTCGCGAAGGAAAATAGTTAGATTAACGGATGTTCTATACAGCCGTGCTGGCGCGCAAAACATATTTGAGATCGTCGTTCGGCAGATACAGTAGAAGAAGTCTCGAGCTCGAGTTGAGAAAGGAAGAGACGACCGACCTCCGGAGCCGCACTAACAATGACACGTCTCCACTCTCCTGCGTCGGTAGCGGCCCGCCAAGCCATCAACCTTGCTGAGGTCAGAGCATTGACCTAAACGCTTCTTTGACTCTCTCCGAAGGTCTGTGGCGACCAAGGCCCTCTCACCAACCTACTTGCATCACTTACCACTCACACATCGAAATCACTCCACATTCAAATGGCTCGGGGACCGGAGATACCTCTTTGGAAGCGCCATGTCATTGGTGCATATGTCTGGCAGCTGAAAATGCCACTCAACGAAGTTGCCAAAAAGATGGACGTCAGTAGACAGGCAGCTGGCAATATGCTCCGCCGAGCCAAAGAGTCTTGTAACAACAGTGAGGATCTTCCTACGCTCATGGAGGCATTGAAAGTCAAAGAACGTCCAGGAAGACCGCAAAGAGCTCCCCCTGGCTCTGATCTGGCACTTCTCGCTAAGGAGGCGGTTGAGATATACCCCAATCTTCCGATCGACCGCGCTGTAAACCAATACCTTGTAGAGGTACAGGAATCCGGTGGTATCGATCCGCATATTCGACCGCTCGCACCACAGCAGGTGTACAATCTTATAAAGCCCAAGAGACACGCTCAACCCCGTCGTCGCACGACTGGGGAAGCGGCTGGGCGTGGCACGGCCTCTGTGGGTCAAGATAACACAAACGACAAAGACCCACACCCGCCTACACTCGATGCGACCGCCGATATTCGACAGGAACTTGCCCTCGCTGCTGAACAAGGATCGATATCGACTTCAGAAAGCGCGAACCACACATCGAATATTCCATTGGCTTCAGCTCCCCCTAGATTGTGGACATGGGACGGTCATGCACCTCCCCCCTGGCCATCTACATTCTCTGCGTTGCAAGAAGATGAGGCCGCTCAAAGGGGTGCCTTGTAGCCGGAGAGAAAGCCGGTTTATATTGAAGTGGATTCTGTCATCGGTATCTCTCCATGGCCTCGCACCCAACTCCCGAATTTCCCACGGGCACACAGTCGGCCCCGGCGCTGTATTTGGTGCAGTCTCTATCGGTCGACATGCTCCAAGTGGAAGAGTTCTCGCTTGACTATGCTGGATGCAAACGCTCATACTTGTCAATGACTAGTCGGACAGGGAGGAGTGTCGCGTTATAGGAGCGCTAACAGTTCCCCGAGATCTTCATTGGCTCTCTGCCACTAGGATGCCATGTGGGATGTGCTCCTAACAATTTGCTCCTTGTCGTCTGCACTCTGTGTCTTGCAAGTAGACGAATCTTCGCGTAAAAGAATAGACGAGTGCAAAGGGCAAGATGCGCGATCGTACATGCAGTCTGTTTCGCACGGATATCGCCGGCGCATCGCTCTTGAAGGCCCCTCTGTACAAGGATGTTCTGCTCAGAGTCCATTCTTATATCTAGAAATCGCCTTTCTATGGGTGCGCGCCTTGGAGCCTCTGAGCCGACCGATTTCTGCGCACCGTTATGGCGTCTTTGTCTGTTGACACGCGCGATCTCAGCTCCACACTCTTGAACGCCACCGTCATCCTTACTACCATAGGAGCTGTGTTCGTCTTAGCACGGCTGTGGGTTCGGTTCTTCTCCACGAAAGCACACAGTTGGGATGATTACTTCATCGCGGGATCACTGGTAGGTCGCTCAATGACCTATAAGGTCTCGCGGTCTGGCTTCAAACTCCGTACTGCCCGCCTTGCCCCTGGGAGACCAGTACGGAGTTTGAACACAGACTGCGAGAGGGTGTATTAAACCCCAACTAACCACTCACAGGCTGCCAGCTTTGCTTCAATGGCCTTGACCATTGTCATGGTAAACTATGGCTACGGAAAGACGAAGGCTCTACTGGAGCCCTCGCAGATGACTCAGGCTCTCAAATACTCCAATTTTGCTGTACTGGTCAATGGCTTCGCAATGGCGTTCTTGAAGATCAGTATCGGGTTATCCCTTCTCCGGTTGCAACTGGGAAAGGGTATGGTTTGGATAGTGTGGGGCTCCATTTTTCTGTCTGTTGTGGTCAATGGGCTCGTGGTAGTCACCACTCTGTTCGGGTGCCGGCCATTGGCAGCAGCATGGGATAGGAGTCTGATGCCCGTGGCCACATGTTTGCCTCGGACTGTCACTGTGGCGCATTCGTATACTCAGACAGGTTTGTTGAGATTCTACCGACTCGTCAGTACTGTGGCTGACTTCCTCGCAGTGGGCAATATAGTCACAGACTTGTTCTACAGCCTCAGCCCGCTCTACTATCTCTCGAACGTCAAAGTCTCAGTCTACAACAAATGGGCTCTCCGGGGCGTGTTCATGATCGGCTTGCTCGCCACAGTCTGCGCCATCGCCAAATGCACAGAGCTGCCCAGGTTGGGCTCGACCACCAACCCGACCTGTAAGTACACTCGTCTCCCAACTTCCATTCGCCACTTACAAGTACTCATCATTCTCACAGACGACGGAGCAGGAGTAACCCTCTGGGTCCGCGCCGAGCTCAACGCAGGCCTCGTCGCCGCCGCAATCCCACCCCTCAAATCCCTCTTCGAGAACATCCTCTGCAACGTCTTTGGCATCCGCTCCCAGCTGCGCACCCACACCAACGGCTACCCGACCCCCAAAACGGGCAACACGCGCCGCTCGTGCGCCCATGATCTGGAGGATGACGAAATCGCAATGCGCAGCCACGCAGCTTATCTGCACAGCGGCAACGAATTTCAACTCCACCACCATTCTGACCGCGAGAGCACTGACGGATCGGCATTTGAAGACCAGCAGCGCAAGAGTGACAGTGAGGACAATAAAGGCGAATATGGCGGACATCATCACGGTCCGATCACGAAGATGATATCGTATACGATTCGCCATGACCAATCACACAAGGGTGCATGAGGAGATGGAAGCGACATATTGTAAACATGTCATAGAGATAAACAGTTTCCCAGTTCAAAACTTTTACACGATGATTGTCCATCAGTCACGCGGCTAAGGTAAAATCACTACCAGCCTCGGGGTCTAGCTTCAAAGTCCATGCTGCTTGCTCTGCCATTGAGATGTAGTCCATGCTCTCATCTCCTAATAGTCAGCAATGAACAATTATCATCGGCTTTAAGACTATGATATGTTCAATCTCACCGCCGAGATTATATCTTAAAAGTAAGTTTATCTAGTTTTCTATAACCTGTTATCATCATGCGCAGATGGATCATCTGCTCACTCTTGCCGGTGAGATGTCTCAATTGCACCACCATCCGGACCGCGAGTGCGCTTACGGACCAGCGTTCAAACAGCAGCAGCGGAAAACTGATAGTGGTGGGTATAGCCCACACCACCGTTGGCCGATCACAAAGACGATATCGTATACATTCCGTCATAATCAACCATACAAAGGTGCGTGAGGAGATGGCAGCGATATATTGTAGCATCGATAGTGTAACTTCACAAGAATTGATCCGCAACACAACCCCCTATGACCAAGTGCAGTCAACAAGCGTACAGAAATTCCAACCTCTCGCCAGCGACTTGTCTTGTGCGTTGGCGCTCACACCGAAGCGCTCCTAGCAAGCCTGCGTGATTCCCAGGTCCCGTAGTGAGAATATTTCTCCCTGCGACTTTGCCAGTATACCAGCGTCGCCACATAATAATTCTCCCACCAATTTTCAGTCTCTGTCGGATGAGCTGTCCCATGCTTTGCATACCCACGACTTGACGGTTTGCGTTCACTCATGCTGGACGACTCGGATTTGGTGTCATCCCAAAACTGCATAGCTCGACCACTTCTCATGAAGTCCCATTCGCTCATCGAAATGCGCCCACTGTCAGCATTGATGGTTGTTGTAGAGTCTTTTTCCGCTTGCCATACTATCCGAGCAACATTAATTAACATTCCGCTTGGCGAGAGCGACACTAACGGCAGTGCCATCGGGCTTGAAACGGTATCCCTGTTCCTCGAAAGACGCAGATTTTTTGACCTTGGTTCGACGATGAAGATTCGCTCCGTATCGCAATAGTAGTCTGATTACATTCTCTTGGTCTGTTTCGCATGCAAATATCAATGCGGTTGGAGCAGAGAACAGATTATGGAGTGACGTAACTACGTTCACATCTGCACCACTCCGCAGTAAAGTCTCGATCACCATCTCGTCAATCGGCCTGCGCCGTGCAGCACCCATCAGTGGAGTATCTTGAAAGTCGTGCCGTGTATCGACGTTCGCGCCGTGTTCCAGTAGGATTCGTACCATCTCTATGTTCGATGAAAGAGCAGCCCAGTATAATGGACTATGATTCAGCGACGTCAGCCATTCGTCGATTGGTGCACCTCGGTCTAGAAGCAATTTGGCGATCTCGTTGAGACGGCTCAAACATACTTGACTCGTAATCGCACGTACGAGAACCCTATTGTCCCCGGGTACCATAACACGTTCCGAGTTTCTGTAGTATTGAAGCATCACGTGTTCCAGCAGTTTTGATCCGCCTCGGCAATCGACGCGTCCACTAACTGCAGCACCTTTGTCCAGGAGGATCTGTAACATTTCTATATCAGATCGATATACCGCTAAGCTCAGAACGTTGCTATATTCTCTGCCGCAGATGGCGTCAATGTCAAAGACTACATTGGCTCTTGTCTCATCATCGTCGGTGTTCATCATCACTCCACTGTGGCAAATCAACATAGTCTTGGCAAGACCACGACAGTGAGACTTGAGTAGCAGGTAGAGTAGTGTTGCTGTGCCTTGAAAGAAAATTTGTTCGTTGAAAATGGGCCGAAAGCTATAGTCTCCTTGACTCCGACAATTTATCGCACACACCAGTAGCTTCAGAGGTACACACCAAATGGCTTCCGGCTCAAGAACCCCCTCTTGATAGGCGACCTCCATATACTGTAGAGCATTCGTCCGTGCGTGAGATAAAAGTGGAAACTTGCTATCTGAGAATGTGGACATCTGCTCAGAACCGGGCAAGTACTTAGAAGCGTTGAGCCGAAGATAAGCAAAGCACGATTGAGCCATTCTAGAGTGTGAGGCGCCCTTCAACGTGCCTTGCTCGATGTTGATCAATCTTGCCAAGCCACCAGCCCGAAGGTATTCTTCAATCGATTCGTGTATGAACCTGAAGACTCCATAGGTCGATTCGATGAATCCACGAGACGAGTATACAATGAAGCGTTCCATGCTCCTGATGTCGACTGCATCGCGGTTCCACTCGCCCGTAGCCAGCTTGCCAGTACTTGTTTTGATCGCGAAGTAAAGTTGCTCGACGCTTGACAGTCCCGAAAATAGCACCCACTGGAAACATGCGATGAGAGCTTCATCGGGGTTGCTAAGGATGCGAGTCAAGAGCTGGTCAAGCCCTTCTGGCACTTGCTCCAGTGAATGCATCAGCTCGTTATGACTGGCGCCACAGTCGTGTCGTTCTCTGAGAATCTTGATAACCAGTGCTGCCCAAAGGAAGACACCTGAGCACCTGTCTCGAATTCCCGTCAAAATATCATTCATAGTAGAGTCGGCAAGATCCAGCCAACTCATTTTGGTACGCGAGTAATGTACGATGCTGACAAGATGATCTGGTTGTTTGTCGAGCTTCAACTCCACATGCTTGCGCATTGTGATATGCGGAAAATGTCGGCTAGACAAACAGAGACGGAAACGGATGTTGTCTGTGACGACGATATCACCAATATCCTCGAAGAAGGCGACAGCGTCTCGAATCTCGTTTCCCATACACTCATCGAGTGCATCAATGTAGCATGTAAGGTTGTCTTCGGGCTGGAGCGACCGTACGACATTTCGGAGCATGTTTTTCAGAAGCTCTGTAGGCCAATTTTCAGACGCCAGCATACGAAGTCCCGCTGCTAATCGTGGACGAGCTTGCAGAATCTGGTAAAGCAGTGACCTGTACATCCCCTCTGCAGATCTTCCCAAAACTTGAGTTCCTTGGGCATCAAAGAAGAAGTGTACGATGATCTCCGCGGTAGCATTCTCCGAAGCAACTCTGAGAGCATGCTTCATCAGCGTTGACTTTCCCGAACCAGGGTGACCCTTAATCCAGAGCAATCCGTGGTGTCGATACCCATGTGCATCATCTTGCCATCTCAAGTATTGCGGTGTGCGAAAAATCCAATTGCACGACTCGGCATGTGCTGGACTGATAGTTCCCAACCGTGATTCCATACCATCAAACCCGAGGCTCTCAAGAAGTGCGTTCAGCTTCTCTTCTTCGGAGAACCTCTTCTTCTTTTGCGTATGCGTCACCTCCTCATCCTCGGTTGAAGGAGCTCTCTTTCTAGTGCCATGGTACACATTGTGGTAAGTGTGGTAGATATTGCCAAAATGGCCTCGCGCATCGCCAGTAACACTGACATTGTCGAAGGTCTGAAGCGCGCGATGTGATTGCTGATGCCACTCTCGAGGACCTGTTGGACCTGGAGCTTCAAAATGCTGACGTCTCCGGCTGTGCTCCATCGGATCGTCTCTCATTGTGAGGCTCTGCATATAGCTCGGGCTGGCATAGCCGGCTACTGTGCCACGGAGATGAGCTCACCTGCACATCTGACAAGACGTCGACATCGAAACGAAGAATTAGCCTGATTTGTTGTGTCCACTTGTATAGTGGGAGCTGAGGAGCTGAATAGCTAACTATGAGATTGTATGCCTGCACGGCTGACATGCGGCTATTGCAGTCGCAGCATGCGGCCCTGCCTCAGTCTGCCTTCATGTGGGCGCTTAAATCACGTGTGTCGCCATACGCATAGAGCGGTCTAGATTATAATTTTGGCTTCAATCAACCCTGGCAACAACCCAACCACATTTTTCAACGGTTGATGGTTGACTGACAAAATAGGCGCTTAACCAATAAAAAAATATGATAAGTCAACCAAAAGGCTGGTTGATACCATGGTTGGCTTCAATGAAGATTGTCATTTTCCTACTGAGATACACCCTAGTCTAGCTAAACGCTTTCAGAACCCGAATTTAGACTTGATTACTGCGAAGTCAGAAAAGTCAGTAAATCATAGAGATAAACAGGGTGAACAGCAACTTACCACCAGTAACAGCATTCCTCTTCTGCTGATTGACAAACTTATTCACGTCTCCCAACCAGTTACTCGTCGTCTGTTCCAAACTATCAATACCATCGTTCACGCTGCCCAGCTTCTGCGTGCGCTCCGCGACCTGCTTCTGCACGTAGTTCCAGTAGCCTTCATCCTGACCGCTGGCAGCCGCGGCTGAGGAGCCTGGCTTGGCGGCGGCAGCTGCAGAGCGCGCTTGCATCTGGTCTGCGCGAGCCTGGGCGACCATGCGCTTGCTTGGTGGGCGGTTTGGGCCGCCGATGAGGAGGTCGAGGTCTGAGGGAGTGATGTACTGGGTTCCGGTTACCCACTGCATGTTCGAGATCGTAGGGCGAGGCGGAATGAGAGCTTCAGGGTTGAAGAGACGCAGGCCTGGTTGGGCAGATAGAGGCTGACCAGTGCCAAACATTGACAGCACCGCAACCTCAGAAGGGCCAGTGAAGGCTATGATGTGGCCAGTGGGCGTGATGCGAGCCTCGGGGAAGCGACGGACGTCGAGCGTGGCAGCGAGAGGGATTGGGGGTGCAAGTTCTTTCAGTGCAGGTATTGAGTAGGCACGCGCATGGCCATCCCCTGTGAGTGCAATGAGGGCTTGACCTCTGTCGAGGTATCGGACGAGTCCAGCTGCATCGCAGAAGAAGGCGTCGAAAGACTTGTGAGCGCCCTTGGAGGTGGCCGGACGAGCAATATGGACTGACGTGGGGGAGACAACAACGATTGCGCCATTCGTACGAGTACCAGAACGGAGGCTGGCGAGTCCTGTCTGTGTTGCAACGGCCGAGCTGCCAGTATCGGCGTTGATAGGGAAGATGTGGTTGATCCTGGAATCCAAAGCAACGGAGCCTGCGAATTGTACTGCGTATCGACCACTTGCGTCGGGGATAATCTTGAAGGTTCCCACGTGACCGTGATGTGTGCCGACATGTAAAAGAATGCTGCTCCATTCCTCATTCTCTAGTGTCATGACACTGAACTCCATGCATGTGGCCAGATCTGCCTGAGGTGTCTCAGCGCTGGATTGTTTCCGGAAAGTACCTCGTTTCTCGCCACGCTGGAATTCAGTGACAGAGGAGACGTGGATCACGGCGGGACCACGGAGATCGATCACAGCAATCGTGCCGTCTTCAAATCCTGCAGCCACGAATCCGACTTCGCTCATCTTCACTGCTGTGACTGCACCTGCTTGTTGATCCAGTAATGTGAATGGCAAAAGTCCTTCGGTCAAAGCGGATTCCACCCTTTCGGTCACGTTAGTCAATGACCGAGCAGCGTTCCTGGCGTGCATTGGCATATCACGTCCGGCGTTCTTATTGCGCGCCCAGCGGAAGACCACCAGCTCGCCACTACGAAGGCCAACTGCCAGCTCACCACTGGCGCCAGCGAGAGATGTTTGGGTGATGTCAATGTTGTCGAAACGACCAACTGCACGAGCTACATCAACCTGCAAGACTTTCTCGTTCTCGATCTCGTCGCCGTTACCAATGTCCCACAATCTCACAGCTCCATCAGCATGTGCAGTGTGGATGATGTTGCGCATCTCAAGGCGCTTGATGCTTCCAGTACCCTCCACGCCACCTCTGAGAATTGGCGGTCCTTGTTGTCTGGTTTCAGTCATGCCCAGCCAACGCGTTCTCTCCATGTTGGCCACGCCCACTTTCTTGATGTATGGATGCACGAAAGTCAGAGATGGGTGCAGCTGATTTGTAGGGCTGATGAACATTCCAGAGGGGAAACTGAGGGTCAGCAGTTCTCCCGAAGCTAGAAGTGCTATGATGGCGATGGGATCGTGTGCGTTACCGAAGTGCGGCGAAGAACGAGGTATCAGGCAAAAATCAATGACTTCGGCTCCAGGCGGCGTAGGCAAGATTCGTGAACGTTTAGGGTCTCTCAAATGACCAGCAAGAGCATCCCATGAGCTTGTGTTGTACACTGGAGTTCGTCCGAACTCGAGGAAGCAGAGCCCTTTGGTCGGCGCCTGTGTCGATGCTCCTCCGGCAATCAAGAGGCCCGTGTCGTCAGGGTCTTGACCACTGGCGCACCAAGCCACCTTGAAGAGAGGTTCCTTGACGGAAGTTGTGCCCATCAAAGTTGACTCGAAGGTTGCTGCAGGTCCGGGCGCCGTAATGTCGGTATCAGTCCTGGTTCTGGCTTGGAGCATACGACCATCTTTGTTGACGTCCCAAAACACGATTGACGAGTCTTCATAGCCAGTCATTACAAATGTGCCGGTGGGGTGCCAAGTGGCTTGCGTGAGTCTCGGTCTGCGGACCAAGTTACTTTTGTTCATGTTTCCATCGCCACCCGGGGCGTTTGGTGGAATTTCGTAGAAATAGAATTTGAGGGCCTTGGCCAGCTTGAAACTGTAGATAGCAGCTCCATGGGCATAGCCTATCAATAGCGTGCCAACGTCACGCGGATGTAGCTGTAGGCTCACCACCGGAGTGGCTTTCGCCCGAGGGTCCATCTGGGTCCATTGGTTGGTAATCTTGAAAGGAGCGAGGTTCTCTCGGTCCAGATCATATGCCAGCACATCACCAGTCTGGATGCCAATGAAAGCATAGTCAAGTGCCGGATCAGTGGCCAGGGCAGTTACTGTGCCGTAGATCGTATGATGGACAAGCAGTTCCTGGCTCACCATGGAGTAGAGTGAGAGTTCATGCTTGCTGTCCAGACAGACCAGCTTGTCGGCACAGAACTGCAGGGTTTTGACCGCTGTACCGCGAGCAGGTAATGGCAGGATGATCTGAATTCGGTTCCGACCAAAGATGTAAATTTGGCCGGGTCCATATTGGCTGTTGCGGGTGCCTACGGCAAGCAATGACTGGACGGGATCATAGGCCAGAGCAGAGACTTGAGAATTTACACCATATCGGAATAGGTCATCAAGCATGAATGCCTCGGGGGTAAGACCGGCGGACAGATCGTTGCCGATGCCAGCCTGTTTGCCTCGGAGTAGACTGGCCATGTCGAGCTGGTATACGGGCCGTCAGCCCTACGAACGGCCTGTGTCAAAGATCAGGGTGGTATCGAAGGCCACGGGCTTAATAGACTCCGGATAAGGCCTCGAAAGGGGGTTTGAAATTGCTGTATCAAGGCAATGGCCAGCAGTTTTAAGATGAGGAATCCGAGCTCTGCTAATATTATTGTCAAGACATGCCAGCGCAACTCGTCACTTGGCGG
>Ga0265797_10009187_pt1 | contig 12945 bp, 12 predicted proteins | sample P2T30metagenome_FD_192433 | JGI IMG/M metagenome (GOLD analysis project Ga0265797, IMG submission 192433) | Plant litter microbial communities from East Loma Ridge, Irvine, California - P2 T30 | ecosystem: Environmental > Terrestrial > Plant litter > Unclassified | place: USA: California... | reverse complement strand
TTGTCAAATTTGATAGTTCAGAGTGAGATCGCATAGCCTCGAATCTATCGTGCTCATTGTTCCCATAGACTCGTTCAACTTTCATGTCCTCTATGTATATGACTCGTCTAGGGATGACCTCCGTCTTCTTACAAGTTTAGGGCACCTAGAGAATTTCTCAGAAAAGCAACAGTAGCGTCGCAGAGTGGATTCTCTCTCTTGTGAGATTTAGTGAAATGGTTTGATGATAAACGTTCTTTCACAGTCCAAGGTAGTCCCCTAGTTTCCAAATGTTGTCTCGCGTAGACATCTATTCTCAACTAACGCTGTGACTATAGCAATCCAATATAGGCATGCTGCGCTGAATTAGGAATTACGTCAACACATGGCCATCGCCTTAGGGCACGAAGGAAAGCATATTTGAAACCTCCCGATGATTATGAGACAGAGACCTGCAGCCTATAGTTGTACCGTCGCATACCGTCAAGACTCCGACGATGTGCGTGAAGCTCGAAACAGAAACAGCTCGCCTGTACGCAGTAGATGATATCCAGAAGTTGACTCACGACTGTCAAAATGCCACGAGGGCCACAAAATGACATGAAGTGCAGCAGTAAAGGGGATTGCAGGCTACACACAAGATTGACGCTTGATATATCTCGTACAAAATGGCCCTTTTGTGTAAATTGTGTGGACAGGGCCGCGGGGCAGACGGCATATACATGTAGGTAGTTTGAGCAGATGTATAATACAGGCGAAGAAACGACTTGTTACACCTCACCCGTCTTACACCTTGACTGCCGTTACAGCATGGCGCAGGTGCCATTCACTGCCCGCGGAAAGAAGGAAGAAAGAACAGGAAGGCCCGCGTTTGTTTTCTGTAGGCACCCGGCACACAGCAAACGCTCCTGCTTTATGCCGCGACAAGCCATATCGGACCCATTCACTCACTTCTTGCTTGCGAAATTGCAGCACCGCACGCCATATCTGAACACTGCGATCCGGTCGCACGACAGCATTGACACACCGGCCAACAATTTCCATCTACGATTTATTGTATATCCTTTATCACAGCTCAAGGCAGCAGCAATGGCCGAGGATGAGACGCCGTTGGCGGCATCCGATACGGATCAAACCACAGATGTCGCACCCGAGGGCTCCGTCGAACAGCAATCTGACGCTTCGACCAAAGGTCCCGTACATGGCGATGACGTTCGCGAGAGGAAGACCGAGAAACTTGCCAAGGATACTGTCACCAACAACGACTGTGAACACACACCTGGCGTCGAGAGTGACCACACCGTCCACCTATCATCGGAAGATGAGATCCGTCAGCATAGAAGCACAATCAAAAAGCTCACCCTTGAGCGTGAAAAGCTCGAGAAAGACTCGGAAGATGAGCTCCGCCAGCACAAGAGCACAATCAAAAAGCTCACCCTTGAGCGTGATAAGCTCGAGAAATCATCAGAAGACGAGCTCCGCCAACACAAGAGCACAATCAAAAAGCTCACTCTTGAGCGTGACAAGCTCGAAAAAGACTCAAATTGCAACTACCGCCTCCTGGAAGCCATGCGCAAAAGTAACGACAGCCTGGAACACCAAGTGCGTGATCTGAGCTTGCAGTTGACAGAAGACAGCTCTCGTTTCAGGCAGCAAGTCATCAATCTCTCCGTCGAAAAGCAAGCGCTCGAGTCGGCGATCCACGAAGCGTACCGACGAGGCCAGCTGGATGGTGTGAGGACGCAGCCCGCGCTGAACGAGAGGGTGGTCTTGATACAACAGGTGGAGGCCCACAAGAACGAGGCAGCCAAGTGGAAGCAGGAAGCACTCGGGAAGGGCTCCGAGATGTTCAACACTCGCTGGCAAGCGAGTGTCGACGAGGCTGTGAGGAGGAAACGAGAGGCAGATGGCATCGCTATTGGAATGCTGCGCGAAGAGCTTGCGGCGCTCAAAGCTGAAAAGAGGAAGTGATGGCTGCAATGGTGCCCGAGGTGAGTGGTTGAAGCGATCGAAACTGATAATTTGATGACTTGATGGCTCTAGAACGAACGAGATCGAGACGCCATCCCAGGGAGATGGACCAAGAGCGTGGGATGAGGTGTACTGGTAGCAGCATTAGCTTACCAATTGGAGTAATTGGGCGTATACAACCTCCCTTGTTCAGCAACCTTGCAAATGTCATCGGGAGAGGATTCCGTACGTCGAGTGGAGATGGCAGGGCCGGTCAGTTCGTAGCATAGCAAGGTTGACTAATGCCTACCCATGTATAAAAACAAACCAAAGGGTAGTAGCGCACAGTACGCCCCGACTTACGAAAACGGAGTTGTCCGACGATAAGTAAGCACCCAGTAAAGCATTCCCTCAATGCAGATCTCTGCTCATGCAAGCGCCTCGATACATCGAAACGCGCACGATACATCGTATCGGCAGATGGATCTCGCCCTGATACCGGTTGTATGGAAGCTGGGAATATGCAAAGCACCCGTTGATTCTTCCTGAGTCGGGTTCCAGGCATGCAGGTCAACACATAGCCGGGCCGAGACGAACCAATGCTACATCTGCCGTTGAGCCCCTCTCCAACTAGCTGGCTGCACTCCAAGGTACGATCGGGTTCTTGCGACTTCGGTCAGATGTAGCAATACGATAGTCGAATGTATGAGTGCGCAGTATTGGGTCCCAGGTCCAAGGTTCTTTCCAAGTCCCCCACTCTCGGAATCAGAATTCAGCCGCACACCTCCCCTTCATCTTGATTGCTTCCAACAACAATCATGCACGCGAGAAATCATAAGGAAGTACCAGACCTCCAACACGCAACATGCCTAGACCTTTGTTTCAGCCATGACTGCATCCTCTGAAGAATCAGCCGTTTCCACGCGTGGCGAGCGACCCGCAATGCCTGTCAGCTGCGGATCCAACCACCTGTCAAAATCCTCTGATCGTACGCCGGCACCCGTGGCATCGCACCCGACCTGCAGCGCACGCCCGATCTGCAGCTTGCGAGATTTGACAGCTCCACAATCGAGAGAATTGATACCGAATGCAGGTCCTGCGACGGCGTGTTGCGTACGATGGATCATGGAGCCCATCCGCTTCGGGACCGGTATACCTCAGCCTGCAGGGATAATTCACTGCTAGCTGCACCGGGGAAGTGGCGTTTGTGCAACCACCCTGGTCCTTGCAGGCGTTTAGACAACGGTAGAACGCAGGTTGCCGCTTCAGTACCGGTGGTATGGCTCTTTTGTGGCCAGCTGCACCACTGCTTCTTCATCTTTGGCAGGTGTCACTGCATCGAACTAAGATCTAGTACTTTGGCGAAGGCTCGTGCTACCTGTTCATACTTATCAGTGTGGTACGGCGTGGGGGGACTTTTCGTCATGTTTGACAGACCCTTGCATCGCGTCTCGATGATTGTGTATAACATCGTGGTTCCCATTGCAATAGAGACGGCCTAGGTCACATTGCTATCCGTTTCGCTTCCAGCTGTTTGCAACCATGTCAGGAAACTTGCACCGTCCGGACCCTAGTGTCTATCTGTCATGGCCAACGCCGAACTACATCGACCCAGTCCGTCGGTCTTGGATGCCGGAATATGCTGGTATACTCCAAGCAGCATCCTCGATAGCGGTCCTCTTGAGACTTTGGCTGCGAGCGACGAAGAAAGCTGGACCACTTGGTCTTGACGATGTATGTGGCATACTTCCAGTGTGACTTGGCTCAACACAGCTGACATTCAACGAGGCTCTCCTCCTTCCAGGGTGGTTGTGCTCGGTAGCATTCACAGTTTTCACCCTGTTGAGCACTGAGAAATATGGATCTGGAATTCACACCTGGGACGTCCCAATGACCAAATACGTACCACTAGCCATGATGGGCTGGTTTGCAGAAGTCTTCTATCTTGCTTCGACAGGCTTCACGAAATGCTCAATCCTCCTCTTCTACCGACGTCTAACGAAAGGAACCTACAACATGCGCTGGAAGTATGCCATCCTCGTTGCGATTGCCGTAACCGCAATCTACTCTCTCCTCTTCATCTTCATGCTCATCTTCGCATGCACCCCAACTGCGGCATACTGGAAGTCCTTCAACCCATACTACCAGGAAGATTTCCACTGCATCCAGACGCAATACACCAACGTCATGTCTGGCGCCATGAGCATTGCAAGCGACCTCTACTCGGTCTTGCTACCATGCATCATGCTTCGCAAATTCGAGGCACCGAAGCGTCAGAAGATTGCACTGAACGTCATCTTCTCTCTGGGCCTGATTGCCGTTGCAGCGGGCTCAGTGCGAACATACTACCTTGAGAAAGTCGGCCACAGTGTCGATCTCACATGGGACGGTTACGATGTGCTGGTTTGGGCTCAGCTCGAGACCCAACTGTCACTCATCTGCGCCAGTGCACCTGCGCTCCGCGTGTTCTTCCGGACATACCTCTCCAACCCACTTCGCATGTTCTCCTCGGCTCGCAGCGACAGTCGCCAAACCTCACGCCGCGAGAGCAAGAGACTACCCGACGAGAGCTCTGACTCCAGCCGTGGAAGCGCGGCCATACCTCTGTCGAGTGTTCAGGCAGGCAAACGGGACAACCCCCCGAACGTAAGCGAAGAAAATCTCATGGCTGGATCTCCACCATACAGCGCGTTTGACAAGGATGTTGGAACAAGCCCTCCAGAGCGCGAAGACCCGCTGAAGGACTTGGAGGCGAATAGACCACCATCTGTGTACTCGCTGCGTGAGAAGCAACCTGTTGATCATCATCCTCACGGAGGTTACCAGTGCTACCCTTCGGTAGCGTCGAGGCACCAGAGCATGAGTCCCATCACTAAATCGTGATATACTGCGGATAGAATGGGAATGACGAACTGATATTGTTATCTATGATCTTGAACGTATGTATTGAATATGAAAAGCGTGAATGTTTCAAATGTAATGCTTTGTCCGCTATCCCTACACCTCGGATGGCAGCTCAGACTGCCCCGCTTCAACTGATCGATCTTAACACAGTGGCTACACAGAATGGCTACCGTTGCAACAGCCGTACAAGAGCCTCCGGCGACATTGCAACTACTAGGCAATTGAAGTTCTGCTCATCCTGTGTACGAGTGATCGCTTGAAAGGAGAATCACGCGAGCCACGCCCCAACAACGCTCCAGTCTCTGCCACGTTTAAACACCGCCATCGCCACTCCAGTCGATATCACCAAGTCGCTGGTTGTCTGGCCTTCATATATCTCACACTATCTCTATCCACAACCACAATGGAAGACCACATAGCCCTCTTCATAACCATGCACCCATCCTCAACCCGCAAACAATCGACACTCCTCACGGCATTGCAACAAGGAGCCCGCGGGTTCTACCGCCTCCCTTCAACTCGCTGTATAGCCTGGTCTTGCTTCACCCCTCTAACCCCAGCCAGCCCTACACACGATGATTCAATCGTCGCCGGTCTAGAAATATACACCTCCAAAGCAGCACTACAAGACCAGCTCAACGACACGACTTTCTTCCAACCTTTCGAACAGCTAGTGAGAGACCAACAGCTATGCGACAAAAAGGAAACGATGGTGGCGTGGTATTTGGCTGCGGGGTTTCTTGCGAGATCGCAAGAGAGGATGGTTGGCGATGGTGGAGTGTTTGTGAAGATTCACGAAATGACTTGCGCGGGAGTTGACGAGAAGGAGGCTGTGGTCAAAGGGCTGGGCGAGTTTGCGGGATGGAGTCGAGGGAGTGATTCGGGAGTGCTTACTTTTGCGGTGTTTACGAGGAAGAAAGCTGAGAGGGAGGTGTTGGTTTATGTGAGATATCGGGATGAAGGAGCTATGCGGAGGGTTGAGGGGAGACCTGAGTATCAGAACATCTGGTAAGTGACAGCTTGGTGTTGTGATGTGAGATAGTTGCTGATCAAGGTTACTTCTAGGAGGCTAGTGGCGCCATTGCTCGTGACTGACGAAAGCAAGGAAAGTGCCTGGCGCGAAGTGGACGATAGCTTCTTCATGCCTGTGCCACAGGACGTTGCTAAGCTATGAGCTGTTTTGACCATCAAGGTGCATAATGACCAGTTTAGCAGCGATCGAGTCTGAAAGGAAGCTTGAAAATAGACATAAGCAGGCCGTAGCATCGTTCATTGCTAGTAGTAGTCATCTACAAGTCGCTTCTCTCGCTTCGAGCTCAAAAACGTCCATCTCTACTTAGAGCCAACGACCTCACCGCTGAAGAGCTTGGGCGAGGTGTTGGAGAAGTTCTTCACGTCATCCATGACTTTCTTGGTGGAGTCGCTGCCTGCTGCCTTCTTGAAATCGTCCAAAGTGCCCCACTCGAGGGTGGCCTGGACGGCGTAGGGAGAGTCATCTCCGAATTGGATGACCTTCACAATGTCAGCCGGTTGCACAAGCAGGAGGAAATTAGGCGTAGCGTACCTTCCAGGACTTGAGGCCGTAGGGAGACCAGTTCTCTTGCACGAGGGGCATGTGAGTCTTGAGGTAGTAGTCCATGTCGAACTTGGTTCCCTTCTCGTAGAGCACTGCACAGTTTGATTAACACAATTCCTGAGCAGCGCTTTCGTCTTTTGAGCTTCTTACCAGTGGTAGTGGCGGACATGTTTGCGGTTGTGGTTGAGCTGGATTGAGTGTTAGCCGAGCGTTTTCTTGAGCGGTTGGTTGGACGCTTCACCCACGTTGTTTTGGGATGTGTTGTTGACTGGAGACGAGGATGCGAGAATCGAATCACTGTGAGCATCCGCGAGGCTCTTTAAATACCTTACGTGGAATTACCAGGAGCAGTGCACGATGCCCCACCTCTCTCTGGTCTTCACGTCGTCGCTTGAACCGAAGGGTTCCGTCTAGAACGTCATCTTGCGGAGGGGACCGTTTCAGCTCGCGCTCGTATTGAAGACAGGGCTGAACAGATATGATAAGGCATACAACACCACGGAAAGATACGACAAGTACCGGAATATACTGCACACGTGTGGCTGTTACTGTTTGGCAGTGCACTTTTTGCTCGCTGCTCATTTCCTGCTCGTGCATGGTGCACATCTGGTGTTTCGAAAAGCCAGCCAATCAAAATGCTTGACTGCACACTTCAAAGTGTCAGTATAATCGCAGCCAGCGCTCGAGACGACCCCGCGCACAACCGACTCATGATCCCTATCGCCGAAACGACCCAAAGGCGCCAACCACTCACCGCACATCACGGGAATGACAATTGATCCTGGCCCGGACAAGGGAGGTCCGTGAATTGGCATAGCAAATGCACGTCCAGACTTCACCTGCCAATGGCTCTGGAAACTTTAAGCACGAACACAATGATGTGACATTGGTGATTACTGAGCCTGTAGAACGCCGACTTCACCAGCCGAGGCTTGAATGGGTGTTGATATATACAGAACTATAGTCCATCGATTCCTCGCAATTTGAATACCTCAAGTTCGGAGGCGAGAGTAACATCGCTGATTCAATACCTAACCATAAACAAACACAACCATCAAGGAGAAGTCGCTCTAGTCGTCGGATCCTCACGAGGCATCGGAAGACAAGTCGCCATCGATCTCGCGAAAGCTGGCTACGCCGGTAAGACATGCTTGCCCCGAAACCACAAACCCAAGACGATCAATTCATTGACCAGCACATCCCCCAGTCGTCGTAGCAGCAAAAACAACCTCCGACGCCACGCAATGCTCCCCCTTCCCCCCCAACCCAAACTCCCCAGCCTCCACAATCAACACCGTAGCCCGGGAAATCACCTCCCTCGGCCTCAAAGCCACAGTCCTCCCAGTCGACGTCCGAGACTTCGCCAGCGTCGAAAAACTCGTAGAAGCCACGATAGCAACTTACGGCCGCTTAGACGTCCTCGTGTACAACAGCGGCGCGATATGGTGGTCTTCCGTAGCCAACACACCCATGAAACGCTTCCGGTTGATGCAGCAGGTGAACCCCGAAGGGCTTTATGGTTGTGTGCAGGCTTGTCTGCCACACTTGTGTGAGAGGGGGAAGGGGAGGGTTGTGGTTGTTAGTCCGCCGATTTATAGTAGGTTTTTTCGGGGGAAGACTGCGTACGCTATGGGGAAAGTTGGGATGAGTGTCTTGACGGTTGGGCTGGCGATGGATTGGAAGAGGGAGGGAAGGGAGGGGATGGCGATTTCGAGTATTTGGCCGGCAGCTGTAAGCATCTTTCCTACATTGCTATCGTGCTCTTGCTGAACGTTTCGTGTAGGCTATCGAGTCCGCCGCAACAGAATCCCACAGAGCCGACAAAAGAGATCTGCGCAAGCCAACGATCTTCTCCGACGCCATACTCGCCATCCTCGAGTCGCCGCCCGGGGACGTGACTGGACAGTGTTTCCTGGACGAAGACTTTTTGCGCGACCATGAGAAGATCAAAGATTTCGAGAAATATTCTTGTGTCCCTGAGATATCTCCAAGGCGAATCATGCCAGCTTCGTTTCCGGATCTGAGGGTTGCTGAGCAAGATGATGAGGGGACGAGGGTGGATAGTACGCGTTTGAGAGGAGGATCGAAACTCTGAAAGTGGTGGAAACTTTTTACTCTCACAAAGGAATGCGCTATGTCGCGGCCAAAGCAATTTCCGCCAGCAAGGTACTTCTCAGGAAGCAATCGAAAGCATCCCCATCTCCGCCCCAACATCAGCCCCATCCATGCACTCACCCGCACCGTCAGTGATCCTCACGATATCAGAGATACACGCATACCAAGCGCTAGGACATCCCATTGCAGGCCCAGCATGACCACAATCCGCATAGTACATCTTGGCCCACACATCCAGTAGATCGCTCACCCGGATGCCGGTCGGCACCCGCAGCATAGCTTGCATATACGTGCCTCCAACCCCAGCATTGCCGAGCGCGACCAACGTGACGGGCGGATCTGTGATAAACTGGTTCGCGCAAGCGTCCAGTTCCGAGGCATCGTTCCAACCCTTTAGTTTGAGACCGCGATAGTGGCGCAATGTGTTCGGGAGAATCTCCTCGCCGTTGTGGTCCTTGGTGGTAGTGCGGTGGAAGTGTGTGTATGTAAAAGTCGGGTTGCCACGAATGGGGAATCGGTGCGTGTAGTGAGGTGTGTATGTGCAAGCCTGCGTGTTTACTAGACATGTGCAGTTCTCATCGCCGTGCCCGATAGCTGTCGGGTCGATGTGGTTGATCTTCAGGATGATGTCGTTCCATGCTTGAGCCACAGGGCGCAGGGCTGTTAAGTGTTGGACTGGGACTTCGAGGAGGATGAGCTCGAGAAGCTCGGCTATGCCGAAGACTTTCGTACTGGCTAGAGGATCGGTGGAAACGGTGTGCTGGGCTGGGAGAACGGCATCGCTCGACTGGGTGGATGGGGACATTGCGCTTTGACGGTAATTGTGGTTGTGGGCAGATAGAGTGCGCTCGGTTCGGTGCGATGTGTTGTTTCTGTAGGTTCAAGAACGAACTGTTTCGTAGTGTTTGCGCCAGAGTCGGCGGGCAATGCGACTAAAGTTCCCCTCGGTGTGCCTTCTATGTCGTATAAGGAGGCACGTGCTTGGTTGCCAAGAATTATGCGAAGTGAATGGAACAGCACCGTAGTCCCTGATCACAGCAAGTAGATGGTAATGTAGCACTTTGTAATAGCAAACCTACCTGCCACCTGAGTGGGTATCATCGCAAATAATACAATCAATACGTTCAATCCAGTCCGGAGAAGGTGAAGCTGGCACCCTTCTCAGGTCCCTTGCCCCTCTTCCTCTTCTTGCGCTTGGAAGATTTCCCCTCGTCGTCGCTGCTCTCGTATGCCGCTCCTCCAGCGTCGCTGTCATCGTCGTCCGATTTGGCGACAGGTCGCTTCGCCGCAGCACCGGCTTCAACCTCATCTTCGCTGTCTGCTTCTTCTTCGTCCTCGTCATCTTCGCCCTGGGTAGCCAATGGTTCTTGCCACACCTTGATGATAGAGCCACCACCACTGATCATCCTTCCGCCGACATCGAAGTCCAATCCGATGACGCCCTCGACCTCATCGTGGATCACTTCGCCGACGACCTTCTTTTGTCCCAAGGTAACAAATCTGACCTTGCCGTCTCCAAGACCCACAGCTACCTTCTTGCCGTAGCCACCGATGCCGCTCGGGATCTCGGTGATGCAATCCAATGTCTCCTTCTCGCGGCTGACAGTGATTCTCTCGTCCTGGTCGTCCCATTGTCCCTTCTCCCAAAGTGTGATCACGCCATCTCCTCCACCGACAACAGCCTTCTCGTGTGTAGAGCCTCTGCTCTTCCTTGCTGGCAGGTTGGTCATGTAGAGCGAAGAGAGCAGAATCTCCTCTTGGTCCTCGCTCTTGACGAGGACGCCGCGACGAAGATCGGTCAAGGCGAGAGTGGTGCCACCAGTGGAGATCCATTGCTTGCTGAAGCCGGATGTCGATTCTGCTGATGCGGCGAGTGGAGATAGCGAAGAGATGTAATCGCTGTGCGGGTAGTGAGTGGCGGAAGGCCTGCCAGTCGTGAAGGCAGTCTTGTTGTCGACAATCGGGAGGGAAGGTGCTGGGTCGCGCAAATCGAAGAGGTGGAGAGCGCCAGAGTCGGTGGAGAGGAGGAATGTCTGCGGGCTAAGAGCGTGGATCACAGATGGCGCATCGATCTCTCCGCTAGCCGTGGGAATGGCGATTTTGCCAGTGACCCGTCCAGTCTCGCTGTCTGCGGCTTTGACAAGACCGTCGGTGCCTGCGGAGTAGAGCTGGCGGCCGTCGATGCTGTATGTGACGTTGCGACAGCTGCCCTGGTGTCTTCTGGTGCGCCATGCGGTCTCGACCATGTCTGTGCCATTGCTACCTCTCCTACCCGTCGAGTTTTGCGGAACGCCATCCTCATCCAGAGGCGGCAGCTTCAATGTCGAGACATGGCCGCTGCTGAGACCGATCGCGATCAATGGCTCCGTCGGGTGGACTGCCTGGGCAAAAAGCTCCCCAGACAGCGGGAGTGAGCAGATATTCTCGAACATGGCGGCGCAATGGGGTGTGCAGTGCCTCGAATGCACACTTGGTGGTGGATCTGGCGCAAAAAGTGATCATCGGCAACTGAGAAAAGCTCCAAAGCTTCGGCAACCGGCAGGAGCCTTTCCTCTTTCGGAACTGAGCTCATGAGGGTCCAGGAAGGTGCTGCTGCTTGCTGCATGCAGGTGACGCCTGCTGGACGATCGATCGCTCAACCTGGAAGGCCGGATGGAGTCTTCAGTGATGCCATACATCTGTAGGAGTGCCCTTTTGTAGGTTCCGTTCCATCGTGAAACACCTTCTTCGTCCTGCATCTCGTTGCTCTCACTACCAGCCAGCACCCCAATGGTCATCAAACGAGCTAAACAGAAAGGCATCTCCTTCGGCTGTACGTGTGCCATGCTCTGTTCTGCTGTGACTGCGTGACTAGTCGGAGTGAGATTCCAACCAGACGATCTAACATGATACAGATTGTGACACCACCACCGGCCAGCGAGTCTATCCTCCTGTCCCGGTCTCCGAGATGTCAGATCTTCTCCCAGAACAATTGCCACCTCAAAGAAAACCCGCCTTCTATCCGGCTAAGGGCGGTGATGGCGCGGATGTCCGAATTACGTGCACACCGCCTCTCGCTCAGGTCACGCAGATTGCAAGAGAGAGCACGAGTGTCAAGTTCGCAGTGCTTCTCGAGACGACCAGTCCCAGCCTGATCAGCGAGGATGATCCTCAGCTCTGTGTCTACCACAACCACAAGGGACACTATGATTGGTCTGAGCTAGCTCTCAAACCTACTAGGAACTATGAAGACGTACTGCTGGTTGGCCAACCTTCGCATCTCGATGTCTTAAGATACTGGTTCGAAGGCGAACTCAAAGGCGTGCCCAAAGAATCCCGATCCATCAGCTTCACCATCAAATTCCAGATGGCCACCGAGAAAGGCTGGCAATGGGTCAAAGAATCGACTGGCATCGCAGATGGCGAGCTTCACTACCAAGGACAGCAATTTCAGCATGATGCCCAGCACGACTTGAAGCACTTCTTCGCTGGACTTAGTCCGGACATCCAAATCAAGAATGAGAGACCTGAGACTGATAACACTCTCTTGTACTCACTCACATCCCCTGTTGGCCCGGCGAAGGCCCAAGACTCGGGTTGGAGTCATCACCAGATTGGCAAGGCTTCCCAACTCAGCCGATGGTTCAGTCTCGTGAGGTTGTGGAGCCCTTGGCTGGCACCCAGACAGGGCAAGACATCCTTGAAGCTGGATAAAGATGGCATACTTGTGTCGTTCCTCCGTACTGACGGCATGCATGTTGTCTGTTTGGCCATCAGCGGCGTTCAAGACGTGACGACAGCATTCTTCAACGATGAAGATGGAAATCTAATCATCAAGGGCCGCAACGATCGGGAAGAAGCTGGTACGAGCAGAGTGCTGATAGCTGCTGCTGAAAGCTTCGAAGTCGCAAATGCTGCTGTCATGTACCATGCTCGCAAGGTGATTGCTGATAATGGTTCCGTCGCGGCACAAAAGGAGATCGATGCACTCACCGAAGAGAAAGTTCGCCCCGAATGGTTAGAAGAATGGTATGACGGTCTATCATATGTAAGTGTGATGTACAAAACCAGATGGCATCCCTATTACCTCTTGCTGACCTAGATTCTCACCCTCACAGTGTACCTGGAATGGCCTAGGCCAAAATCTCACAGCCGACAAAGTATCTCAAGCGCTTGACACATTGTCGAAAGAAAACATCAACATCACGAACCTTATCATCGACGACAATTGGCAGTCACTATCCTCCGGAAAGACACAATTTCAACGGGCATGGACCGACTTCGAAGCCAACAAGGAAGGTTTTCCCAACGGTTTGAAGAAGCTTACCACGGAGATACGACAACGCCACCCAAACGTGAACCACATCGCAGTATGGCACGCTATCCTAGGCTACTGGGGCGGTGTGAGTCCCAAGGGCTGGATTGCAGACAACTACAAGACC
>Ga0265797_10009186_pt1 | contig 12945 bp, 12 predicted proteins | sample P2T30metagenome_FD_192433 | JGI IMG/M metagenome (GOLD analysis project Ga0265797, IMG submission 192433) | Plant litter microbial communities from East Loma Ridge, Irvine, California - P2 T30 | ecosystem: Environmental > Terrestrial > Plant litter > Unclassified | place: USA: California... | reverse complement strand
AGGGGTTTGAGGGGGTTGTTGGGGGGGTGCTTGGGGGGTTTAAGGTGGGGGGTGGGTGGGGGGGATGGGTGATTTGGTTCGTGGTGGTGAGGGGAAGGGTGAGGGTGAGGGGAGAGGTATCGTTAGGAAGAGGACGAAGAGTGAGGTTGAGTTTGAGGAGAAGTATTCTGTAGTGTGAGGGGGGTTGTTGCTGTCTGTTGGATGGATAGGTTGGTACCTACTGTATGTAGTAGGAGCGGGAGGCTGGTTTGGTGCTAGACTTAAGACAGAGTTAGGTAGAGTTGTGCGACTTGAAAAAAAAAGCCAGAAATACTTGTTCTGTATTTGGGGATTTTGTTTTCTTTCCCACCATTCCAGCTATGTTCTAGCCCACCCAAACATCCATCCACTGGCGGCGCCTCTTGACATCTCTCCCTCGTTCGCAACATGTGTATCTCAGTCGACGAAGGCCCCGAGCAAGCATCGTCCTAGTCTAGGCATGCGCACTGGAAAGCAGCATCTGCCATGACATCCTTCCCGGGATTCGAGGTACGCACTGTGTACTGTCTACTTGCTACCCCTTCCCTCTTCTCTCTTCCAGAAGCAAGTAAACAATCCACTCAAAGCATCAACCCGGACGGGCGGATATGCAAACTGCAGTAATTTAGGCATGGGCGTGAAATGCGGAGGATGTGCGAGCCAGCGGAACCTTGGACTCTTGGAGATCTCTCTTCACTGGTGGCAAGGATACTGTACGTTTTGTCGTCGGGGTGCCACCGTCCACCGGTGGTGGATGGGAGGGGAGGTCTGACCTCTGATCGGCACTAGGTGAGGGCGCAGGCCCGCAGGTCGGGACGCTCTGCAATTTGAAGAAGAAGGTGGGGAGGGGAAGTGCTGCTGTATCTGATTGATTGAGAAACGATAGTCGCAATTAACAGTCAATTATATCGACTTGAATTCTTTGGCATTCGTTTTGATGGATTGACGACGATTATTACAGTCTTGCTTATAGTCACTATGAGTGAACGGAGGAACAGAGACGGAATGGTTGACCATGACTCGATTCGTGCAGCTGGACGACGAGGATACAGTAGTGCTGAGTAGTAGTGGGGGCTGCCGCAGGAAGTATTGCCGGGTTGTTTTGCTTACTCCTCCCTTGCTCGTAGCGAAGGGCGTGGGGGGCATCCTTCTCGATACCGTAATCCAGCACTATCAATCCATGTTCACCAAGAGGAAGCGAAGTGGGCTGATTGGAGGGTTGCCGAAAAGGAGAAAGAGGGCTTGGTGGGTGGTTGGGGTGACGTTGATGTATAACGAACATGGATTGTGTCCGGATCCGACATTCTTATGAGCAAGTGGTGACGACTGTTGACACAGAGTTGGAGTTCTTTGGTCGATAGATTGTTCTAGCTATGGCCATGGACTATATAGCCACGACATAGTGAATTCTCGTAGCCTGCCACGCTTGCTATCGGGGGTCTCGGATGTCAAAACCGGATAGGGTTAGTTGCCGACAACGGGACAACGGGCTCGGTGACAAGTCGGTTAGATGCGAGACGGCTTGGCTTCCGACTTCAACTTCACTTGTCACTGGCTGTCAGGTGCATAACCCAATACGCAATCTGCAGGCCTGCTACCGACACTCTGGGACCCCATCCTTCGCCATCTCCACCGGACGAGTCAAGCTATCGGTCCGCTCTTTATCTGCTTTTGCCCTTCCTGTCAACGCCGGTCTCCAACACCCTGGTTGCGCTAGATGACTCGACAGGACAGGTATATGAACCAAGCGACTACATCCAACTCCATTCCTCGGGTGCACTCCACAGGACATAGTCGCGAAGATCTTTGTCTCTTTTGTCTATCCCACTCCGGCCGCTCTCAAGTCTCGTTTATCTCGCCACATCACCCCTGTTCCAGACACCCTGCACTGGAAGATCAAGAAGTCTCTTGAACTGGGCTGTCCTTCCTCTTGGGCCTCTCGCCATTCCATGCTGGATAATCCGTGTATCCGATCGAATTGTCTTCAAATGGGCCGTAGAATCGGCTCCGGTCATACGGCGTAAGAGGCAAACCCTCTCGCAGTCGCTTGGGAAGGTCCGGGTTGCTAATGAAGTACCTGCCGTATAGCAGGCCATCGTATCCCTCGACTGCATCCCACGAGTTCTTGTCGTCGAACCCACCGGCGGAGAAGAAGGGCGTGTTCCCAAAGATCTCGCGGAAGAGGGACAGGTCCACTGCTCCCAAGCCCCAGGAATCGAGGAACTTGTCCTTTTGCTCGGCACTGAACACTTGCTCGTATCGCTGATTGCAGTTGTTAGAACCATTGCTCGGTCATGATGCAGAGAAGCGAGAGAACTCAGCTTACCGGCTCGACAAAGCTCACATACGAGAGCCCAGGGTGAGACTCTTTCAACTTCCGACACAGGAACCCCCAAGTCTCCAGTCGCTGCTCCGCCCTGATCTGGTTGAAAATGCCAAACGGTGTGAGGCGGATGGCGAGATTGTCCTCTCCAATGGCCTCGCTCAGCTGGCGCATCAGCTCCAAGACAAAATTGCATCGCTTCTCGGGCGAGCCGCCGTAGTGGTCGGTCCTCTTGTTGACGTTGGAAGCCAGAAACTGCTCTGGGAGGTAGCCATTGCCGCCGTGGACTTCAACTCCGTCGTATCCGCACTCCATCGCCCACGTCGCTGTCCGGACGTAGTCCTGGATGGTGCTCTTGATTTGGTCCACGGTCATCTCAGCCGGCGGGTGCTCTGCGTATCGAACCGGCTCGGTCGTGTGAGGCGGCGGGTACGCGAAGCATTCCTCTGGATCGTCCCAGGGCGTGCTCGACGGGCACATGATTGCGGAGCCTGTCATGTGCGGCAGGTTGGCCCGCCCCGAGTGCCAAATCTGCATGTAGATGACTCCGCCTTTCTCGTGGACGGCATTCGCAATCTTCTTCCAGCCTGCCTTTTGTTCCTTAATGAAAAGTCCGGGGACACCCGGCATAGCGTTGCCCTGAAATCAGTGTATCAGCACGACGCGAATGAAAGTCATGACCGACTTGCATTACCCCGACGCGTGCGTCGAATTGCAAGGCCTATGATCCAGGGTCTTCAAGTATTGCATACCTCAAGCGATGGAGGAACGCCCTCTGTGATGAGAAGGCCTCCATTGGTTGTGCGCTGAGCGTAGTATTCGGCCATCAAATCGTTGGGAAGCCAAACGCGGTTCGGCTTCTCCGCTGTGCTTTCTGTGAGAGGCGTGCCTCTGTTCCTGGTCAGAGGGGCCAGAACGACTCGATGATTGAGCGTGGTTTTCCCATTGCCAATGGTCACGGGCTCAAAGAGCTTGGACTCGACGTTACTGGAGGCTGCCATGTTGTAGGTGTGAATAGGATTGTTTGGTAGTTGCCCTCGGTCGAAAGGCGTGCGGAATCATGGTCAGTTAAATGGCCCCCAGTAAGCGAGATAACAGTATCGCCCTCTTGCCCTCAAGACGCCGTAGAGCATGCCTGCAGACTTGCCAAGTAGGACCTCAGACCCACTAACTCGTAATACGCCGACCTCCGAGCTGCTCCACCTACTCATGGCCACCCCCGGGGCGCAAGGGTCCCGCAGCCGAAGTAATCCATCAAAATCCATCGTGCAGCTCGTGCTTGTTAGTTGCCTATTTACCGAGACCCCAGAAACACTAGACTGTAGGGCCGTCACCCTGTTGGAGCTGATCACCAATAATGCGATCCTGTCAGTCGGAATTATATCGTTGATCGACACGCAGGGGAAATGGTCTTTACGCAACTGTACCCTTCACGCATGGCACTGCCGACATAAAACAAGCTCCTCGACCATACCGCCTTACGCCACCCGGTCATTCCTTTGCAATTTATTTACGATCCCGCCGGCTACATCTTTCTCAGCCTTGAAAAAGCCATCTTCGGCCAAAGTTGGACGGCTGCAACACCTTTCGTCGCAGCAATGTCGCAACCTGCAATGGATCCACCGGCGGGCGTGGGAGCGGACCTGGAGAACCCAGAAGATGTGCTCTGGACGATAAACATCGTTACACAATCCCTGACCCTTGCCATCTGCTCCTTCTTCGTCCTCACCAGAGTCTTGCAAAGGATTCGAATGCCGGGCTGGATCTTGTCGGTCGATGAATGTACGCGTCTCTCGTCTCCTGCTTTTATTTGATCGTACTGACGCCCCTCAGATCTCACTTACATCTCGTGGGTCCTCATGGCGGGTTACTGCATCGGTGGTATCATCCGTAAGTCATTACTTCCGACCTTCGCGCCGAATTTATTGCTGACGACGGCGGGACTAGTCAGCATATATGGAGGTGGACGCCATTTCTGGGAGGTTGCATCGGGCGATGTCACCAAGTTCATGAAGGTATGCAAGACACGGGCAGTCTTCAGTCCACCGAAGCTAACAACGAATTCGAAGACAATGTACGCCGTAACGCTCTTCTACGCCCCGATGACCCTTACAATCAAACTCAGCCTCCTCTCTCTGATCGCCAGAGTCTTTGCTCCATACAAGCGAAAGGTGCAAGGGATCTACGCCCTCGGAGTCATTCTCATCATCTACTACATCGCGTCCTGGGTCCTGAAGATCCGCATTTGCGCTCCGGTCTCCGCCTACTGGCGCCTGGAACTGGACAAGTGCCTTGATCAATCCGCCATCATCCTCGGCGATTCCATCGTCAGTACCGTCACCGACGCCATCATCCTCGTATTGCCATTACCTCTCATCTGGTCCCTCCAAATCCCAAACGACAGGAAACTGCGCGTTGGCGGTATGCTCGCTGTAGGCGGCCTCGCGACTGCTTTCAGCGCTTGGCGCCTGCATCTCCTTCGCACACAGGGCGCCTCGCAGGACATCACCATCCTCTTCGTGCAAATCGTTCTATCTGGGTACGTTGAAGGAAGAAGAAAGTCCCTAGTCCCGGACTCCCATCTCTGTACTACACCTCACTGACAATCCCTTCCTACACAGCAACGCCGAAGCCGGTCTCGCCCTCATCTGCACCTGCCTCCCCGCCTTCGTCGCACAATTCCGCCACCTCGAAAGCCGCGTGCGCAGCGGCCGCTACGGCTCGTCCGCTACGGGCTCGAGAGGCGGGCGCAAAACAACCGGCTTCAACAAGACAACTGTCACGGCCGAGGGAGACTCGTCCGGTGGAGGAGGTAAAGGCGACTTCTCCCGCTCATTCAATTTCGGTCTGGGGTCCAGGGCAGCCAAGGGCAGCCAGAGCCAGACTGACAGTCGCGCGCCCTGGAATGATGAAGTGGAGCTGGTCAGCAATGCGCAGGGCAGGTCGACGCATGGGAGTGAAACGGATGCCGAGGAGGAGGAGTTGCATGCGAAGGGGATTATGCGGAGGACGGAGGTTACGCATGTTGTTACTTATGCTGTGAGGAAGGAGGAGGAGGAGGAGGATCGGAGTAGTAGGAAGAGTTGAGGTTCGTAATCATAATATTGCTTTGTTCTGTCTTTTATCTTTTGTCTTGAGACAAGGACTTGTCGAGCTTGGGATGGCTAACTAGGTCGTGTCCACCACCAGGAAGTTGTCGGTGGCAAGCAGAACACCAAAATCATCATTCGTCGATCCATGGATTCGACAAAGACCCTGCGAATGAGGGAAACCTCTGCTGAGTCAAGAGAAGTGAACCATCAACAGTCAACCGGAGGATCAATCAATTCGTTCAAACAGCAAGCCGCCGCATCATCATCTCGCAATCGCAATACCATTACTACCCCCACCCCGCCCAGCCAACTCATCCTTCGTCCTGCCATCCAACCCGCCATGGAACGTATACCTCAAACATCCAACATCAACCGACCCTCCAATCCCCTCGTTCCCAGTACACTCATCGTACATCCGCATGAACAAGTCCCGACAGGCGTCTTGCTCCCCAATCTCAGCCGGATCTTGCGTCGTTTGCATTCTTCCCATGCCATTTGCTATCCACTCGAAGGTGAAGAGGTAGTTCACAACGCGGCTTTTCGCAAATCCGGTTTCCACGCCGAGTGCTTCTGTGTATACTTTTGGGTGTGCGATGTCGAGGACGTAGTTCTTCTCGCAGGCGCGAGCGGCTGTTGCGCGCAGATCTTTGCGCGAGACGTCGTCTTTTCGGTGGAAGTCGGAGGGGCTGTGACATTGCAGGTTTTCGGGTTGTGGCGGTGAGGGGACGGAGTCGGAGTTTGTGTCGGACGGAGGTTCGGGTTCCAAGTCGTCGTTGGGTTCTTCCGCATCTCCTTCTTCCGCCGTGTGTTCTGTGCCGGTGAATGTGTATCGGAGACAGCCCACGTCGACGTACCTGCTGATGCCGCCGTTGTTGCAGGCGAAAGCCTTGTCGAATACGCTGTAGCGGTCTTGCTCGCTGTCCGAAGGTCTAGTCGGGTAATGTGTGATTTGGCCGTCACAGGTTGATTCCAGGGTACAGTCCTCGATCCACTCGATCTTGTAGTCGTAGCTGACGCCGGACTCTTCGCTCTGGTCGCGGATTGGGTCCGAGTCTGCTTGCAGTATGATTTCGAAGTTGGCTACGCAGAAGTTTGCACTCTTTGTGCGGACCATGTCCGGTTGTACTGCGCCGTGCTCGGGGAAGGCGTCTTGGTTCCTGCAGACTGCGTCTTTTACGGAGTGCGTTGGAGTTGCTGATGCATTTGATGTTATCTTGACAGGTGATGTGGATAATCTTGTGCTGTCACTGGTGTGTGTGTTGATCGATGAATCACCCATGCTTGATGATGTAGAGTTACGCGATGAAGGCTGTGTTGTGGACTCACTCGGTGAGATCACGCTGCTTGACGCGGTGGGGCTTGTCTGATCGCCTGTCGTGTCGTGTCTCGAAGATGGAATGGTGGAGATTGTAGTCGGTGTCAAGGGATCTAATTCACTCCCATTCACCGACGGTGCCGTTCCGTCGTTGCCACTGTTCGCGTCCGTGGCTTTGGCCTTGCCTGAAGAGGACGATGTCTCAACGGCTGTGAGAGGCTCTCGCAGCCATATCGGCACGGAGATGTCCATGGCCTGATAAGATGCTTTGGCATTGTAGTCCGTTACTGTGTCGAACGCACAAGAAGGTCCAGGCGCCGATGTAGCGGTTGTGATGGATGTTGAAGTGATGGACTTTGCAATCCTTCAATCCTTCAATACTTTAATCTCTCCCGAAACTCACTAATATCGCAAGACACGTGTGACGTATGTACTGAAAGCACATGCCTACCATGAGACTATGCGGTTGTGAGCTTGATCTTAGCCACTGAGATTCGAGCAGAGGATTCGTTGAGTACGCTTGTAGCGATAAGAATATAGTTCAATTGAAGTTCGCGAGCAACCACCAACTAGAGTTCTTGTTCCTTGTGACACCAATACCAATCTTCCCGGCGGAACAACCATTGAAACCCACCAATTGAATGGGCATCCATTGGTATTGTTTCGACTTTGCGACCCTCCTCGCTGCAAATTCTGCATATGAGCACCTGTCCTTCCCGCTCGTACAACTCCTTCTGCAAGACAGCAAAATACGTCTTGTTGATTTGCTTCGGCGGTTTTGGGATTTCCCGAATCCAGGAAGCGATCTCTTCGAGGGATTTCCCAACGAAAGGAGAACGCCACGTGGTAGCGATGGTGGGCTCTGTGCCATCGCCCTCAGGGCCATGAATCCGAGCCCAATCAGGTAATCTGTCATGTGTATCTGCCAGCTGAACTGCTCTAACTCCGCCCATGTCTTTTACGTTTCTAGAAAGAACATCGTTGACAATCTAGATAATTAGTTAGAACCTTCTATACTGACGGATGAGACTCGCACTAGGTGTACTTCGACGGAGACATCGTCGACAACGACTAGGGAGATCAAATCGTAGTCGCTGTCATCGAGGTAGGTACCTTTAGGAAAGGAATGTGCATTTTCGGCAAAGAACTTTGCCTCTTCGTCGGGTGTCATAGTGTAGGATAGTGTGTTGTCGAGGAAGAAGACATAAGCAGTCGTGTTACTAAAGACTTCTTTCGAAGACTTGACGCTTCGCGTCCGCCTAGCGATTGACTCATAGTACAAAAGAGATGTTGAAGCTGGGCCGGTGATGCACCGACGCCGTTGTCGATGGTGGCGTATGCGTATGCAAGCCGACTGCGACATCCTAGGCAAGAATACTTTGATCCTTGTAACACCACTTCCATCTCTCCCGTCGAAAGTTGATCTGAAATGCCCCGACTTGCTCAGGCTTCACAGGTATCGTCTGAGGCTTGCGTCTGCCATCAAACCTCTTGCAGATCAGAATTTTCCCATCCCGCTCATACAGTTCCGTTTGCAGAACAGCGAAGTAGGTCTTGTTGACGGCCTTTGGTGGTTTCGGAATACAGGCAACCCATGAGCTCACATACCCAAGGGATCTCCCAACGAATGGAGACTGCCATGCCACAGGCAAATTGGCTTCTGTACCCTCCGCGTCACTGTTTTTGTCGAAGTCGGGCAGACCGTCAAATGCATTTGATCTTGATACAGTGGGCTCTGCACCCTCGATGACAGCGTCATCTTTCCAGGCGGGAACAGGCAAATTGCCCGGTGTGTCTGCCAAGACGACCATCCTGCAACCCACATCGCGTTCGCTCTCCCGGAGGACGTTGTTGATGTACTAGACCTTTCGTTAGGACTTTTCTTGCCGTGCATCTGCTGAAGTTGCTTACCTCAACGGGAATGTTGTTAGTAACGATCAACATGATGAAGTCGTACTCGCTGTCGTCGTTGTACACCCCATTGCGGAAGTGTCCTACATTTTCGGCGAAGAACTCAGGTGTCATGATGTCCGCAGTCGGAAAGAAGCTGACAGACAATAATATATTGTCGAAGAAGACAACAAGACGCAGGTTGGCATCGTTCTCCTTCTTACGAGATCACAGTATCTACCTAGCAATTAACTTGTATTATAGTATAACTCTAACTATCATAGCTAATACTATGTAACTTCTATAAGATTATTAGCTAAGCTAGTATTTATATATAGCTATATGCTTAGATAGCTTTTATTATAATATATTTAGTTATCTACTATATTTAAGAGTTTACTATTCTAAATTAAATATACTATGTATTTTAATTTAGAAGTAGAGTTAGAAAAGTAAGACTTTTTAAATTCTAAAATCTATTTTAAAATACTCTAATTAGTTAGCTTTTAAGTCTTTTTTAGTTAGAATTAGAATTATCTTATTTAAATTTAGAATTAGAATTAGAAAAGTAAAACTTTTTAAATTCTAAAGTTTACTATAAAGTATTTTTATTAATTAGTTTTAAAGTCTTTTTTAATTAGAGTTAGAATTATCTTATTTAAATTTAGAAATAAAAATAAGAAAGTAAAACTTTATAAATTCTAGAGTTTATTTTAAAATACTTTTACTAATTAGTTTTAAAATTTCTTTTAATTTTAAAATCTATTTTATAACTAAAGTTTTTCTTTAATATAAAATATATTATAAATAAAAAGTTTTATTTAAATATTAAACTCTAAAAATTCTTATTTTAAGATATTAGTAAAAATAGTAGATAAGCTAAATACTATATATAATAAAACTATAATCTAATTTCTATTAGTTTTAAAAATGTTTTAAAAATATTAATATTATTTAGAAATAATAAAAAAAATCTAAAATATTATTATTACTATTTATATTAATATTTTAAAAATCTAAAAACTAATATTTATAATTAGTAAATTATTTTCTAAAATAATAAATTATATATTTATTATAGATAGACTATATATATATAGAGAGTCCTTATAGTATTTAATAAGTTTAATATAGAAGAAAGTCTAATTCTAAGTAGTCTCTATATAGAAGTATATAGTCTCTATACTAAGTTTCTTAGTAGTATAGGCTAACTACTAGTACTTTACTTATAAGAGACTTACTCTTTATAAACTAAAGATAGTCTATTCTTATATAATAGATATAAACTACTTTAAAGAAGTTAACTATCTAATTATATGTAAAGAGCAAGACTCTTAGAAGTAAAGCACTAGTAGAGGCCTATATAGCTAGATACTTAGTAAGAAGTCTATATATTTCCTAGTAGACTCTACTTAGAATCAGATTTCTTTCTATATCAAACTTATTAAATACTATAAGGAGTCTTAGTATATGCATTGCTTTCCTATAATATTATAAATATCTACTTTAATATTCTTACTAATATCTTTCTTAAGAACTTCTATTTTTCTAATACTATTTTTAATATTAATAAAACTAGCTTTACTCTTAGTACTATTCTATCTTTAAAGATACTTATAAAGAAAGAAAATACTATAGTATTTAAAAAGATAAATAGAAGATAAAAATAGATAATAACTATTAAGTATATTAGAGTCTTTAAAGTTACTTTATTTCTACTTCTTATTTTTAAAATAAAATATATAAATACTAGATAGATACTAGCTTCTATATCTAAGAAGTAGAAGTTCTTAATATCTAATAGTAGATAGATATCTAATAACTATATCTATAAGTAGTTAACTACTTTATTAAAGTCTAAAATATACTAAATTAATAGAAAATAAAGACTATTATTCTTTAATAAATATATATTTTATTTTATAGTAAGATTTATTATCTTTTATCTTAATAAGAATATTAATCTTATTTATCTACTACTATATACTTTATATCTATTATAATCTCTTAATATTAGTATATTTAGTTTTCTAAAATAGACTTTATTAAGTAAGATTAAGAAACTCTTCTATTTTAATACTTACTAAGTACTATAAATTAAGTAGACTAAGATCTATATTATAGTCTAGACTAAAGCTTTTATCTCTTAAACTATTAAATAGTTATTTTAGATATTAGATATTTATCTTCTTAGTCTAATTACTATCTTCTTAACTTTCTAAATATCTATCTTAATTTCTTCTACTACTTTATCTTCTATTATAACTCTAAAAGATCTTAACTATTTTCTATTAGATAGCTTACTACTAGAGAGTATAGAATTATAGAAGATAACTTTACTAGTTAATATAATTGTTTGTTCTTCTACTCTTAAGACTTCTATAAAGTATTATATTAAGTAGTTAGAAGTAGTATTTAAAAGAATAACTTCTAAGAATATATTCTTATATAAGGAGATTACTAAAGCTAGAGAGCTATTATAAGTATGTAAGAAGTATAAGAAAGAGAAGCATATAGCTATTAAAGAGAAGTTCATCTTTAATATATAGAAAATCCTTAAACTAGTTAAAGAGACAGAAGTAGAGGTATTAAAGAGAAAGACAAAAAAGAGGCAAACAACAAAAGCTATAATCTCTGAAATTGAGGAGGACAGAGAGGAAGATATCGAGGATGATATATCAGAAAGCGAGAGTGACTGTATTATATAGCAAGTAGTAGAGTAGTTCCGAGATTGAGAGACTGAAATTCTGTCCGACTTCCAGGTGTGTCCGACTTCAGGGTCATTGATGTTAGCCTACAAGCCGGCCTCTTTCATCCAGCCGTTGATCCATCCCTGTAAGCAGTCCTTGTCTAGTGGTTGCAGAGTTCGCATAGTACTGCTAGCTGCCATAGACCGACCAAGTTCAAAGGTGCTTTTGAAGTCAGGTCCTGAGAGCAGACTCTCGAAAAACGGGAGAAGCTTCAACGCCGGGTTAGCAGTGACGGCGTTAGCATCTATAAAGTCGATGTCGAACTGGGTCCTCAACTCTGCTAGCCATTCGTGATAGGGAATCACCTTAATCAAGGGACCCCCCCTTTCGGACGCCAGTTGGTCAAGAACTCCCTTCACCGTAGGGAATAAAACGCTCCAAGGGGTAGGTTCAGGATGAAGGATGTGAAAGGTGGTGTTAGCCTTTTCACTAGGTTGCCATTTAGACAACTCTAGGATAACTTTTGCCACAGAATCAACTGGAGTCCATCGCACGATTTCATCGTTGTCTGCCTGTCCCAAAGCATCTGGGAGGACCCTCATGTGAAAAGAGCTAATGACCAAACTCGGGAACCATTCCTGTATATTCCAGCCACATTTGCGAGAAGCATCACCTGATATCTGGCCTACACGGACTGAAGTTGTTTTAATACCAAGCTTTTCAGACGCGTATGCGAGAATTCTTTCTGCGATGTACTTGGACTGTCCATATCCCATCGAAGTGGTGACGTTCGGGTCCAGGATAATAGTCTCGGGGATAGCAGAAGTCTTCGAATATCTTGCAACAGACGCGATGGACGAGATGAGCTGAAGTGTGACTTGCTGATTGCTGTAATTGGCGAAGCGAACGAGGTTCTGAACACCATCAAGAGAATTGGTGAAGGATTGCAGAGAGCTGTTGAAATTGACAGGCCACGCATTGTGAATGACATGGGTTACTGATTCTTGCAAGTCTTCAAACTCTGGAGCAGACAGTCCAAACTTGGGCAAGGCGAGATCACCGCTCAGGAAAATAACGCGACAATCTGGAAATGTGGTTGGTAAGCCTCTTCTCTCGTTCCGACTAATCTGTAGGCTCCGAGACCCAGGAGGTCGATTAAGGCAGTAAATTCTCTGCGATCCAAGTTCCAGCAAGGAGTTGAGGATATGAGAGCCCAGTGCTCCTGTAGATCCGGTCAATAGGATAGATCCGCCCTTGTGTAGTGCTGAATTTGCAAATCCGGAGCTTGTGTCTCGAGCTTCTGTAGAACAGCTTCCATTTATACCACTGCTTATAGCGTTGGTAGCCGTGTTTCCAGAAGTCAAGTTACGTTCCTGCAGTAGCGCATCTATCTTCAACTGATAAGCATGAAGTGCTCCAGCGACTTCACTACCTTGCAGTTGAGAAGCCGAGTCGTGTGCGAAAGACTGTGTAACTGAGTCTGTGAGAGAATTAACCGTCGGATTTGAGTAGATCGCTGTTATTGTAATCGGCAGCCGAGGGAATTTCTTCGCCAACGCTCGGCAGAAGTGAATAGCTTGAAGGGAATCCATACCAACTGCGAAGAAGTTGGTATCG